>Ga0268248_100230_pt1 | contig 25815 bp, 29 predicted proteins | sample AgamicAtAme_FD_200856 | JGI IMG/M metagenome (GOLD analysis project Ga0268248, IMG submission 200856) | Agave microbial communities from Guanajuato, Mexico - At.Am.e (v2) (version 2) | ecosystem: Host-associated > Plants > Phyllosphere > Phylloplane/Leaf | place: Guanajuato, Mexico | collected... | reverse complement strand
TCAGCGCGCCTTCAGCCGTCTGCGACAGGGAGATACCGTCGTTGGCGTTACGGGCAGCAACGGTCAGGCCGTTGATGTTGGAAGTAAAGCGGTTAGCAATCGCCTGGCCAGCAGCGTCATCTTTCGCACTGTTGATACGCAGACCGGAAGAGAGACGCTCGATAGCGGTACCCAGGGAAGCCTGAGATTTGGTCAGGTTGTTCTGAGTCGTCAGCGACAGGGTGTTAGTATTAATAACAGCCATGATATAATTCCTTTAAATAAAAAAGTTATCAGATTCAGGCATCTGCCTACGGCGTTCTTACCGTCACACACGTTATCGACCATCACTGACCAACCTTTAGAGAAAAACTTTATTTTTTTAAAGCCACAAACTGCCCGCTATTCTTTGGCTTTATTCCGCCATTGCTTTAAAAAAAAACCTCTAATCTTTTCGAAGTCGCTGCCGATAATCCACACAGTGATTGTCTAAAACTGAAGGATGAAGATATGGCAAGTATTAGTTCGCTCGGCGCAGGCACAAGCTTGGATCTGAACACGTTGTATGACAATTTGCAGACAGCTGAACAAACAAAGCTGACGCCAATTACCACTCAGCAGACTTCGTTTAAAGCCAAGCTGACAGCCTGGGGCGTGGTGCAAACCTCCCTGACTAAGCTGCAAACTGCTGCGAATGCGCTGAAAGATACATCAAGCATCGCATCGACAAAGGTATCCAGCACTAACACCGCGTTCACTGCTACGCTGGCCAATGATGCCGCAGCGGGAACTTACTCGGTCGAGGTGTCTTCGCTGGCAGCTTCTCAATCTCTGCTCAGCCCGAAAGTGGCCAGCAAAGATACTGATTTAGGCGACAGCAGCCTGAGTTCTCGTACCATTACGATCACTCAGGCTGGGCAAACGAATCCGATGACTGTGACGCTGAACAGCGATCAAACCAGTCTGTCGGACATTCGTGATGCCATTAACAAACAGCAAGGCAGCGTAACTGCGAGCATTATTAAAGCAGATGACAACAGCTACTACCTGGCACTGACTTCACGTGACAGCGGTACGGCGAACCAGATGACGATCACCACAAATGATACGCAACTGGCACAGTACATCAGCTATGACTCGACGAATACCAGCAGCGCGAGCAACGTGATGACACAGCAAGTTGCTGCGTCTGACGCGAAGCTGAAAATTAACGGGATTGAAATTACCCGTAGCAGCAACACGATTACAGATGCGCCGGAAGGTGTCACGCTGACGCTGAATAAAACCAACGTTGGCAGCCCGGAAACATTGACGGTGACGAAAGATAACCAGCCGATGACCGACGCGATTCAGGCGTTTGTTGATGCCTACAACTCATTGCAAACGACCATTGCTAACCAGACCAAATATACAGCAGTGGATCAGGGTAGTGATTCGCAGGACACCTCGAACGGTGATCTGCTGGGCGACGGTACGTTGCGCAACATTCAGACGCGTCTGCGCTCTATGTTGTCGTCCTCGCAGAGTGACGCAGGAAGCTTCTCTATTCTGTCGCAATTGGGTGTGACTCAGGATACGACCGGTAAGCTGACCGTTGACAGCACCAAACTTAATAAAGCGTTGAATGAAAAGTCAGCGGACGTGATCTCTTTCCTGTCCGGCGACGGTAAAACCACCGGGTTCGCCACGCAGGCGAGCAACCTGCTGGACGATTTTTTAGGCACCAATGGTACCGTGCAGAATGCGACCGACGGGATCAACAAAACCCTGAAACAGCTGTCCGATCAGTATGACCAGGTCAATGATCAGATCACCGCAACCATGGCGCGTTACAAAACACAGTTCACCAGTTTAAGTCAGCTGGTTTCTTCTCTGACGACAACCGGTAACTATTTGACCCAGCAGTTCAATGCAATGAGTTCATAAACCATCAGTTGAGGTTTGACATGTATACGAAATCGGGAACTCAGGCTTATGCCCAGGTCGGCGTGGAAAGCGCCGTTCTGAGTGCCAGCCCACATCAACTCGTGGTGTTGCTTTTTGATGGCGCCTTGAGCGCCATGAAAAAGGCCGCGATCCTGATTGAGCAGGGAGATATTCCCGGTAAAGGACGGGCGCTTTCACAGGCTATTAATATCATTACCAACGGCTTGCGGGCCGGTCTTAATCACGAAGCCGGTGGTGAGATCTCCGCAAATCTGGACAGTCTTTATGACTACATGACACGACGTCTTTTACAGGCAAATCTCCACAATGACCTCTCCGCCATTGATGAAGTATCGAAGTTGTTGAGCAACATCGCTGATGCCTGGAAAGAAATTGGCCCCAATAATCAAAACTCGCGGGACACTTACTAATGGAAGCAAATCTCGGGTTGCTCCACCACTATCAGCAGCTGTTGGTCGCCAGCCGCACCATGCTTAACCTCGCGAAGGAAGGGCGTTGGGACGAACTCATCGAACATGAAGTGAAGTACATTAACTCTGTGGAGACGTTAGCACAGTTCCAGGATGCCGGAGAAATTGCGCCTCAGTTGCAGGCGCAAATTCGGCCGCTGCTGAAGCAAATTCTGGATAACGAAGTTGTGCTGAAAGAACTGTTAAACGAGCGAATGGACGAACTGCGGACATTGGTTAGACAGACCTCTCGACAACATAACCTGCATTCGACATATGGACGCCTCTCTGGAAATATACTCTTCCCGAATGAGATCTAATCTCAGAACAGGCGGGTGACGTTTTTAACACCTCACCCGCGCTGTTCTCTTCTGTCATCCCTGTTTCCCGAGTCTCAGGAACATGGCATCAGGTTTTCGTTGTTATCCCTCTTTTACCTTTCGCGAAAAATGCAGGCTGGCGCCAATGCAGGCGTACTCCCGTGCGTAAAATGCACCAGCACCCGCGATAGCGGCGTATGGAAGAAAAAAGAAAAAGGAAGGGTATCTGATATGCCGGGCAGCAGCACCCGGCTCCATGCTTATTTGCTGATGTCCAGCCCGGCGGTGGTCAGCGCGTTCTGGCACTCAACCGTCGGTTTATCGACACGTTTGAGAGTCATGCCATCAAATTCCAGCGTATTACCTTCATGGTCGAGCGGGTAAATATCCCGTTTTTCCGTCACGTTATATAACGTACTGCCATCGCGCATCAGTTTGCCCGGTACGGCAATGACCCGCTGCCACTGGCGGCAATCCAGCGTGTCCCCTTCGGGCGTGACGATCAGGCTGGCTATGGCTTCCGGGCTGACCAGTTTGCTCTGCGGGCCTGCCGACTGCCAGTAACCCGCCAGACCTGCCGGTGCAGGTTGTTTTACCACCGCGCTGTAATCATCCACCTGTACGCAGCCGCTGAGCAGTAGCGCCGCGCCAATAATCACTCGCTTTTTCATTATTTATCCCGATCGCGAAGAAAAAAATATTGTGGCATTAAAGCATTATCATCGCCACCCTTCTCCGGCGCGAAGAAGTTTGATCTGCACCAGGATTTACCCCCTTTTTACGTTGGTTTGTCATTTGCCACGTGTATCATTCGCCTTCTTTAATTGCTGCCTTCTGAGTTCAGAGGTTTTCACTATGTCATGGCAATCCTTTAAGGAGCGTTTCCTGATTCGCTTCTGGTCACCGATTCCGGCCGTTATCGCCGCCGGTATTCTCTCCACCTACTATTTCGGCATCACTGGCACCTTCTGGGCGGTGACGGGCGAATTCACCCGCTGGGGCGGCCAGTTGTTGCAACTGGCGGGCGTGCATACCGAAGAGTGGGGATACTTCAAATTGATCCATCTGGACGGCACGCCGCTGACGCGTATTGATGGCATGATGATCATCGGTATGTTTGGCGGCTGTTTTGCCGCCGCACTGTGGGCGAATAACGTCAAGCTACGTTTTCCGCACAGCCGCATTCGCATCGCGCAGGCCGTTGCTGGCGGCATCATTGCCGGTTTCGGCGCCCGGCTGGCGATGGGCTGTAATCTTGCCGCCTTCTTCACCGGCATTCCGCAATTTTCGCTGCATGCCTGGTTCTTTGCCGTTGCCACGGCGATTGGCTCATGGTTCGGCGCGCGCTTTACGCTACTGCCCATGTTCCGCATTGCGGTAAAAATGCAGAAAGTCTCCGCCGCTTCACCGTTGACGCAAAAGCCGGATCAGGCAAAACGCCGCTTCCGCATCGGTATGCTGGTGTTTATCGGCATGGTGGGTTGGGCACTGCTGACGGCCATGAATCAGCCAAAACTGGGGCTGGCGATGCTGTTTGGCGTCGGTTTTGGTTTACTGATTGAACGGGCGCAAATCTGCTTCACCTCCGCATTCCGCGATATGTGGATCACCGGGCGTACCATGATGGCAAAAGCGATTATTTTCGGTATGGCGGCGAGCGCGATCGGCATCTTCAGCTATGTGCAACTGGGAATGGAACCCAAAATCATGTGGGCCGGGCCGAATGCCGTACTCGGCGGGCTGCTGTTTGGCTTCGGGATTGTGCTGGCTGGCGGTTGTGAAACCGGCTGGATGTACCGCGCAGTCGAAGGTCAGGTACATTACTGGTGGGTCGGGCTGGGCAACGTTATCGGCTCGACGATCCTGGCCTGGTTCTGGGATGACTTATCCCCTTCCCTCGCCACCCACTGGGATAAAATCAACTTACTGAACACCTTTGGCCCGCTCGGCGGCCTGCTGGTGACCTATGCGCTGTTGCTGGCCGCGCTGCTGTTTGTCATTGGCTGGGAAAAACATTTCTTTCGCCGCAAAACATCGGCGCCCGTGAAGGAGACTGCATGAACATTGTGCCCGATTACCGCCTCGATATGAGCGGTGAACCCTGCCCTTATCCGGCGGTAGCCACGCTCGAAGCGATGCCACAGCTCAAAAAAGGGGAGATTCTGGAGGTGGTGAGCGACTGCCCGCAGTCGATCAATAACATTCCGCTGGATGCCCGCAACCACGGTTATACGGTGCTGGATATCCAGCAAGATGGCCCCACCATCCGCTACTTGATTCAGAAGTAACGCAACAGGCTGGCTCACCTGCGAACGGTGAGCCAGCAAGCCGATGACGCTCAACCAACGAAATGGCGGATCTCGCCCCACTCATCCATAAACATGCAGCGGTTGCGCCCGGTCTGTTTACCGCGATACATCGCCGCATCGGCACGTTTTGCCACCTCGTCCAGTGACTCTTTGGCCTGGACTTTGGTTAACCCAACGGTGACCGTAATATGCAGCGCGTGATCGTCACAATGCAGGGTGGTGTCGGCAATGGTATTGCACAGCCGCAGCCCGGTCAGGCACGCATCTTTATCCGAAGGCGCGCGTAGCAAAATGATAAATTCCTCGCCGCCATAGCGGTACGCATTATCATCATCGCGAATGCCGTCGCGTAATAATTGCGCGAGGCCGCGTAATACGCTATCGCCAATCAGGTGACCGTAAGTATCGTTAATATTTTTAAAGCGATCGATATCCAGTAATAACAGATAAACATTCTGCTCCGGGGCGCGTATTAATTGCTGTTCAAACGTTTCATCCAGCATTCTTCTGCCTGGTAAGCCGGTGAGAATATCGATACCGCTGCGCATATTTAATAAATAACTTTTATAGGTTGTCACCGCGCTAGAAAACAGAGCCAGATACTGTTTAAAGTCGGTGAAATGATCGGCTGTTACGGTTTTATTCTGGATGGCGAGCATCATCTGGCGACCACTGTCATGCATGCGCACGTGCGCCTCGCTAATTGCCTGAATACAGGAAGATTCCTCTCCTCCTACCGGTTGATAGTGATGCAGCCAGTTTCCAACACAACAGTGTTTATGCGCACACGGATGTATAATATCTGGCTGTTCAAAGGCATTATTAACCACGCAGGAAAACATATTTACCAGCCAGTCGTAATGGGCATCAACAGAATAATTAAGATCGGCCAGAATAGTGTCAATCTGGCAAGTTTTACGGTACATAGTTGCCCTCCGCGTCAGCTAATTTTTGGGCTGCTAGTGTATGCAACTGAAGTTAGCTTTTTGTAAAGATCATTAAGACAGGGCAATAATTAATTATTTCAGCGGGATGAATATTTACGAAAAGCACGCCGAAAGTGCGATCGCACCTTACCCGGTGCGCGACATACTCTTTGCCTGCGCAACGCCACTGGATATTTTTCATTCAAAGAAATTCAGTTCTCAGCGCCGGACTGCGGTAATTCCCCGTACCGGTGTTTTGACCGCAGGGAAATCATTACGGGCTATATGTACCGGGATAGTGTATGGTTACAGCCCATTCATCAGGAAATACTCTATGCCACAACGGAAAGATTCAAAAAACAATCGCAACTTTCTCACCAAATGCACCTGCCCTCACTGCGCTATGCAGTCAGAACACAGCTTCACCCGAGTTCAGAAAGGTTCAGCACTGATGTGCCCCCATTGCAGCAAGATCTTCAAACAAGACAAACCCGCTTACGCCTGAAATCAGCAACTTCAGTGGATACCGGTCGGCATTTAACGGCCGGTTTTAACACTTGCACCGAATCCTTCCGCCGCTCATAAAGAAAAACCCCACCTGAGCGAGGTTTTTACGTTGCCCCCTGCCCACGCGAAAAGCGCATTAATTAACTGCTGGTTGCATCCTATAAAAATGCATGCTGCTTAGATCGCCTATGTAGTCCTGTACGGGAGAAACGAAGCCCATGATCAGCTCCGTTGGGGTTGAACATAAAACAGAGCTTATCCTGACCATTGTGCGAAGTGGTATCGCGGAGATGATGTCAGAACGACGCAGCATGAGCTAAACCTCTAAAAAACACTGTGCATACATGCAGCGTTATTAGCTGAAGATTGCGATCAAGCGGAACGAGAACTTTCGTTTTTAATGTATAAAGATCAAAAAGAAGCATCTACGGGCTTAATGAATTGTCTGAAATCATTTATAGTTGTTTACCTAAAATCACAATGTCTTGATAAAGGACGCATCGATTGCTCTCGTTATCAATAACCAGGTTTGTCTGGTCAACTAGCATCTTCTGTTTTCTTGCTGGTTACAGGCCGTTCATGGGATGACCAGGCAGAAGTTGCCCTTGAGTGTCTGGCCGCTTTTCTGTGACCAGAGATGGAATATAGATATAACAAAGCCAGGGAAAAAGCCTGCCTGAGTAAGTTATTCAAATAATGTTAAATCTATTTAGCCGTTATGTATCTGTTGGCGTGGTAAACACAGCAATTCACTGGCTTGTTTTCGGGTCATTAATTCACCTTGTGTCACTGACTCAGGCGACGGCGAACTTTATAGCGTTCTGTGTCGCGGTGACCTTCAGCTTCTTTGCAAATGCAAGGTGGACATTCAAGGCCAGGGCCACTTCTTCAGGATATATCATGTTTGTTTTGTTTATGGGGTTTATGGCAGGCTTCACTGGCTACCTCTCAGACATGATGAAAGTACCTCCTTTAATTACACTTGTTGCTTTTTCCGCCATTAGCCTGGTGTGCGGTTTTATTTATTCAAAACTCATTGTCTTTAGGGATGTGAAATGAAAATCTCGTTGGTCGTTCCGGTCTTCAATGAAGAGGACACCATCCCAATTTTCTATAAAACGGTGCGTGAATTTGAAGGACTAAAACAACATGAAATTGAAATAGTCTTTATCAACGATGGCAGCAAGGACGCAACTGAATCAATCATCAATACGCTCGCTGTTGCTGACCCGCTGGTTATCCCTCTTTCATTCACACGTAACTTTGGTAAAGAGCCGGCGCTTTTTGCAGGTCTTGACTATGCGACAGGTGATGCAGTAATACCTATCGATGTAGACCTCCAGGACCCAATAGAGGTCATCCCTCACCTTATTGAAAAGTATCAGGCGGGCGCAGATATGGTGCTGGCAAAGCGCTCCGATCGCTCTTCAGATGGCAGGATGAAACGTAAAACTGCGGAATGGTTTTATAAACTTCACAATAAAATCAGTAACCCGCAGATCGAAGAAAACGTCGGTGATTTTCGCTTGATGTCTCGTGAAGTGGTGGAAAATATTAAACGCATGCCAGAACGGAATTTATTCATGAAAGGCGTGCTTAGCTGGGTGGGAGGCAAAACTGACGTAGTGGAATATATACGATCCGAGCGTGTAGCAGGACAGTCAAAATTCAATGGCTGGAAGTTGTGGAATCTGGCACTGGAAGGAATAACCAGCTTTTCTACGTTCCCACTGCGCATGTGGACTTATATCGGACTCTTTGTGGCCGGGCTTTCATTTTTATACGGCTCATGGATGATAATCGACACCATGGCTTTCGGAAATCCGGTACGCGGTTATCCATCTATGCTGGTTTCGATATTGTTTCTTGGCGGTGTTCAACTGATAGGGATTGGAGTCTTAGGGGAATATATCGGAAGAATTTACATTGAGGTTAAAGGGCGTCCACGTTACATCGTAAAAAATCAATTTGAAAGGAAATGAGGTCAATAAGGGAAACCATGAATAATTATATTTTCAATAATGAAGCGTCGCTTAAGTGGCTTTTGTTTATTTTTGTTTTTGTTGTTATCACGGTTTTTTTCACAGCCATTCACCCTTTAACAATCATATCAGGTGATGACTGGATCAACCTTTCTTCAGGACGGCAGTCTTATCCACAATGGGGAAGTTTTAACCCGATAAAGGTTGTTCCTGAGGTATCATTCCCTTTGTTTGGTAATGTCGCATCATCAATTATTATGCCGATGGGATTCACTTTCCTGGAGTCTGTCGCATACATCACAGCCATTTTAGTCGCTTCGCTTATTGTTTTTTTCCTGTATCAAGTTTATATGCTTTTCAGGGAGAAGATGAACTTCTCTGCTTATGTAAGCTCTTTGCTTGTCATTTTTTATCTGCTTTGTTTGTTCGGTATGTTCCGCACACTGAATAACAACAACAGCCCATATTTGCTATGGGAACAGAACATTACCTGTTATTACCACTACATAGTTCCGGCGCTAATTAACGGATCTCTTGCGATTTACTTTCTTAGAAAAGGAGCGCATGCATTGAGAGTTGTTAGCGAGAATCGAGTGGCAGCAGGAATGCTAGTCTTTGCGATTTATCTGTGCGTGTTCTCAAATATATTTGCCAGCGTTTTCCTCGCAGTTCTGTGTGGAGTGATGTTGCTTTTAGGACTCATTAGCCGCAGATATAAAATTATCGAGACAATTAAAGTGTACCCTTTTCATGTCGTAACCCTTGTTATGTGGGTTATATCTGCTGCATTTGAAATGAATGGCGGACGAGCCGAAAGGATGGCTAAAGACCACCTCAATATTTCAGGGACCATCAATGCCTTCGTGTCTCTCCTTAAGCTTTCAGAAAGAACATTCCTGGTGGTAATGGCTGTTGGCGTGATTTTTGGTGCAGTATATTTGCTGAAGAGTAGCAACGAAAAATCGAAGATTAATGGTCGTTATGTGTTCTGGGTGTGCATCCTGTCGGGTCTTATTACTACCGTAGCGCTTATTCTTGTCTGCGCGAAAGCAAGCGCCAACTATGCCACACGGCCTGTAGCTATGTGGGGCGCATTCATGTACCTGATCATCGTCGCAAGCATAGGTATCGGATATCTGATTACTGTATTCAAGCCCGTGAACTACATCGTACCGATCGCTGTTCTTTGCCTGGTAAACAAAACTACTGATCAGAATCATTCGCTCCGTGAGTCGCATAATGGCAATGTCCCATTTGCCGTGGCTAATGCTATAGGTCAGGATATGATCGACCAGGTAAAAACACAGGTTAATGCCAATCAGAGAACCATGGTATTGCATGTTCCCAAAGGTGATGATAACGATAACTGGCCTTTCCCGGTTACTCGTGGAAAAGCTATTTCTGAGACACTTAAATCAAACGGTTTGATTCCAGGGAATATTGAGATCAAAATTCAGCCAGACAGAGAGATGAATGCCAAATATGGCATGCCTATTTAATTTCAATGCTGATGTTGTCCCGATTGGCATGTTGGCACCGTAGATGGCTACTCGTATCAATGCAGAAGCGGCAGGGACAGAAATAATAGAAGTCCCTGACCTGTCTGGTCTGTAACAAATAGCCCACCGGAGTGGGCTATTTGTTATTCTCCAACCTGAAAAGGCTTCGTATACTTTCCAGTTTCAGGCGCGCTCAAAGAGCCTGACGGAGCCCAGAAATAATGCCCCTCGCGCCAGGCTCAGATTTGTAACTATCTGAGCAATCCTAAAGTTACAAACACTAAACCTGCATGTTCATGATGTCCTGATAAGCAGACACCAGTTTATTACGCACCTGAACGCCCATTTGCAGCGAAATGGATGATTTTTGCAGATCGGTCATCACGTCATTCAGCGCCACACCCGGTTCACCGAGTGTGAATTTCTCTGCCTGCACACGTGCTGCGTTTTGCGTATCGCTGATGCGATCCAGCGCAGCATGCAGTTGTCCGGCAAAGCTGATTGTCGGTTCGCTCTCCACGCTCTGATTGCGCGCAACGCCTGCAGTGGCCTGCAACTGGCTGATGACGCTTTCAATGCCCTGTATAGCCATTGTTTTTCCCCGGATGGTTTGATACTGGACAAGGTTAACAGCTTGTCAATGGGATAATGGCGGTAAATAGCGACAAAAAACCAGGTTATTTGGCGCATAGAAAATTGGGAATCATCAAATAATGGCATTGCCATGTTAATGGATAAATGTCGAGTTTGCCGACCCGGGAGTCTGTTTTGTTTCTCAACTCAAATAACAACATCCACCCAGAGTTACGAGGTGCGCAATGAGTGCGACTGCAACAACTGCACCGCAGAATAAATCTCTTGAGTGGCTTAACCGCTTACGCGCGAACCCCAAAATCCCTTTAATGGTGGCCGCGGCAGCAGCCGTCGCCATCGTTGTTGCTATGGTGCTGTGGGCCAAGAGCCCGGATTACCGGACGTTATTCAGCAACTTATCCGACCAGGATGGCGGAGCCATTGTCACGCAGTTGACCCAAATGAATATCCCTTACCGCTTCGCCGATGGCAACGGAGCGATTGAAGTTCCGGCGGATAAAGTGCACGAACTGCGTTTGCGTCTGGCGCAACAGGGTCTGCCGAAAGGCGGCGCAGTGGGTTTTGAACTGCTGGATCAGGAAAAATTCGGTATCAGTCAATTTAGCGAGCAAGTGAACTACCAGCGTGCGCTGGAAGGTGAACTGGCCCGCACCATCGAAACACTCGGCCCGGTAAAAAGTGCCCGTGTGCACCTCGCCATGCCGAAACCATCGCTGTTTGTTCGCGAACAAAAATCCCCTTCCGCCTCTGTCACCGTTAATCTGCAACCGGGCCGCGCCCTGGATGACGGCCAGATCAGCGCGATGGTACATCTGGTTTCCAGCGCGGTGGCAGGTTTGCCGCCGGGTAACGTAACGGTCGTCGATCAGGGCGGTCGTCTGTTAACGCAGGCCGGGACAGCCGGTCGCGATCTGAACGATGCTCAACTGAAATATACCGCTGACGTTGAAGGCCGTATCCAGCGCCGTATCGAAGCCATCCTTGGCCCTATCGTCGGTAATGGCAACGTACACGCGCAGGTTACCGCGCAACTCGATTTCGCGAATAAAGAGCAAACGGAAGAGCAGTACAGCCCGAACGGCGGCGATCCGGCGCAGGCGGTTCTGCGTTCACGCCAAGTGAACAGCAGCGAACAGATTGGTGGCCAGTACCCTGGCGGTGTTCCAGGTGCGCTCTCTAACCAGCCAGCGCCGGCGAACAGTGCGCCAATCACGACGCAGAATAACCAGCAGAATGCGCAGGGTCAGCAAGGCACCAATACCTCCACTGCCAACAGCAGCAATGTGGGGCCGCGTAATACCACGCATAACGAAACCAACAACTACGAAGTTGATCGCACCATTCGTCATACCAAGATGAATGTCGGTGATATTGAGCGTCTTTCCGTTGCCGTGGTGGTGAACTACCGCACGCTGGCAGATGGTAAAACGGCTGCGCTGACCGCCGATCAACTGAAACAGATTGAAGATTTAACCCGTGAGGCGATGGGTTACACCGAAAAACGCGGTGATACCCTCAACGTCGTCAACTCGCCGTTTAACGCAACGGACGATATCGGTGGTCAGCTCCCGTTCTGGCAGCAGCAGTCGTTTATCGACCAGTTGATGACCGCAGGCCGCTGGTTACTGGTGCTGATTGTTGCCTGGCTGTTGTGGCGTAAAGCGGTACGTCCGCAACTGGTACGCCGCCAGGAAGAAGCGAAAGCTGCACAGGAAATTGCACAGGCACGAGCCGAAATTGAAGAGTCGGTGGAAGTTCGCCTGAGTAAAGACGAAGTGAACCAGCAGCGTCGTTCTAACCAGCGCCTGAGCGCAGAAGTGATGAGCCAGCGTATTCGCGAAATGTCAGATAACGATCCGCGCGTCGTGGCGCTGGTCATTCGCCAGTGGATGAATAACGAACATGACCAATAATCTTTCCGGGACAGACAAAAGCGTCATCTTGCTGATGACCATCGGCGAAGACCGCGCAGCAGAGGTGTTTAAACACCTCTCTGCCCGCGAAGTTCAGCATCTGAGTACCGCGATGGCCAGCGTGCGTCAAATCTCCAACAAACAGTTGATGGACGTATTGCAGGAGTTTGAGAACGAAGCGGAACAATTCGCGGCGCTGAACATCAACGCCAACGACTACCTGCGTTCGGTGCTGGTTAAAGCGCTGGGCGAAGAGCGTGCCTCCAGCCTGCTGGAAGATATTCTCGAAACCCGCGATACCACCAGCGGCATCGAAACGCTCAACTTTATGGAGCCGCAGAGCGCCGCCGACCTTATTCGCGACGAACATCCGCAGATCATCGCCACCATTCTTGTGCACCTCAAACGTTCTCAGGCGGCAGATATTCTGGCGCTGTTTGACGAGCGCATGCGCCATGACGTGATGCTGCGTATCGCCACCTTCGGCGGCGTACAGCCTGCCGCGCTGGCGGAACTGACCGAAGTACTGAACAACCTGCTCGATGGCCAGAACCTCAAACGCAGCAAAATGGGCGGCGTGAGAACGGCAGCCGAGATCATCAACCTGATGAAAACGCAGCAGGAAGAAGCGGTTATTAGCGCGGTTCGCGAGTTCGACGGCGAACTGGCGCAGAAAATTATCGACGAGATGTTCCTGTTCGAAAACTTGGTGGACGTGGACGACCGCAGTATCCAGCGCCTGCTGCAGGAAGTGGACTCCGAGTCCCTGCTTATCGCCCTCAAAGGCGCCGAGCCGCCGCTGCGCGATAAGTTCCTGCGCAACATGTCCCAGCGTGCTGCCGATATCTTGCGCGACGACCTCGCCAACCGTGGCCCGGTGCGTCTGTCTCAGGTGGAAAACGAACAGAAAGCAATCCTGCTTATTGTTCGTCGTCTGGCGGAAACCGGCGAGATGGTAATTGGCAGCGGCGAGGATACCTATGTCTAACGAATTGCCCTGGAAAGTCTGGACGCCGGACGATCTGGCGCTCCCGCAGGCTGCCGAGTTCGCTCCCCTGCTGATGAACGAAAGTGCATCAGAAGAAGCCGACGAGGAAGAAGACGTCTTAACCGAGGAGCAAAAACAGCAACAGCAACTGGCGCAGATCCAGATGCAGGCTCACGACGCAGGTTACAACGCTGGCCTCGCTGAAGGACGCAAAGCGGGACACGATGTCGGTTACCAGGAAGGGCTGGCGCAGGGCCAGGAACAAGGGCTGAACCTGGCTCGCCAGCAGCAGGCTCCCCTGCACGCGCGGATGCAACAACTGGTTAGCGAATTCCAGTACACCCTGGATGCGCTCGACAGCGTGATTGCCTCCCGTCTGATGCAAATGGCGCTGGAAGCGGCTCGCCAGGTGCTGGGACAGACGCCCTGTGTCGATAACAGTGCGCTGATCAAACAGATTCAACAGCTGTTGCAGCAGGAGCCGCTGTTCAGCGGCAAGCCGCAGTTGCGCGTTCACCCGGACGATCTGCAACGGGTAGAAGAGATGCTCGGCGCGACGTTAAGCCTGCACGGCTGGCGTCTGCGCGGCGACCCAACGCTGCATCCGGGCGGCTGTAAAGTTTCCGCCGATGAAGGCGATCTTGATGCCAGCGTGGCAACGCGCTGGCAGGAACTGTGCCGTCTGGCGGCGCCGGGAGTGATTTGATGACTGCGCGTTTGACCCGCTGGCTGACAACGCTCGACAACTTTGAAGCCAAAATGGTGCAGCTTCCTTCTGTGCGCCGTTACGGGCGACTGACCCGCGCCACCGGCCTGGTGCTGGAAGCCACCGGTTTGCAGTTGCCGCTGGGCGCAACCTGCATCATTGAACGTCAGGAAGGCGGCGAAACTCACGAAGTGGAAAGTGAAGTGGTCGGCTTCAACGGTCAACGTCTGTTTCTGATGCCGCTGGAAGAAGTCGAAGGGATTTTGCCTGGCGCGCGCGTTTATGCACGCGGCGCGGTGGGCGATGGTTTACAAAGCAGCAAACAGTTGCCGCTCGGTCCTGCCCTGCTGGGACGCGTGCTCGACGGCGCAGGTAAACCGCTCGACGGCCTGCCCGCGCCCGACACCGGAGAAACAGGCGCGTTGATGACGCCGCCGTTTAACCCGTTGCAACGTACGGCGATTGAGCACGTACTTGATACCGGCGTGCGCGCCATTAACGCCCTGCTGACGGTAGGCCGCGGTCAACGTATGGGTCTGTTTGCCGGTTCCGGCGTCGGTAAGAGTGTGCTGCTTGGCATGATGGCGCGTTATACCCAGGCCGACGTGATTGTCGTGGGGCTGATTGGTGAACGTGGCCGTGAAGTTAAAGATTTTATCGAGAACATCCTTGGGGCTGACGGTCGCGCACGTTCCGTCGTGATCGCCGCGCCGGCGGATGTTTCTCCGTTGTTGCGTATGCAGGGCGCTGCCTACGCCACGCGCATTGCTGAAGATTTCCGCGATCGCGGTCAGCATGTGCTTCTGATCATGGACTCTCTGACGCGTTATGCCATGGCGCAGCGTGAAATTGCGCTGGCGATCGGCGAACCGCCAGCAACCAAGGGTTATCCTCCTTCTGTCTTCGCCAAATTACCGGCGCTGGTGGAACGTGCGGGGAACGGAATTCACGGCGGCGGCTCGATCACCGCTTTCTATACCGTCCTGACCGAAGGGGATGACCAGCAAGATCCTATCGCGGATTCTGCGCGCGCGATTCTTGATGGACATATCGTACTTTCCCGCCGTCTGGCGGAAGCCGGTCACTACCCGGCGATTGATATTGAAGCCTCCATCAGCCGTGCCATGACCGCGCTAATTACTGAACAACATTACGCAAGGGTCCGGAATTTCAAACAGTTGCTGTCTAGCTTCCAACGAAATCGCGATCTGGTGAGCGTTGGCGCGTATGCGCGAGGCAGTGACCCAATGCTGGATAAAGCGATTGCATTGTGGCCACAGCTTGAAGCCTTTCTGCAACAGGGCATCTTCGAACGTGCCGGGTGGGAAGATTCTATACAGTCTTTAGAGCTGATCTTCCCGACAGTATAAGGTAGTGGAGAGCTGACTTTATGACGCAAAACAGCGCATTAACGACGCTAAAAGATCTGGCTGAGAAAGAGGTTGACGACGCGGCACTGAAGTTGGGTGAAATGCGCCGCAACTGCCAGCAGGCGGAAGAGCAGTTGAAAATGCTGATCGACTATCAGCATGAGTATCGCAACAGTCTGAATAACAACATGAGCCAGGGCATTGATAATCAGCGCTGGCAAAATTATCAGCAATTTATTCAGACGCTGGAAAAAGCCATCGATCAGCATCGTAAACAACTGATGCAATGGAACGAGAAAGTCGATATCGCTCTGGGTTGCTGGCGAGAGAAGAAACAGCGCTTACAGGCCTGGCAAACGCTGCAAGAGCGGCAAAGCGCAGCAGCATTACTGGCGGAAAACCGCCTCGATCAGAAAAAAATGGATGAGTTTGCACAACGCGCATCCCAGAGGAAAATAGAATGATCACCTTGCCAAAACTGGTAGTAACTGAATCCGATACCGCCACCAGCGCGCAGACAGGCAAAGCGGGCGGCGATTCAGCACAAGATTTCCTCGCCCTGCTTACTGGCGCGATGTCCGGCACCCAGGGGCAAACCCAGGAGAACGGTGCGCCGTTGACGCTTGCCGATTTACAGGCCGCGGTAGCAAGCGGCAAGCTGGCGAAAGGCAACCTGACCTCAGCCGCCGGGGAAGATGCGCAAACGCCTGCGCAGAAACTCGCGGATCTGCTTGCGCGTCAGATTGCCAAACGCGACCTCACCGCAGGGGCGACGGAAAGTACAACCTCCACCGCTGACATGCAAAAACTCCTTTCTGGCCTGACGCCTGCGGCGAAAAGCGATGTTCTCGCCGCACTGAATAAAACGGCGCAAAGCGGCGACGAGAAGAGTGATGCAACGGATGACGAACTGGCAGGTCTCAGCGCGCTGATGGCGATGCTGCCGCACCAGCAAACCGCGCAGTTGAGCGCTTCTGCGACGACGAAATCGACCGACGTCAGCACGCAGGATGTTGCCGCAGCCGCTAACCGCGCGCTGAACAGCAGCTCACTCTCGACCGCAGCCGATACCGATATCTCACGTAGCGCCGCGAAAAATGATCCGGGTGCGAACACACCTTTCCAGGTGACTGACGATTCACAGCAGGCCGCGGTACTGGCCGCTGCCAGCGCCACGAAGAAAGATAGCGACAATGCGCTGCAAACCACCAACACCACGGTTAGCGTGGCGCCAGTGACCACCAGCGCCAGCGCGGCTCAGGCCAGCACGCCTGTGGCAGCGCCGGTTGTCAGCGCACCGCTGGGTAGCCATGAATGGCAGCAGAATATCAGCCAGCACGTCACGCTGTTCACCCGCCAGGGCCAGCAGACGGCAGAACTGCGTTTGCATCCGGAAGATCTGGGCCAGGTGCAGATCTCCATCAAGCTGGAAGATAACCAGGCGCAACTGCAAATGGTTTCGGCGCACAGCCACGTTCGTCAGGCGCTGGAAGCCGCATTACCGACGCTGCGCACGTCTCTGGCTGAAAGCGGTATTCAGCTTGGGCAGAGCAGCATCAGCAGCGAAAGTTTCACCGGTCAGCAGCAACAGCAGGCCTCGCAGCAGCAACATGCTTCACGTTCGGGTTCCGGCGATGTTTTTGGTTCCGACGATGATACAGCCCTCGTGACGCCAGCAAGCTTGCAGTCTGTGGCTCGCGGTAACGGCGCTGTAGACATCTTTGCCTAAACGCCAGAGGTAGCATGATTATCCCCGTCTTTTCCGCGCTTTGACGCGAGCAGGACACGGGATAATCAACCTCATAAGCAGTACTAACAGGAAGCCCGTATCTAATGACTGATTCCGCTATTAATAAAAAACGTAAGCGCTCTATCTGGATCCCGCTGCTGGTGTTAATCACCCTCGCGGCATGCGCCACAGCTGGCTATAGTTACTGGCGTATGCAACAGAAACCTGCGGCAAACGCAAAAGCGGAAGCTCCGCCCCCGCCAGCGCCGGTTTTCTTCGCGCTGGACACCTTTACTGTGAACTTGGGCGATGCCGATCGCGTGCTGTATGTGGGCATTACGCTGCGTCTGCATGATGACGCAACGCGCGCCAGACTGAGTGAATATTTGCCGGAAGTGCGTAGCCGCTTGTTACTGTTGTTCTCTCGTCAGAGTGCGCAACAGCTTGCAACTGATGAGGGTAAACAGGCGCTTGCTACCGCGATTAAAGAGACGCTTGCAACGCCGTTAGTGCCAGGACAGCCGAAGCAGGAAGTCACTGACGTTCTTTATACAGCTTTCATTTTGCGGTAAAGACATGGGCGATAGTATTCTTTCTCAGGCCGAAATCGATGCGCTGCTCAATGGCGACAGCGATAAGAGTGATGATCCGAAACCGGGTATGGGCGGCGATAGCGATATTCGCCCCTATGACCCGAATACCCAGCGCCGCGTGGTGCGTGAGCGTCTGCAAGCGCTGGAGATCATCAATGAACGTTTTGCGCGTCAGTTTCGCATGGGGTTGTTCAACCTGCTGCGTCGTAGCCCGGATATCACCGTTGGCGCGATCCGCATTCAGCCTTATCACGAGTTTGCGCGTAACTTACCCGTTCCGACCAACCTTAACCTGATCCACCTGAAACCGCTGCGCGGCACCGGCCTGTTTGTATTCTCGCCGAGCCTGGTGTTTATCGCCGTGGATAACCTGTTCGGTGGTGATGGACGCTTCCCGACGAAAGTGGAAGGCCGTGAGTTTACGCATACTGAACAGCGCGTGATCAACCGCATGCTCAAACTGGCGCTCGAAGCGTACAGCGACGCCTGGAAGGCCATTAACCCGCTGGACGTAGAGTATGTGCGTTCTGAAATGCAGGTTAAGTTCACCAACATTACTACGTCACCGAATGATATCGTCGTCAATACGCCGTTCCACGTGGAAATCGGCAACCTGACCGGTGAATTCAACATCTGTCTGCCTTTCAGCATGATAGAACCGCTGCGCGAGATGCTGGTGAACCCGCCGCTGGAAAACTCACGCACCGAAGATCAGAACTGGCGTGACAATTTAGTGCGTCAGGTTCAGCACTCTGAGCTGAATTTGATTGCCAATTTCGCGGATATTCCCCTGCGCCTGTCGCAGATACTTAAGCTCCAGCCCGGCGACGTGCTGCCGATTGATAAACCCGATCGCATTATCGCTCATGTGGACGGCGTACCGGTTCTTACCAGCCAGTACGGTACAGTCAATGGACAATATGCGTTACGTGTAGAGCACCTGATAAACCCGATTTTGAATTCGCTGAATGAGGAACAGCCCAAATGAGTGATATTAACAATCCGTCCGATGACAACAACGGAGCAGTGGACGATCTGTGGGCTGACGCGTTGAACGAACAAAAAACCTCGACTGGCAGTAAAAGCGCGGCTGATGCCGTGTTCCAGCAGCTTGGCGGCGGTGATGTTGGCGGCAATCTCCAGGATATCGACCTGATTATGGATATCCCGGTCAAGCTGACGGTCGAACTGGGCCGCACGCGAATGACCATTAAAGAGCTGCTGCGTCTGACGCAGGGTTCTGTCGTCGCCCTTGACGGGCTGGCAGGCGAGCCGCTGGATATCCTGATTAACGGCTATCTGATTGCGCAGGGTGAAGTGGTTGTCGTCGCCGATAAATACGGCGTGCGTATTACCGATATCATCACCCCGTCTGAGCGTATGCGTCGTCTGAGCCGTTGAGGCGAGCATGAAAACACAGGCCACGGTTTCCCAACCGTCTGCCATTTCCGGTTCGCCGCTGCTGCAAGTCAGCGGCGCACTGTTTGGCATTATCGCGGTGATCCTTGTCGCCGCGTGGCTGGCAAAACGCCTCGGCTTTGGCGGCAAAACCGCCGGTGCCAGGGGCTTAAAAGTGACGGCCAGCGCCTCTGTCGGCACGCGTGAACGCGTGGTGATTGTCGATGTTGAAGATGCACGTCTGGTACTCGGCGTGACTCCCAGCCAAATAAACCTGTTGCACAAACTTCCTCCTGCGCCTGCTGAAAGTGAAGACGTGAACGACAAAAATGCGGATTTCCAGTCCGTGATGAAGAATTTGCTTAAGCGTTCCGGGAGATCCTGATGCGCCGTTTGTTACCCCTTGTGCTGGCCGGTTTATGGCTGGTTGCGCCAGCCGCTTTCGCTCAACTTCCCGGTCTTATTAGCCAGCCGCTGGCTAACGGCGGCCAGAGCTGGTCGCTGCCGGTGCAGACGCTGGTGTTTATCACCTCCCTCACCTTCCTGCCGGCAATTCTGCTGATGATGACCAGCTTCACCCGCATCATCATTGTGTTTGGCCTGCTGCGAAATGCGTTGGGTACGCCATCCGCGCCGCCAAACCAGGTGCTGCTTGGGCTGGCGCTGTTTTTGACCTTTTTCATTATGTCGCCGGTTATCGACAAGATTTATACCGACGCCTATCAGCCGTTCAGTGAAAGCAAGATCTCCGTTGATGTAGCGCTGGAACGCGGCGCACAGCCGCTGCGTGAATTTATGCTGCGCCAGACCCGGCAAGCCGATCTGGCGCTGTTCGCCCGCCTCGCCAATGAGCCGCCCATTCAGGGGCCGGAAGCCGTACCAATGCGGATTTTGCTGCCTGCTTATGTGACCAGTGAGTTGAAAACGGCTTTCCAGATCGGCTTTACGATTTTTATCCCGTTCCTGATTATTGACCTGGTGATCGCCAGCGTGCTGATGGCGCTGGGGATGATGATGGTGCCACCCGCGACCATCGCCCTGCCGTTCAAGCTGATGCTCTTCGTGCTGGTCGATGGCTGGCAATTACTCGTCGGCTCGCTGGCGCAAAGCTTTTACAGTTAGGAGTAAAGCATGACACCCGAATCGGTCATGATGATGGGCACCGAGGCGATGAAAGTGGCTCTCGCCCTCGCTGCCCCACTGCTGCTGGTTGCGCTGATCACGGGTCTGGTGATCAGTATTTTGCAGGCTGCAACGCAGATCAACGAAATGACGCTCTCCTTTATCCCGAAAATCATCGCCGTGTTTATCGCGATTGTGGTTGCCGGGCCGTGGATGCTGAACTTGCTGCTTGATTATGTGCGCACCCTGTTCAACAACATTCCTTATATCATCGGGTAAACCCGCTTATGCTGAACGTCACCAGCGACCAGTGGCTCCACTGGATCAGTATGTATTTCTGGCCGCTGCTGCGTGTGATGGCGCTGATTATGACCGCGCCGATCCTCAATGAATCGCGTATTCCGCGTCGCATTAAAGTTGGGCTGGGGATTGTCATTACCGTGGTCATCGCCCCGACGTTGCCGCCAACGCCCGATGTCGCCATTTTTTCACCGTCGGCGCTGTGGCTGGCGTTACAGCAAATTCTGATTGGTGTCGCGCTCGGTTTTACCATGCAGTTTGCTTTTGCCACCATCCGTACCGCCGGTGAATTGGTTGGCCTGCAAATGGGCCTCTCCTTCGCCACCTTTGTCGATCCCACCAGCCACTTAAACATGCCGGTGCTGGCACGTATTCTCGATATGCTGGCGATGCTGCTGTTTCTTACCTTCAATGGGCATCTGTGGCTGATTTCCATGCTGGTGGATACCTTCCACACGCTGCCTATCGGCGGCAATCCGGTAAACAGTAACGCGTATCTGGCGCTCACCCGCTCGGCGGGAATGATTTTTCTCAATGGCCTGATGCTGGCATTACCGGTTATCACCCTGCTGCTGACCATTAACTTGTCACTCGGTTTGCTAAACCGTATGGCTCCTCAGTTATCGGTGTTTGTCATTGGTTTTCCGGTGACATTAAGCGTGGGGATTTTGCTGATGGCGGTGATGATGCCGTTGCTTGCACCTTTCTGTGAACGATTATTCAGCGAGTTTTTCAATCTGTTAGCAGAAATTGTCAGCGAGCTGCCGCAGAATACTAATCCGTAGCTTTGGTATTGTCTTAGTAAGGATAATCCTAAAGTGAAATTTGCAAAACATCTTCCAACATATATCTGGCGCGGCTTATTTGTTTTTAGCAGTCTCACAGAACACAACATTTACTTTACTTTGAGATGATTCCTGGCAAATTATACGTAACTTTACGGGATAGTGGATTCGCCTGAAGTCTTCATCCTGCACTTCAGTAATATAAGTTTTTCCTGTATAGCTTTGGAAGCTTCTGGCGGGTGGTGAATTATCGTTACGCATTGAGTGAGGGTATGCCATGTCAACGATTATTATGGATTTATGCAGTTATACCCGGTTGGGATTAACAGGGTATCTGACGAGCCGGGGGGTAAAAAAACGGGAAATCAACGACGTACAAACAGTCGATGAACTCGAATCAGCTTGCGCCACACTTCAGCCATCCGTGGTGTTTATTAATGAAGACTGCTTTATCCATGACCCAAGCAGCAGTCAACACATTAAGCAAGTCATTAATCAACATCCCCGAACACTGTTTATCGTGTTTATGGCGATAGCCAATATTCATTTCGATGAATATCTTTTGGTCCGTAAAAATTTATTGATTAGTTCTAAATCAATCAAGCCTGAGTCGCTGGACAATATTCTGGGAGATTATCTAAGCAAGGAGAAAAAAAGCGTCGGAACCATTAATTTACCCACGCTTTCATTGAGCCGTACAGAGTCCAGCATGTTGAAAATGTGGATGTCCGGGCAAGATACGATCCAAATATCGGATCAGATGAATATCAAAGCCAAGACGGTATCATCACATAAAGGCAATATAAAAAGAAAAATAAAAACACATAATAAACAAGTTATTTACCATGTCGTACGTCTTACCGACAATGTCACGACGGGTATATTTGTTAATATGCGTTAGAAAGTCGTATTTTTTTCACCCTCCCTGGCAGGAGGGCGAAATATTATTCTACTCGCTCGACAAAAATCCCATCAGGGTGGTCCTTTTCGTTAAAGAACCAAATACCGAGCGGGTAATCTTCAAGTGATACCAGGTACATCGTACCCTCATTGAATGCTTCAACAGCCAATACCACACCCGGACGGCGTGGACCCCCGTCCGTTTTGACTGTAACCCGATCGTTAACCTTCATATTTACCCTCCTGTCGCATTTACGCCAGTGTAGAACAAAACGCCGATGCTGGCAGCGTTCCGGCGTTTAGCTGGCGATTTTTTCTACCGTCTATACTTAACAACGGCATCGCAACGAGGTGACAGCATGAAAACGGCTAAAGAGTACAGCAATACCATCAAGCGCGACGTCGATATTGACGTTGATGCGCTACTGGCGGCCATTAATGAAATTAGCGAAAGCGAAGTTCATCGGGTCGAGGATGAAGAGGGCCAGCGCGTGAGCGTTGATGGTCGCGAATATCATACCTGGCGGGAACTGGCGGAGGCGTTTGAACTGGATGTTCATGATTTCAGCATTACGGAAGCGAATCGCTGAAGAAACATCCCGGCCGTAAAACGGCCGGGATAAAGCTTGCTTTCGCAAGAAGCACTTAAAATTCGTACACCAGGGAATCTGATGTAGCGCAACTTTATCGACAAAAACGGGCAATGACAAGAATTATTGATCAGGCGAATAATTAGAAATACAACTGTATTCTGTTGGATACAATAACCCCGCCGCCTGCCCTTTTCCGCATGATAAGGAGCCGAAAATGCCGAGTCTGGACGATCCCTTACTGGTATTTACCGATGTCGATGGCACGCTGCTTGATAATCATACCGGCGAGTGGCAAGCCGCTGCAGAATGGCTTGCCCGCCTTCGCACACAATCAATCCCGGTCATTTTATGCAGCAGCAAAACAGCCGCAGAAATGATGGCCATTCAGAAATTGCTGCAACTGCAGGGACTGCCGTTTATTGCTGAAAACGGCGCCGTCATTCAGCTTGATGAGCAATGGCAGGATCATGAGGATTATCCGCGTATTATTAACGGCTCGCCCCACGCTGATATTGCCAGCGTACTGACCCGGCTGCGTCAGCAGCATGGCTGGAAATTCACCACGTTTGGCGAACTGGATGAGCATGTACTGGCAGACGTGACCGGTTTACCCCTGGCGCAGGCAAACCTTGCGCGTCTTCAGGAGGCCTCAGAAACGCTGATCTGGCGTGACAGCGACGAGGCGATGTCGGCTTTCGATCAAACCCTTCAGCAACTCGGCCTGCGCTTTGTACAGGGTGCGCGCTTCTGGCACGTTCTGGATGAACGCAGTGGAAAAGATCAGGCCGTCAACTGGCTCACGCGCCAGTATCATCACTACCGGGGCCAGCGCATGTTAACGCTCGGACTCGGCGATGGCCCTAACGATGCGCCGCTGCTTGATAGCGTCGATTACGCTATCGTGGTGAAAGGCCTCAATCGCCAGGGCGTACAATTGCGTCAGGATTCACCCGAGCGGGTTTATCACACAATGCAGGAAGGCGCGGCGGGCTGGCGCGAAGGGATGGATCATTTCTTTGGCGCGCCGTCCGTAGAGCAAACCTGATTGCGTCCGTTGTTTTTCGCGCGGTACAGGCGGCTATCAGCAACAGATTGCAGGGATTCGAAATTGTAATCGCCGTTCTCTGAGGCATCGCTGACGCCAAGCGACACCGTAATGCGCAGCGTGGTGTCTTTTTGCACCAGAATCTCTTTCCCTCTTATTCGCGCGCGAATACGCTCGGCAACCCGGGCAGCCTGCTCCAGCGTGCTGCCCGGCAGCAGAATACAGAACTCTTCCCCGCCGACGCGCCCGGCAACATCCTGCCCGCCGATAGTATTACTGATTATCCCGGCGGCATGAGAAAGCACCAGATCGCCAGCCTGATGACCGAAACGATCGTTAACGCTTTTAAAGTGATCGAGATCCAGCTGGATAACGGCAAACGGCAGATTCTCCACGTGCGCCTGATCAGATAACGTTTTTGCCCGTTCAAAAAATGAGCCGCGGTTATACAGGCGCGTCAACGGATCGAACCATGCCTGCCACTGCAACGTGTTCTGCATGCTGTACATGTTATTCACCATCCTGCGGATAATCCCCCAGGAGAACAGCAGCATGCCGGTAAAGAGCAGCCACAGCAGCGACAGCGCGATACTGATGCGCCCAAAATCGCCGGTTATCCCTTCCCGCAACGTGTGAATACGCACCAGTACGCCACCAAACTGTTTCAGCTTTTGCCAGCTAACATAGCGGCTACCGAGATTGAGTCCCCCGACGGTATCGCGTTCCATATCCGCCAGCAGTTGATTGCGTTCCTTCGCACTAAACACGGGTGCGGCCCCCTGCTCCGTCAGCGTGCTGGTCAGTAGATTAAAACTGCTGTCATAAAGCAGATATTGGCCCCCTTCCTGATCTTCACGCGCTTTGACCAGTAAGCGATTGATATTGCTAACGGGGAAGCTCAACACCAGCACGCCGTACCAGTATCGCTGATAGTCCAGCGGCACGCTGGCGGCGACGAACCCGCGTGTTACGCTGCCCTGGCGCGCCTGATCGGTATACCAGCGGACGCCACGGGCCCGGTTTTCCTGCTGTTGCTGTCCCCGAAACCAGGGGCGCATCAGCAGGCGGTAATAGGTCGGAACGATCTGGTCTTCACTCTCCACCGGGTTTGTCGAGAGATAGAAACCGGCGCGAGAAACGTAATATGCCTGGCGTGGCAACATGGAAGCATTGGCGGAGAGACGAAACAGATAGCCCAGCTCCATCGCCGCGGTCAGCTCGTCAGGTAAGCGCTCATCATCACGATTGAGGAGATCGCTTTGATTCACAAAATAATCAGATACGCCATAAATGGGCAGCGTGCGCGTGTTATCAATGCCGATTTCCCACTGCGGCTGTGTGCGCCGCAGGCCGAACTCCTGCTGTACATTATTCAGGACTTTAAAACCGAGCGGCGTTTGCAGTGCGGCCTGCATACCGTTGCGGAAAAACAGCAGCCTGTCCACGCCACTCTGCATTTGCATGTCCAGCGCGTTACTGACATTTTCCAGTTTGCTGCGCTGGCTGGCGACGTAAGCCCCTTGCAGGACGATCACTTCTCGCCAGGTCAAAACTGTGGAGCACACCATGACAATCAGAAAGCAAAGGTTAACCACCCGCGCCGGGAGAAAATAACGCTTCAGAGTAATAAACGACTTCGGTTGTTTCACGACGCGGTTCTGCCGCACACGAGCTCCCTGGAATTCAGTCTGTATTGCCGCAGTCGGTCTTTAGCACTGGCGTCGAATGGAGACCAGTAAAAAACCACCTGCATAGCAGGTGGCATTGATAACGCCCCATAGGGGCGTACTAAGTCCAGACTCTGAGAGCCTTCCCTTCACACCTCTTTTAGTGGGAGCTGGCTCTCTTCAACTTCATGTTT
>Ga0268248_100221_pt1 | contig 27620 bp, 25 predicted proteins | sample AgamicAtAme_FD_200856 | JGI IMG/M metagenome (GOLD analysis project Ga0268248, IMG submission 200856) | Agave microbial communities from Guanajuato, Mexico - At.Am.e (v2) (version 2) | ecosystem: Host-associated > Plants > Phyllosphere > Phylloplane/Leaf | place: Guanajuato, Mexico | collected... | reverse complement strand
GGCACTTTTCGTCGGGGCAGGATGCCCCGTCGAAAAGCCCGGAACCCGTCCGCGTACCTATCGGGCTTCAGCCCGATAGGCGCCGATTCCGGGGGGCCCTTCTCTTTGGTTACTTTCTCTTGGGCAAGCAAGAGAAAGTGACCCGGCCTCCGGCAGGAGGTCGGAACGCCCGCCGCGTAGGCGGCCAGGTTGCGGCAGCGCCAAAAAGAACCGATCACCCTTTGCGCGACAACCGAACATAAAGTCGCTGGATCCCTGCCTTCGCAGGGATGACGGTTCTTTTTGAAGTGGTGAGGCAAGGGTGCGCCCCCTAGAACAGCGAGAGCAAAAGCCCCCTCAGGACTTCTTGCGCCTCGCCACACTCTCCCCCAACAACGACAACTGCAACGCCTCCAACTCCGGCAAATCGCGCTCCAGCTTCTCGATCTCCTCGCGGAACGCCTGCACATCCTCGAACTTCCGATACACGGAAGCGAAGCGCACATACGCCACCTGATCGAGCTTCTTCAGCTCGCGCATCACCAGCTCGCCCAGCTGCCGCGAAGGCACTTCGCGTTCGCCGCAGCGGCGCAGGTCGTTGACGATCTCGCGCACGGCGGTGTCGACGGAATGCGTCGGCACGGGGCGTTTCTGCAAGGCACGCTCGAAGCTCACGCGCAGCTTGTGCTCGTCGAACGACTCGCGCCGCTCACCGCTCTTCACGATGGTGGGCAGCTTGAGTTCGGCGGTTTCAAACGTGTTGAAGCGCTCGTTGCATTTGGGACACTCGCGACGACGGCGCACGGTGGCGCCGTCCTCGGTCAGGCGCGAGTCGATCACGCGGGTGTCTTCGTGCTGGCAGAAGGGGCAATGCATAGGGTCAGGAGTGAGAAACGAGGAGTGAGAAAACAGAGGGTTGGTTCGCTCTCACTTCTCGCTCCTCTCCACTCGCTTCTCGCTCTCAGCCGTACACCGGGAACTTGTGGCACTGCGCCGTGACCTTCTCGCGCACCTTGGCGATGACGGCCTCGTCCTTCGGCGCATCGAGCACGTCGCAGATCCAGCCGGTCAGCTCGACCACGTCCGCTTCCTTGTAGCCGCGGGTGGTGACGGCGGGCGTGCCCACGCGCAGGCCGGAGGTGACGAACGGCTTGCGAGGGTCGTTCGGCACCGCGTTCTTGTTGACGGTGATGTGCGCCTTGCCCAGCGCTTCTTCCGCGTCCTTGCCGGTGACGTCGCGGCCGATCAGGTCCACCAGCATCAGGTGGTTTTCGGTGCCGCCGGAGACGATCTTGTAGCCGCGCTCGATGAAGGTCCGGGCCATGGCCTTGGCGTTCTTGACCACCTGTTCCTGGTAGGTCTTGAACTCCGGCTCCAGCGCTTCCTTGAAGGCCACCGCCTTGGCGGCGATGACGTGCATCAGCGGGCCGCCCTGGATGCCGGGGAACACGATGGACTGCAGCTTCTTCTCGATCTCCTCGCCGGCGTCCTTGGCCACGATGATGCCGCCGCGCGGGCCGCGCAGGGTCTTGTGCGTGGTGGAGGTAACGACGTGCGCATGCGGCACCGGGCTCGGGTACACGCCCGCGGCGATCAGGCCGGCGACGTGCGCCATGTCCACGAACAGGTAGGCGCCGACCTTGTCGGCGATGGCGCGGAAGCGCGCCCAGTCCATCACCTGCGAGTAGGCGCTGAAACCGGCCACGATCATCCTGGGCTTGTGCTCGATGGCGAGGCGCTCGACTTCGTCGTAGTCCACCAAGCCCTGCTCGTTCACGCCGTACTGCACGGCGTTGAACAGCTTGCCCGACACGTTGACCTTGGCGCCGTGCGTGAGGTGGCCGCCGTGGGCCAGGCTCATGCCCAGGATGGTGTCGCCGGGGTTGAGCAGCGCCAGGTACACGGCCTGGTTGGCCTGCGAGCCGGAGTGCGGCTGCACGTTGGCGTAGGTGGCGCCGAACAGCTTCTTCAGGCGGTCGATGGCCAGCTGCTCGGCGATGTCCACGTATTCGCAGCCGCCGTAGTAGCGCTTGCCCGGATAACCCTCGGCGTACTTGTTGGTGAGCACGCTGCCCTGGGCTTCCATCACGCGGGGGCTGGCGTAGTTCTCCGAAGCGATCAGCTCGACGTGATCCTCCTGACGGCGGGCTTCGTCGGCCATGGCCTGGGCCAGTTCATTGTCGTAACCGGCGATCGTGTCGTGCTTCGGGAACATCCTGACCTCGTTGGGGTGGCTGCAGGGTTAGAACGCGAAATTGTAGCGGTGATGTGCTATGGCGGCCACTCGGGGCCACTTGCGGCCACATTTCGTACAGCGTACCGTACATTGCACGCCATCCCAGCCACGGACTTTCGCCATGCCCACCATGCCGCCGCGCGCCAAGGCGCGTCCGATGTCCCAGCTATTGCTTCGCCGGTTTGCCCTGATCCTCGCACTGCTCCTGCCACTGGCCGCCTACGCGTCGGAAGTCACCGGCGTGGGCTTGTCGCCCATCCAGATCACCGACCCGGTCAGCGGCAAGCCGACCGAGGGCTATGTGTTCTACCCCTCGCCGCAGCCGGTGCATGGCACCACGGCCATGGGCCCGTACGACGTCGCCGCCACGCCGGGCGCGCCGGCCATCCCCGGCGCCAAGCCGCTGGTGGTCATCTCCCATGGCAATGGCGGCAGCAACCTGGGGCACCATGACCTGGCCACCTACCTGGCCAGCCACGGCTTTGTCGTCGCCACGCTCAACCAGCTCGGCGACTATTTCGGCGACACCAGCAAGGTCGGCAAGATCGAGGTGCTGGCCGGCCGGCCCGTGCAGGTGAAGGCAACCATCAGCACCGTGCTGGCCGACCCGCGCTGGAAGGCGCTGATCGACCCGCAGCGCATCGGCGTGGCCGGCTTCTCCGCCGGCGGCTATACCGCGCTGATGATCGCCGGCGCGCAGCCGCGCTTCGTGCGCTTCATCGATTTTTGCGATCACTACCCGCAGGACAAGGATGTGTGCGGCCATCGCAAGGAGGCCGAAGCCGAGGCCGCCAGCCAGGGCGAGACCATCGCGCAGGCGTTCGAGAAGATGCAGGGCCAGCTGGGTCGCTACGGCGACACCGCCGACCCGCGCGTGAAGGCCGCCTTCGCCATGGCGCCGCTGAGCCTGCTGTTCGACGAACACAGCTTCGACAAGGTGCATATCCCGGTCTTCCTCTACTACGGCCAGAACGACCAGGTGCTGCCGCCGGAAGCCAACGCGAAGCACATCGCGCCCCTGCTCAAGACACTGTATGCGGTGAAGGAAATCCCCCGCGCCGACCACTGGGTATTCCTGCCGCCCTGCTCCGATGCGCTCAAGAAGGAAATCGCGCAGCTGTGCGCCGACCCGACCGGCGTCGACCGTGCCAAGGCGCACGCGCAGATCAACGCCGATGCGCTGGCGTTTTTCCGCAAGACGCTGAACGCAAGAGACTGACGTGCCGCGAGCGCTGAGCGAACAGGAAACCGAAGCCTTCCGCGAACGCCTGTGCGAAGCGGCTGCGCGGCTGTACGTGGAAGAAGGCCCCGGCGCCGTCACCCTGCGGCGCCTGGCCGGCGAACTGGGCGTGGGCACCATGACGCCCTACCGCTACTTCGACAACAAGGAAGAGATCATCACGGCCGTGCGCACGCGCGGCCTCAACCGCTTCTCCGAAGCGCTGGAACGCGCGCTCGACTCGCCCGGCGACGGCCGCACGCGCAGCCGCGCCGTGCGCGACGCCTACATCGCCTTTGCCCGCGACAACACCGCCACCTACCGGCTGATGTTCGAATACCCGGAAACCCGGCGCGACGACCCCGCCTATCGACAGGCCTACGAGCGCATGTGGCGCACCGTCTCGGCGCACGTGGAAGTGATGATCGCCGAAGGCACCGTGGCGGCGGACCCGGCCATCCTCGGCCACCAGATCTGGGCATCGCTGCATGGCGCGGTGATGCTGGAGATCGCCGGCATGCTGCCGGAGGGCTTCGACGCCGCCTCGCTGCACACCCGCACGGTCAGCGCGCTGTTCGACACCGCCAGGCCAGCGCCCGCCCTGCCCCGGTAAGGGCGCGGGCGGGGCCGCCGTCACCGGACCGCCCCCAACACCCGCTATAATGAGTGGTTTACACCCACTCTGAATCGCACCGCCTGCCCCTGCGCCGGCGCCGTGCACGTCGCCGGAGGCTCCATGCAGTACATCTACACCATGAACGGGGTCAGCAAGATCGTTCCCCCGAAGCGCCAGATCATCAAGGACATCTCCCTGAGCTTCTTCCCCGGCGCCAAGATCGGACTGCTGGGCCTGAACGGCGCGGGCAAGTCCACGGTGCTGCGCATCATGGCCGGCGTCGACAAGGACTTCCAGGGCGAAGCCCGCCCGCAGCCGGGCATCAAGGTCGGCTACCTGGCGCAGGAGCCGGAGCTCGATCCGGAGAAGACCGTGCGCGAAGCGGTCGAGGAAGGCGTCTCCGTCATCATCGACGCGCAGAAGCGCCTGGAAGAGGTCTACGCCGCCTACGCCGAGGAAGGCGCGGACTTCGACAAGCTCGCCGCCGAGCAGCAGGAGCTGGAAAACATCCTTGCCGTGAACGACGCGCACGCGCTGGAGCGCCAGCTGGAAGTGGCCGCCGACGCGCTGCGCCTGCCGCCGTGGGACGCCAAGATCGGGCCGCTGTCCGGCGGTGAAAAGCGCCGCGTGGCGCTGTGCCGCCTGCTGCTGTCCAAGCCGGACATGCTGCTGCTGGACGAGCCCACCAACCACCTGGACGCCGAATCCGTGGACTGGCTGGAGCAGTTCCTGCAGAACTACCCGGGCACCGTGGTGGCCGTCACCCATGACCGCTACTTCCTCGACAACGCGGCGGAGTGGATTCTGGAACTCGATCGCGGCCGCGGCATTCCCTGGAAGGGCAACTACACCGAGTGGCTGGAGCAGAAGGACGCCCGCCTCAAGCAGGAAGCCCAGCAGGAGAAGTCGCGCCAGAAGGCGATCGAGAAGGAGCTGGAGTGGGTGCGTTCGGCCGCCAAGGGCCGCCAGTCCAAGGGCAAGGCGCGTCTCAACCGCTTCGAGGAGCTGAACTCGGTCGAGTACCAGCGCCGCAACGAAACCAATGAAATCTTCATTCCGCCGGGCGAGCGCCTGGGCCAGGAAGTGATCGAGTTCAAAAACGTCACCAAGTCGTTCGGCGACCGCGTGCTGATCGAAGACCTGTCGTTCAAGATTCCGCCGGGCGCCATCGTCGGCGTGATCGGCCCGAACGGCGCGGGCAAGTCCACGCTCATGAAGATGATCATGGGCAAGGAAACCCCGGATTCGGGCGAAGTGAAGCTGGGCCACACGGTCAAGCTGGCTTACGTCGACCAGTCGCGCGATGCGCTCGATCCGAAGAACAACGTGTGGCAGGAAGTGTCCGGCGGTTCGGACATCCTCACCATCGGCAACTTCGAGATCCAGTCGCGCGCCTACATCGGCCGCTTCAACTTCAAGGGCACCGACCAGCAGAAGATCGTCGGCCAGCTCTCCGGCGGTGAGCGCGGCCGCCTGCACATGGCCAAGACCCTGCTGCAGGGCGGCAACGTGCTGCTGCTCGACGAACCGTCCAACGACCTGGACGTGGAAACCCTGCGCGCGCTGGAAGACGCGCTGCTGGAATTCCCCGGCTGCGCCGTGGTCATCTCGCATGACCGCTGGTTCCTCGACCGCATCGCCACGCACATCATCGCGTTCGAAGGCGACTCGCACGTAGAGTTCTTCCCGGGCAACTACAACGAGTACGAAGCGGACAAGAAGCGCCGTCTCGGCGATGAGGCCGCGAAGCCGCATCGGGTGAAGTACAAGAAGCTGGCGTAAGAGCGAGCAACGAGTAAAGAGGAGTGAGAAACGAGAGCGCCACGCCCTCTCTCACTCCTCGCTTCTCTTCACTCACTCCTGGCTCGGAGACCGCAATGCACTTCATGCACTCCCTGCAACACGCATGGACTGACCACCACTCCCTCGTCTGCGTCGGCCTCGATCCCGAGCCCGCGAAATTCCCCGCGCACCTCAAGGGCCGGCCGGATGCGGTGTTCGAGTTCTGTCGCGACATCGTCGACGCCACCGCCGACCTGGTCTGCACCTACAAGCCGCAGATCGCGCACTTCGCCGCGCTGCGTGCGGAGGACGCGCTGGAGCGGCTGATCGCGCACATCCACGACAAGCATCCGGCCGTGCCGGTGATCCTCGACGCCAAGCGCGGCGACATTGGCAGCACGGCGCAGCATTACGTCACCGAGGCGTTCGACCGCTTCAAGGCCGACGCGGTGACGCTGAACCCGTACATGGGCCGCGATTCCGCGCAGCCGTTTCTTGAGCGCGCGGACAAGGGCGTGATCCTCCTGTGCCGCACCTCCAACCCGGGCGGCGCGGACTTCCAGGCGCTCGACTGCGGCGGTATGCCCTTGTACCTGCGCGTGGCCGAAACCATCGCGCGCGACTGGAACGCCAATGGCAACTGCGCGCTGGTCACCGGCGCCACCTGGCCGGAGGAACTGGGCAAGGTGCGCGCGCTCGTCGGCGACATGCCGCTGCTGGTGCCCGGCATCGGTGCGCAGGGCGGCGACGTGGAAGCCGTGCTGAAGCACGGCCGCACGGCCAACGGCACCGGCCTGATGATCAGCTCGTCGCGCGCCATCCTCTACGCCGGCAGCGGCGAGGATTTCGCCCAGGCCGCGCGCGCCGCCGCCATCGAGCTGCGCGACACCATCAACCGCTTCCGTTGAAGCGCGGCTAGAAACGCCGCTCCGGCGCGCACGCCTTGCGCCGGAGCTGTTCGAAGTCGTGCACGCGCAGCACATTGCGTTCGCGGCTGATCAAGCCAGCGCGCTGCCATTCCTGCAGCAGCGCATTCAACTTGGGGCGGCTCGCATTGAGCATGGAGGCCAGGATGCCCTGCGTGGGCGGCAGCTGGATCTGCGCGGCGTCCCGCTCGCGTCCGTTGCGGTCCGACGCATCCAGCAGATAGCGCGCCAGCCGCGATTCCAGGCTGTACAGGCACATCGTTTCCAGCGCCCTGGCCGTGCGGCTCACGCGCCCGGCGAGCAGCAGCATCACGCGATGCAGGAACTGCGGCTCGGTCAGCAGCCCGGCCAGATGCACGCGCCGCAGCAACAACACCGTCGCCATGCCCGCGGCCACCGCGGTGAAGTGATGGCAGCTCGCACCGAGCAACGCGGCTTCGCCGATGGCCTGTCCGGAACCGGCCATGTCCACGATCAGCTCGCGACCATCGGGGCCGTACAGGATGGCGTAGACCACGCCCTCCACCACCAGCGCGGCGAAATCGGCCGCATCGTTCTTGCGGAACACCAGCTCGCCGCTATCCAGGCAACGCCCATTGGAACGCCCGGCCAACTCGTCCAGCACCGGGGCCGGAAGGCCGGCGAACAGGTCCGACCGCGCGAGCAACGCGCGGCGACCCTCCGCATCCAAGACCGTCGAACGGCCGCTGCGCACAGCCGTGCGCGACGCGTGCCGCCGCGTAGCCAGTTCCATGCCGATTGCCCCCTGATGCCCGGCGCCGCGCATCGCCCATCCTGTAGAGCGCACCGGACCGGATACCGAATATTCATGCCCGGCCGCCTGCGGGTATCGCCATCCAGCCCGCGGCGCCGGGAGTGTCGTTCTCCTGCGCTAACCTGCCTGCCCCCGGATAACGGGAACGTGATCGTCACACCCCTCGGCGGGCCGGACAGGCGCCTCCTGTCCGGTCCGCCGGGCCGGCGGGTTCAGCTGCTGCGGAATGCGTTGAGCACGCTCAGCAGGCTGGTCAGGTTGTCCGCCACACCGCCCTGCGCCACCTTTTCGCTGGCGGCACCGGTGGCCGTGGTGTCCAGGCTGTAGATCTGCATCACGCCCTGGTTGGCCGCCGCCTGCGACAGCGTGTTCTGCTGCTGCTGCTGCGCCACGGCGTTCTCGAACAGGATGCCCGTCGAGTGGGCCATCGTCTGGTAGATCGACCCCATGGCCATGGCCGGCGCTTCGGCGACGACCTTCACGTTGGTCTGGGTAACCGCATCGGTGATCTGGCTGTTCACGGTCATGATTCAACTCCATGCAATGAAGCGGCTAGGCCGCGGAAGAAACGGAACGACGCCGGGTGCGCGCCATGCGCACGGGCATTACTGATTGCTGAAAGCGTTCATCACGCTGAGCAGGCTGGTGAGGTTGTCCGCCACGCCGCCCTGCGCCACCTTTTCCGTGGCCGCCGCGGTGGCGGTGGTGTCCAGGCTGTAGATCTGCATCACGCCCTGGTTGGATGCCGCCTGCGACAAGGTGTTCTGCTGCTGCGACGACGTCACCGCGTTCTCGTAGAGCACGCTGGTGGAATGGGCCAGGGTCTGGAAGATCGAACCCATGGCCATGGCGGGACCTTCCGCGATCACCTTCACGTTGGACTGGGTGACCGCATCGGTGATCTGCGAATTGACCGGAATGGGGATAGGCATGTCGTGCTCCTCTGGTTAAGTACGGCGTTCCCGTACATGAAAGTGAAACGCTCCGGGCGAGCCGGCGTGAATCAACGCCTGCGCTTGGCGCCTGCCTTACGCGCGCGCCGCGGCGGCGCGCTGGTTGCGTGTGCGTGCGCATGTTCGTGCGGGTGTGGCGCCGCCTGCTGCGCGTCGCCATCGCCCTGATGCCGATGCCGGTGCTGCAAGGCCTTCAGCGCCGTCAGCGATTCGATCACCTGCTCCACGGCGTTCTGTTCAAGATCGCGTTGCTCCGCCAGCCGCAGCAGCGCCTTGCGTGCCTCGTCCGTGCCCTTGCGAATGGCTTCGAGCGCATGCGCACCGCCGCGCTCGACGATCTCCGCGGCGCGCAACAGGTTCATGCCGCCATCGCTGGTTCCCGGCTGCGTAGGCATGGGCGGCTGCGGCGGGGCCGGCGGCGCGAACGGCGGATACGGATAAACCGCGCGCGGCCGCTCTGCCCTGGTCAGCGCGAGCAGCAGCTTGATCAGCTCACGCAAGCCTTCGAGCTTGTCCTGGTCGATGTCGATCATGGGAGGGTCTCCGGCCATGGCGTTCAACGCATGCGCGAGGCGAGCAGGCGGGCGAGCGCGAACAGCAGCTGTTGTTCGCGGGTGCGCTTGCGCTGCGTTTTCCCTGTCGCCGCGCCGGTCAGGCCGGTCGGCCGCACGGGTCCATTCCGCTTTTCAGTCGGTTGCGGCTCGACGCTCCGCCCTTCCGCTGTCGCCGCCTTGCGGGGCGCATGCCGCTCGCTGATGCCCAGGCGGTAGAACCGCTGGATGATCTCGTCGTGCGCTGGCGTCGTCATGGGACAAGCTCCGTCGTGGAGAGGTCAGGATCCGGCCGCCGCGCGTGCGCGCTGCAGGCTCACCACCGAGGCAGCGGACTGATAGCCATCCAGCTTCTCGATTTCGCGATCGCTACGCGTCGGCTTGAACCGAGTCTTGCCCACCGTCGCCTCCCAGTACCGCACCGCAAAGACGATCATCACCTCCTGCACCTTTTCCAGCGTGTCCTCCAGCAGCTGCCGGTGCCCCACGGGAAGAAGGTTGTAAGCGACAAGGATCACCATCCGCAGGAACTCGTCCTGGATGTTGCTGTGCTCCGCGCCCTGCCCGTCGGCGCCAAGCAGGTAGGATCGCCAGTTCTGAAAGAGCGCGAACACCCTCGCCAGCGCCTGGTAGCGCACCGTGGGCTGGTCCGACACGTCGACGATCTCGATGACAATCTCGGAGTACATCTCGTAGTACCTTTCGTCGAACTGGCCCGACTCTCCCGCCACGGGCCCCAGCGCCACACGCAGGTACTCGCTGATCTCCTTCTTGACCTCGCCGTCGGCAAGCACTTGCCTGATGCCGTCCTCCTTGCGGCTGGTATCCAGGAAGTACTCGATCTGCTCCTGGGTCAAGGCATCGCTGCTCATGTTGGCGACGGCCGCGGATACCGCGGCAATGACATCCGTATCGATATAGCCGTCCAGATGACGGAACCCTTTGTTGATGCGATAGGCCTCGCCTGAGCCAAACAAGCCTGCCGCACCAGTGATGGCATTGCTTCCCAAATTCGTGTCGAAGGCGATGACTGGGTACTTCTGCGCCATGTAGCTGCGGTAGTAGTAGTCATGCCCAAGCCGGAACACATAAGGCCCATCAGGCGTCGTCAACGTGTCGTACCAGGTTTCTCCGTCCACGCCGGACGGCGCATCGAGCGCCTCGCTCAAGGCCATCACGTTGCGCTTGCCGTTGTAGGCCGCGAGGGCGCGACTGCGCTCGCCGTTGATGTCAAAGCGGCGCAGATGGCATCCCTGGTGGGTGAGCGAATTGCTCAAGAACAACTCGTCGAACAGGCGGGAAAAGGTGCGGCGCAGCCCGGCCGCCCCACGGCTTCCATGTCCCTCCGTCGATTGGCGTTCGCGTGCCGCGACGGCGCAGCGCCGGATATAGGCTGCCATCGCCTGATAGAACGACGCGTCGGGCACGCGCTGGCCATAGGCCATGTAGTAGCCGATCAACGAGCGGTGATCCGCAGCGGCGCTGGCGCCCTCGCCGTTGTGCACGTGAACGATGAAGTGGTCGGACTGCATACCGCCGACCAGCGATGAAATGGCTGGCTCGTTCTTCTGAAGAAATTCGAACAGCGTTCCGTAGTAGGCCACGCGATTCTCGACACCGAGCAGATCGATGCCGATGGTGGCTGGAAGAGGCTTGTCCTTGTTGCTCAACAGCTCGAGGATCTTGCCCAGGTCGGCGGCGAGCTTCTTGTCCTCCTGATACGCCAGGGAGGTGTGAACCAGGGCCCGATAGGACGTGGAATGATCGCCGTTGAACTTCTGTATGCGGCTGTCGAGCGCGGGAATGTCGTCGCGACCGGCGGGAATCTGGATATGCAGGATGCCCTGCTTGAACAGATACTCCAGCGTGTCGTCTATCCACTTCTCGTACTTTGCTTCACCGCCCTGGGGCTTGCGGACCCTATCCACCATGCTGGAGCGTGTCTTGTAGGCATCATCGAACGGCGTGAACTTGTTGCTCGCGTAGGTCTTTCCATTGAAGTAGCGCATGAGCGCGTTGATCCACGCGTACTCCGGCCCCTGGCGTGTCAGCACGGCGCGAATGGTCTCCTGCGTGGCCAGATAAAGGCGCTTGTCCGTCACGGGTAGCTCGTCCACGCCCTCGCCCGGACGAAAGCGCTGCGCGATCAGCACGCAGGCGATGTAGATGTTCTCCGCCGCACACTCGCCACGCTCGTACGTCGTCCTTTCTCCGGACTGCAGAAGCACCTCGAACGGGTTGGCGGTCAACATGAACTGCAGGCTCTGGTCGAACAACAGCTGCTCGCCACGGTCGGCATCCGTGTTTCCCAGCCAATGGACCAGGGATAGCCCACCCGCATCCCGCACGGGCAGGATGCCGCCAAGATGGCTGTGATAGTCAAACGGATACTGGTAAATCTTTGCCGGAGCGGAGAGCTTGAAATAAGCCATGGCACATCCTCGCGATATCGGTGGGCGGCGGATCTCGGTGCGTTACTGCGCCGGCGGCGTCTTGCGCGCGGCCAGTACGCTGCTGTACTTGGCGATGCTCTGGTCAATGCGGTCGATGGCGAAACTCGCCGACTCCGCCTCCATTGCGCCGGCAGCGGCCGCGACGGCGGCTGCGGCGCCCATCAGCAGATCGGTGGCGACGATGCCGAGCGCATCCTCGGCGGCCTGTTCCAGCTGCTGCTCCGCCAGGGCCTGGGTCATCTGCTTGAGCAGCACGCTCTGGCTGGCGAGCACGAGCTTGCTCACGCCGTCGAAGTAGCTTGCCGCCGCCTGCGCGACCAGCCCGGATGCCTGGCTGATCATCATGTCCGGGCCCAGCGCGATCTGCGACGGCGCGTAGCCCGCGGTCTCCGCATTGCTCAACTGCACCGCCTGCACGACGGCCTGATTGAGCGCGCTCGTGTCCGGTGGCGTCGGGTTCTGCTGCAGCATGCGCTCGGTCATGAGCGTGCGAACGTTGGACGGTGGTGCGGGCGGTGCTGGTGCTGGTGCTGGTGCTGGTGCTGGCGTCGGCGCTGGTGCGGATGCGGGTGCCGGCGCTTGCGCAGGGCCGCCGGCATTGCCTCCGTCCTCGTCGCCGCTCGCCGCACGGGGCGCTCGGGTACCCGCGATCCATTTCGACCAGAAGGCCATGTCGATTCCCCTCCCCTATGCCAAAGTCGATTCGCACTCGTCCTGCGCCTACGACTTCTCGGCGATCGACATGATCATCGCCACCGCCCGCGACACCACCGCGTTGGAAATCTGGTTGAGCGCCTGCTGGCTGTGCACCGCGTTCTGCAGCGAAAGCCCCGCCGAATGGCTCGCGACCTGATACAGCGCGGCAATGGCCTGGGCCGGCGCCTCGGCGACCACTTTCACGTTCGTCTGCGTCACGGCGTCGGTGATCTGCTCGTTGACTTCAGCCATGGTCGGTTCCTTTGGTTAACGGTATCGTCGGATCGCGGCGCTGTACGCCGGCCTTTTCATAACGACGGGGAGCGCCGGCTGTGAACGCAGCGGCGCGCGATTCGTCCAGCGGCAGCGTGGATCGGCTGATCTCCGCGCGCAGGCGATCGCGGATCAGCTGCACGCGCTTGCGCAGCAGAGGCTGGTTGATGCCGAGGCGTTCGGCGATCTGCGGATACGGAAGATCGTCGATGAAGCGGAACGCGAACAGGCGCTGCTGCGCGGGGGTCATCGCGCGCAGCACCGTCTCGATGCAAGCGATTTGTTGCTCGATCTCCAGCTTCTGCATGGCGCTCGGCGCGAGCGCGTCATCCGTGGTGACCTGGGCGTTGTGCACGTCCACGCTGTCGTCGAACACCTGGCCTTCACGGGCAATGCGACGCAAGCCGTCCACGAAGGCGTGGCGCAGTACGACGAACAGGAAACCCTTGGGCCGATCGAGAAACTGCGGCCGGTGGCGCGTGAACTGAAGTGCCTTGAGCGCCGTGATGGCCAGCAGCTCATCGGCACGATCCTGCTGACCGCCGGTGAGGCGGCGCGCGCGCCGCAGCAACATGGGCTGATTCGCACGCCATGCGTGCTCGAAGCGTTCGTCGATGCTAAGACGGGCCCTGCAGTCCATCGCTTTGCACCCTCGCCTGAGAGAGTGCGCGAGTCTCCATGGGCGTTATGGGTGCCGCTGTTCCCTGCGTGACAGGCGCGCGCGATTTCAGCAGCGCGTGCTCAGGATGCGAACTGGCGCATGCATTTTCACCGTTTCGTTCGCGCGATAAGTTGCGATGACGCGCCACCCTATCGCTTTTGGCCTATGACTGCAGAGCTACCGCAGCAGGTGTCGCGCCGTGCAACCACCGTGAACGCAGCCATCGTTCCGAAGGCGCCGAAATCAAGCGCTCCAGCAACTTTCCCAGCACCCAGCACGCGAGCAGCGCCGGCAGATACCAAAGATAGCCGTGCGCGACGTCGCTTCCAGTCGCCTTGTAGAGGCGGACCACAGCGAACACCACGAACATATGGGTGAGGTAGATCTCGTAGCTCAGGCGTCCCCATGAGCGCAGCCAGGCTAGTCCAAGCCAGGGTGCGCGATCGTGCCGTGCCCATGCGCTGGCCAGCACGAGGCACAACGCGGCACCGGTAAGCACCAGCATGTAACCGTCATGCAGCAGCGACCACAGCAGGCGGCCCTGGAACATCACCAGATACAGTCCAAGGCCGCCGGCCACACCGAGCACGTAGGCAAGGCCTCGTCGCACCGTGGCCCAGCGATGCACCAGCAAGGCACCGAGTATGCCGGTAGCAATGGCCGCCATGCCCGGCAGGTAGGCCTTCTCCTGCCAGATCTCGTTGTCGGCGAGGGCCGCGCGTGTCCATGGCAGCGACAAGGCCAGCACGAGCAGCAACAGCACCAGCATCCACCTGCGGCGTGTGAGCAGGCAAACGATCGGGAAGGCGAGATAGAACACTTCTTCGATCGACAACGACCACAGCACGTCCCAACCGCCAGGCAAATAGCCCGTCATGCCCTCATACCAGTTCAGGTGAAAGCCCAGCGCCGCCACGATGGCTCGCGGCAGTGTTTGCCCTTCACGGTGGATCACGTAGTCCTGCACGCCGAGCAGATGCAGCAGGCTTAGCACGGCGACCAGCGCCAGCAGGCACGGCGCGATGCGCGAAAAACGGCGTGCGTAGAAGGAGCGCAAGTCGATGTTGGCCAGCTCACCACTGCGGCGCAGTGCATGGCTCGCAATCAGGAAACCGGAAATGACGAAGAAGATGAAGACGGCTTCGTAGCCATTGAAGTTCAGGGCGTTGAGCAGCGTCTCCGGCAGCACGTCGCCCAACGCCGCCTTGCTGAGGCGAATGCGCAGGCCGATGTGATGCAACACCACGAGCAGGATGGACAGTCCGCGCAACAGGTCGATGCCCGCGTTGCGCTGCGGGCCCGCGCGATACGCCGCAGCTTCCATCAACCCAATCTCTGCAGTGCGAAATCGACGAAAGTGCGCAGCTTGGCCGTAGGACGCGCCTCGCGCCGGCGCACGATATGCAGGTGCCGCACCGGCAGTTCCCAGTCCGGCAGCAGCTGTATCAGCTCTCCGGTGGCGATCGACGGCGACAGCAGCACGTCCGCCTGCACCACCACGCCGACGCCGTGCAGGGCCGCCGTGAGCAGGGCCTGTCCGTTGTTGCACATCAGCGGTCCGCGCACGGGCACATCCACGTGGCGCTCGCCTTGGGTGAAGCGCCAGTGGTGGTCGCGTCCCCAGGCCGCAAAGCCCAGGCAGGCGTGAGCGTGCAGGTCGCCGGGTTCCCGCGGCACGCCATGGGCTTGCAGGTAGGCCGGGCTGGCTACCGCGAACATGCGCGAGGGCGCGAGCGGCCGCGCCACCAGGTTGTCATCGTGCAGCGGGCCCGAGCGGAAAGCCACGTCCACCCCTTCTTCGTGCAGGTCGACCACGCGATCGTTGAGGTTCAGCTCCACCTGCACGGCGGGGTACTTCGCCATGTAAGCGCCGACCACCGGCATCAGCCGATGCGCGCCCCAGGTGACGGGTGCGGTCACGCGCAGCGTGCCTTGCGGTTCCGCACGCAAGGCTTCGGCGACCTGATCGGCCGCCTGCACGCTGCTGAGCACATCGCGGCAACGCTCCAGATAGGCCGCGCCGATTTCCGTGAGGTGATGGCGGCGCGTGGTGCGCTCGAGCAGTTGCGCGCCGAGGTGTTGCTCCAGCGCGCGCACATGGTTGGCGACCATGGTGGTGGACAGGTCCCACTCTTCCGCCACGGCCGCGAAGCTGCCTTTCTCCACCACGCGGACGAACACTTCCATGCTGGTTAATCGGTCCATTCCAAAGTCCCGCTGTGGAGTGAAGGAACAGGAAGCGCATTTATAGACCAGAAGTGGCCAACAACAATCCCTGCCATCCGCCATAGGGAGATCACGATGACCACAGCCGCCCTGCTGCGCCGCCTTGCCCTGGCCTGCGCGCTTAGCTTCGCCGCCGCCGGCCACGCCACCGACGCCCCGCTTTCCACGCGCCCCTTGCCGGCCGACTGGTACCCCGAAAGCATCGCTGCGGCACCGGACGGCACCTTCTATGTGGGCAGCTGGCGCCAGGGCGCGGTGGCACGCATCCGGCCCGGCGCGGATCGGCCGGAGGTACTGGTGACGCCCGGCGCCAACGGCTTGTCCAATGGACAAGGCGTGCTGGTGGATACGCGCCGCGGCCTGTTGTGGATCTGCTCCGGCACGCTGGGCTACACCACCGTGCCCACGAACCCGAGCGCGCTGAAGAGCTACGACCTTGCCACCGGCGCGGCGCGCGCGAGCTACGAGCTGCCTGACAAGGGCTACTGCAACGATCTGGCGCAGGATGCGCAGGGCCGCCTCTACATCACCGATTCGTTGCAGCCGCGTGTCTTCCGTTGGCGCGACGGCGACACCGCGCTCGAACTGTGGAAGCAGGATGCTTCCTTCATTGCCGGTGCGGAGGGTTTCAAGCTCAATGGCATCGCCATCGATGGCGACAGCATCTACGTGAGCACGGTGACGGCCGCGCCCTATCTGTTGCGCATCGACATGCGCGCGGACGGCAGCGCCGGCGCGGTGACGCGCATCGACATGCCACGCATGCTGAAGAACGCCGATGCCATCCGCTCGGCTGGGCACGGCCGGCTGGTGATCTTCGAAAGCAATGCCTTCGGCCACGATGGCCCCTACGGCGGGCAGATCTCGCTGGCGGCGCTATCGGGCAACCATGCCGACTCGCTGGTCACGCTAGTGGCCGGGCTCAACGATCCCTCGTCGGGCGTCATCGCCAACGGCCGCGTGTACTTCATCGAGTCGAAGTACAGCCTGCTGTTCGCGCACAAGGGTGACGATGCCGGCATACCGCGCAACGTACCGTTCGATATCCAGTCCGTTCCGCTGTCGCCATGAGTGCGTGCGACACAGGTAGCCCGGATGAAGCCACCGGCGGAATCCGGGACCTGCCGCGAAAGCGCACCGACTTCGCTGGGAAAAGCACTCCGCACGGACAAACGTGGATCGATCAACAGCATGTGCCGCATGACTCCAACAGCATCATCTGGATCAAGCCCACGTCGCGTACATTTGCGGACGACCGCGTGAGTAGTTTTGGCAAATGGACAGGCTGCGCCACGCGGCGCACAGTAAGCACTCGCCATAGGCGCCCTTCTCCACGTCCTTTCACTCACGGCATTCACGCCGCGCTTCCTCGCGCGCGATGCAAGCCACTGGAGGGTTGGTCATGCGTCTCTCACGCTTGCTGTTTCCCGGGTTGGCGTTTCTTGCCTCGCTGTTCGCTCCGGGCGTGCTGCGCGCCAACCCTGGACTCCATACGTGTTTCTGGCAAGGACCTTATTCGGTGGCCGACTTGCCGGTCTACAACCAGCCGCCCTACCCCGATACGCATGCCGCCTATTGGACAGCGCAGTTCGTCATACCCGCCGGCGCCAGCGTGGTGCTCAATGGCACGTATCCGGTGGCGCGTTACATGTCGTTGATCAGCTACCACACCGCCAATGCAACGCCGGTGAGTGATCTTCCCGATATCGGCATCCAGCCGGACGCGGGTTCCATCAATCCCTTCGTTGCCGGCGCGCCGCGCTATGGCAGCTCGCCCACGAACTACACCGTGCAGCTGGCGGCGGGCAATGCGCCGTCATCGCCAGCGGCGAACACGCTTTATTCCGGCACCACCGACCAAACCATGACGGTGATGTATCGCGTGTACGTGCCGGACAACGGCCTCGACGAAGCAGGCGGCGTCGCCCTGCCGGCCATGAGCATCCACAACGCCGATGGCTCCATCACTACAGGCAGCGCAGCCTGCAGCGCGGCACAGGCGTCGCAGTCGCTGATTCCAACCACCATCATCGGCCAGCTCGCCTACCTGCCCGTGCGCCTGGCTGATCCGCCCCTGCCTGTGGTGGTGTGGTTGCAGACACGCCTGATCCTGATGGCGGCGCTGGTGGACGGTTTTGCGAACCCGGACAATGCGTATCTCGAAGCATCGCTGAGCCGGAACTACGGCACGGTGGCGGTCGTGACCGGGCTGCGGCCCACCACGCCGCAAACCTTGCCGAACGCCGCCGTGATGGGCACAGGCAACATGCGCTACTGGTCGTTGTGCACTTACGAGTTCTATACCGAAGCCACCACCGATTGCGCCTTCGATCAGGGCCTGATCACCGATAGCACAGGCAACTACACCATCGCGATCAGCCAGACCGCCGACCGGCCATCCAATGCCGTGCCCAATTGCGGCTTCAACTGGCTGCACTGGTCCGAAGCCGGCGATGGCGACGGCCACACCAATGATGGATTCCTGATATTGCGCAACATGCTGCCGGATCCGTCCTTCACGCACGCGATACAGAACGTGCCATTGCCCGTCGCCGCGGCAACGAGCGCGCTGGTCATGGGGCCTTATCTGCCTACGGTCACTTATATGTCCAAGGCCGATTTTGAAGCCAAGGGGTGTTCGCCGATGTGAGGGCGTGATGGTTCGAGCGCCCGTAGCGGCGTGGCTGCATCCGCTTTAGAACATGCGGCCTGCAGGTCCCGCTACTGCCGATGTGCTTTCGCGGGTTGCCCCGGATTCCGCTGCGCTTCATCCGGGCTACTTGGTTCGGCGGTGCGACAGCCACACGTAGCCCGGATGGAGCCATCGGCGGAATCCGGGAATGCGGCGCGGTCGCAGCCACTTCAGGAATGCGGCCTTCAAGTATCGCTACTGCCGATACGCTTTCGCGGGTCGCCCCGGATTACGCTGCGCTTCATCCGGGCTACGTGGTTCGGCGATACGCCATGCGCAGCAGCCCATAGGCCAGCCACAGCAGGCCCACGGGGGCGATACCGAACAGGAGCAGCACGATCAACGCTTCCGCCATCGACTCGTCGCCAAGCGCAATGCACAGCACGCACAGCAGCCATGTCACGGAAACGGCCACCAGCAGGCGTCGCGGCCAGAATCGCGAAGGTTCGGTGCTGCGTCGATCCCTGAAGGTGATCCACAGCCACCAGGGCATCCAGAGCACGTACATCGGCAACGCGCACGTGGCGAGCAATTCGAGGCAACGCTCCTGATCGGTGGGACCCCTCTCGACACCGGCAATCACAAAGCAGAAAAGCAGCCACGCAAGCGCCAGGCACAGCACCACACGCTGCCACATGGGTGGCGCCAGCTTGTCGTATGCCGGCGGATGCTGGGCGAACGGGTTGCCGTCCTTGCGGGTGGGCTGGCAGCAGAGCAGGATCGTCGCGCACTGCGATACCACGGGCATCAAAAGCACCCAGAACCAGTGCCCGCTACGCCCGATATCATGCAGGCGACGCACGCTGGTGGCGGCGAATATCCATAGCAACCCCAGCAACGTGCCCGCCACGACGAGCTGGCTTGGCAACCACCAAAGCGTGCCATAGACGCGCACCACGGTAAGGCAGAGCAACAGCATGCAAACCGTGCCGATCATGGCTCTGCGCGGCGCGCTGCCCGAAAAGGACATCAGCCCAGCCAGCCAGGCTGCGATGCCCATGCCTTGGCCGTTGTGAACGGTGACGCTCATAGGTTCCCGAATTTCCATTGGTGCGGCCTTGAAAGCTGGCGAGCCGCTACGGATGCGATGCATCCGGCATCGACACGAAGGTGAGCACCATGCTGGGATGGAACGCCTGCTCGTAGCCTTTGTAAGGCAGCGGATCGGCACGCCGCACGGCCTCGACTACGGAGCGCCTTCCCGCTTCGTCGTAAGGGCAATCCGGCTCAACGTCGACGCCGGTGACGTAACCGCCGCGCTGCAGCGTGACGCGCACCTTGCACGGCGATGCGGGTGTGTTGTCGGGGCGCAGCCAGTGGGTCTGGATGGCTTGCATCACCGCGCGATGGTAATTCGCAACCAGCGCGGGGTCGCCTTGCTGCCGCTCCTGCAGCGCGCCAGCGACGAGCACGAGTGCGACGATGGCCGGGATCATCAGCCAACCGCGCCGGCGCATGACAGGGATCGGGTCCCTGGTCACGCTGGCCTGGAATGCCTGTTTGGTTATCGCCACGCCGTTGTGGCAGCGCGAACAGATGGCGAGGTATTTCCGGCGGGTGACCCAGCTGAAGACGTACCAGATATGCGCATAGCGGTAGCTGACGCTGAAGTCGAACCGCTGCGCGCTTTGACAGATCGGGCAATCCCGCACGCCCGCGTCACCGGCGATGCATAGCCCGCCACCGCTTCCCCAAATGATCATCCAACCCTCCTGGCACCGTGCCGGCCGTCCCTGGCTGTCAGTCGACAGCGACGACACGCATGGTAAGAAGGGTCTGAGCGGCGATAAGTAGGATTTTTCCTATATACGTGAGGGCGTACGCGGTTATCGCACCCGAATGTCCGCTGGTTTGCCTGCCCTCGCCTGTGGCGCGCCCGCCGTGTCGGCGTGTATCCCGCCGATCATCGCCATCAAGAATCGGAAGAATCCCATAGTGACCCGGCGAAGGCTCGCCCTTAATAGCCGACACGACTCGGACGGGACCGACCGGGCGGGGACGCACGAACCACGCGACCGCCCCGCTTGCCCTTGCCATGCCGGGAGCGCTCGGGCCGCAGCCGCTCGGTTCGCCACGCCATCGCTGGGCCGTAAGCCGATGAATCCCGTAGCGGCACGAAACACATGGGTTCCGTGAACGCACATGGGCATGCGGCCATGGCAAGCGAGATGTCCTCCCCGCCGATCGTTGCACCCGCGCATGCGGCATCACTCACCTATCCACAGAGGACACGGCACCCATGCCAAGGAAAACACCACTGATCGCCCTGCCGCTCGCTTTCGCATGTCTGGCTGCGGCGTGCACGTCTCAGCCCGGAGACCAATCCCCGGCATCCGCCACGGCGGCGAACGACCCCATCCTGACGACGCCACTGCGTCCTTACGCGCAGCCCCTGGTGCCCGTGACCATCGACGGCAAGCCGTACCACTTCATTCTCGATACCGGCGCGCCTTACACCTTCATCGACAACCGCAGCGCCGCCGCCCTATCCAAGGCGCTGCCCAGCAAGGACGTTCCGGAATACTTCCGGGATTACGTCGGCGGGCTTGCGGTCATCGACGGCACGGCGCTCAAGCAGGACCAGGTGGTGTACTGGGAAACCCGACCTATCCAGATCGGTGCCCGCACGATCTCAAGCAGCGTACCGTGGATCGGCGTGGATCTCTCGATGTTTGACATGTCCTACGGCTCGCATGTCGATGGCTTGCTGGGCGCCAATGCCTTTCGCCAGCTCAACTGGGGCTTCGACAATGTCGCCCACACCCTGGCCGTGTGGAGTCAGCCGCCGTCGACGGCGGGATACGAGCGCTGCGCGCCCTACGAGGACGCTTTCGGCAGCAGCCCTTCCCTGAATATCCTGCTGGCCAACGGCAATGGCGGCCCGATGAAGATCGACACCGGAAGCACGTTCACCGTCAGTCCGCTGGACCATATCCAGATATTCAAGGACCAAGGCGCCACGGTGGAGGACATCGGCAAGTTCAGCCGCATGTCCGCCAACGGCGTCTACGAGGTCGACAGTTATCTGGTGGACGGCCTGCATTTGGGCGACCTGCCAATCGGCCAGTTGCAGACGTTTGCCAGCCAGGAGGGAGGAGGCAGCACGCTCGGCATGAACTTCCTTTCCCGCTTCGACCGTTTCGCCTTCATACCGAGCGAGATGCTGTTCTGCTTCAACGCCAGGCACTTCACGCGCAATGACCCCAAGCCCCTGCGGCTGATCGAACTGAGCGTGGAGAGTGGCCACCTTCTCATCGGCCCGGTCAACTTGTCGAGCGACAGTCTTCCGGAAGGCCTCGAACCGGGCGATGTCCTGGTATCGGTCAATGGCAAGCCGGTGGAACCCGCCGATATCGAAGCGCTTCGCCACCAGCTGGCGTATACGCCGAGCGGCCAGTTGGAGTTGCAGATCGAACGCGAGGGCACGCAGAGCACGATCAAGCTCTGAGCATCCCTAGGGAGTTGGCGCAGCCGGCAGGTCGTGGATCATCTGCTGCGCCAACCCTTCGTAGTTGTAGTCGAAGTGGTGGTCGCCGGTCTTCTCGTACACCTTCACCCACGATGGCAGTTTGGGATCGGCGCAGATGGTGTCCGCCTTGTCCTGGATGCCGTAGTAGCAGACCACGGGCGGCTGGCCAGCCAGGGCTTCCAGCGGCGGCATCGCATCGTAGTGCTTGACCGGGTTGACCCACTGGAAGAAATCCTGGGTCCAGGTTTTCCACTTGCCTTCGCGCGCCGAGATATAGCCTTCCATCTCGATCTCGAAGTTCACGTCCTTGCTGGGCGAAAGCAGCACGACCTGGGCGATGCGCGCGCGCCCTTCCGGGCTGAGCTTGCCCACGATGGTGGGCAGCACGTCGGCACCGAACGAAAAGCCGATCAGCCAGATGCGCTGCTTGCCGTTCTGCGCAAGGGTGCGCGCGATCAGGGCATCGAGGTCCCTGGCCGAATCCTCGGCGCCTTTTTCGCGCCAGTAGTACTGCAGCAGGCTCACGCCTTCCACGGGAATGCCGTGGGACGCGATGATCTTGCCCAGCGACTGGTCCAGGTCACGCCAGCCGCCGTCGCCGGAATAGAAGATGGCGACCACGTCGCCGCGGCCCTGCAGCGGCGTGACGCCCTGTTGCGCGGGCACCTGCACGAGCGATTCGTCCATGCTGGCGTGGTGCCAGGGTTGCCATGCCAGCAGGCCGCCGGCAGCGGCCACGGCGAGGACGAGAGCGGTCCACTTCCAGAATCGTTTCAACGGCGCACCATGCCTGACAATCCACCCGAGATAAGGCTCGCCACGTTGGCGAACACCAGCGGTAGCGCGATGCCGTTGGGCACCGCCAGGTAACGAGGTTCCCACACGGGATCGAATTTGTCTTTGTATTTGCGCAGCCCGCGGAAGTTGTAGAAGCGCTCGCCGCGGCCGAACAGCATGGCTCCCAGGCGACTCCACAGCGGCGCACTGCGCCGGTTCTGCAGGCCGGAGAACGGCGCCATGCCCAGGTTGAACCAGCGGTAGCCCTGCTGCTTGGACCACTGCATGAGGCTGATGAACAGGAAGTCCATCACGCCGGCCGTGCCGTCAGGCAGGTGGCGCATCAGGTCCAGCGAGGCTTCTTCCTTGTTGTCGGTCAGGAACAGGTTGGCGAAGGCGACCAGTTCCTCGCCCTGCCACACCAGCGCCATCGGCGTGCGTTCCAGGTAGCGCGGGTCGAAGGTGCCCAGCGAGAAGCCCTTCTCGCGCACGCCCTTGTCGCGCATCCAGGCATCGGAAATCGTCTTGAGCCGGGGTATCCAGCCGGCCACCGCATCGGCCGGCACCACTTCCATGCGCATGCCCTCGCGGGTGAGCTTGTTGATGGTGTTGCGCAGGACCTTCTTGGATTTGCCGTCGAGGTTGAAGCTGGCGAGATCCACGCGCGCCTCCTCGCCGATCTTGAGCAGGTTCATGCCCGCTTCCAGATACAGGTCCAGGTCTTCCGGACGCACCTGATAGAACAGCGGCCAGCCGCCGGCACGTTCGCACTGGTCGCGGAAGGTCCACACCAGTTCGCGGCGTGCGTCTTCGTCCTCGCCCACCGGGTCGCCCATGGCCACCCAGCTGCGGCCTTCCACGTCGTACATGATGAAGGCGCGATTGTCGGCATCGAACAGCAGCGTCTTGTCGCCCATCAGCGCGAGGTGCGCCTGAGCCGAGGTGTAGTTCTTGATCAAGGGCAAGGCGCGCTGCAGGTCGTCCTCGGTGGGAAGATGCAGGTCCGGACGCGCCGGGCGGATCAGGTTGGCCAGCGCGAACAGCAGGCCCGCCGCCGCCGCGCCGACCAGCGCGCGCAGCGCGCGCGGTGCGCCGCCGTGGTAGAAGCTGAACTCCCACCACAGGTTGTTGCTGTATTCCACGTGCTTGTAGCTGAAGCCGACCAGCCACCCAGCGCAGACCAGCACGGCGACGATGGCGATGATCCAGCCCCACGAGAAGCTCGCACTGAACAGCGAGGCGCGGCGATAGAACAGCTTGTGCGCCGGCGCCAGCGCCAGCGCCAGCAGCGAAAGCAGCGTGGCTTCTTCGTAGTCGATGCCCTTGAGCAGCGACAGCACCGCGCCGAGCACCAGCAGCACCAGGGTCAGCACATAGGCCGCATCGAGGCGACGCTGCAGGCCGCGCGCGAGGATCAGCAGCATCATGCCGACCACGCTGGAGAGGAAGTGCGAGACTTCCAGCACCGCCAAGGGCAGCACGTCGCGCAGGATCGCCATGCGCGCCGGCAACGCCGACGTGGCGCCGGAGAACAGCAGCACCGCGCCGGACACCATGGTCAGGCCGGCGAAGAACGGCGGCAGCAGGCCGGTGAACCACGGCGCCAGCAGCGCCTTCTGGCGCAGGCCGCGCGCTTCGCGCCACAGCACCACCACGGTGGCGGCGAACAGCGGCAGGAAGTAGTAGATCAGGCGGTACGCCGCCAGCGCGCCGAGGATGGGCGCTTCCAGGCCCTGGTTTCCTTCCGCGCCGAAGCCGGCCAGCATCACCGCCTCGAACACGCCCAGGCCGCCGGGCACGTGACTGATCAGGCCGGCGATCTGCGCCAGCACGAAGATCGCCAGAAAGTGGCCGAACCCCGTATCCACCTGGTTGGGCATCAGCAGATACAGCACGTACGCGGCCAGGCCCCAGTCCACCGCGCCGACCAGCACCTGGCGCGTGGCGATCAAGGTGCTCGGCAGGCTCACGCGCCAACGCCACAGGCGCAATGGACGTCCAAGCAGGCGGCTGCCCACGATCCACAGCAACGGCACAAGCGCGAGCACGCTCGCCACCGGAATGCGCAGACTGGCCAGCGGCAGCGACGGCGGCACCGGCACCAGCAGCAAGGTGACGCCCGTGAGCGCGCTCAGGCCCAGCCAGAAACTCAGCGTGGTGTAGACCACCACCTTCGCGACTTCCGCCGTGGAAAGCCCGGCCTGGATATAGAAGCGGTAGCGGATGGAGCCGGAAATCAGCAGCGCCATGCCCAGCGCATTGCTGAAGGCGTAGCTGATGAAGGAGATCAGGCTGACCTGCGCACCCGGCAGGTGCTTGCCGATGTACTTCAGCCCGAACCAGTCGTACAGGATCATCACGCCATAGCTGCCGGCCGTGAGCAGCACGGCCAGGGCGACGCGGTAGTTCTCCAGCCCGTGGACGTAGCGGGCCACCTCGCGGTAGCTCACCTCGCTGGCAAGGCGGTGCAGCGCCCACAGCGCCAGGCACAGCATGGCCACCGAAAGCAGCGGACCGGCAAGCCTGCGCAACCGGACCATCAGGCCTGGTCGTGCAAGCGTCTCACCGGGATTCGGGGCCTCCACCCCTGTCTGCTCCACCACGCGTTTACCGCCTCCACATGACCGTCGCGCAACGCTAAAGCTGCGACCGTCTAGGATAGCCGGTCAGGGCGCACTCCTGTTCGATCGTGGCATGCAGGCATGACATTTGGTCGCGTCCGCTTCAGGCTGGGCGCGACTTGAGCGCGGTCGCATATCGCTCATGCGTGCACGCCCCCCTCACCGTCATCCCCGCGAAAGCGGGGATGACGGTGAGGAAATAGGCACCGCTCGACGTTGAACAACTGTCCAGGATTCAGGACTTGTCCGCCAGCCGGTTGGCCATCCGGGCCACCCAGACGTACATGACGAGCACGACCAGGGCGAAGGCGATGCCGCCGATCCACTGCGCCGCTCCGGCGAAGTCCTCGCCCACCAGCGCCAGCGGCGCGGCCTTGCCGGAGAAGCCCACGATGAAGGCGATCACCACGCCGATCACGCTCTCGCCCACGATCAGGCCCGAGGCGAGCAGCACGCCCAGCTGCTTGGTGGTTTCCGGCCGCTTCGCGCGGTCCGCGCGACGGTCGAAATACCAGCCCACGATGGAGCCCACTACCACCATCAGCGTGCTGACGGTCGGCAGGTAGATGCCCAGGCCCACCGCCAGCGGCGGCATGCTCAGGTGCTTGGTGGTGCGACGCAGGACCTCGTCGATGATGATGATCGCCACGCCGATCCAGATGCCGGTGATGATCAGGCTCCAGTCGATGTTGTTGGTGATCACGCCCTGCGCCAGCGCGGAAATCAGGCCCGCCTGCGGCGCCGGCAGCGCGTGCGCGCCTGCGCCGGCCACGCCGACGAAACCGTAGGCCTTGTTGAGCAGGTCCAGCACCGGCGGAATCACCGCGGCGCCGGCGATCACGCCGACCACCAGCGCCGCCTGCTGCTTCCACGGCGTGGCGTCCACCAATTGGCCGGTCTTCAGGTCCTGCAGGTTGTTGTTGGCGATGGCGGCCACGGTGAACACCACCGAGGTCACGAACAGCGCGAAGGCCACCAGCGCCTTGCCCGCTTCCGGACCCACGTGCGGCTTGACGAAGCCCACCAGCAGCAAGGCCGCCGCGATGACCACGAGAATGCCCACGCCCGAGAGCGGACTGTTGGACGAGCCGATCAGGCCGGCCATGTAGCCGCACACGGTGGAGACGAAGAAGCCCATCAGCACCACGAAGGCCACGCCGCCGATGGCGAGCACGGCCACGTGATCGCCCAGGCCCGCAGTGGAACCGAAGTAGCCCAGCAGCCACGCGATCGGCACGAAGCACGCCAGCGTGATCAGGCCCACGATGCCGATCGGGATGTCGCGCTCGGTGCGCGGCAGCGAATCCGCCTTGCCGGCCTTGCGCACGCGCGAGGCGGCCATCGCGGAAGTCAGTCCGCTGATCACCGGCTTCACCAGCTTGGCCAGCGTCCAGATCGCCGACACGCCAATCGCGCCGGCGCCGACGAAGCGCACCTTGTGGCTCCAGGTGGAGTTGGCCAGATCCGCCACCGAGGCAGACATGTCGCCCAGCACCGAATAGTGCGGCACACCCCAGCCCCAGCCGATGATCGCGCCGATAAGCATCGCCACGCCCACCGACAGGCCCACCAGGTGGCCGATGGCGAACAGCGCAAAGGAAAGATTGAAGTCAAAGCCGCTCACGGCGCCCTTGTCGTTCACGCGGAAGTTGCGCACGAAATCCGACGCGAACACCTGCGTGGCGACCACCACCGCGAACACCGCCGACACGATGGAACCCCACAGCACCGCGAGCAGGCCGGCGCGGCCCTCTTCCACGCTGTTGGCGTCAGCGTCATCGCCCGCACCGACCTTGAGCACCTCGGCGCAAGCCAGGCCTTCCGGATACGGCAGATCGGTATCGGTGACCAATGCGCGGCGCAGCGGGATCGAATACATCACACCCAGCGTGCCGCCCAGCGCGCAGACCGCGAACGAGGTCCAGAACGGAAAATCCGCCCACCAGCCGATCATGATCATGCCCGGCAGCACGAAGATGATCGACGACAGCGTGCCCGCCGCCGACGCGATGGTCTGCACGACGTTGTTTTCCTGGATGGTGGAATCCTTGAACCCCCGCAGCAGGGCCATGGAAATCACCGCCGCCGGAATCGACGTGGCGAAGGTGAGGCCGGCCTTGAGGCCGAAGAACACATTCGCCGCGGTGAACACCACCGTGATGATGACGCCGAGGATGAGACCGCGGACGGTCAGCTCTTTGCGCGATTCGGTTTGGGAAAGATTGCCGCTCACGAGAGTCGTCCCGTCATGTCATTGCTCCCCTGTGGCCGCCATCGCGGCACGGATATTTCTGGGCCGCCGGGTGGCGGGCCAGCGCGTAGGGTTGCCGGATTCGTGAGGAATCGCAACGGGTTGACGGATGGGTTGGGGTTCTTCTGGGGGTGTTGGGGCGGCTTGGGTAGCCTTTCTGAGGACAAGGGGGCTTGGTCAGCTCCATGGTGGTGAGGGGCGATCCGGCCTCACGACTTTCCGATCCACCCTCGCGACGTCATAAGAACCGTCATTCCTGCGAAGGCAGGAATCCAGTGACTTTGCTTTTGGTTGTCGCGTGGAGGTGACGGGCGTCTTCGTGCGTTCCCGCGACCTTGCCGCCTACGCGGCGGGCGTTTCGATCGTCTGCCGACGCTCGAGTCACTTTTCTTTTGCTGGCCCAAAAGAAAAGTAACCCAAAGAAAATGGCCTATAGAGCCAACGCCCGCAGCATTTCGTAGGGA
>Ga0268248_100205_pt1 | contig 29728 bp, 24 predicted proteins | sample AgamicAtAme_FD_200856 | JGI IMG/M metagenome (GOLD analysis project Ga0268248, IMG submission 200856) | Agave microbial communities from Guanajuato, Mexico - At.Am.e (v2) (version 2) | ecosystem: Host-associated > Plants > Phyllosphere > Phylloplane/Leaf | place: Guanajuato, Mexico | collected... | reverse complement strand
TTTACGGGCCGTAAGTAACGAAGTTTGATGCAAATGTCAGATCGTATGCGCCTGTTAGGGCGCGGCTGGTAACAGAGCCTTATAGGCGCATCTGAAAAACCTCCGGCTATGCCGGAGGATATTTATTATGCCTGCCATCTGTTTCGTGACAGTGTCACCTGTCGCTTCAAGCAAAAAAATCCCGGTATGGATACCGGGGAAACTGTTGATAACGAGTTTTGCTGACCGCGCTCCGCGATCAAAGAGTAATAACTGATGAAGCCAGACACCGCGAGAAATCCCCTTCGGGGCAGGCTTGCGCCATTAAACGGCAGGAATGTAACGCAGAGATGACGGCGGGGTTTCAGAAAAAATAAGCACCAGGGCGACACCATTATTTATGTCACCCAAAACGGGCCTGCAAAAAATAGAGTTAAAAATCAGTCAGAAGTTGAGGTCTCTTCTTGATCGCGCCTGAGTACAAAATGGTTATTATGGCGGGTAATTTTTGCGCCGCTGTCGCCATAATTCGCAGAAAGCATGAAGAAGGCATCGGCATCAACATCAAATGCCAGCTCCACCTCCATCTGCTTACCAGAGGTAATCATTTGATATGCCTGCTTTAAGTTATACGCTTTTGCAATTGCCATGGATAAATCCTCGCGTGAGATGCGACCGATAAAAATCCTGTACTGTAGTTATAGTAGCGATTTGGAAATTCGTTTGCTTCTCATTAACGGCCTTTCAGATTTGGATCAGGGTCAGCTCTTACGCTTAAAATTCTGTCCGCATCTTGACTTATAATGTGATAAGCGTACTTTTCAGGACATGAAGAGATTCCTGATTATCGTTCCCGATGGCGGCATGTTATTTGAAGCCGCCGGTATTGCCGACATTCTGATGCAGGCCAATCGCCTGCATGCCGATGAAACCCAACAGCCGCGTTACCGGGTGAGCATCGCCACCACACAGCCGCACCAGGTAATCCACGGCCAGTCTGGCCTGAATCTGCTGGCCGATTTCCGTCTGCCGGAGCTGGACCCGCGCGAGCCGTGGGATACCATCATGATCACCGGACGCGGAACCAATGAAGAGGAAGGCACCGCCGTCGTTGACTGGCTGCGTCTTGCCGCCCCCCATGCCGACAGAGTGGCTTCCATCTGCGGCGGCGCGATGCTGCTGGCAGAAACCGAGCTGCTTGACGGTCGGCGCGCCACCACCCACTGGCGGCTGCTCGAGACCATGCAGTCGCGCTATCCGCTGGTCAAAATCGAAAGCGGCCCGCTCTATATTCAGGATGGGCCGATATGGACTTCCGGCGGCGTCAGCTCCGGTTTTGACCTGACGCTGGCGCTGGTCGAAGAGGATTATGGTTTCACCCTCGCCCGCGACGTCGCGCAGGATATGGTGATGTATTTGCGTCGTCCCGGCGGCCAGTTGCAGTTTAGCCGCTACCATCTGCAACAGACGGAGAGTATCGGGCCGGTCAGTGAGTTACAAAGCTGGATCCTGGAAAATCTGACCGACGATCTCTCGGTCGAAAAACTTGCCGAACGCGTGGCGATGAGTCCGCGCAATTTCACCCGCGTCTTTACCCGTGAAACCGGCGTTCCTCCGGCGCGTTATGTTGCCGAAGCGCGGCTTGCCGCTGCACGACATCGCCTGGAACAAACCCGCGAAACGCTGGAGAGCGTGGCCGCTGCCACGGGTTTCGGCACCAGCATCAACTTGCGCCGCATCTTTGAACGTCAACTGCACCTTACCCCCGGCGAGTATCGCCAGCGCTTCCACTGCCGCAAAATGGCGTAAAGTGATCCTTATCCGTCCTTTACGCCAAAACGCTACCGCTCTAAAGTGACTCCAGACACGAAAAAGAAGGAGTCAATCATGGTTAAGGTCGGCATTAACGGTTTTGGCAGGATCGGGCGCAACGTACTGCGCGCCGCGCTCGGTAACCCAGAGATTCAGATCGTCGCGATCAACGATCTGACGGACAGCAAAACCCTCGCCCATCTGCTGAAACACGATTCACTGCTCGGCACGCTGCCGGTTCCGGTTGAAGCAGGCGAAGGCCAGTTGTTTGTTGATGGCAACGCGGTGCGCGTTTTCAGTGAACGCGATCCGGCGAATATTCCGTGGCGCGATGTCGGTGTGGAAATTGTGATTGAAGCCACCGGATTCTTTACCGATCGCGAAAAAGCTGCGGTACATATCAGCCACGGCGGCGCAAAACGGGTGATTATCTCCGCGCCGGGGAAAAATGATGACCTGACAATCGTGCTCGGCGTGAACGACACGCAGTACGATCCGACGCGTCATTTCGTGGTCAGCAACGGCAGTTGCACCACCAACGGGCTGGCGCCTGCCGCCCAGGTACTGCACCAGAACTTTGGTATTGAACACGGGTTGATGAACACCACCCACGCTTACACCAACAGCCAGGCGCTGCACGACCAGCCGGAAAAAGATCTGCGCGGCGCGCGTGCCGCGGCGCTCTCCATCGTGCCCTACTCCAGCGGCGCGGCGAAAGCGCTCGGTAAAGTGATCCCGGAACTGGACGGACGGCTGACCGGTTATTCGCTACGCGTACCGGTACCGGTGGTGTCGATCGTCGACTTAACGGTGACGTTGAAACGCGATGTAACCGTGGAAGAAGTGAATGACGCTTTCCGCAAAGCCGCCGCCAACGGGCCGCTGAAAGGCATTCTCGGCTACAGCGATGAGCCGCTGGTTTCCAGTGATTATCAGGGCGATCCGCGCTCTTCCATCATCGACGGCCTGTCGACGCTGGTGATTGGCGGCAATCTGGTGAAAATCCTCGCCTGGTACGATAACGAGTGGGGCTTCTCCAACCGACTGGTGGACCTGACGAAACTGATGGCGCAGCGCGGTTTATAATCCGTCGCACTCAACAAACCACGCTACGGCGTGGTTTTTTATTGCTCGTCGCTGCCGCTCAGCGCGGCGAGCAGTTGTGCGCGGCGCTGCTCAAGGGTGGCGATTTGCGCTTCAATGCGACCGAGGCGTTTACGCTGCAATTCACGGGTTTGCGGGCAAAATGCGGCGCCTTCCGTGCTGCGCATGCATTCCGGGAAGGTGGCGATTTCCGCCAGGCTAAACCCGGTAGCAATCAATTGCTGGATCTGACGCACCTGCCCGACCACCTGCGCAGAAAAGTACCGATAGCCATTACAGGCCCGCGTAGAACATAACAGCCCATACCGATCATAGTGACGAATAGAGCGCACGCTGACGCCCGTTTGCCGGGCGAGTTCGCCAATCGATAGCATTTTTCCTCCTCGTTTGCTGCTTGACTCTGACACCAGTGTAAAGGTTGAGGATAGCCACGAAACGTTAACCGGAGGAACATTTTATGCTGTTATCGCGTGGCCATTACCTTGCCTTCATCCTGCTGCTGTTTTGCGCCTCACTGTACGCGCAGGATAAACACTATACCGTCGTCTCGTCAGACGGCGTACCGCTGGCTGTGCAGGAAACCGGCGCAGCAGACGGTCAGCCCATCATCTTTATTCATGGGCTGTTAGGCAGCCACCTTAACTGGGAGAAACAGTGGCAGGATCCCGCCCTGCAGCGCTTTCGCCTGATCAGTTTCGACCTGCGCGGCCATGGCTTATCAGGCAAACCGGAACAAGCAACAGCTTATACCGAAAACCGTCGCTGGGCGGATGATGTTGCCGCCGTGATCAACGGCAGCGGCGCAAACAAGCCGCTTCTGGTGGGCTGGTCGCTGGGGGGCGCCGTCAACAGCCACTATCTGGCGGCCTATGGTGATAAGCAGATTGCTGGCGTGTTGTATGTCGATGGCGTGGTAGAACTTACACCAGAGCAAATACCGGCTCACCCGCAGGTTTATCAGGATATGGTGTCAGCGGATCTGAAAACACATCTGGCGGGTGAGCGGGATTTCTTGCGTCTGTGCTTCCACCAGCAACCCGATACCGCCACGTTTGAGCGTCTGCTGGCTAACGCTGCGCTGGCCTCGTGGACAATGCAACGCGCGGTGCCGCAAATGAAAGTGTCACTTGCGCAGGGGCTGGGCAAAGCAAAAGTACCGGTACTGTTTATTTATGGGGAAAAAGACCAACTGGTGAACCCACAAGCTTCACTGGCGCGGGCCAGAAGCGTAAATCCACATATACGTACGCTGCTGTACGCCGATTCGGGACACGCTCCTTTTTTAGAAGAACCGCAGCGTTTCAACCGCGATCTGGCGGCATTTGCCGACTCACTCCAGTAACAAAACGGGGCATAGCGCCCCGTTTTTTATCACTACACCATTACAACGACATATCCACCACAATGCGGCCGGTTATTTTCCCGGCGCGCATCCGATCAAAGATGCTGTTGATGTTCTCCAGCGGTTCAACGGAAATTTCCGCATGTACTTTATTGCGCCCGGCAAAATCCAGCGCCTCTTGCAGATCTTTGCGCGTCCCCACGATGGAGCCGCGCACGGTGATGCCATCCAGCACCATATCGAAGATCGAGAGGTCGAATTTACCCGGCGGCAGCCCGTTCAACACCATCGTCCCGCCACGGCGCATCATGGTGGTTGCCTGTTCAAACGCTTTTGGTGACACCGCCGTGACCAGCACGCCGTGCGCGCCGCCAAACTCGGCGTGGAAACGCTTGCCGGGATCCTCTTCCCGCCCATTGACCACCACCGAGGCGCCGAGCCGACGGGCAAATTCGAGCTTGCCATCGTCAATGTCCACCGCCGCCACATTCATCCCCATCGCCACGGCATACTGGATCGCCAGATGACCGAGACCGCCGATCCCGGAGACAACCACCCATTCACCGGCGCGGGCTTCCGTCATCTTCAGCCCTTTGTAAACCGTTACCCCGGCGCAGAGGATGGGCGCAATCGCATGGAATTCGACGTTATCCGGCAGGATGCCGACATAGTTGGCGTCCGCCAGGCAATATTCGGCAAAAGTGCCGTTTACCGAATAACCGGAGTTCTGTTGCCCGTGACACAACGTCTCCCAGCCACTCAGGCAGTGTTCGCAGTGCCCACAGGCAGAGTAAAGCCACGGCACGCCAACCCGATCGCCCTCTTTCACATGCGTCACGCCCGGCCCCACTGCGACGACGTGCCCAACGCCTTCGTGGCCGGGAATAAACGGCGGATTCGGTTTCACCGGCCAGTCGCCTTCTGCGGCATGCAAATCGGTATGGCAAACGCCGGTCGCCTCGATCTTAACCAGAATTTTGCCCGGCACTACCGCTGGCACCATCACCTCTTCAATCACCAGCGGTTGCCCGAATGCTTTAACCACTGCCGCTTTCATCGTTTTCAGTTGCATATCTTTGCCTCGTCCTGATGAGATAGATTAATACAGACCCAGTGGCGTTCCGCTGTAGCTGACCAGCAGGTTTTTAATCTGCTGGTAATGACTCAGCGCCAGCTTGTGCGTTTCACGCCCAACGCCCGAATTTTTGTACCCGCCAAAAGCCGCATGCGCCGGATAAAGGTGGTAACAGTTGGTCCACACGCGCCCGGCTTTGATGCCGCGCCCCATGCGCCATGCGCGGTTGATATCCAGCGTCCACACCCCGGCACCAAGGCCGAATTCGGTATCGTTAGCGATACGCAGCGCTTCAGCTTCATCTTTGAAAGTGGTGATCCCGAGCACCGGCCCAAAAATTTCCTCCTGGAAACAGCGCATGCCGTTATGGCCTTTAATCAACGTCGGCTGAATATAGAAGCCGTTTTGCAGCGCATCCCCGTGCTTGATCAGCTCGCCGCCGGTGATGATTTCGCCCCCCTCTTCGCGGGCAATGTTGATATAGGAAAGGATTTTGTCGTACTGCTCCTGCGAAGCCTGCGCGCCAATCATTGTCTCGGTATCAAAGGGGTCGCCTTTGCGGATGTTTTCCATACGCGCCAGCACTTTTTCCACGAACTGCGGATAGATGGATTCCTGCACCAGCACGCGGGACGGACAGGTACAGACTTCACCCTGGTTAAAGAAGCCAAGCACGACACCTTCGACAGCTTTATCGATAAATTCAGCATCGCCATTCAGCACATCTTCAAAGTAAATATTGGGTGATTTACCGCCCAGCTCGACGGTGCTGGGAATAATGTTTTCCGCCGCGCAGGAGAGAATGTGGCGGCCAATCGGCGTCGAGCCGGTAAAAGCAATTTTCTCAATGCGTTTGCTGCGCGCCAGCGGTTCGCCCGCTTCCGTACCAAAACCATGCACCACGTTGAGCACGCCTTTTGGCAGCAGATCGCCAATCAGCTCCATCAGCACGCAGATGCCGAGCGGCGTTTGTTCCGCAGGTTTCAGCACCACGCAGTTACCCGCCGCCAGCGCAGGCGCCAGTTTCCAGGCCGCCATCAAAATCGGGAAGTTCCACGGAATGATCTGCCCGACCACGCCGAGCGGCTCATAGATATGATAAGCCACCGTATTGCTGTCGATTTCGGCGGCTGTGCCTTCCTGCGCCCGGATGCAACCGGCAAAGTAGCGGAAGTGATCAACCGCCAGCGGAATATCCGCCCCCATCGTTTCGCGGATGGGTTTCCCGTTGTCCCATGTTTCTGTTAACGCCAGCACTTCCAGATTGGCTTCAATGCGGTCTGCAATCGCCAGCAGCACATTCGAACGTTCCTGCACGCTGGTTTTTCCCCAGGCGTCGGCGGCAGCATGCGCTGCATCCAGAGCCTTCTCTATATCCACCGCGCCCGAACGCGGGAATTCGGCAATCACCTGTCCGGTTACCGGCGAGGTATTGGTAAACCAGCCGCCCTCTACCGGGTCTACAAATTTTCCGTCGATATAGTTGCCATAACGCTGTTTAAAAGAGACTTTCGCGCCATCAAGGCCAGGGTGAGCGTATTTCATCAGATGTTCCTCTTTTATTATCGGTACAGGTGAGGCGTCTCGCGCCAGGGCGGACAGAGGAACATAAGCACTTCTTATGCCAGATTACTGCTGCCATAAGGGTAATTGGATTTTCTTTTTTTAAAACAAGGAATAACAGGAAGATTTAAAGATCTACCGTACCAAACGGCAAAAAAATGACGAGTAGCGAGTACAGGAATTGTGTCGCACGTCGCTACACACGAGACACTCTTATGCTACACAAATGTAACATTGTAATTGCCGGAGAGTAACATGCCGACACGCGTAGACGCTTTGCCAACAACCCGTTCCGGTCTGCCTTGCCAGTTGCAGGATTCCTGGCAACGTAGCCTCAACTATGGGCTGGCACGGGATGATGACACCCAGCCATGGGTGGCTAACGCGATGCTGAAAGATGCGCGTGCGGAAAATGGCTGGGTGAAACACCTGGTTGCGCCTCTGCTGGCGCGGCTGCGGCCGGAGCTGAACAAACACCCGTCGATTATGGTGATGTCCGACGCGACCGGGCTGGTGCTGGAAACGCACGGCAACAGCGATTTTCTGCACAAAGCGCAGCGCTATGCGCTGTCGCCCGGCAATCTGTGGGGCGAACATGCGCGCGGCACCAACGCTATCGGCACCGCGCTGGCGCTCCAGCAGCATTGTGAAGTGGCTGGCGGCGAACACTATCTGAGCCGTAACGCCGGGTTATTCTGCTCAGCCGCGCCGGTGTTTCGCCCCGACGGCCAGGTTGCCGGAGTGCTGGATCTTTCTACTCCGGCGATGACACCGCGCCATGATGCCGCCGCATTGATCCGCCGCACGATATGCCAGATAGAACACGCCTGGGCCACCAGCGCGCTGGGTGCTAATCGCTGGTTATTAAGCCTGCATCATGATGAAAAAATCCTCGGCACGGCGCAGGAACTGCTGCTGATTTTTGACGATCGCACGCTGCTCGGCGCCAATAAGCTGGCGATGGATGCTTTCGCCCTGACCAGCGGCCATTTTGGCGCACTTGAGCTGGATGCGCTGTTTCCCGGCCTTGAGTTACGCGCCGGTGAAACGGTGCTGGAAACCGGTACTCATCAGCGTTTCTATGCCCGCCAGACGCTGCCAGCCCGCCGTTTTAGCGGACGCGGCAGCGCGCAGCAGACAGAGCAGCACGGTATCGAAAAAGAGAAGGCGCTGCGCATTGTGAATGCCGGGATTGCGTTGTGCATAACCGGTGAAACCGGCTCTGGCAAAGAGTATCTGGCGCGCGAGTTGTACAGCCGCAGCCAGTGGCATACGGGCAATTTCGTCGCCATCAACTGTGCCGCGTTACCCGAACATCTGATTGAATCAGAACTGTTCGGCTATGTTCCCGGCGCCTTTACCGGCGCCAGCCCGAAAGGGTATATCGGCAAATGCCGCGAAGCGGATGGCGGCGTGCTGTTTCTTGATGAGATCGGCGATATGCCGCTGGCGCTGCAAACCCGCCTGCTGCGCGTGTTGCAGGAGAAAAAAGTGACGCCGCTGGGTGCCAATACCAGTTGGGATGTGAATTTCGCCTTAATCTGTGCAACGCATCAGGATCTGGCCGCGCGGGTGCAGGCAGGCACGTTTCGCGAGGATCTGCTGTACCGCATTCAGGAGTTTCATCTGCGCATTCCGCCACTGCGTGAATGGCAACATAAAGAGGGATTTATCCACAAATTGTGGCGCGAACTGGGTGCTGCCAGCCGTCGGTTGACGTTAAGCGATGAGGTGGTGAACACGCTCGCGCACCGGCCGTGGCCGGGCAATGTGCGTCAGTTGTTAAGCCAGCTGCGGGTATTAATGGCGCTGGCAGAAGATGGCGATCGGATTATGCTCGCCGATCTGCCCGGCGAAATCCACGCCGTGCCAGCGCAGCAACGACCCAGCGACGAACAGAGCGCCATTGCGCAAGCGCAGGGGAATATGAGCCTTGCGGCGAAAAAACTCGGCATTTCGCGCAGCACCCTGTATCGACGGCTGGCAAAATAGTATGGCCGAAACGGCCATACTATTCAGTCACTTACTCTACCGCCGTCGCTTTGATCCACTCGGCAAATTTGCTCACGCGGGTGAACTGCTCTGCCGGGGCAATTAAGCTACGGGAAACCAGGCCCACGACATAGCGGTTGCCGTTGTAATCGGCATACAGCGGGCCGCCGGAATCACCGCCCGCCGTGCCGCTACCTGCGCAGACGTGGAAAGCCGGATCCTGGTTGGTTGCCGGGTAGCCCGCCGGAACGTCGGTGCACATCTTATCCGGCAGAGCGACCAGGGTTTTTTATTCAGCACATTCGGGCGCACACCATTTGCATTATCGCCAAAACCCACTGCCGTCAGCGGAATATTGGTCAGTGCGGCAGGCGGATCCTGTTCCGGGTCTAAACCGGCCAGCGTAGCGAAATTGCTGCTGTTCGCCGCACGGGACAGCTTAATCAGCGCCAGATCGTTTTTCGCCGTGCCGCCAAGCGTGGTGGTGTCATAGTCAGGATGAATAACCACTTTCTCGATGGAAACCTGGTCTTTCTTCACCAGCGGGGTGTAGCTTTCCATCCCCACCATGATACTCGCCGTGCTGGTATCAAAATGCGAAACACAGTGCGCCGCCGTAACCGCCCAGCGGGAGTTGACCAGCACGCCGCCGCAGACATGGTCCGCCACCGTCGTGCCTTTGCTGATGGTAATAAAATCAGGGAATTCACCGGCTATTGCCGTCGATCCGTTGACAATACGCGCAGCAGCCTCGCTGGCGGCAGCCGTTTGCATGGTCGCCATCGGCACGATAAACGCCGCCGCTAATGCAACGGCAATCAGTTTTGCTTTCACTATTAAATCTCCAGGATGAAAAGCCGCGCCAGCATCCGTAATTCCATCGGCGCGATCAATTGAAATCATTCAGTGTAAAATACCTGTTTATTCCCGAACAAAAATAAACAAAGAAAAACACAGTCCGGGAAATATATAAACCAACGATCCTTCTGTAAATACAGACAGTTTTCTTATTTGCGGGAATATTCTGTAGCCAGAATATTTTTAGTCATGGCGCGTGGTGCGCAGCTTAACAGACTGATACATCAGGCGCGTGGTTGTCGTCAGGGTAAAACCGGCGTGTAATCAGCAGGATGAAAAGCAAAAAAAAAGCCGTACTGACGGGATGAATAACGTCAGTACGGCAAGTTAAAAAATGCAGGTACTAAACTGTGCATATTCTCAAAGAGAAAGAGAAAGACAAAGATAGGCACGGGATGAAATATACTTAGCGAGCGCTTCAAAGTAAATAGAGACACTTTTCCTTCTTCCCTGGAATATTCTGTATAGTTATTCTCAGGCGTGAGTGGGCCTATTAACCGAAAGTATTACGCTTATTTTTTTCGCCCGGATGGCGGGCGAAATATCGGTGGAAGAAGGTGTTCCGCGACGAACTTTCCCGCGAACAGAACGTTCGCGGAAGTTAAATTCCACTACCCCGCGAGCGGCGTTAACCAGCGGCTAATCACCTGCGAAAGCGCGTGAGCCAGCGCGGGGCTGTATTGCGCGGCCTGCTCGCGAAGCTGGCGCGGATCGATACCAGCATGACTCAGCTCACTGGCGTGGCCCACCAGCCAGCCTTCAAGCCCGATGGTGCTCACCTCCGGATGAAACTGCAATGCCAGCGCATGCGGCGCATAGAGAAAGGCCTGGTTATCGCAGATCGCGCTGCGTGCCAGATGGCTCGCCCCTTGCGGGATGGCAAACCGGTCGCCGTGCCAGTGCAGCACCGGCAGATCCGCCAGCGGCGCCAGCAGATCGCTGTGTTCTCCGGCAGTGAGAGTCAGCGGCGCATAGCCAATTTCCGTCACGCCCATTGGCGCAACCTCCGCCTCCAGCGCCCGCGCGATGAGCTGCGCGCCAAGACAAATACCGAGTACCGGTTTGCCGTGCGCCAGCCGCTGACGAATATGGCGCAGCTCTTCGCTGAGGAAGGGATAAATCGCTTGCTGATACGCGCCGATCGGCCCGCCCAGCACCACCAGCAGATCGGCGGCCTGCGGATCAAGATGGGCAAATGACTCAACCGGTGTGTCGATATAGCGACATTCGTAGCCGAGAGAATGCAGCGTATCGGCCAGCGTGCCTAAATCTTCAAAGGGGACATGACGGAAAGCGACAGCCGTTTTCATTACCACTCCTTACAGGTTAAAGGCGGGAAGAAAACCATCGTCAGCCGGAAGCCCTGGGTTGTCAATGCGGATGGCGTTGCTATTACCAGGGAAAAAACGCAGTAGCGATCGCGTTTTTTATTTTTTATGCGCTATTTTTTGTGATCAACTTCAAACAAAAAAGATATAACGTACAGAAAAGCAAAAAGAATCGGCTTTGTTATGCAAATGCACATTGTCTGTCCCTGGCGATACTCCTAATCTTTGCCTGATGAATAATGATCGGTAAAATCATTGTCACACTAACGGAGTAAATAAATAGCATAAGACGTTTCTGCAATGTTAATAGTGAATGCACTTCAGTAACACCTGCTGGAATGAATTCATATTAACATTTTTAGATTTCATTTAAGTTTAAGGTGGTTTCTCATGAGTCAAGTTAATAATCTTGAGGGCGTTTTGCACGCCAAAAAAACGAATGTCAGATGGCATATCGTTATTATCCTCTTTATTATTACTGCGGTGAGCGTCGGTGACCGTTCGACGCTGGCGATTGCCGGTAAAGATATGTCTGCTGCGCTTGGCATTAACCCCGGCCAGATGGGCTGGGTATTCTCCGCATTCGCCTGGGCCTACTGCCTGGCGCAGATTCCTGGCGGCTGGCTGCTTGACCGTTTCGGGTCGAAAAAAGTTTATCTTTGCGGCCTTTGCATGTGGTCAGTCTTCACGCTGCTGCAAGGCTGCGTGGAGATTTTTCACGGCTTCGGCGCAATTATTTGCTTTACCCTTTTGCTGTTTCTTGTCGGTTTGTTTGAAGCGCCCGTAATGCCCGGCAACAGCCGTTTTGTTGCGGCCTGGTTCCCGTCAAAAGAGCGCGCCACCGCCGCCGCAATATTTAACTCCGCGCAATATTTCGCCACAGCTATTTTCGCGCCAATTATGGGCTGGCTGACGCTCAATTATGGCTGGCAATCTATTTTTATCTTTATGGGTACGCTGGGGATCGTTATTACTTTTGCCGCGGCGAAAGTGGTACATAATCCATTAAATCATCCGCGTGTTAATAGCGAAGAAATTGAGTACATTCGCCAGGGCGGCGCGCTGGTAGATATGGATCAGAGCAAAGTTAAAACCGGCCCGACATTTGACTTTAGTGCATTTAAACAATTAATCACCAACCGCATGCTGCTCGGCGTTTATCTGGGCCAGTACTGTATTAACGTTTTAACTTTCTTCTTTATTACCTGGTTTCCGCTCTATCTGGCGATGGAAAAAGGGCTGGATATCAAAACCGTCGGCTTTATCGCCGCGATCCCGGCTATTTGCGGCTTCCTCGGTGGCCTGACGGGCGGCGTGATCTCTGACCGTATTCTGCGCATCACCAAATCATTGTCGATTGCCCGTAAAACGCCCATTGTGCTCGGCATGCTGCTCTCGATGGTGATGGTGTTCTGTAACTACGTGGACTCGATTTATCTGGTGGTTTTCTTTATGTCGCTGGCTTTCCTCGGGAAAGGCATTGGCGCGTTGGGCTGGGCGGTGATGTCGGATACCGCGCCAAAAGAGATGGCCGGCGTGGCGGGCGGTTTCTTTAACCTGTGCGGTAACTTCGCCGGGATTATCTCGCCGGTGGTGATTGGCTACATCGTGAAAGCGACCGGCCATTTTGAGTGGGCGCTGGTGTTCGTGGCCGTTCATGCGCTGATTGCCATCTTCAGCTTCGTGGTAATTGTCGGCCCGATCAAGCGTATCGAACTGAACAAGGCAAAAGCGCAGTAAGCTGCGCGAAAAAAGCCCCTCGCAAGGGGCTTTTGTCTTTACAGCGCCATGTCGTGTTGCGGCGCGTTTTCCGTTGTTGGCGCGGCCGGTTTCGCTTCCGGCGTTGCGCTCTCTGGCATCTGAATCACCGGCGGTTTCGTCAGTTGCAGCGTTGCGGCGGTGTCATCCCACACTTTCTGCGTCAGCGCCACGTTGCCGTTCATCTCCTGGCCGTAGCTCGGTACGATTTCCCGGATCTTGCTCTGCCATTCTGCTGAGTTGAACTGCTGCGGGAACATCTTCTTGATAACGTTCAGCGTAATCGGCGCAGCGGTAGACGCGCCCGGCGACGCGCCCAGCAGCGCAGAAATGGTTTTCTGCTGATCGACCACCACTTCCGTGCCCAGCTTCAGCACGCCGCCCTTCTCTTCATCTTTCTTGATGATCTGTACGCGCTGACCAGCCTGAATCAGTTTCCAGTCCTCTTTACGCGCCTGCGGGTAGTACTCTTTCAGCGCCGCAAAACGATCGTCATCGCTCAGCATTACCTGACCGACCAGGTATTTCACCAGGTCAAAGTTGTCGAGGCCTACGTGAGTCATCGGCATAAAGTTGCTGGTCGTGGTCGTGCTCAGCAGATCGAAGAACGAACCGTTTTTCAGGAACTTGGTAGAGAAAGTGGCGAATGGCCCGAACAGCACCACTCGTTTGCCATCGATAAAGCGGGCATCAATATGCGGTACCGACATCGGCGGCGCGCCCACAGAAGCCTGGCCGTACACTTTTTGCAGATGCTGGCTGGTGATTGCCGGGTTTTCGGTCATCAGGAAGGAACCGCCGACCGGGAAGCCTGCGTAGTTATCCGCTTCCGGAATACCGGTTTTTTGCAGCAGTTTCAGCGCGCCGCCGCCAGCACCGATAAAGACATATTTCGCATCAATGGTGTGCTCGTTGCCGCTTTTCACATCTTTGATGGTGACATGCCAGGAGTTGTCGGCATTACGTTTAAAGTCGGTCACTTCAGAGGACGTTTGCAGGGAGAAATTGCTGCTCTTTTTCAGGCTGCTGACCAGTTGGCGGGTAATTTCGCCGTAGTTCACATCCGTCCCCACTGGCGTCCAGGTGGCGGCCACTTTCTGATTTGGATCGCGCCCTTCCATCACCAGCGGCGCCCACTGTTTAATTTGCTGATGGTCGGTGGAGAATTTCATGCCCTGGAATAACGTGGTTTGCTGTAAAGCCGCATAACGTTTTGCCAGATAATCGACGTTATCGCCCCAGACAAAACTCATGTGTGGGGTGGAATTAATAAAGTTGTGCGGATTATTTAATACGCCGCGTTTAACCTGCGCCGACCAGAATTGGCGGGAAATCATAAACTGCTCGTTAATTTCCAGCGCTTTGCTGACATCAATAGAACCGTCCGCACGCTGCGGCGTATAGTTCAGTTCCATATTGGCGGAGTGACCCGTCCCGGCGTTATTCCAGCCGTTCGACGACTCCAGTGCGACAGCGTCGAGTTTCTCGACCATCACCTGTTTCCACTCCGGCTGTAATTCCTGCAGCCAGGTCCCCAGAGAAGCGCTCATGATGCCGCCGCCAATCAGCAGGAAGTCCGTTTTCTGATTCTCTTCCGCCCAGGCACTGGTCGCGGAACTGACGAGCAGCGCAACGGCGCTCAGCGATATAATTGTCTTTTTAATTGCAGGCATATTGATTAGGTTACATAGCAAGTGTGATTTGTGAAAACCGATATTAACGCATCTTTACGTTATTTTAAAATATCATTCACAACTTCATTAAATACCCGCATCAATAGCCAACTGGTTTTTTAAATTAAAAAAAGCAGTGACATAAAGTGTGTGGAATTAATATCGCGAAGATTTATTTTAAAGCGAAGAAATATCAAGCCGATTTTCGCCAGATAATAAATTATGCTGTAGAAAATAAATGCGGAAAAACCCGCCAGCGCAGCGTCTGGCGGGCGGTAATATCAGGCTTCCACCAGATGCGGTTTCGCTTCCTGCAGGGCAATACGCAGGCTCTGGTGATTTTCCGCCAGCAAATCCTGCGCCTTCGCGTTGTTCAGGCCGGTCAGTTGCATCAGAATCGCCGTACGGCAGTCATTATCGCTGGCGGCCAGCGCGCTTTTCGCCTGTTCGCGGTTGCACTGCGTCGCCGCCATCACCAGCGCGATTTGTCGCTCGATCCAGTGCGTATTGTCCGGCTTAAGGTCAACGCGCAAATTGCTGTAGACTCGCCCGGTGCGGACAGCCAACCCGCTCGCCAGCATATTGAGGATCTGCTGCTGTGCCAGGCGCGCTTTCGGTTCGTTAAAACCGGCAATCACTTCCGCGCCCGTTTCCGGCGCTATCACGATATCCGCCATCTGCGCGGCTTCACTCTCCCGGCAGTGGCTGAGCAGCGCAATGCACGCGCCAACTGACCAGGCATGGCGCAGCGCGCCCCACATCCACGGCGTTTTCCCGCTGACCGACAGCGCCACCAGCATGTCCTGATGACCAAAGCGGATCGCCTGGAGATCGGCAACGCCCAGCGCGTAGTTCGCCGCCGCTTTTTCCTGATCCTGCCTTTTTGCCTCCGCGCCGCCCGCCATCAGCCCAATGAGCTGTGGGTGCGCGTCCGGCGCGAAATCCGCAACCATCTGTAACGCGGTACGCCCGGACGCCCCCGCGCCCACAATCACCACCCGACCGCCGCGATTTAGCGTGGCGCTGGCGTTATCCACCAGCCGGGCGATCTCCGGTAAACAGGCCCCTGTCGCGCTGGCGACCGCCTGGTCTTCGCGGTTGATGAGCGCCAGCATATCCTGCGTTGCCAGCCTGTCGATATCGGCTGTCTCTGTGTGGCGGCGTTCCATTACTGAACCGTTTGGCTTATTGCTCATACCCTGCTCCTTCTGAATGGTTCCACACACACTATAAGGTTATTTATTTGTTATACCTGCGAATGAGGTCACGCTTCCCGCCCCGGATTGGGCACTTTTCCTTTTTTCACACGGCTTTATGAAATCGTCGCCATCGGTGATAATAAGATTCTTATTAAGAGAGAGAATCAGATCTGGCATGAGTGACTTAGCGCCTGCGGCGATAAAACCGCGCAAACGTCCGATGAAGCTCGGCACCACGGTGACATTGATGGTGTGCAGCGTCACCGGCTCAGTGTTGCTGCTGGCGTTTGCCCTGTGGTTTTGGCAAATCAGCAACGCCACGCGCGATGGGGTGAAAGAGACGGCGCTGGCAGTGGCCCGCACGCTAGCTGATGCGCCGGAGATCAAACGCGGTCTGCTGTTGCCGCCGGACAGCAACGTGATTCAGCCGCTGGCTTCGGCGGTAACCGCGCGCAATGACCTGCTTTACGCCATCGTTACCAATATGCAGGGAATTCGTTATTCGCATCCGAATGCCGCGATCATCGGGCAGAGTTTTATCGGCGATGACCTGCAGCCCGCGCTGCGTGGCAAAGAGAATGTGGCGGTGAACCGCGGTACGCTGGCACCGGCGCTGCGCGTATTTACGCCGGTTTATGACAACCGCTATCGGCAAATTGGCGTGGTGGTGGTCGGCATTTCACTCAGCAAAGTGCAGGATCAGGTAAACCGCAGCCGCTGGGCGGTGATGTGGACGCTGCTGTTCAGCGCGCTGATTGGCTATCTTGGTATCTGGCAACTGGTGCGGGTGCTGAAACGTATTCTGCTGGGGCTGGAACCGTACGAAATCTCCGCGCAGTTTAAGCAGCGCCAGGCAATGTTACAGTCGCTTAAAGAAGGGGTGATTGCGGTGGATGCCGACGGGCGCGTGACGCTGCTTAATCACGCCGCGCGACAGATGCTGTTGACCAATGCCGCCGATGGCGTTGCCGGGCATGCGCCGCTGCTGGCCGATCTGCTGGAGGTGTTGAAAACCGGAGTGCCGATTCAGGATCGTGAACTGGGCTGTAATGGCCTGCTGTTGCTGTGCAATACCGTGCCGGTGCGCAGCCAGAACACGATTATCGGTGCTATCAGCACGTTCCGTGATAAAACAGAAGTCAGCCAGTTGTTACAACGGCTGGACGGGATGGTGAACTATGTTGACGCCCTGCGCACCACCTCCCATGAATTTATGAATAAATTGCATGTGATCCTCGGCCTGCTGAATATGAAGCGTTATGACAAGCTGGAGGATTATGTGCTGCAAACGGCACAGAATTATCAGACCGATATCGGCGCCATTCAGCACCGGATTAAATCGCCGGTGGTCGCCGGTTTTCTGTTAGGTAAGCTCAACCGGGCGAAAGAGCGCGGTGTGACCCTGACGCTGGCTGATGAAAGCCTGGTTCCGGATAATCCGAACGAAAAACAGGTAACCGTGCTGGTAACAGTGCTCGGTAACCTGATAGAAAACGCGCTCGATGCGTTAAGCCAGCAAGCGGAGGGCGAAGTCAGCCTGCTGCTGCATTATCAGGATGGCTGGCTTGTCGGCGAGGTCAGCGACGATGGTCCTGGCATTGCCCCGGACAACATTGATGTTATTTTCCGGAAAGGTTTTTCGACCAAAGGCGATAACCGTGGCGTTGGGCTATTTCTTGCCAGTCAGCAGCTTACCGAGCTGGGCGGAACCCTGACCGTTGAATCAGAACCCGGCGTATTTACCCAATTTTTTGTCCATCTCCCCTGGGATAGTGAAAGGAAGACAGCGTGATAAATGTATTAATTGTTGACGATGATGCCATGGTGGCAGAACTGAACCGCATGTATGTGACGCAGATTGCCGGCTTTCAGTGCTGCGGAACTGCGTCGTCGCTGCATCAGGCTGAGGAGATGATTAAAGATCCGCTGCGCAATATCGATCTGGTGCTGCTGGACGTGTATATGCAACAGGACAGCGGGCTGGATCTGCTGCCAATTATTCGCGCCAGCGGGCGCGCTATCGGCGTCATTATGATTACGTCATCTGCCGATGCCGCCACCATTCAGACTTCACTGCACTACGGTGTGGTCGATTATTTAATTAAACCGTTCCAGTTCCCGCGTTTCGAAGAGGCGCTCACTACGTGGCGCGAAAAGCGCAAGCTGATGGATGCGCGCCCTTACTATGAGCAATCGGATGTGGATCGCCTGCTGCACGGCGGCGCACCGGAAGTGGCTGACACGCGCCGTCTGCCAAAAGGGCTGACCGCGCAAACCCTGCGCACCATTTGTCAGTGGATTGACGCCCATCCGGGTATCGAGTTTTCAACCGATGAACTGGCAAATGCGGTCAATATCTCCCGCGTATCCTGCCGTAAGTACCTGATTTGGCTGGCGCAGATTAATATTCTCTACACCACCATTCACTATGGCGCCACCGGGCGACCGGTTTACCGCTATCAGTTGATTGCTGAACAGTACAGCCTGCTTAAGCAGTACAGTCAGTAAGCCGGTAGCTGTCGTCGAGCGGCGTGAAGCGGAACTGACGCCGCGATGAGAGGGTAATGTCGCGGTTTTTGCTGACAAAAATCGCTTCAATATCCTGCCGCTGGCGCAGCAATGCGCAGCCCTTTTCAATACCCAGCCCAAACAGCAGCGTGGTCCAGATATCGCCATCGAGGGAGTCGGTGGAAATCACGGTCACGCTGTCGAGTTCGTTATTCAGCGGATAGCCGCTGCGCGGATCGAGGATATGGTGCCAAAGCTTGCCATCCTGCTCGAAATAGCGCTCATAGGTGCCGGATGTCACCACCGATTTATTCACCACTTCAATCGAACCCACCAGCGCATCGGCAGCGGCGAAGGGCTTTTTCACCCCGATGGTCCAGCCGCCCTGCGGCGATCCCAGCGTTTGTACATTGCCGCCGAGGTTGATCAGCCCGTCGCTAACGCCCTGCTGATGCAGGTAATCGCGCACCCGGTCGGCGATAAACCCTTTTGCAATGGCGCCGAGATCGATCTCCATACCAGGCTGCGCCAGAAACACGCTGGCGGCGGCATCATCAAGCACAACATCCTGCGGGCGCGTGATGCGCAGCCGCGCGGCAATCTCATCCGCCGCCGGAACGGAATCGCCCTTAAAACCGATGCGCCACAGTTTCACCAGCGGGCCGATCGCCAGGTTAAACGCGCTGTCCGGCAACTGGCTGGCGGCTTTGGCGCATTTGATCAGTTCATACACCGGGCGGCTGACGACGACCGGATGACGCCCGGCGGCGTGGTTGATATCCATTACCTGCGAATCGGCGCGGTTAACGGTAAAGAGATCTTCGTACTGTTTGATAAGTGAAAAAACGCGCGACGCGAGCGCTTCATCGTGGGAGAAGAGTTTCAGCAGGATGGGCGAACCCATCAGCACCGCAGAGTAGCTCCAGACACGGTTATCAGACATCGCACTCTCCTTCATTGACGGGGTGACCGGCTAACAGGCTTGCCAGCGGATTCAGTCGGGAAGATTTAGGCAATCTATCTGCAACAAAGCCGCCACCCGGTAATAGTACCTGATGACGGCTCTGATTATCAGTGCTGTGAATAGCCGGTCGCCCGGCTACAGCGTTTAACGACGTTTGGCGCGAACCGCCGCCTGATGCCCGGCCAGCGAACCGAAGATGATGATATCCGCAACCGCGTTACCGCCGATACGGTTACCGCCGTGGATACCGCCAACCACTTCGCCCGCCGCATACGCGCCCGGAATGACCTGATGCGCGGTATTCAGCACTGCCGTTTCGGTGTTGATGGTCACACCGCCCATGGTGTGGTGTACGCCTGGCGCAATCTGAATGGCGTGGAACGGGCCTTCGTTAATCGGCGCACGCAGCGCGGTGGTACGACCGAAATCTTCATCGTGCTGTTTTTCGACAAAGCCATTGTAACGTTCAAGCGTGGCAAGGAACGCATGATAGTCAATGCCCAGTTTGTCCGCCAGTTCGCGCGGAGAGCTGGCGCTGGTCACCAGGCCTTTCGCAATGTACTCGTCGGCCGCTTTGTTTTTCGCTCTGACATGCTCATCAAACACGATGTAAGCGTAATGTTCCGGCAGCGCGATAATTGCCGCGGAGACTTTATCGCGGGTCGACATCTCATTGTAGAAGCGTTTGCCCTGCTGGCTGACCAGAATCGCACCGCCGCCGCGAATGGACTCAGAAACCAGATAGGAAGTTTTCTGTTCAACGGTCGGGTGGATCTGGATTTCGCCCATATCCACGGTTCCGGCACCCAGACGTTCCAGCAGTGCAATACCGCCGCCGGTTGCGCCTTTATGGTTGGTGGTGACAAAACCTTCCAGATCCGGACGGTATTTCACGACCATCGCGCTGTTGGCGCTGAAGCCACCGGTCGCCACAATCACACTTTTCGCCTGCACGTTCAGGGTTTCCTGCTCGTCATTCAGCAGACGCACGCCGCGCACTTCACCCTCAGTGAACAGAATTTCTTCGACGGAGGTATCCAGCATCACATCGATACCGCGCTTAGTGACGTTACGCACCAGGCCGCTGATCAGGTAACCGCCGACGGCCGATCCATCACGCGGACGGTGCGTACGGTCGATGCTCATCCCGCCAGTTGTGGTGATGTCGTTCAGCATGATGCCGCGACGCGCCAGCCATTCGATCGCTTCCGGCGCATTTTCCACAAAGCGGCGCAGCAGTTCCGGATTGTTTTTGTCACCGCCGCCTTTCAGCGTTTCAGCGAAGAACAGCTCTTTGCTGTCCTGGATGCCTTTTACGCGCTGGAAGCGGGTTTCTGCCGCGTTCATCCCGGCAGAGGCTTTAATGGTGTTACCGCCGATGGTCGGCATTTTCTCAACGATCAGCACGCTCGCGCCTTCGTCGTGCGCCTGAATCGCAGCCGCCAGACCTGCACCGCCGCTGCCCACGACCACGACGTCATAATTTTTCACTGCTGTGACATCGCCGCCCTCTTCGGCCACGCGCGCTTTGCTGGATTTCAGCATCGCTTTCGACACCGCTTTTTTCACTGCTTCGCTCTGGCTGGTCGCGCCGGAGATAGCATCGACATGCGGCGAATTGGCATCGAGGATGCGATCGCGGATCTCTTCAAAGCTGCTGGTGAACTCTACGCTTTGCGGCGCAGAGGCCAGTTCGATACCGGTAATACGGTCGGTTGCCAGGCTAACGTTAATCACCATTTCGCTGGTGTCGTCCTGTACCGTTTCAACGAACAGACCCGGTTTAAATTTCGCTTCACCCATGCTCATGTCGCGGATCATCGCTTCCACCAGCGAGAAGCGCCACAACGGTTCCGGAATATTCAGCGCTTCACGCTGGGTGCTGTCGATAAACAGTTCGAGGTTTTCACCCTTAGCGATGCGTGCCGCCCAGTCCGGATAAGCGATACAGGCACGACCCACGGCAATCAGATCGTAACCGTGATCCAGCCCCTGCTCTGCCTCAGCCGCGTTAACCACGCCGCCCACGCCCATCACCGGAACCTGCGCCAGTACGTCAGAGCGCATCGCGCAATATTTATCAATCAACGGCGTCGGATCGCTGGTGTCATTAATAGAAGGACGCAGCGCCGCGCCAACAGAGAAGTGCAGGTAATCGACACCGCGCGCCGCCAGTTTTTCCAGCAGGAACATGGTGTCATCAAAGCGGATCCCGGGAACTTCCAGCTCTTCCGGCGAGAAGCGGTAACCAATAATAAAGGCATCATCCGCGTACTGACGCGCCATTTTGTGGGTGATATCCAGCACCGCCAGTGGGAATTTCGCGCGGTTATCGCGGCTGCCGCCCCACTCGTCATCACGCTGGTTCGAGTTCGGTGAGAAGAATTGCTGGATCAGGTAGGTGTTGGCGCCGTGGATTTCCACGCCGTCAAAACCGGCCTGAATGGCGCGGCGTACCGCTTCACCAAATTTCACCACCATCGCTTCCACTTCCGCCGTGGTCATCGCCACCGGCGTGGCGGCACCGTCACGCGGAGCGGCAATCGCGCTTGGCGCAATCGGCGTGCGACCGCCAATCAGTTTCGGCTCGACCATGCGGCCGCCGTGGTAAATTTGCAGGATCGCTTTAGAGCCTTCCGCTTTGATGGCTTCGGCGATTTTTGCCAGACCAGCAATTTTTTCGTCGTTATCAATACCAATTGCGCCGGGGAATGCGAGACCCAGATCGTCAACAAAACAACACTCTACGATAATTGTCCCAATGCTACCGGCACGTACACGATAATATTCAACCAGTTCACTGGTGACAGTACCATCGTAATAACCGGTGCAGGTGGTCATCGGAGCCATTAACAAACGGTTTTTCAGTTCTACGCCGTTTGGTAATGTAAAGGGGCTGAGGATGCGCTCGTTGCTGGTCATATTTAACTCCAAATCTAAATTTATAAACTTTGAATTCGGTGACGGATTTATTTTTTATTTTCGTTTGGCAATCCATTTGTCGTGTATTTAATATACCTCTAATTCTACTTACAAAATTAATTACGTTAGTTAAAAAACTATTTAACCACCTTAATAACAGCACTACCTCTACTGTATTATCAATTTTAAATAATGCATTCACATCATATTAATTACCGGTAACATTGCGATTACTTAATCAACGGAGCAAAGCGTATCCAAAGGCCAAACAAGAACCATGTTATCAATAAGTTAAGCCGGAAAAATCGATAAATGAGATTTATTATCAGCACCAATATTTAACAATTGAGATGTTTCTCACAGAATAACCACATACTGCTATGTGGGTATTGAAAATATATAAAAAAAACCTATGGCGCTTGCGTTTTTTTGATCTCAATCAAGAGCATTAGCGAGTGGAAGCGCAATATATAAAAACAGAAACTTTCTTAATTTAATGCAGATAAAGATGCGTTAGAAAAAACCCGGCAGAATATGAAAAGTCACAATAAAGAACTAAAGTAACTTATGTAAGTAAATAAAGTGACATTGAAATCTGCTACCGACCCCGAATTTTTAACTACTTGTAGATGCTCACTATGAAAGAGAAAACGACAACACCGCCGTCTGCCAGTGCAGCCAGTGCGAAAGGCGGAAATAAAAACCGCCTGATTATGATGGCGCTGCCGATTATCGTCGCAGTGCTCCTGCTATTTGTTCCGGTGCCGGAGGGCTTACCGCCTTTCGCGTGGCACTACTTCGCTATTTTTGTCGGCGTGATCGTCGGTTTGATCTTCGAACCGCTGCCGGGCGCCGTTATCGGTTTGACCGGCGTGGTGGTCATCGCGCTGTGCAGTCAGTGGCTGCTGTTTAGCCCTGAGCAGTTAGCCGATCCGAAATTCAAGCTCGCAGGCCAGTCCTTTAAATGGGCGGTGAGCGGTTTCGGTAACTCTACCGTCTGGCTGATCTTCGGCGCCTTTATGTTCGCCGCTGGTTACGATAAAACGCAGTTCGGTCGCCGCCTGGCGCTGATTCTGGTGAAATACCTTGGCCGCCGCAGCCTGACGCTCGGTTACGCTATCACCTTCGCCGATCTGCTGCTGGCACCGTTCACACCGTCTAACACCGCGCGCAGCGGGGGTACTATCTACCCGATTATTGCCAACCTGCCGCCGCTGTACGGTTCAAAACCGAACGATCCGAGCGCACGCCGCATTGGTTCCTATCTGATGTGGGTTGCCATCACCGCCGCCTGTATCACCAGTTCTATGTTCCTCTCCGCTCTGGCGCCGAACCTGCTGGCGCTGGCGCTGGTGAAAAGCATCGTCGGGATTAACATCTCCTGGGGGACCTGGTTTATCGCCTTCCTGCCGCTCGGCGTGCTGCTGATTCTGACCATGCCGCTGCTGGCTTACCTGTTCTACCCGCCAGAAGTCAAAGTGAATGATGAAGTGCCGCTGTGGGCGAGCCGCGAGCTGGAAAAACTGGGCAAAATGTCCCGTAATGAAATCCTGCTGCTGGTGTTTGTCTGCTGTGCGCTGCTGATGTGGATCTTCGCTGCCGACTTTATTGAACCGGCTCTGGCTGCCTTACTGGTTGTGGTCCTGATGCTGTGGACCGGCGTACTGACCTGGAACGACATTACCAGCAACAAACCGGCCTGGAACACCTTCGTGTGGTTCGCCACCCTGGTTGCGCTGGCCGATGGCCTCTCCTCCACCGGTTTCATTGCCTGGCTGGGTAAAGAAGGCGGCCTGCTGATGGCGGGTATCTCTCCGGGGATGGCAACCATTGCCCTGCTGCTGGCGTTCTACCTGCTGCACTATCTGTTTGCCAGCACCACTGCGCACACCACTGCCCTGCTGCCGGCGATGCTGACCATTGCCGCCACCATCCCGGGTATCAATATGGAAGTGGTTGTGCTGGTTCTGTGTACCTCTCTGGGTGTGATGGGCATCATCACGCCGTACGGTACTGGCCCGAGCCCGATTTACTACGGTAGCGGCTACCTGCCGACCAAAGACTACTGGCGTCTGGGCACCATCTTCGGTGCAATCTTCCTCGCCGCCCTGCTGTTGATTGGTTATCCGTGGATTACCATGATGTTCTGATTCACAACCGCCGGGTTTTCCCGGCGGTTTATTTTTATGGAGTAATGAGCTATGTCGAACAAACCTTTTGTATATCAGGATCCGTTCCCGCTGGCGAAAGACAATACGGAATATTATCTGCTGAGCCGTGAACACGTTTCTATCGCCGACTTTGACGGCCAGGAAGTCTTAAAAGTGGAACCCGAAGCGCTGACGCTGCTGGCGCGACAGGCTTTCCACGATGCCTCTTTTCTGCTGCGCGCGTCCCACCAGAAACAGGTTGCGGCCATTCTGACTGACCCGGAAGCAAGCGAAAACGACAAATACGTGGCGTTGCAATTCCTGCGTAACTCCGAAATCGCCGCCAAGGGCGTGCTGCCGACCTGCCAGGACACCGGCACGGCCATCATTATGGGTAAAAAAGGCCAGCGCGTATGGACCGGCGGCGGCGATGAAGCGGCGCTGGCTCGCGGTGTGTATAACACGTACACCGAAGATAACCTGCGCTATTCACAGAACGCGCCGCTGGATATGTACAAAGAAGTGAATACCGGCACCAACCTGCCGGCACAGATCGATCTCTACAGCGTGGATGGCAATGAGTATAAGTTCCTTTGCATCGCCAAAGGCGGCGGCTCAGCGAACAAAACCTATCTCTACCAGGAAACCAAGGCGCTGATCACTCCGGCGAAACTGAAAAACTACCTGGTTGAGAAGATGCGCTCTCTCGGCACGGCAGCCTGCCCGCCGTACCACATTGCGTTTGTTATTGGCGGCACTTCTGCTGAATCCACGCTGAAAACCGTGAAGCTGGCATCAACCCGTTACTATGATGGTCTGCCGACTGAAGGTAACGAGCACGGCCAGGCGTTCCGCGATGTGCAACTGGAACAGGAACTGATGCAGGAAGCGCAGAACCTCGGTCTCGGCGCACAGTTTGGTGGCAAATACTTCGCCCACGACATCCGCGTGATCCGTCTGCCGCGTCACGGCGCATCCTGCCCGATCGGCATGGGTGTCTCCTGCTCCGCTGACCGTAATATCAAAGCGAAGATCAACCGCGAAGGTATCTGGATTGAGAAAATGGAGCACAATCCGGGGCAGTATATTCCGGAAGCCATGCGCCAGCAGGGCGAAGGCAATGTGGCGAAAATCAATCTGAATCAGCCGATGAAAGATATCCTGGCGCAGCTTTCCGCGTTCCCGGTATCGACTCGTCTGTCGCTGAACGGCACCATCATCGTGGCGCGTGATATTGCCCATGCCAAACTGAAAGAGCTGATCGACAACGGCGAAGAGCTGCCGCAGTACGTGAAAGATCACCCGATCTATTACGCAGGCCCGGCAAAAACGCCTGAAGGTTATGCTTCCGGTTCTCTTGGCCCAACCACCGCAGGGCGTATGGATTCCTACGTGGATCTGCTGCAATCCCACGGCGCGAGCATGATCATGCTGGCGAAAGGCAACCGCAGCCAGCAAGTGACCGATGCCTGTGCCAAACACGGCGGTTTCTATCTGGGAAGTATTGGCGGCCCGGCTGCGGTACTGGCGCAGCAGAGCATTAAGAGCCTCGAATGCGTGGCTTACCCGGAACTGGGTATGGAAGCGATCTGGAAGATTGAAGTGGAGAACTTCCCGGCGTTTATTCTGGTGGATGACAAAGGTAACGACTTCTTCCAGCAGATCCAGAACAAACAGTGCGCAGGTTGTAGCCAGCGTTAAGATGTGAAAACACCCGGCAGGGAAACCCGCCGGGTGTTTTTTAGGAGATCGGCCCAGGGCTTTGCTCCGCATATCAAAAATCGGTGAATATCACCCGCTCGCGAGATCTGATTTACATCCAGGCATGAAAAACCGGCATATAAACCAGTTTTTTATAAAAAAAGATAGTATAAATAAAAAAAGATATACCAACGCCAGAGACTGAAAGATAACACCTTATAATTCATCATCGCCCCCGGCCGACTGCTTTTATGGATATGACCTCGACAATTATTATTTATCTGAAATGTTTAACGTACTATTTTAACGTCCGAAACTTCCCGGTTAGAAAATGAGCCCCAGTCTTTCCTGATGTTCTCAGCAAGTTTCTTTAAATATTCGATATCCTCTTTATGAGTAACTTCATCATCTGTTAATAAAAAATATTTACTAACATCAAAATGTGAATTGGGATAAAAGTTAGGAATCAGCACTGAAATAATCCAACCTTTATCAAACTTCATAAGAACAAAATCCCCTCGTTGCGAGTAAATAACTTTAGCTTCAATCATATACCCCTCCCGCTTTCAAGTTATATGGTAGTCTCCATTCGGCAACCTCCCTCCGGGTAGCAATCAAAGCCAGATATCACAAGCCCACCATTTTCTCGCTGTGGGAATGGAGATGATAAAAATCAAAAATTTTTTACACTTAGATCGTTATCTCCGGGAGGAGCGAAATCATCTCAACAACAGAGACAAAGATAAGAAAATTGAGATTTTATGCAGATAAAAAGCAGAAAAAAGGTTATCACGGCAGAGTTAATAACATGAAACACAGCCTGTGTTTATTACAGACATGCACCGTTTGTTTTATTATAAAAACCTACACAAAAAAAATCATCTGAATATAATCTGGCAAGCTTCTTTTGCTTTTCAAAAAAATTCTTATTAACCTGATGTGGCAATTGTATCTTTAATCCCTTACGTATTTGCGCGGCAATATAAAAAGCGTCAGTTAAGCACTCGAAGAAAATTTCATCAGATGTTTCAAACTCTTTAACCGCATAGATACCAAACGTCAGATCGCGTAACTTTCTTTTGTCTTTTTGCGTTCCATTGACAACATCCCTCAATATTCAAGCTGAGCAACAATTGAATTGTACATCGGTTCAAGCGCACCAGCGGCTGAATTACTTTTAATCGTTTTATATCTTTTAATCGCTAACCTTAATTCTTTTTCCACATAATCTAAGGCAGTAAATTCAGTCAGTTAATAGCTCGATAGCCAGTCGACACGGCACGGACGCATACTGTGAACAGAGTGCTTGTATTCATGTTTATGATTTTATGTTTTTATTATTTCATGCGAAAGCTCATGATTTACTTTCCACTTTTCCGGAGCGAACCGCCAACTCGCTATCGTAGCCTCACTATCATCAGGCCGAACAAAGCTGACGATAAGATAAATATCAACTTGTTTATTTCTCTTTATATTAAATATGGTTCTATAGGAAACGGCTTGCTCTTTTTTATCTGGCCATGGTTCCCAAAGTAAATCATCGATTCCCATGAGTTCTTTTTTAGTCATAAATGACGCGAGACTCAACCCCCCATTAAATTGCAACAAGCCTGTTCTACTATCTATTTTCATAATTATGGTCCGATATCAAATGGGGCACCTACTGGTTCAAGTACGCTCTTATAGTTTGATAAGAAAAATTGGGTTCCATCTCCATTACCAAATTCAATAGGATCTTGCGCTAATGCTTTTCCTGTACCTGCTACTGCATCTCGTTTTACACGGTATGCCTGGAGCTCCACCATAAATATTTCCGCATGGTGTAAAACCATAAGTCACGGCCTTTATATATGCCACGTCCTTGCCATTGTCTGCCAAAAGCTGCCTGATTATGATCATTCGCTTTCGTGGGTTCGTTAGGTTTACAGGAACGTTTCAACCCCCACGGATCCACCCACCCCACTGACCTGAACCTGCGGCTTGTTGCGATCACGCGGCTGGCTAATGACCTCCGTTAAACGATGTTCGCCATCGTAACGGTAATGCCAGCGCGTCTGCCCATTGTCTTTTTCCACGGTGCGGCCGTGGACGTCGTACTGCCAGCGGATACCGTTCAGTTGCGGACAGGCTTCCACATGTCGGCGGGAAAGCAACTATTTGCTGATGACGCCCTTTGCATCATTCCAGGTTATATAAGTTCCGCAATCAAATGTATGCGTATTGCATTGAACAGATATAGTTCCCCATTCATATACCCACTCAACACCATAAGGAGGATTAGTCACTGCACGTTCATTACCTCCTTTTATATGATCTCTCATCCATTGGATTAACCTTGACTCTTCCTTTTTTATCATGGATAGGTCAGCTCGTTTATTCCAATCATTAAGTGATTGAAAAAAATTACTATCTCTGTCAATCATATATATACATGGAGGGATATTATTTACGGAAGGTCTTATTTCCAAATAAAACCCCCCACCCAGCCAACTTACTTCCGGGAGAATGAAATAAAAACGCCCCCATTTTTTAAGTTGAGTGTTATTTTTAAATAAATCAGACGCAATAAACTTATCGTAGCCATCAATATTTAACTCATTATTACCAATAGATAAAGCGCCAGTGCAAAAATCTAATTTCATCACATTCATATGTTTATAACCTTTCCTGGAATTAATTTACTGCGCACCTCTTCAGGAATATAAAACTGCAATCCACCACCATCTCCCCATTGGGAATTTGCACTTGCGCGTCCTCTGGCCACATAAATGTCCTCAGAAACATAATAAGCTTTCACTTGTGTTCTGGTTGGGAAATCAGGATTCAGCTTAACCTGCAACGCTTCATGATAACCTATTGGGTTTCCTCTGTACTGCCTTACTGTGGGATGAGTTACAGTGTAAGCCGGGAGTTGATCGCCATTAGGATATAATGCATACAAAATTGTGCCTTTTTTTAGAGTGACATTTTCATAAACATCAATGCCGGGATAATCGCGATTATGAGGCCCCTGCCATTTTGTCGCTTCTTTAGAAGGATCTTTACACTTACTCAACCCCCACGGATCCACCCACCCCAGCGCATTCGGTGCATACTGGTACAGGTTTATCCCGCCCGCCAGCCCTATCGGGTCCTGCTGGGTAAAGCGTCCGCAGTCCGGGTCGTAGTAGCGGAAAAGATTGTAGTGAAAGCCGGTTTCACGATCCAGGTATTGCCCCTGCATGCGCAGGTTCTGGGCATATTCCGGTGCCTGAAGCGGCGTCTCACGCAACAATTTGCCCCACGCGCTGTTTTGCGCTTCCCAGCGCAACTCCCCTTCGGCATCCGTCAGTCGCTCCGGCAAACCGTTTGGCTGATTGTGGAACCAGTAGATTTCCGGGTCGCTGATGCCATCGATTCGCGCCAGCGGATCGTAACTCTCCTGATCGCTGTAGACATACGTCAGCGGTACATCGTCGTGAATTTCCTGCAACAGGCGCAAGCCATCCCAGACAAAACGCGTGGTAACGGCACGCCCACTGGGTTCGCCTGCGCGCAACTGGCGGCGCATTTTATTGATGCGTCGTCCCAGCGGATCGTAGCGGAAACTGACCTGAATCTGCGGCTTGTTGCGATCACGCGGCCCAGCCACCGCAGGACGCATGGATTCCTACGTGGATCTGCTGCAATCTCAAGGCAGCGAGCATGATCATGCTCGCGAAAGGCAACCGCAGCCAGCAAGTAACCGATGCCTGTGCCAAACACGGCGGTTTCTATCTGGGAAGTATTGGCGGTCCGGCTGCAGTACTGGCGCAGCAGAG
>Ga0268248_100203_pt1 | contig 29862 bp, 27 predicted proteins | sample AgamicAtAme_FD_200856 | JGI IMG/M metagenome (GOLD analysis project Ga0268248, IMG submission 200856) | Agave microbial communities from Guanajuato, Mexico - At.Am.e (v2) (version 2) | ecosystem: Host-associated > Plants > Phyllosphere > Phylloplane/Leaf | place: Guanajuato, Mexico | collected... | reverse complement strand
GCGTTGTAGGCGGCTTTCTCCTTGTCCGACAGTCCCGCGGGCGCCGGTTGGCCGGCGCGCAAGGCATCCGCTATCTCCGCCGGTACCGTGGCCGGCATGTTGACGTGGATGCCAAGCAGGCCGGCCGGTTTTTGCGCGGCCATCTTGTCGACAATCACCGAGCCCCAGTCGCCACCCTGCGCGACGTAATGCTTGTAGCCAAGGCGGCGCATGAGCTCATCCCAGGCGCGGGCCATATGTTCGGGCGTCCATCCGGTGCCCGTGGGTTTGCCGGAGAAGCCGTAACCCGGCATGGACGGCAGCACGAGATCGAAGGAGTCTTCCGCCTTGCCGCCATAGGCGACGGGATCGGTCAGCGGGCCGACGGTCTTGATCATCTCGAACACCGAACCCGGCCAGCCGTGCGTCATGATCAGCGGCAGGGCATGCGGGTTGCGCGAACGCACCCAGACGAACTGGATGTCCACGCCATCGATGGTGGTCACGAATTCCGGCAAGGCGTTGAGCCTGGCCTCGGCCTTGCGCCAGTCGTAGTCGGTCTGCCAGTAGCGGATCAGGTCCTGCATCTTGGCAAGCTGGGCGCCCTGGGTGCGATCGGTGACCGTTTCCTTGTCCGGCCAGCGCGTTTCCGCGATGCGCTTGCGCAGGTCGACCAGTTGCGCTTCGGGAATGGCGATATGGAAGGGGCGAATGGAAGTGTCGTCCTGCGACTGCACGTTGTTCGGCGCAACGCTCGCCTCCGCGGCCGATGCGTTTCCTGACAGGCAGGCTGCAACCAGCAGGGCAAGGCCGGCGAGATGGGCGATGGCCGATGCTTTCAAGGTGGCCGAAAACGTATCGGACGAATGGGCTGGTTCATGCTGGCCGGCGTGCGCACGTGAGCGCTCCACCGCCATCAGTGGGTTGAAGTTCACTTGGGTTTCTCCTTGATTCGGAAGAGTGGACACCGCGTCGGTGGCCATCAGTTGGACTGGCGCGCGGCCGTCTCGATCACGTGAGCCACGATGGCGGGTTGCGAGGCGTACACCGCATGGCTTGCCTTCACTTCGGTCACCCTGGCGCCGGAACGCTGGTACATCCAGCGCTGCAGATCGGGATTGATCGCGTGATCCTGCGTGGTCAGGATCGCGTAGCTCGGTTTGGTGCGCCACGCGGCGGCGGTGGTCGGCGTGGCGAATACGGCGGCGGCCACCGGCTGCTGCGCATCGGCAAGAAACTCGGTGGCCGAGGCCGGAACATCCGCCGCCACCGTGGCATGGAACTTCGCCGGGTCGACGTACAGATAGCCGTCCGGCGTGGCGCGCACGGCGTCGTTCGGCGGCGCGAACCGGGACACTAGCGCCCCGATGGTTTCATGCGCATCCGGCTGGAAGGCGGCCACGTAAACCAGTGCATGCACCTTGGGGTCGTTGCCCGCATCGGTGATGATGGAGCCGGCATAGCTGTGGCCAACCAGCACGATCGGCCCGGTCTGCTGATCGATCACGCGCCTGGTGGCCGCGATGTCATCGGCCAGGCCGGTGAGCGGCTCCTGCACGACGGTGACGTGGTAGCCGTCCTTCTTCAGGATGTCGTAGACGGCGCGCCAGCCCGAACCATCCACGAATGCGCCGTGGACCAGCACGATGTCCTTTGTCGCGGGCATCGATCCGGCATGAGCCGACGTGCCGGCCAGGGTGGACAAGAGGGCGCCGAGTAGCGCCTTGTGCAGCTTGAACATAGGTGTCTCCTGAGTTGTATCGGTGATGGCGTAACGCCGGTGCAGGCGCGGCGACGCTTGGATCGTCTTGCCGTGGGGTGAAAGCGTTGCTGGAGAAAAAGCAGCCGCGCGGTGTTCCTATGTTGGGTTCTCCGCACAAGCCTGAAATGACGTAAATGCGGCGTTTTAGGACAACCGGCGACGTGTGATGGCCCGTGGCCGATAGGCAGATGAAACCGTGCCGGCGTATCCAGGCTGTGTCGGCGCGGCCATGGAAAGGCAACGCATTGTGTCGAGGTGCGCGCGGGATACGCTTCGATACAAAGTGGCCGCGCACATCGGCACGCATGGCACAAAAGGTGGTGTCTTCGACATTTAGGTTTGTGTCGACTCGCCCTACAAAGAGGCCATGCGGCCAGCATTCCGCTGGCAGACCAGGAGCGCCGATATGACCACCCTCGAAAAAGGCACGGCCCTCGTCACCGGAGCCTCCAGCGGCATCGGTGCCATCTATGCGGATCGATTGGCCCACGACGGCTACGACCTCATTCTCGTGGCGCGTCGCCGCGAACCGCTGGATGCACTCGCGCGACGGCTCACGGACGAGACGGGCCGTTCGGTGCAGGTATTCCAGGCCGATCTGAACGACCCCAGGGGCGTTGCCGGCGTGGAGCAGTTGTTGCGCACGGATCGCACGCTTTCGATGCTGGTCAACAATGCCGGCCTCGGTGCGACCGCGCCGCTGCTCGAGGCGGACGTGGAGCGCATGGCGGAAATCATTTCACTCAACGTGAGCGCGCTGACGCGGCTCACCTATGCCGCGGTACCCGGCTTCGTTGCGCGCGGCGGCGGCACCGTGATCAACATCGCCTCGGTCGTGGCCATTGCGCCCGAGCTGCTCAACGGCGTCTACGGCGGTTCCAAGGCGTATGTCCTGGCGTTTACGCGTTCACTGCATCACGAGCTGGCCGGGAAAGGCGTGCGCGTGCAGGCCGTGTTGCCGGGTGCTACGGCGACGGAGTTCTGGGATGTGGCGGGCAGGCCGATCGAGCATTTGCCATCGGCCATCGTCATGCCGGCGGACGCCATGGTGGATGCCGCATTGGCAGGGCTGCGCCAGGGCGAGCTGTTCACCATCCCGGCGCTGCCGGATGCCGGCGATCTGGCGGCCTACGAAGAAGCCCGCGCGAAGCTGCTGCCGCAGCTTTCCAGGTCCGCGCCTGCGGAGCGTTATCTCGTCGCATAGGCATGTCGACGTACCGAAGGCGTGAGTTCCAATGTCGAAAGGGCTCGCAACGATGCGAGCCCTTTTCATCGTTTACTGGTCTGATGCCTGAAAGGCATAGGGAGGTTCGAGTCGACGCAGCCGCGCTGTTTCAGGCAACACGCGACACGTCGCCCTCCACGGCGTTGGCCTGCTGACCCCCGAAATGCCTGCGCATGGCTTGCGGCGACTGGCCGAAGCTGCGCAGGAACGCGCGGCGCATGCGTTCGCGGTCGGAGAACCCGACCTCGCGCGCAATGATCTCGATGGGATGCTGCGTCTGCTCCATCATCAGTCGCGCCGCTTCCACGCGCAGGTGTTCCACTGCTTTGGCGGGCGATTGCCCGGTTTCCGCGGTAAAGGCGCGGCTGAATTGCCGGGGACTCAGGTTGGCCGCGGCGGCCAGCTCCTCCACGCTGAGGGCGGAGCGCAGGTGGCTCTTGGCGTAGGTGAGCGCGTTCTGTATGCGATCGGACTTGGGCTCGAGCTCGAGCAGCGCGGAAAACTGAGACTGGCCGCCGGTGCGGCGATGGTAGATGACCAGTCGCTGCGCGACCTGGCGCGCCACCTCGTTGCCAAGGTCCCTTTCCACCATGGCCAGCGCCATGTCGATGCCCGCGCTCATGCCCGCGGACGTCCAGATATTGCCGTCGACGATGAAGATGCGGTCTTCCTCCACGGTGACCGCGGGATAGTGCTGTTTCAGGCGGTTGGCCAGCGCCCAGTGCGTGGTGGCGCGGCGTCCGTCCAGACGGCCCGCTTGCGCCAGGAGGAATGCCCCGGTGCAGATCGCGGCCACGCGGCGCGTCGTTTCCGGTGCATCGCGAATGATGTCGAGCACGGACGCCTCCACGGCGGGAATCTCCACCGTACCGACAATCAGCAACGTATCGAAACGCGACTCACCGATGGCTTCCGTGTCGATGGTCGTGCCCAGCGAACTGACGACCGGCCCGCCCGATACCGACACGAAGTGGATCTCGTAATTGGCCTGTTTCAGCCGGAGATTGGCGAACTCGAACGCCGACGCCGCCGCCAGGGACATGATCTGAAAGCCGGGATACACCAGGAAACCGATGCGCTGCATGGCTCGCTCGCGAGTGGCTCAAAAGCTGGCAATGTGGCTATTTGAGTCGCACTTTCAAGGGTTTACAACTGTCGTGGCTTGTATGGGGCGGCTTGCTGAATCGAGCGGCGGGCTCGCTGGCCCTCGTGTCGCAGGGAGGCTCTACGGCGTCGGCCTTGAAGGAGGCCGCTGATCATGGAGTGCGTCGTCAATGGGGATGGCGGCTGTCGTTCGACGTCGTTCAATTCAGAGCGCGCTATCGTCTGCGGATCGCGGTGACGCCCATGCCAGGGAATCACTTCGGACCATCGCCGCAAGGATGTGTCCGCAGCGATGGTTCAAAATCATTGCGGATGCCGCAAAAGAAGAAGGCCCGGAAAGCGTGCTTTCCAGGCCTTGCTTACTTCGAATGTTGGTCGGGGTGACATGATTCGAACATGCGACTTCTACGTCCCGAACGTAGCGCTCTACCAGGCTGAGCTACACCCCGTGGGAGCCGCGTATCTTAATGACCCTCCGGGGGCTTGGCAACACTTTGTGAAAAATTTTCTTCACAAAGTCCGGCAGGCCCGTCGCAGCCGTGCTTGAGGTGGGCCCGGCGCTAGCGCAGCGCTATTCCGGGGCGGGGTGACGATTAGCGTTCTGCTAATCTATACGGCTCGGTCGAACCGCACGCCCACGGGCGGCTGGCCGGCCTCCCACACCGCTTAGCAGAGGATTTCATGGCGCTTACCCAGGCCCGCACCATGCCCGGCGTGCTCGAGCTGCTGCCGCTCGACCAGATCGCGTTCCAGCGCATGCTCGACGTGATCCGCCGCAACTACGAGCGCTTTGGCTTTCTGCCGGTGGAAACGCCGGTGATGGAATTCTCGGACGTGCTGCTCACCAAGACCGGTGGCGAGACGGAGCGGCAGGTGTATTTCGTGCAGTCCACCGGCGCCCTGGCCAATGCCGAGAAGGGCGATGGCGTGCCGGAGCTGGCGCTGCGTTTCGACCTGACCGTGCCGCTGGCCCGCTACGTGGCCGAGCACGAGCACGACCTTTCCTTCCCATTCCGCCGCTACCAGATGCAGCGCGTGTACCGCGGCGAGCGCGCCCAGCGCGGCCGTTTCCGCGAGTTCTACCAGTGCGACATCGACGTGATCGGCAAGGACAGCCTGTCGGTGCGCTATGACGCCGAGCTGCCCGCGGTGATCTACAGCGTGTTCCGCGAGCTCAACATCGGCCCGTTCACCATCCAGCTCAACAACCGCAAGCTGATGCGCGGCTTCTTCGAGAGCCTGGGCGTCACCGACGGCGAGCAGCAGACGCTGGTGCTGCGCGAGGTGGACAAGCTCGACAAGCGCGGCGCCGACTACGTGCGCGATACGCTCACCGGCGAGGCGTTCGGCCTGAGCGCGGATACCGCGCAGAAGATCCTCGATTTCGTGCAGGTGCGCTCGACCTCGCTGCAGGACGCCTACGACAAGCTCGACGCGCTGGGCCCCGGCCCGGAGGCAATGGAGCAGGGCCGTGCGGAACTGAAGGAAGTGCTGGGCCTGATCCATGCCTTCGGCGTGCCGGAGTCGCACTACGCGCTGAACCTCTCCATCGCGCGCGGCCTGGACTACTACACGGGCACCGTCTACGAGACCACGCTGAACGACCACCCGCAGATCGGCTCGATCTGCTCGGGTGGCCGTTACGAGAACCTGGCCGGCCAGTACACCAAGTCGCACCTGCCGGGCGTGGGCATTTCCATCGGCCTCACGCGCCTGTACTGGCAGCTGCGCGATGCCGGCCTGATCGGCACCGCGCGCAGCACGGTGGACGTGCTGGTGACGCAGATGGATCCGGCGCAACTGCCGGCCTATCTGGCCGTGGCGGGCGAGTTGCGCGGCGCCGGCATCGCCACCGAGGTGGTGCTCGATGGCGGCAAGCTGGGCAAGCAGTTCAAGTACGCCGACCGCGCGGGCATCCGCTTCGTGGTCGTGCTGGGCGAGGACGAACTCGCCAAGGGCGTGGTGACCGTGAAGGACCTGCGCCGCGAAGACCAGTTCGAAGTGCCGCGCGCGGAACTCATCAAGACCTTGCGCGTCGAACTGGCGCAGGCCGACGTCGGCGCCTGAGCGTCGCCCGCGTGATCCCCGCCGCCGCGGCCGTGCGTCGCGGCGGCCGCACCTTACAACCTGAGATGGCCCGTCCGGGCTGGAGCCAAGCATGACCGCAAAGACCATACTCCTGGACGGCAACAGCCTGACCCGCGAACAGCTGGTGGCCGTGGCGCGCCATGGCCTGCGCGTGGAGCTGGACGAGACGCAGCTCAAGCGCGTGCAGCGCGCCGCCGATTTCCTCGCCGACAAGGTGAGCTGCGGCGAACCCACCTACGGCGTCACCACCGGCTTCGGCAGCAACGCCGACAAGTTGCTTGGTGCACATCGCCTGCGCGACGAGCTGCCAGGCGGCAACCCTGACAAGCCCGAAGGCACGCTGCTTGAAGAACTGCAGCACAACCTGATCACCACCCACGCCGTGTGCGTGGGCAAGCCGTTCGCGCCGGACGTGGTGCGCGCGATGCTGGTGATCCGCATCAACACGCTGATGCGCGGCCACTCCGGCATTCGCGTGGAAACGCTCAAGGCGCTGACCGCCATGCTCAACGCGGGCGTGGTGCCGGTGGTGCCGGAGAAGGGCTCGGTGGGCGCCAGCGGCGACCTGGCCCCGCTGTCGCATCTGGCCATCGTGCTGCTCGGCGGTGGCGAGGCGTTCTACCAGGGCGAGCGGCTCCCGGGCGCTGAGGCGCTCAAGCGCGCGGGCCTCGCGCCGATCCGCCTCTCCTTCAAGGAAGGCCTGGCGCTGAACAACGGCACGGCGCAGATGCTGGCCACCGCCACGCTCGCGCTGGACGAGCTGGAACACCTGCTGGAGCTGGCCGATCTCGCTGCCGCGATGACGCTCGATGCATTCGCCGGCCGCAGCGGCGCGCTGCGCCCCGAAGTGCACGCGCTGCGTCCGCATCCGGGGCAGGTCGATGCCGCCGCCAACGTGCGCGGCCTACTCGCGGGCAGCACGCTGGTGGACATTCCCTATCACCTGGTGCCGCGCTTCAAGCAGTGGTCGGCCGAGGCCTGGGCCGATCCGGCGGATCAGGCGCTGACCTTCGACATCGGCTGGGATTGGGTGCCTGCGAATCAGCGCCACGGGCGCGAAGCCTTCTACGCGCGCTTTCTGCCGTTCAAGGGCGGCAAGAAGCATCAGCCGCAGGACGCCTATTGCCTGCGCTGCATGCCGCAGGTGCATGGCGCCGTGCGCGATGCCTGGGCACAGGCCTGCCGCGTGATCGACATCGAGCTCAACTCGGTCACCGACAACCCGCTGATCTTCCCGGAGGCGGAAGACGCGCAATTCATCGAGGAGCAGGTGATCTCGGCCGGCCATTTCCACGGCATGCCGCTGGCGCTGGCGATGAGCTACGTCAAGGCGGCCATCCCGGTGCTGGCGTCCATTTCCGAGCGTCGCCTCAACAAGCTGGTCGACCCCGCCACCAACGACGGCCTGCCGGCCTTCCTCACCGGCAACGAGGACGGCACCGATTCGGGCTTCATGATCGTGCAGTACACCGCCGCGGCATTGGTGAACGACCTGGCCACGCGTGCGCATCCAGCCAGCGTGTATTCCGTGCCGACCAGCGCGAACGCGGAAGACCACGTGTCGATGGGCGCCAACGAGGCGCGCCACGTGCTGGAAATGATGGAAGACCTGAGCCACGTCATCGCGCTGGAGCTCTATACCGCCGCGCAGGCGCTGGATTTCCGCCAGGCCATGCTCAACGCCGCCTGCCGCCTGGCTGCGCGCGGCGACTGGCAGGCGCTGGCGCGCAAGGTATCCAACGCGCCGCGCGAAGGGCATGCGCATTACGAGCAATTCATCGACGAAGTGAAGCAGCTGACGGCCGCCCTGGCGAACGTCGGCGACTTCCATGCCGGCTCAGCCGTGCGCAAGGCGCACGACACGTTGCGCCAGCACATCGGTTTCATGTCGCGCGATCGCGCGATGGATGGCGACGTGCGCACGGTGTGCGAACTGGTGCGGCAGCGAACGTTCGCACAGTAACGGGATGAAAGAGGGCGCTTCGGCGCCCTTTTTCTACGGTGCGGCGTGATCCGGCCGTGTGCTTCTGCGCCACAGCTGTCGCGCCGCCCATGCCAGCCACAGCAGGATCAGCACGATCAGCGCCTTCTGCGTGAGTCCGGGTGGCAGGCCTTTCCACAGCGCCAGCACCCACATCTGCACGAAGGCCAGCCACGCGAGCACCGCGCCGGCAACGCCGCCATGGCGCATGCGTGCATCGCGCAGCCAGCGCATCGACACCAGCAACATGCCCACGACCAGGCAGAGGAAGGTCGTCTGTGCCGCCTCGCCGTGGATCAGGCGTGCGAGGTTTTCGCCGGGCGTGTGCTCGTAGAGCACCGTCACCGCAACCACGGGCAGCGCCAGCGCCGGCACGACGAACAGGCTGCTGGCCAATCCGCTGCGTAGTTCATTACTCGTGGCGCGCCAGCTCGCCCATGCCAGGCAGGCCAGCGCACTCGCCATCAAGTAGTAAGCCATGCGCAGCCACGCACCGCCGGGGCCGCGCAGATAGGCGCTCAATGGCATGGTCACGGGATCGAGATCGGTTCGTGTGTACTGCAAGGTGCAGGCCGTGATCGCAAAGACGATCACGGCTATGGCGATCCAGCCGGCCGACCATGCGAGCGGGGCGTTACGCCGCGAGGCGATCATCAGGCATTCTCAGTCTGCGACCGGTGCGGGCGCGGCGTGATGATGATCGCTCAGCGGAACTTCCGGCAACAGCAGGATGAGTATGAAGGCGCAGGCGACCATGCATGCGCCGACGATGAAGGTCGAGGCGATCGCATGGCGATACACCATGATCGCCGCATCGGTGACATGCTGCAGTGCTGGGTGGTTCGCCATGCCGCCGCCTTCGGGCATCATCGTGGCCGGCATGGATGCCTGGCCGCTGCCGCGCAGTCGCCATGCCAGGATGGCGCCGGAGCCCGCCACGCCGACCAGCCCGCCCAGCGAACGGAAGAACGTGAGCGTGGCCGTGCCCACGCCTCGATGCACGGGCGCCAGCGCGCTCTGCACGGCGATGGTCACGTTGGGCATCACCAGACCCAGGCCCAGGCCGAGAATGAAGATGGACGGCTCGATGATCCACAGGCTCTGCGCGGTCGCCGCACTCCAGGCCAGCACGCCAAAGGACAGCGTGGCCACGGCAAGTCCCATCACCACGGTGGTCTTGTAGCGGCCGGCGCGCAGCAGTACGCGCCCGTTGAACAGGGCGGAGATGGCGATGCCCAGCATCATCGGGCCGGTGAGGATGCCGGAGCTGGCCGGGCTCACGCCCATCACCAGCTGGAAGAACAGCGGAAAGAACACCGTTGCGCCCATCAGCCCCATGAAGGTCAAGGCCATCACCACGCTGGAGATCACGAACACGCGGTTATGGAACAGCGCGAGTGGCAGTACCGGCTCGGGCTCGAACTGCACATGCCTGACAAACAGCACGCCCGTGACCAGGGCGAAGGCGCTGAGCGAGAGGATGGGCATGGAAGCCCAAGGCCATTCGCCGCCGCCGAGCGTCAGCACCAGAAGGAAGGCGACCGTGCATGCGGTCATCAGCAGCGAGCCGAGGTAGTCGACACGCCGTGCGTGCAGCGGCGTGTACTGGCGCAGCGAACGCGCGAGTATCGCCAGGGCCACCGCGCCGACCGGCAGGTTGACGTAGAAGATCCAGTGCCACGAGAGCAGGTCAGTGATGACGCCGCCGATCACCGGGCCCACCACGCTGCACAGCGCGAACACGCCCGCGGCGATGCCTTGCCGCTTGCCGCGCTGCGTGGGCGACACCATGTCGCCGATGATGATCTGCGACAGCGGCACCAGGCCGCCGGCGCCTGCACCCTGGATGGCGCGGAAGATGATCAGCTCCAGCAGGTTGCGCGCCGCGCCGCTCAGCACCGAGCCAAGCAGGAAGGTAATGATGGCGACGTACATTACCGGTTTGCGGCCGTACTGGTCGCTCAGCTTGCCGTACAGCGGCATGGTGGCGGTGGAGGCGAGGATATAGGCCGTCACCACCCACGACAGATGGCTGATGCCGCCCAGGTCGCTCACGATGCGGGGCAGGGCGGTGGCGACGATGCTCTGGTCGATGGCGCCCAGCGCCAGCACGATGATCAGGCCGGTAAAGACCCGGTTGACCTCCTGCTCGGAAGGGCGAGGAATGACGTGCGAAGGCGCGTCGGTCGTGGTGGCGGGAGTGCTCATGCGTCGGTATCGCTCAGTTCGATGTCGTTCAAGGCCGGAATCGCGGCACGCAGGGTGTTGCGCGCGGCTGGCGACAGTTGGGCGAGTGCCCTGACCAGCTGGTCGGTGCGCCGCTTGCGCTTCGCATCGATGAGGGCGCGCCCATGCGGCGTCACCACCAGGCCAACACGGCGGCGGTCGCCTGCCTTGGGTTCGGTTCGTTTCACCAGCCCCGCGGCGACCATGCTGTTGATGTGTCCGCTCATGGTCGGGCTGCGCAAGCCTTCCATCTGTGCGAGCTCGCCCACGCCAATGCCTGGGTTTTCCAGGATGGTGACCAGCAACGGCGTATGCAGCGGCGAGATAGGCTCGTCGTCGGTATGCCGTTTCAGTTGGCGGAAGAGGCGCCGCAGCGCCGGGCGCAATTGTTCGGCCAGCTCGCGGGCGTCGGCTTCGGCGGACGTGTTGGGGCTCACGCCTTCCTCCTGGCTTTTGAATAGGTAGGCTACCTATCTAATTTACTCCGGGTGTGTCGTTTTGGCGAGTGCCGCGGCACAGGCGAGCGCTCCGGCGCCTTGTTGTCGGTGTATCGCAAGAAGTTGCTGCGGCTGACCGTGTTCGCTGGCTGGTGAAGCAAGGCCGCACCAGGGCGGTTGCTAACGACGCATTTGCCACGTATGATGCGATCCACTGTATTAACGCATTAGTACATTATGAAGCGCCGATCCATCGATCCCGAGACGCCCGCCGAGTCCGCCGAGCTGAGCCTGTGCGAGGCGCTGCTGTCGCTGAAGAACGCCGAGGAGATGTCGGCCTTTCTGCACGACCTGTGCACGCCCGCCGAGCTGGAAGTGATGGTGGACCGCTGGCGCGTGGTGCCTTACCTGCTGGACGGCGTGTCCTATCGCGAGATCCACGAGCGCACGGCGGTCAGCATCACCACCATCGGGCGTGTGGCGCGTTATCTCAACCAGGGCGCCGGCGGCTATCTCGCCGCCGCTGCCCGTGCAGCCCGCAAGCGCGCGGCGACCAAGAAGGCCAAGGCATGAAACCGCGCGACCGTTTGCGCATCGCGATGCAAAAGTCCGGCCGGCTCACCGAGCCGGCACTCGAACTGCTCAACCGCTGCGGGCTGACCTTCCGCCAGAGCCGCGACAAGCTGTTCTGCTTCGGCGAGGGCGAACCCGTCGACCTGCTGCTGGTACGCGACGACGACATTCCCGGCCTGATCGCGCAGGGTGTGTGCGACCTGGGCATCGTCGGGCGCAATGTGCTCAGCGAGTACCGTCTCACCGCCGGTGTCGATGGTCCCGCGCTGGCCGAGTGGCGGCCGCTGGGCTTTGGACGCTGCCGCCTGTCGGTCGCGGTGCCGCAGGAGCTGGATTACCGCGATGCCTCGCAGTTGCAGGGCATGCGCATCGCCACCTCGTATCCCGGCCTGCTGGGCGAATGGTTGCGCGAGCGCGGCATCGAGGCAGGCGTGGTCACCTTGGCGGGCTCGGTGGAAATCGCACCGCGGCTCGGTACGGCCGATGCCATCTGCGATCTCGTGCAGAGCGGCGGCACCCTGGTCGCCAATCAGTTGCGCGAAGCGGATGTGCTGCTGGAGAGCGAAGCCGTGCTGGCCGGGCCGCAGGCGCTGCCCACTGACGAGCGCGGCGACATGATCGACCTGCTGCTCAAGCGGCTCGACGGCGTCATCCAGGTGCGCGAATCGCGGCTGCTCCTGCTGCAGACCTCGCGCGGCGCGCTCGATGCGGTGGTCCGCCTGCTGCCGGGCGGCCCGCAGCCGACCTTGCTGCCGGTAGCGGGGCAGCCCGACCAGCTCATGCTGCAGGCGTTGTGTGCCGGCGAAGTCAGCTGGCGGCAACTGGAAGAGATCAAGAAGGCCGGCGCGCGCGAAATGTTCGTGCTGCCGGTCGAGAAGATGCTCGCGTGACGCGGGCGGATTGAACGAGCGAAACCCATGAATCGCCTGGACTGGAACACCTTGGATACGCAGGAACAGCGCACGGCGCTGTCCCGCCCGGCGCAGTCCCGCGCCGAAACCCTGCGCGTTGGCGTGGAGCAGATCATTGCCCGCGTGCGCGCCGATGGCGACGTGGCCCTGCGCGAACTCACCGCGAAACTCGACCGCTGCGCGCTGCAGGCCATCGAGGTCACGGAGCGCGAGTGGAACGAAGCGGAGGCGCGCCTGGCCCCGGAGCTGAAGGCGGCGATTGAAGAAGCCGCCTCGCGCATCGACGCCTTTCACCGTGCCGCCGCGCCGCAGCCCGTGGCGCTGGATACCGCCGGTGGCGTGCGTGTCGAACGCATGCTGCGTCCCGTGCAGCGGGTGGGCCTGTACGTGCCGGCCGGCAGCGCGCCGTTGCCTTCCACTGCGCTGATGCTGGGCGTGCCTGCGCGCATCGCCGGTTGTGCGGAAGTGGTGTTGTGCTCGCCGGCGCGAGCGGATGGGCGCTGCGATGCGGCCGTGCTGTACGCCGCGCGCGTCACCGGCGTGCATCGCGTGTTCAAGCTGGGCGGCGCGCAGGCCATCGCCGCCATGGCCTACGGCACGGAAACCGTGCCCAAGTGCGACAAGCTGTTCGGGCCGGGCAATGCCTGGGTCACGGAGGCCAAGCTGCAGGTGTCGGCCGATCCGGAGGGTGCCGCCATCGACATGCCGGCCGGTCCGTCCGAAGTGCTGGTGATCGCGGACGACAGCGCCAATCCCGCCTTCGTCGCGGCCGACCTGCTGTCGCAGGCGGAACACGGCCCGGATTCGCAAGTGATCCTGCTCAGCCCTTCCTCCGCGCTGCTGGATGCGGTGGAAGCGGAGGTGGCGAGCCAGTGCGCCGCGCTGCCCCGGGCCGATATCGCGCAGCAGGCCTTGTCGCAGAGCCGCCTTATCGCGGTGGCGTCGCTGGCGCAGGCGGTCGAGGTCAGCAATCGTTACGCACCGGAACACCTGATCGTGCAGGTCGCCGATCCGCGTGCGCTGCTGGGTGGAATCGAAAGCGCGGGATCGGTATTCCTTGGTGCGTGGACGCCGGAATCCGTCGGCGACTATTGCAGCGGCAGCAACCACGTGCTGCCGACCTATGGTTACGCGCGCAGCTACAGCGGCGTTTCCGTGGCCAGCTTCCAGAAGCAGATCACCGTGCAGGAGCTGTCGCCGGAGGGCTTGCGCGCCATCGGTCCGTGCACCGCGACGCTCGCGGCGGCGGAACAGCTGGAGGCGCACCGGCGCGCGGTCACGCTGCGGCTGGCGGCGCTGGAGGATGCGGCATGAGCGTGCTTGATCTTGCGCGTGAGGAGATCCGCGCGCTGCAGCCGTATTCGTCTGCCCGCATGGAAGCCAGCGGCGGCCGCGTGCTGCTCAATGCCAACGAATCCGCGTGGGCGCCGCCGGGAGACCACGACCTGTCGTGCAACCGTTACCCGGACCCTCAGCCGGCGGCGCTGATCGATGCGCTCGCGCGCCTGTACGGCGTGCGCAGCGCGCAGGTGCTGGTGGGGCGGGGCAGCGACGAAGCCATCGACCTGCTGGTGCGTGCCTTCTGCCGCGCCGGGCAGGACGCCATCGCCATCCAGCCGCCGACGTTCGGCATGTACGCGGTGAGCGCGCGCATCCAGAACGCCGGCGTGGTGACGGTGCCGCTGGCGGCGGATTTCACCCTGGACGTGGATGCGCTGCTGGCCGCCGTCACGCCGGCCGTGAAGCTGGTATTCGTGTGCACGCCCAACAACCCGACCGGCCAGCGGGTGCCGTTGAACGATGTGGAGCGCCTCGCACGCGAGCTGAGCGGACGCTCGCTGGTCGTTGTCGACGAGGCCTATCTCGAATTCTCCGACGGCCCCAGCGCGGCCGCATTGCTGGACCGTTTCGATAATCTTGCCGTGCTGCGTACGCTCTCCAAGGCGTGGGCGCTGGCGGGTGCACGCGTGGGCACCCTGTTGGCGAACGAAGCCGTGATCGCCTTGCTCCGCCGCATCATGGCGCCGTATCCGCTGCCCAGCCCCTGCGTGGCGCTGGCGCTGGAGGCCTTGTCGGAGGCGGGCCAGGCGCAGGCCCACGCGCACATCGCCATCGTGTGCGAACAGCGTGAACGCATGGCGCAGGCGCTCGCCGGCCTGCCGGTGGTGCGCGAAGTGCTGCCTTCGCACGCCAACTTCCTCGCCGTGCGGTTTGACCGGGCCGCGGACGTTTATGCGTGCCTGATCGAGGCTGGCATCGTGGTGCGCGACATACAGCGCTATCCGCAACTCGAGGACGCACTGCGCATCACCATCGGCACGCCGGAAGAAAACGACCGCGTGCTCGATGTCCTGAACAACCTGGCATGGACGGCCGACACACGTACCAACGGAACGGTGGCGGGATAAACCTCATGAGCCGCAAGATCCTTTTCATCGACCGCGACGGCTGCCTGATCGAGGAGCCGGACGATTTCCAGATCGACAGCTACGAGAAGTTCGCGCTGCTGCCGGGCGTGATCGCGGCGCTGCAGCGCTTCGTCGCCGCCGGCTACGAGCTGGTGATGGTCACCAATCAGGACGGCCTGGGCACCGACAGTTTTCCGGAGGCGGATTTCATCGGGCCGCATGAACTGCTGATGCGCATCCTTGCTTCGCAAGGCATCAAGGTGCGCGAGGTGCTGATCGACCGCAGCTTTCTGCACGAGCGCAAGGACACCCGCAAGCCGGGCATCGGCATGATGCGCCAATACCTGGCGGATGACGGCTGGAGCCGCGCGGCGTCGGCGATGGTCGGCGACCGCGAGACGGATTTGCAGTTCGCCGCGAACCTGGGCGTGCGCGGCTTCCGGGTCGGTCCGCACGGGCTGGCCTGGGAAGAGATCGCGCACCAGCTGCTGGACGGCCCGCGCATGGCCACGGTGGAACGCAACACGCGCGAAACGCGCATCACCGTGAGCGTGAATCTCGACAAGCCTGGCGAGCCGCAGATCCACACCGGCCTGGGCTTCTTCGACCATATGCTGGAACAGATCGGCAAGCACGGCGGTTTCGCGCTGGCGCTGCGCTGCGATGGCGATACCCACATCGACGAGCATCACACCATCGAGGATTGCGCGCTGGCGCTCGGCCAGGCATTGCGTCAGGCGCTGGGCGACAAGCGCGGCATCGGCCGCTACGGTTTCGTGCTGCCCATGGACGAATCACAGGCGAGTGCGGCGCTGGACCTTTCCGGGCGGCCTTACTTCGTGTTCGAAGGGCAGTTCCCGCGCGAGCGCGTGGGCGACATTCCCACCGAACTGGTGCCGCACTTCTTCCGGTCGCTGTGCGAGACACTGGGCGCCAACCTGCACCTGAGCGTGCGCGGCGAGAATGCGCACCATATGGTGGAAGCCTGCTTCAAGGTAGTGGCGCGCACGTTGCGGCAGGCCATTCGCCGCGAAGGCAGCGAGTTGCCGAGCACCAAGGGAGCGCTGTGATGAGCGTGGTCCTGGTGGATGCCGGCGGCACCAATATCGGCTCCGTGCGCTACGCGTTGCAACGCCTGGGCGTGGACGCAGCGCTGACCTCGGACGCGGCGGTCATTCGCGCGGCGGACAAGGTGATCCTGCCCGGTGTCGGCGCCGCCGGCCCCGGCATGACGCGCCTGCGCGAACTGGGCCTGGTGGAGCTGATGCGCTCGCTGACGCAGCCGGTGCTTGGCGTGTGCCTGGGCATGCAGCTCCTGTGCGAGCGCTCGGAAGAGGGCGATACGGCCTGCCTGGGCGTGATACCCGCCACGGTGAAGCGTTTCGTCGAGGAACCCGGCCTGCGCGTGCCGCACATGGGCTGGAATCGCCTGCGGCCGCATCGCGATCACGACCTGCTCAAAGGATTGGCCGATGGCGACTGGGCCTATTTCGTGCACAGCTACGCGGTGCCCACGGGCGACTACGCACTAGCGACTACCGACTACGGCGGCGAGTTCGCCTCGGTGATCGCGCGCGGCAATTTCCATGGCATGCAGTTCCACCCCGAGCGCTCGGCTCAGGTCGGCGCCCGCCTGTTGAAGAACTTCCTCGAACTATGAGCTTTACGGTCATTCCCGCCATCGATCTGCGCGCCGGTCGCGTCGTGCGCCTGAAGCAGGGCGACTATGCGCAGCAGACCACCTATGACGTCGACCCGCGCTCGCTGGCGCACGACTATGCCCAAGCCGGCGCCCAGTGGCTGCATCTGGTGGACCTGGACGGCGCGCGCGGCGGCAGCCTGGAGAATCTCGAAGTCATCGAGGCGATTGCCCGCGATGGCATGCGCATCCAGGCGGGCGGTGGCGTGCGTTCCGAGGCGGACGTGCAGCGGCTGCTCGGCGCCGGCGTGTCCCGCGTGGTGCTCGGCAGCCTGGCCATTCGCGAGCCGGAAACGGTGGAAGGCTGGCTGGCCCTGCGCGGCGCGGAGAAGTTCACGCTCGCGCTGGATACGCTGCATCGCGACGGCGCATGGACGCTGCCAAGCGCGGGCTGGACGGAAACCGAATCGCGCACGCTGGACGATCTCGCGCCCTGGTATGCGGCGCGCGGCGCCACGCACCTGCTGTGCACCGACATCGACCGCGACGGCATGCTGGCCGGCTTCAATCTCGACCTTTACCGCTACCTCGCCTCGGCCGTGCCGACGATGGCGGTGCAGGCTTCCGGCGGGGTGCGTTCGCTGGACGATATCCGCGCGGCGCGCGATGCCGGCGCGCGCGGCGTCATTCTCGGTCGCGCCCTGCTCGAAGGCCGCTTCAGCCTGAAGGATGCGCTGGCATGCTGAGCCGTCGCCTGATTCCCTGTCTGGACGTGCGTGACGGCAAGGTCGTGAAGGGCGTGCGCTTCCGCGATCACGTGGTGATGGGCGAGATCGTCGATCTCGCGCTGCGCTACCGCGACGAAGGCGCCGACGAGCTGGTGTTCTATGACATCACCGCCAGCCCGGAAGGCCGCAGCGTTGATCGCGGCTGGGTGGAGCGCGTGGCCAGCGTGATCGACATCCCGTTCTGCGTGGCCGGTGGCATCCGCAGCGTGGAGGAAGCGCGTGCCGTGCTGCATGCGGGCGCGGACAAGATCTCTGTGAACTCGCCGGCGCTGGAACGTCCCGACCTGATCGACGAACTGGCCGCGGCGTTCGGCGTGCAGTGCGTGGTGGTGGGCATCGACAGCCTGCGCGATGCCGATGGCGAATGGCGCGTGCGCCAGTACACCGGCGACCCGTCGCGCACGCAGGCGCTGCCACGCCGCACGCTGGATTGGGTGGCCGAAGCGCAGCAGCGCGGCGCCGGCGAGATCGTGCTCAACTGCATGGGCAGCGACGGCGTGCGCCAGGGCTACGACCTGGAACAGCTCACGGCGGTACGCCGCCTGTGCCAGGTGCCGCTGATCGCCTCGGGCGGCGCCGGTGCACCGGAGCATTTCCGCGATGCGTTCGTACAGGCGGATGTGGATGGCGCGTTGGCGGCCAGCGTGTTCCATTCCGGTGCGATCGCCATTCCCGCGCTCAAGCAATCGCTGCGGGCGTGGGGCGTGGACGTAAGGCTGTAATCGACCGTGCGCCGATCCGGTGGATCGGCACGTTTTCAGAAGAGATTCGCGATGAACACCACCACCCTCGATCCCTCCCCACTCGACTGGGCCAAAGGCGACGGCCTGCTGCCGGCCATCGTGCAGCATTGGCTGACGGGCGAAGTGCTGATGCTGGGCTACATGAATGCCGAAGCGCTGGCGGCCACGCAGGCACGCGGCCAAGTGACGTTCTTCAGCCGCAGCAAGCAGCGCCTGTGGACCAAGGGCGAAAGCTCGGGCCACGTGCTGGCGCTCAAGTCCGTGCGCATGGATTGCGATGCCGATACCTTGCTGGTGCTTGCCGAGCCGCACGGTCCAACCTGCCATAACGGCACCAGCAGTTGCTTCGGCGACGACGCGCAGCCGCCGCTGGGATTCCTGGCCGAACTGGATGCGTTGATCGCGCAGCGGCATGCGGAGCGCCCGGCCGGCAGCTACACCACCAAGCTTTTCGAAGGCGGCATCCGCCGCATGGCGCAGAAGGTGGGCGAGGAGGGCGTCGAAACCGCGCTGGCCGCGGTGGCGCAGGACGACGAAGCCTTGCTGGGCGAAGCCGCCGATCTCGTCTACCACCTTGCCGTGGCCTTGCGCGCGCGCGGGCTGGGTTTGTCCGACGTGGCCGCCGTGCTGGAACAGCGGCATGCGGTGCGCGCCGCGTCATAACCTGCCGGCAATGAGCCGCGCCGCAAGTGCACGGAGGGCTAGCGCGGCTTTAACGGGTGCTGTGGTCTCTTGTGTTCCGGGCACGACGACGTGGCAAGTATCCACCGGAACGAATCGCTGCAGTGGTTGGGCCGATGGCGATGGCCAGGTGTGAGTGGCGTGACTGTCGCGCGATGTGAAGGCGGCTTTCACCCGGGATTTCTTTCAAGGGGACGCAACAGGTAGTGACCTGCCAAGGGCAGATCGCGAGGATTTTGTGTCCCCCTTTCGAGGACGACGCTATGGCTGATGTCGCGGTGATCGGTGGTGGGGCGGCAGGCGCCGCGGCGTTCGGCGAACTGCTGACCCGGTTCGACGCCGGCACGGTGCACTGGATCGTGGGGCAGCATGCCCCGGGACGCGGCGTGGCCTATGGCACCGGCGACGACCGGCATCTGTTGAACGTGCGCGCGTCGGCGATGGGCGTGTTCCAGGAGCATGCCGAGGATTTCATCCAGCATGCGTCGCGCCAACTGGGGCAGGTGAAGGGCACGGATTTCCTGCCGCGCCGCATCTTCGGTGATTTCATCCAGGCCCAGGTGGGCGCGCGCATCGATGCCGCGCGCCGTGCCGGGCGCAGTTTCCGCATTCATCCGGAAAGCGCGCGCGAAATCGTGTCGCGCGGCGAGCGCGGCTACGCGGTGCGCGTCGGCGCGGATCGCTGGCTGGAGGTGGGGCAGGTCGTGCTGGCCGTGGGCGCGCTGGCGCAGCGGCCGTTGCGCACCGTGTCCACCACGGCGCTGGCCAGCGGCGCCTACGAGCTGGATCCGTGGCGGCTGGACCGGCATCCGTCGGCGCCGCGCCGCGTGATGGTGATCGGCACTGGCCTGACCGCGGTGGACACGCTGTTGTCCGCCGCGCTGCGCTGGCCGCATGCGGAGCTGGTGGCCGTGTCGCGCCACGGGCTGCTGCCGTTCACCCATTCGGCCATGCCGCTGGCGCCGTATGCGCGACAGGAGGAACTCAACCGCGCGCTGCTGTCCAGCGATGGCGCCGCCCGCATGTTCCGGCTGGTGCGCGAAGCCATGCAGGGCGCGGCCGGCGACGCCGAATGGCGCAGCATCATCGACGGCATGCGGCCGGTCAACGCGCAACTGTGGCAGCAGCTGTCGCATGCGCGGCGCCGCCAGTTCCTGCGCCACGTGCGCTGGGTCTGGGAAGCCGCGCGCCACCGCATGGCGCCGGCGACGGGCGAGGCGATCAACCAGCTGCACGAGGAAGGCCGCCTGCAGGTGCTGGCCGCGCGCGTGCTGGATGTCGATGGCACGGCGCCCCTGCAGGTGACGCTGCGCGAGCGCTCGACCCAGCTGGTCAGCGTGCTGGAAGCGGACCTGGTGATCCAGGCGACCGGGCTGGACACCGCCGTGGCCTATGGCGCCCACGATTTGTTGTCGCAGTTGTTGCGCGATGGACTGGCCACGGCCGACCCCTTGCAGCTGGGCGTGCTGGCGCAGGCCGACGGGCAACTGCTGAGCGCGGACGGGCGGCCGCATCCCGGCCTGTATGCCATCGGCTCGCTGCTGCGCGGCAACCTGTGGGAGTGCACGGCCATGCCGGAGATTCGCGTGGCGGCGCATCGCCTGGCGGTGCGGCTGTCGCAGGCCAGCCTGGTTTCCCGCGAGAGCGCGAGTGAGCTGCCGTGAGAGGGCATGGGTTATGCGCTTCCTGGAACCTGTTCAAACTTTCGCATCAACGTCTATATCCCTCACCGTCATTCCGGCTTTCGCCGGAATGACGGTGAGGAAATCGGACCCTGCTCTGGGATATTGAACGGGCTCTTACGCAAATCAGATGCTTCCGTGCTGATGTTGCGCAAGGACGCGACATGACGATATGCCATATTGCGATTTCGCCGTTTCGTTCGCCGACGCTAGTCTGCCGTTCCACCGTTTCGCAGGAGGCGCCATGAAGAAGTCCATGCTGGTCTGGTTCGCTGCGGCGAGCATGCTGTGGTCGGTGATCGTCTCCGCCGCGGATGTGTCGTTGCTCAACGTGTCCTACGACCCTACGCGCGAGCTGTATCGCCAGGTCAACGCGGCCTTCGCGGCGCAGTGGAAGGCGCAGCACGGCGACAGCGTCAACGTGCGCATGTCGCACGGCGGCTCGGGCAAGCAGGCGCGCTCGGTGGTGGAGGGCCTGCCGGCCGACGTGGTGACGCTGGCGCTGGCCTACGACATCGACGCCATCGCCGACCGCGGCCTGCTGGCGAAGGACTGGCAGAAGAAGCTGCCGAACAACGCCACGCCGTACACCTCGACCATCGTGTTCCTGGTGCGCAAGGGCAACCCCAAGGGCATCAAGGACTGGGCTGACCTGGTGCGCCCGGGCATCCAGGTGGTGACGCCAAATCCGAAATCCTCCGGCGGCGCGCGCTGGAACTTCCTCGCCGCCTGGGGTTACGCGCTCAAGCAGCCGGGTGGCAGCGAGGCCACGGCGAGGGCGTACGTGAAGGAGCTGTACAAGCACGTGCCCGTGCTGGATACCGGTGCGCGTGGCGCCACCAACACCTTCGTGCAGCGCGGCGTGGGCGACGTGCTGATCGCCTGGGAGAACGAGGCGCTGCTCGCCAAGCGCCAGCTCGGTGGCGATACCTTCGAGATCGTGGTGCCCTCCATCACCATCGTGGCCGAGCCGCCGGTGGCGGTGGTGGACAGCAACGTGGACAAGCACGGCACGCGCGCGGTCGCGCAGGCCTACGTGGAATTCCTGTATTCGCCGCAAGGGCAGGAGATCGCCGCGAAGAATTTCTATCGCCCGCGCTCCGCCGACGTGGCCGCGCGCTACGCAAGCCAGTTCCCGGCCACGCACACCTTTACCCTGGGCGAGCTGTTCGGCGACTGGCGCCAGGTGCAGGCCAAGTTCTTCAACGACGGCGCGATCTTCGATCAGCTGGGGCCGGGTAGCTGACGCCATGCGCAAGCGCGTGCTGCCGGGATTCGGCCTCAGTCTCGGCTACGCGGTGGCCTACCTCGGTCTGGTCGTGCTGCTGCCGCTGGCGGCGTTGGCGTGGAAGGCCTCCGGCATCGGCCTCGAAGGGCTGGTGCGATTGCTGTCGGCGCCACGCACGCTGGCTGCCCTGCGGCTGAGCGTGGGCGGCGCCGTGGTGGCGGCGCTCGTCAATGTGGTGATCGGCCTGCTGGTGGGCTGGGTGCTGGTGCGCTATCGCTTTCCCGGACGCCGCCTGTTCGATGCGCTGGTGGATCTGCCCTTTGCCCTGCCGACCGCGGTGGCCGGCATCGCGTTGACCACGCTGTACGCCCCCAACGGCTGGCTGGGGCGGTGGCTGGAGCCGCTGGGCATCAAGGTGGCGTATACGCCGCTTGGCGTTTTCGTCGCCATGGTGTTCGTGGGGTTTCCGTTCGTCGTGCGCACTTTGCAGCCTGTGCTGTCTTCGCTGGAGCGCGACGTGGAGGAGGCCGCCGAAAGCCTGGGCGCGCAGCGCTGGCAAACCTTCTTCCGCGTGATCCTACCCATGTTGGCGCCGACCCTGCTGACGGGTTTTGCGCTGGCACTGGCGCGCGCGGTGGGCGAGTACGGTTCGGTGATCTTCATCGCCGGCAATATTCCGATGCGTTCGGAGATCGCGCCTCTCTTGATCGTGCAGAAGCTGGAACAGTTCGACTATGCGGGCGCCGCCGCGCTGGGCGTCGCGATGCTGCTGCTGTCGTTCGGGCTGCTGGTGCTGGTGTCGCTGCTGCAGCGCTGGAGCCAGCGCTGGGCGGAGCGCTCGGCATGAGTGCGCCGCTGCGTTCCCGTCCGGTGGCATGGCCGCGCCGCGTGGTGCATGCGGTGCTTATCCTGCTGGCGCTGGTCTTCCTGACCTTGTTCCTGCTGCTGCCGCTGGCGACGGTCTTCGTCGAGGCGCTTCGCCAGGGTCTTGGGCCGTATCTCGAGGCCATCAAGGAGCCGGAGGCGCTGTCCGCGATCCGCCTCACCTTGCTGGTGGCGGTGATCGCCGTGCCGATGAACCTGGTGTTCGGCATCGCCGCGGCGTGGGCCATGACGCGCTTCGAATTTCGCGGCAAGGCCTTGCTGGGTGCGTTCATCGACCTGCCGTTCTCGGTGTCGCCGGTGGTGTCCGGCCTGGTCTACGTGCTGCTGTTCGGTGCGCGTGGCTGGTTCGGGCCGTGGCTGGACAGCCACGGCATCAAGATCATTTTTGCCGTGCCGGGCCTGGTGCTGGCGACCATGTTCGTGACGCTGCCCTTTGTCGCGCGCGAGCTGATCCCGCTGATGCAGGCGCAGGGCAGCGAGGAGGAGGAGGCCGCCCGCGTGCTGGGCGCCAGCGGCTGGCAGCTGTTCTTCCGCGTCACCCTGCCCAATATCCGCTGGGCCCTGCTGTACGGCGTGCTGTTGTGCAATGCCCGCGCCATGGGCGAGTTCGGCGCGGTTTCGGTGGTGTCCGGACACATCCGCGGGCTGACCACTACCATGCCGCTGGAAGTGGAAATGCGCTACAACGAATACGAATACGTCGGCGCCTTCGCGGTCGCCTCGCTGCTGGCCTTGCTGGCGCTGGTGACGTTGGCGGTGAAAACCCTGCTGGAATGGCGCTACGGCGACGAGATCGCCGCGCATGCGCCCGGTGGTCATTGAGAGGGCGATACGGTGCTTGAACTGTCACGACTCCATCGCCGCTTTGCCGGATTCCAGGCGCTGGACGATGTCAGCCTGAGCATCGCGCCGGGCGAATTCCTCGCCCTGCTGGGGCCTTCCGGCTCGGGCAAGACCACCTTGCTGCGCATCCTGGCCGGCCTGGACTACCCCGACAGCGGCAGCGTGCTCAAGGGCGAGGAAGATTTTCTCGCCACGCCGGCCCGCGAGCGCCGCATCGGCATGGTCTTCCAGCACTACGCCTTGTTCCGCCACCTGACCGTGATCGAGAACATCGCGTTCGGCTTGCGCGTGCGGCCGTGGCGGTCGCGTCCGTCACGCAGCGACATCCGCGCGCGCGTCGACCGCCTGCTGCGACGCGTGCAGTTGGAAGGCTTGGGCACGCGCTATCCGGCGCAGCTCTCCGGCGGCCAGCGGCAACGCGTGGCGCTGGCGCGCGCGCTGGCGGTGGAGCCGGACCTGCTGCTGCTGGACGAGCCCTTCGGCGCACTGGACGCGCAGGTGCGTGTCGCCCTGCGTCGCTGGCTGCGCGAATTGCATGAAGAACTCGGGCTTACCAGCATCTTCGTCACGCACGACCAGGAAGAGGCACTGGAGCTGGCCGATCGCGTGGCGGTGATGAACAACGGCCGCATCGAGCAGGTCGGGCCGCCCGAAGTGATCTATCAGCAGCCGGCGACGCCGTTCGTGTGCGAGTTCATCGGCAAGGTGAACCGGTTTGCGGTGCGCCGGCATGCCGATGGATTTGCTGCGGGTGGATGGATGCCCGATGGCGACCCCTGGCACGGCCGGTTCACCGAGGCCGTGGCCTACGTGCGACCGGAACAGCTGCGCCTGGCGGTGCCGTCGTCGCTGCCGGCCTGGCTGGCCCATCTGCGGCATATCTACCTGGCGGGCGGCGTGGCGCACCTGGATCTATACGTCGCTTCGCTCGACCTGGCATTGGAAGCGGACGTGGCCAGCGAGGATCTTTCGCGGCTCGGCCTGCAAGCCGGCATGGAGCTGCGCGTGGCGCCGCGCGGCGCGGTGCTGTTCCCGCTGGACGGGAAGGGCGTGCCGCTGTGCGAAGAGCGTTGGATCTGGCATGCGCGCAGCCCGGTGGCGGCGTGACGCTTATCGGCGCGATTCGAAAGCGCTAGTTGGCTATCGCCGTCATTCCGGCGCAGGCCGGAATCCAGTGGCGACTATGCTCGGTTGTCGCCCGGAAACCATTCTTTGTTTTCGCCTATACGCGAAACCGCACGTTTTCGCCGCTGGATTCCGGCCTGCGCCGGAATGACGAAGTAGGCGGCGTCCAGGCGACGCCAAAGTCTTCGCCACTCAACGCGCCTCGCCAGGATGCCCCAGCATCGTCGCCGGCACCGCCGGCTTGAACGCGACGACCGGCCCGGGCGTGATGTGCTTGCGCCACAGGGCCAGTTGTTCGGCAATGCCCGAGCCGACGCTCATCTGCGGCTCCGAGGGCGTCAGCTTGTCCTTGGCTTCCCACTGGGCGATCTCGGCGGACGCCTGGCGATAGGCTTCCATGAAGTCCGTGGTGTGGTTGAGGCCATCCACCAGCCACGCATGCCCGAAATAGGTGATGTCCGAATCCGCGCCGCAGCCGAACGAGCTGCGATCGCTGCGCGCCGCCGTGATGACCAGCGTGCCCGGCCCTTGCAGCGACGGCACGAAGCCGCCGGAGTAGCACGCGTTGACCACCACGACCTTCCACTTGAAGGGCCGCTTGGAAAGGATGTCCGAGAGATCGTTCGCGCCGATCTGGTCGAGCGGCAGCGGATCCAGGTCCACCAGCAGGTTGTGGTCCTCGTCGCCGTGCGTGGTGAGGTACAGCAGCAGGATGTCCTCGTCGGGCTTCATCAGGTTGGCGAGACCGTCGAGGGTTTCCTCCAGGTTGCTCCAGCTGGCCAGCGGATGCCGGTCCAGCGAGCCTGGATTGTTTTCCAGCACGACTACGTGCGCATCCGGGCCGAAGCGCTGCGGAAACATCTTCGCCGCGTACTCGGCCTCGTTGCGGAAGACGTCTTCGCCGCCATCGGCGCCGAACGCCACCACGTACAGATTGGGGCGCCCCGGCGTGCGAGGGCCCAGTTCCGCCAGCGCCTTGTGCACCATGCCGCGTTGCGCATACATCACCTGCTCGGGCGACGGCGCCTGCTGGGGCCAGTGGTCCGCCGTGGCGTCGTCGTCATCCGTCGTCGCGGCCGTGCTGGCCGGCGCGGGTGCGGTGGCGCCCTGCGCGGCCTGTTCCTGGCCGCTGGATGCCGGGGGCGAGGACGCACGGTGAGACGACAGGCCCACCATGAGCAATACGCCGGCTGCGAAGGCGAGCAGGGCGGTCAGGGCAGTACGCATGGCGGGAACCCGGGCGCTCAGAGAACGATGTCGTCGAACGTGCGGTAGGCCGGATGACGCGGCGACGCCGGGATCTCCAGCGGTTCGCGCAGCAGCCAGCCCGTGCGGAAACCGGCGGCGCGCGCCGCGTCGAGTTCTTCCACGATGTCGGAGAGGAACAGGATATGCGCGGGCAACTCGCCCACGACTTCGGCGATCGACTCGTACGAGCGCTGTTCGCGCTTGGGGCCGGTCTCGGTATCGAAATAGCCGGAGAACATCGGGGTCAGGTCGCCCGCCTCGCTGTAGCGGAAGAACAGCTTCTGGGCCGGCACGGAACCGGACGAGTAGACGTACAGGTGCAGGCCGTCGGCGCGCCACTCATGCAGCCTGGCGGACACCTCGGGATAAACGTGCGCCTGGTATTCGCCACTGGCATAGCCTTCCTGCCAGATCATGCCTTGCAGTGCCTTCAGCGCGGTGGACTTGCGGTCTTCCTTGATCCAGCGCAGCAGCAGCTCGATCACTTCCTGGCGCGGCGCCTCGACGATGCCGGCCTCCTTGGCCGCTTCGTGCAGCCAGTGCCGCACTTCCGGCGTGTCGCCATGCGTTTCGACAAAGGCAGGCAGGCGCCTGTAGGCGTACGGGAACAGCACGTCCTTGACGAAGCTGATCGAGCTGGTGGTGCCCTCGATGTCGGTAACGATGGCGCGGATGACGGTCATGCGGGAAAGCTTGGAAAGGGGGAGCGACAAGCTTACCCGGCAGCCTCACCCGGGGCGAGGCCCGGGCATCGGTTCATGATCCTGCGCAACCCGCCGGCCGGCATGGCACGGCGGGCTTGGGGATGAGGCTCAGGCGGCCTCGGCCGACGTGTGCGGCGTCATGCGGGGGAAACGCGCGGCGATGTCCTCGCCGGTGAACTGGGCGACCCAGCCTTCCTTGTTGGTGAAAAGGCGGATGGCCACGAAGTACGGCGATTCGCTCATGTCGAACCAATGGCAGGTGCCGTCCGGCACACCGATCAGGTCGCCCTGTTCGCACAGCACATCGTAGACCTTGCCGTTCACGTGCAGGGTGAACTGGCCGGCGCCTGCGACGAAGAAGCGCACCTCGTCCTCGCTGTGCGTGTGCTCGCTCAGGAACTTCTGGCGCAAGGCGGCGCGGTCCGGGTGGTCGGGCTTCAGGCTGATCACGTCGACGGCCTGGTAGCCCTCTTCGGACATCAGACGGTCGATGTCGCCACGGTAGGCGGCGATCACTTCCTCCTGGCTGGCGCCGGGCGCGATCGGCTGGTTGGCTTCCCACTGCTCGAAGCGCACGCCGATCCTGGACAGCTCATGGGCGATGTCCGCGTGACGGGTGTGGACCGAGAGCGGAGCCTCAGGCTGGTTCTCGTTGAAAATGCGCAGACGGCTCATGCGGACAACCTCCGGAGATCAAGCTCGCAGCCGAGCAGGAATTCGAGCGCCTCCAGATGGCGGCGCGTCTCGGCCATGTCGCGGCCCCAGGTGTAGATGCCGTGGCCGTTGATCAGATACGCATGCAGCGGGCGCCCGCTATCCAGCCACGCATCGACCTGGGCGACCAGCTCGGGCATGTGCTGCGTGTTCGGAAACACCGGGATCGCCAGTTCGGCATCGTGGGTGGTCTGCCCGGCGATGGCCTTCTGCAGTTCCCAGCCCTCCAGCTTCACCACGCCGTCGCGGGCAAACAGGCGCGAGGCCACGCTCTGCGTGCGCGAATGGGTGTGCAGCACCACGTTCATGTCGGGCAGGCGACGGTAGATCTGCGTGTGGAGGTCGGTTTCCGCGCTGGGGCGCGCACTGGTGCCGACCGCCTGGCCCTGCATGTCGATCAGCATGATGTCGTCGCGCCCGAGCTTGCCCTTGTCGCGGCCGGAGATGGTGATCGCGGCGTGGTCGCCGTCGATGCGCATCGAGAAATTACTGCTGGTGGCGGGCGTCCAGCCGGCGGCGGCGAGTTCGCGCGCGGCGTCGGCGATGGCGTCGGAACGCTCGGCGAACACGGCGGGCGAAATGGTGTCGGGTAGAACCTGGCTCATGATGTATGGACGTCCAAACGGGCTGGCACTATATCACGTCGGATTTTTCTCGATACGCCGAAAATGCGATCCATTCTCACGACTTATCGGCGAAGCGAGTAGATTTGACGGAGCTTCGCCACGGGCGTGGCGAACATAAATGTTTTACGACGGAGGTTGGACCCATGTCGCAAGAGAAAGATATCGAATCGCGTCGCCGGTTTCTCAAGGCCGCAGCCGGGACGGCTGTCGCAGCTGCCATGATCGGCACCTTGCCGCGCGTCGCGCGCGCTGCCGATTTGCCGCACCTGGCTGATTCGGATCCCACCGCCAAGGCACTCGGTTACGTTGAAGATGCGAGCAAGACGACCGATGCCAAGCACAAGGCGGGCGACGCTTGCTCCAACTGCCAGTTCTATTCCGGCGGCCCGACCGGCTACGGCCCGTGCCAGCTGTTCCCGGGCAAGGCGGTGAACGCGAAGGGCTGGTGCGTATCGCACGCGCCGAAGAAAGCCTGATCGCCACGCTCTCGCGCGTGATCAAAGGCCGGCCATCGCGCCGGCCTTTCTTTTTTCATGACGTGCCCGTCACGCACGCGATCACGTTTCGCTCGATGCGTCATCTCTAGCGGAAGGGGAAACTCGAACCGAAGCATTCGGTGAGAGAGAAGATGCTGCCCAGACGCGTCAGGCCGAGGAGCTGACCCGCCTGACGCGCCGGGCGGCAATCCGGGGCCCACTGCCAAGTGATCAACCCACGGAGCACAGATGATACTCCCGGCGGGGCATTTTGGGGCCCGTAGGCCCCGAAATTTTCTCGAAAAAGTCTCGTTAAAACTATAAAAATCAATAAGTTATGTCTTTATTAAAGACTGGGCCTCACGAATAGTCGCCGCGTGCCTGTCATTCCTTCCCGGAAGGCGAGGTGAGTTTTGCGGCATTTTCGGCGACGTTGGCGGCAGATCGCCGCCAAAGTGCTCTCAGCCCTGTTCAGGTCGGCGGTGGAGGCGGCTGTGGCGCAGCCCGTAGCCGAAGTAGATGGCCAGGCCCATGGCGGTCCAGATGATCATCAGGAGCCAGTTGAACCAGCTCATGAAATAGAGCAAGGCCAGGCAGCTGATCACGCCGGCGGGGCAGATGAACCAGGCCCACGGCACCCGGAAGCCGCGATGCAGGTGTGGCGAGGTGTAGCGCAGGATCAGCACGCCCGCGCACACCGCCACGAAGGCGATCAGGGTGCCCATCGAGGTGAGGTCGGCGAGCAGATCGAGCGGAAACACCGCAGCGAGGATGGCGATGCCCACGCCGGTGATCACCGTGTTGATGTGCGGCGTGCGGTATTTGGGATGGATGCGGTTGAACACCTTTGGCAGAAGGCCATCACGCGACATGATCATGAAGATGCGCGGCTGCGCGATGATCATCACCAGGATCACCGATGACAGGCCGATCAGCGCGCCGATCTCCACCACCAGGCGCAGCCAGCCGAGCTGCGGGTAATTCTTCACCGCCGTCACTACGGGCTCTGACGTGCCGAGCTGGGTGTAGGAGATCAGGCCCGTCAGCACGGCAGCCATGGCGAGATAGAGGATGGTGCAGATCACCAGCGAGACCAGGGTGCCGAACGGCAGGTCGCGCTGCGGGTTCTTGCACTCCTGCGCCGCGGTGGAGGTCGCCTCGAAACCGATATAGGCAAAGAACACCATGGCGGCGCCGCGCATGATGCCCGACCAGCCGTACTTGCCGGGCGCCTCGTTGGCGGGGATGAACGGGTGCCAGTTGGCCGGATCGATGTAGCGATAGCCGGCCACCACCACGATGATGATCAGGCCCACCTTGAGCGCCACCATGAGCACGTTGAGCCCGGACGACTCCTTGATGCCGACGTAGCACAGCGCGGTCAGCGCCAGCACGATCGCCACGGCGGGAAGGTTCATCAGGTGGCCGGTGGCCACCAGGTGCCCGTCGGTGAAGGCCAGCGGGGCTTCCGTCAGCGCCACCGGAAGGTGGATGCCCACGCTGTCGAGCAGGCTGGTGAAGTAGCCGGTCCAGCTCGCCGCCACCGCCGACGCGGAAATGCCGTATTCGAGCACCATGTTCCAGCCGATGAACCAGGCGACGAGCTCGCCCAGCGTCGCATAGGCATACGAGTAGGAACTGCCGGAAATCGGGATGAGCGTGGCGAACTCCGCATAGCACAGCGCGGTGAAGCCGCTGCAGATCGCCGCCAGGATGAAGGAGATCAACACCGCCGGGCCAGCGTGTTCCGCAGCCGCCTGGCCGGTGACCACGAAGATGCCCGTGC
>Ga0268248_100200_pt1 | contig 30721 bp, 25 predicted proteins | sample AgamicAtAme_FD_200856 | JGI IMG/M metagenome (GOLD analysis project Ga0268248, IMG submission 200856) | Agave microbial communities from Guanajuato, Mexico - At.Am.e (v2) (version 2) | ecosystem: Host-associated > Plants > Phyllosphere > Phylloplane/Leaf | place: Guanajuato, Mexico | collected... | reverse complement strand
TATGGAAGGGCCATCGCTCAACGGATAAAAGGTACTCCGGGGATAACAGGCTGATACCGCCCAAGAGTTCATATCGACGGCGGTGTTTGGCACCTCGATGTCGGCTCATCACATCCTGGGGCTGTAGCCGGTCCCAAGGGTATGGCTGTTCGCCATTTAAAGTGGTACGCGAGCTGGGTTCAGAACGTCGTGAGACAGTTCGGTCCCTATCTGTCGTGGGCGTTGGAGATTTGAGAGGGGCTGCTCCTAGTACGAGAGGACCGGAGTGGACGTTCCGCTGGTGTTCGGGTTGTCATGCCCATGGCATTGCCCGGTAGCTACGAACGGAAGCGATAACCGCTGAAAGCATCTAAGCGGGAAGCGCGCCTCAAGATGAGATCTCCCGAGACTTCGAGTCTCCTTAAGGCACCATCAAGACTAGGTGGTTGATAGGCGCGGTGTGGAAGTGCAGCAATGCATTGAGCTTACGCGTACTAATGAGCCGTGCGGCTTGACCATATAACCCCAAGACGCTTCGTGAGACGCTCCATAAGAGCGACGCTCTCAACGAACATCTGGTTCGAATTCACCAAACGCTTGTCACTCGTTTACCCCCTCTGCGGAACTGGCGCATCACTGCGCTGTTCCCACCCTTTCCCTGGCGGCTATAGCGCTGTGGTCCCACCCGATCCCATCCCGAACTCGGAAGTGAAACGCAGCTGCGCCGATGGTAGTGTGAATCCTCATGCAAGAGTAGGTCACCGCCAGGGGCTTTATCCCTCAAACGCCTTCCCTCCAGGGAAGGCGTTTGTCTTTGCGCGAATGAAAAATATTCGCTGAGCCATCCGCGCTCGGCCACTCATGCGTACGATCATCGCGGTGAGTTACGCCCGAGTAGCGCCAGGCATCCATGCCGAAACCAATGACGAAATAAACGCCGGAACCCTGCTCCATATCCGTCGACGCAAGAATTTGCGATCATTCTTGATCCCCATCCTGATGACGTGATGTGTATGACGACTCCCCCAAAGAGCCGCCCTGGTCCGCTTCCCTACCTGATCTTTTCTTCCCGTTGGCTGCAGCTGCCGTTGTACCTCGGCCTGATCGTCGCTCAGGCGATTTACGTCGTGCAGTTCCTTAGGGAGCTCTGGCACCTGGTCGACGCCACGCTATTCGGGCACATCGCTCCAGGCACATCGGCGGACAGCGCTGAAACCACCATCATGCTGACGGTGCTTGGCCTGATCGACGTGGTGATGATCTCCAACCTGCTGGTGATGGTGATCGTCGGTGGATATGAAACCTTTGTGTCCCGGCTGAAACTGGAAGGCCATCCCGACCAGCCGGAATGGCTGTCGCACGTGAATGCCACGGTGCTCAAGGTCAAGCTGGCGATGGCCATCATCGGCATTTCGTCGATCCACCTGCTTGCGACCTTCATCAAGGCCGCTTCGCTCGATGCCGAAACGATCAAGTGGCAGGTGTTGTTGCATCTGGCGTTCGTGGTGTCGGCGCTCGCCCTGGCCTTTATCGACCGCATCATGCAGCCCGCAGGCAAACAGGCGGCGCACTGACGTGGACATGGCCCCGCGCACGCAGGGGCGATGTTGCTACGCTTGGCGCCTGGTCCGACAGCGCGGGAGAGTAGGGCGTGAAGCAGCGTTATATCCTGGCCCTGGATCAGGGAACGACCAGTTCCCGCGCCATTCTTTTCGACCACTCCGGTTCAGTGGTTGGCGTGGCGCAGCGCGAATTCGCGCAGATCTTTCCCCAGCCGGGCTGGGTCGAGCACAACCCGCGCGAGATCCTTACCAGCGTCCTCGTGACGGTGACCGAGCTGCTTGCCAATACGCAGGTGGATCTCTCCGACATCGCGGCGATCGGCATCACCAACCAGCGCGAAACCACGGTGGTATGGGATCGCGCCACGGGGCAGCCCATCCACAACGCCATCGTCTGGCAGTCGCGCCAGAGCATGGACATATGCGAGCAGTTGCGTCGCGACGGCCATGAGCCACTGGTCCGCGAGCGTACCGGGCTGTTGATCGATGCCTACTTCTCGGCGACCAAGCTGCGCTGGATTCTCGATCATGTCGAAGGCGCGCAGGCGCGCGCCGAGCGCGGCGAACTGCTGTTCGGCACGATCGACAGCTGGGTCACCTGGAACCTCAGCGGTGGCGCAGCTCATGTGACCGACGTGAGCAACGCGGCGCGCACCTTGCTCTACGACATTCATCGTCGGTGTTGGGACGACGACCTGCTTGGCATGCTGAACATTCCGCGCGCGATGCTGCCGGAAGTGCGTTCCAACAGCGAAATCTACGCCCATACCGCGCCCACGCAATTCTTCGGCGCGAGCGTGCCGATTGCCGGCATGGCGGGTGACCAGCAGGCGGCGTTGTTCGGCCAGGCCTGTTTCGCTTCCGGCATGGCCAAGAACACGTACGGCACGGGCTGCTTCATGCTGATGAATACGGGTGAGCAGGCGGTTCCCTCACGGCATGGGTTGCTGACGACCATCGCCTGGCAGCTCGGGGACCGCGTGGACTACGCGCTGGAAGGCAGCATCTTTGTCGCCGGTTCCGTGATCCAGTGGTTGCGTGACGGCCTGCGGATGCTGGGCAAGGCATCGGATTCACAGGCCTATGCCGAGCGTGTCGCTTCCAGCGAGGGCGTCTACATGGTGCCGGCTTTTGTCGGGCTGGGCGCGCCGTACTGGCGCAGCGATGTACGCGGTGCGGTCTTTGGCTTGAGCCGAGGTACCAGCAAGGAGCACTTCGTGCGCGCGGCACTCGAATCGATGGCCTACCAGTCGCGCGATGTGCTGACAGCGATGGAAGCGGACGCGGATATCGCCTTGAAGGAACTGCGCGCGGATGGCGGCGCCATCGCCAACGATTTCATGGCGCAATTCCAGAGCGACATGCTCGGCGTGCCCGTCCTGCGTCCGCGCGTGCAGGAAACCACGGCGCTGGGCGCCGCCTATCTGGCGGGCTTGGCGGTCGGCTTCTGGGAAAGCTGCGAACAGATCGCCAGCCTGTGGCAGGTGGATCGTCGATTCACCCCGATCATGCGCGAGACGGAGCGGGATCGGCTCTATCGGGGATGGCAGGATGCCGTGCAGGCCACGATGGGATTTCGCGTCGGCTGAAACGAACAAGGCCTCCGCGCGGGAGGCCTTGTGGAGTCGATCATGCTCGAAGATTAGCCGTATGGACGGCTATCTTCAGTCGATCGAGTAGCCGAACTGTTCCTTGAATTCGGCCGAAAACTGCGCGTAATCGAAGCGCTGGTTCTGCGTGCCCGGGTGTTCCACCTTCAGCGCGCCCATCAGCGATGCCATGCGGCCCACGGTCGGCCAGTCCTTGCCCTTCATGATGCCGAAGATCAGGCCGGCGCGGTACGCATCGCCACAGCCGGTGGGATCCACCACCTGACGCTCGCGCGCCGGCGGAATCTCGTGGATGGTGCCGTCGGTGTGGATCAGCGAACCACGCGGGCCCAGCGTGACGATGTAGGCCTTCACGCGCGAGGCGATTTCTTCCGCGCTCCAGCCCGTGCGCTGCTGCAGCAGCTGCGACTCGTAGTCGTTGACGATGACGTAGGTGGCCTTCTCGATCATCGAGCGGAACTCGGCGCCGTCGAACAGCGGCATCGCCTGGCCCGGGTCGAAGATGAAGGGCACGCCGCGCGCGGCGAACTCGTCGACGTGCTGCAGCATCGCTTCGCGGCTGTCCGGCGCCACGATGGCGAACGTGGTGTCCGGGATGTCGCGCACGTGGTTGGTGTGCGCGCTGAGCATGGCGCCCGGGTGGAAGGCCGTGATCTGGTTGTTGTCCAGGTCGGTGGTGATGAAGCACTGCGGCGTGAACTGGTCGTCGAACACGCGCACGTGGTCGAGGCGGATGCCGCACTTCTCCATGTGCGCCTGATAGGGGCCGAAATCCTGGCCCACCGTCGCCACCGGCACCGGGTCGGCGCCGAGCAGCTTGAGGTTATAGGCAATGTTGCCGGCGCAGCCGCCGAACTCGCGACGCATCCGCGGAACCAGGAACGACACGTTCAGGATGTGGACCTGATCCGGAAGGATGTGATTCTTGAACTGGTCCTGGAACACCATGATGGTGTCGTAGGCGAGCGATCCGCAGATGACGGCAGACATGGTGCGAGGATATTCCCTGGCAGATGGATGGCGGTCCGGGCGGCGCATGCGCCGGCCTGGCTCAAAGTTCCAGATCATACCGGGAACCGGGCCTGATCGCGACTTTCTTGCGAATTCTCTGATATGGCGGGCAGCCGTAAAAACCGTCTATCACAGCGTAAAACAAAGGCTTTCTTAACGAGATTGTCCTTGCGATCCGGGGGTTTGCTGACTAGACTGGCGCGCTTACTTTTTAGCCAGAGCCGGCGCGCGGCGGACCCATGTTCAAGAAGTTTCGCGGATTTTTCTCCAACGACATTTCGATCGACCTCGGCACGGCCAACACCCTTATCTACGTACGGGGTCAGGGCATCGTCCTGAACGAACCGTCGGTGGTGGCCATCCGCCAGGACCGCGGCCCGGGTGGCCCGCGTGCCGTGGCTGCCGTGGGCAGCGATGCGAAGAAGATGCTGGGCCGCACGCCGGGCAACATCGCCACCGTGCGCCCGATGAAGGATGGCGTGATCGCCAACTTCTCCATGACCGAGGCGATGCTGCAGCACTTCATCAAGCAGGTGCACAAGTCGCGCATGCTGCGTCCCAGTCCGCGCGTGCTGGTGTGCGTGCCCTGCGGCTCCACCCAGGTGGAGCGCCGTGCCATCAAGGAGTCGGCCGAGGGCGCCGGCGCCCGTGACGTGTTCCTGATCGAAGAGCCCATGGCCGCCGCCATCGGCGCCGGCATTCCGGTGCACGAGGCTCGCGGCTCCATGGTGCTGGACATCGGCGGCGGCACCTCCGAAGTGGCGGTGATCTCGCTCAACGGCATCGTCTATTCGCAGTCCGTCCGCGTGGGCGGCGACCGTTTCGACGAGGCCATCATCAACTACGTGCGCCGCAACCACGGCACGCTGATCGGCGAATCCACCGCCGAGCGCATCAAGCTGGAAATCGGCTGCGCGTTCCCGCAGACGGACGTCAAGGAGATCGAGATCTCCGGCCGCAACCTGGCCGAAGGCGTGCCGCGCATGTTCACCATCAACTCCAACGAGGTGCTGGAAGCGCTGCACGAGCCGCTGTCGGGCATCGTCGCCGCGGTGAAGTCCGCCCTCGAGCAGACCCCGCCGGAACTGTGCTCCGACGTCGCCGAGCGCGGCATCGTGCTCACCGGCGGCGGCGCCCTGCTGCGCGACCTGGATCGCCTGATCTCCGAGGAAACCGGCCTGCACGTGCAGGTGGCCGACGAGCCGCTGACCTGCGTGGCCCGTGGCGGCGGCAAGGCGCTGGAGCTGATCGATCAGCACGGCAGCGACTTCTTCGCTCCCGAGTAATTCCAGCGACAGGGGTTAGGCCATGGCGCTCGCGCGCGAGGAATCCTCGCCCCTGTTTGCCGGCACCGTTGCCGGCACGCTCAGGCTCATTCTCTATCTCGCGCTGGCCATGGTGCTGATGGTGCTGGACCACCGGAACGGCTGGATCTGGCGCCTGCGCTACACCACGGCCGTGCTGGTGGAGCCGGTGTACCGGCTTGCCAGCCTGCCGGCGGCGGGCATGCGCTCCCTCAGCGTGGCCTTTTCCGACCGCAAGATGCTCACCGAGCAGAACCAGCGCCTGCGCGAAGACCTGCTGCTGGCCAACGCCAAGCTCAACCGCATGGCGGCCGTGGCCGAGCAGAACCAGCGCCTGAAAGAGCTGCTGGATACGCAGCACAGCCTCGACCTCAACGTGCAGCTGGCCCGCGTGATCGACGTGGACCTCGGCGCTGCCCGCCGCCGCATGCTGGTCAACCTCGGCTCCCATGATGGCGTGAAGTCCGGCCAGGTGGTGATCGACGCCCATGGCGTGATGGGGCAGGTGGTGGAGGTGATGCCGCGCACGTCGCTGGTCATGCTGGTGACCGATCCCGATCATGCCATTCCGGTGGTGGTCGAGCGCACCGGCCTGCGCACGGTGGCCTACGGCACGCGCGAAGGCGACCTGCTGAGCCTGCCGAACATCTCCATGGCGGCGGACGTGCACCCCGGCGACAAGTTGCTCACCTCCGGCCTGGGCGGCCGTTTCCCGCCGGGCTTCCCCGTGGGCGAGATCCAGAGCGTGGAGCCGGCGGCATCGGGCATGTTCCTCGAAGGGCGTGCACGGCCCGCGGCCGACCTGGACCGCAGCGACAACGTGCTGCTGCTGCATGACCTTGCCGAACCGGTGGGGCCGCCGGAGCCTGCCGAGCAGGCGGGGCCGCCGGCCGACCTGGCTCCGCCGCCGCCCTCGGCGGCCAGCGTCGCGCCGCCGCCGAGGGCGAGCGCAGGCCCGTCCACTCCGGCGGCGGCCACGACCACGAACCCGGCGGCACAGCCATGAGCAAACCTCGCGTCAGCCTGCTTTGGTTCGTGGGCACGCTGGTGTTCAGCGTGCTGTCCATGCTGATTCCGCTGCCGGCGCCGTTGCAGCCGTTCAAGCCCTACTGGCCGGCGCTGTTCCTGTTGTACTGGTCGCTGGAGTCGGGCGATCGCGTCACGCTGGGCCTGGCCTTTATCGTGGGCCTGTGCGCGGACCTGCTCGACGGCGTGCTGCTGGGCGAACAGGCCATGCGCCTTTGCGCCATGGTGTTCATCGCCCTGCGCTTCCGCTCGCGCCTGCGCTTCTTCCCCATGTGGCAGCAGACCTTGGCGGTGCTCGCCCTGTTGTTGAACGACCGCGTGCTGCTGCTGATCGTGCGCACCTTCGCGGGCGACTCCCTGCCGCCGGCGACGTGGTGGATCTCGCCCTTCGTCGGCGCCGCGCTCTGGCCGTTCCTGTTCCTGCTCATGGACGACCTGCGCATGCGCCTGCGCATCCAGTAACGCCATGGCCCTGCGGCGACGCTCCATCAAGGACACGCGTGGCGAAGCCACGCTGTTCCGCGTGCGCGCGCTGGTGGGTTTCGCCCTCATCCTGATGGGGCTGGGCGTGCTGGTGGCGCGCTATCAGTACCTGCAGGTACAGCGCCACGACGAGTTCGCGCTGCGCTCGGAAAACAACCGAGTGAAACCGCGCGCCATTCCGCCAGCGCGCGGCCTTATCTACGACCGCAACGGCGTGTTGCTGGCTGACAACGTGCCTGCCTTCCGCCTGGAAGTGGTGCCCGAGCAGGTCAAGGACATGCCGGCCATGCTGGCAGCCATCCGCGAAGTGGTGCCGCTGGACGACGGCGACATCGAGGCCTTCAAGAAGCAGCTCAAGCAGAACCGGCGCTTCGACAGCGTGCCGCTGAAGTTGCACCTTACCGAGGACGAAATCGACCGCTTCGCCATCAACCGCTGGCGTTTCCCCGGCATGGACGTGGTGCCCTACCTCACCCGCCGCTATCCCTACGGTCCCCTGTTCGCGCACGTGGTGGGTTACGTCAGCCGCATCGATGCGGACGACATGACGCGGCTGGACGCCGACCGGTACAAGGGCACCAGCCACGTGGGCCGCAGCGGCCTGGAGCGCTCCTACGAGGACATGCTGCATGGCGAGCCGGGCTACGAGCTGGTCGAGGTGAACGCCGACGGCCGCGTGCAGCGCGTGCTGGAAACCCATGCGCCCACGCCGGGCAAGAACCTCTACCTGAGCATCGACGTGCGCGTGCAGAAGGCCGCGACCGATGCCTTCCAGGGGCGCCCCGGCTCGGCCGTGGCCATCGATCCGCGCAATGGGCAGGTGCTGGCCATGGTCAGCGTGCCGAGCTTCGACCCCAACCTGTTCGTCAATGGCATCAGCAAGGCGGACTACGCGGCGTACACCACGGCCGAAGACAAGCCGCTGCTCAACCGTGCGCTCAAGAGCGCTTATCCGCCGGGCTCGACAGTGAAGCCGTTCCTTGCGTTGGGTGGCCTGGAACTGGGCATCCGCCGGCCCGAGGACACGGTGCTGTCGACGGGCGAGTTCTGCATACCGGGGCAACAGCGTTGCTATCGCGACGATACGCGTGGCGGCGATGGCACGGTCAACATGGTTCGAGCCATCGAGAAATCGACGAACACGTACTTCTACAAGCTCGCGCTGGATATGGGTATCGACCGGCTGAGTTCGTGGATGGGCAGCCTGGGCTTTGGCAAGAAGACGGGCATCGATCTCTTGGGCGAGGCCGAGGGCATCTTGCCTTCGCGCGAATGGAAGGCCACGCGCAGCAAATACCCGTGGTTCCAGGGCGAAACCGTGATCGCGGGCATTGGCCAGGGCTACTGGAATGTCACCGCGCTGCAGCTTGCGCACGTCACCGCCACCTTCGCTGGCCGCGGCACGCCTTATGCGCCGCGACTGGTCATGGCGACCCAGGAAGTGAAGCAGCGCCCGGTGCCTCTGGCCAATCCGCCGTCGGGACCTTCGCTGATTCGCAAGCCGCACGACTGGGACGTGGTGAATCAGGGCATGGAGGCCGTCGTGACAGGCGGTACCGCCAAGGGCCAGTTCACCGGTTTTCCGTACGTGGTGGCCGGCAAGAGCGGCACGGCGGAGCGTTTCTCCCGTCGCAGCAACGAATACGACACCAACAAGAACCTCGCCTACCTGGCTACACGTCACCGCGCCTGGTTCATTGGCTATACGCCGGTGGAAGAGCCGCGCATCGCGGTGGTGGCGATGCTGGAGTCGGGCGCCTGGGGCGCGTCGGATGCGGGTCCCATCGTGCGCAAGGTGATGGAAGCGTGGCTGGCGTCGACCGGTGGCCCCGTGCCGCCAAAGAACATCGAGGGTGCACCGGCATCGTCGTCCAGTGTTCCGGAAGAACCCGAGGACACCCCCGTCGCTTCGCCCGCCGACATGTCGGTCATGCCCTCGGTTCCCGCTGATAGCTCCACCGGCACACAGTCCGACGACGGAGGCAACCCGTGATCGACGAGCTCCAGGAGCGACTGGTGCAGCTGCTGCGCCGCATGGCGAAGCGGCCGCGCATCGACATTCCGCTCGCCCTCGGCCTGATCACCCTTGCCGGCGTGGGCCTGGCGACGCTGTACAGCGCCAGTGGCGGCAATATGGCGATGATAGCCGGGCAGGCCACGCGCTTCGTCATGGGCGGCATGCTGGTGCTGCTTATTTCGCGCATCCCGCCGCAGACCCTGCGTGCGTGGACGCCATGGCTGTATGCGGCCAGCATTTTTCTGCTGCTGGTGGTCGCCGCCATCGGCGAGGTGCGCAGCGGTTCCAAGCGCTGGTTGAACCTGGGCGTGATGTCGTTCCAGCCGTCGGAGCTGCTCAAGCTCACCATGCCGATGATGGTCGCGTGGTATCTCCATCCACGGCAGCTGCCGCCGAGCTGGAAGGACATCATCGCGGTCGGCATCCTCATCGGCATTCCGGCCGGCCTGATCGCCGAACAGCCTGACCTTGGCACGGCCTTGCTGGTGTCGGCGGCCGGTGCGTTCGCGCTGTTCCTCTCGGGCATGCGCTGGTGGAAGATCGGCAGCCTGCTGGGCGCGGTGGCCGCCATGGTTCCGGTGGCTTGGCATTTCCTGCACGAGTACCAGCGCAACCGCGTGCGCACGCTGCTCGATCCGGAATCGGACCCGCTGGGCAACGGCTGGCACATCATCCAGTCGCAGATCGCGGTGGGCTCCGGCGGCCTGTTCGGCAAGGGCTGGCAGCACGGCACGCAGTCGCGCCTGGACTTTCTGCCGGAGCACACCACCGACTTCATCTTCGCCGTGTTTTCCGAAGAATTCGGCCTGGTCGGCGTGATCGGCCTGATGCTGCTCTACGCCTTCATCATCGGGCGCTGCCTGTGGATCGCGATGGAAGCGCGCGACACCTATTCGCGCCTGCTGGCCGGCGCCATCGGCATGAGCTTCTTCGTGTACGTGTTCGTCAACGGCGGCATGGTCGCGGGCATGCTGCCAGTGGTGGGCGTGCCCATGCCGCTGATCAGCTACGGCGGCACCTCGGCGGTGTCCCTGCTCACCGGCTTCGGCGTGCTGATGTCGATCTATGCCAACCGGAAGATCCACAAGTAACTAGCCCCGCCTGGCGCGCGTCCAGGCGCAAATCGCAGGCAAAAGCCCCTGTTTTTGCTCGTTCGCATGCTAGGCTAGCTGCGTAGCCGTTCCGACAGTGAAGTCATTCATGCCCTCGATTCCCGCGTCGCTCCCGACTCGTCGCCTCGTCGCCAGCCTGGGCCTTCTTTTCGCCACGGCATGCATGCCGGCCCTCGCGGAAACCCATCCTGGACAGGACAAGCTGGTCAGCGAAGTGGCGCGCGACACGGGCAAGAGCACGGCCTCGCTGAATGCCGTGCTCGATGGCGCGAAAAAGCAGCAGAGCATCCTCGATGCGATCAGCCGGCCCGCCGAGGCCAAGCCGTGGAAGGATTACCGGCCGATCTTCATCACGCCCCAGCGCATCAACGACGGCATCGCGTTCTACCGCCAGCACCGCACGCTGCTGGAAAGCATCGGCAAGCAGTACGGCGTGGCGCCGGAGTACATCGTGGCCATCGTCGGCGTGGAAACCTCGTACGGCAAGGTCACCGGCAAGTACAAGGTGCTCGATGCGCTGGTGACGCTGGGCCTGTATTACCCGCCGCGCGCCACGTTCTTCCGCGACCAGCTCAAGACCTTGCTGGAGCTTCCGGACAACCACCTCGCCGGCCCGGTCGACACGCTCACCGGTTCGTACGCGGGCGCGCAGGGCTGGGGCCAGTTCATGCCTTCCAGCATCCGCGACTTTGGCGTGGATGCCGACGGTGATGGCCACATCGATCTGAAGAACTCGCTGCCGGACATCTTCGCCAGCGTCGCCAACTATTTCGCCAAGCACGGCTGGCAGACGGGCGGCCCGGTGGCCGCGCCGGCGCGGGCCGATGGCGCGGCGCGACCCATCACCGTCAAGGATTCCAAGCCGCAATGGCCGGTGGAGCAGCTCGAGGCCTGGGGCTACGCGCCCGTGCAGTCGCTCAATCCCGCGCAGCCGGCCAGCCTGCAGTCGCTGCAGGGGCCGGACGGCACGGAGTACTGGATCACCTTCCAGAATTTCTACGTGATCACCACCTACAACCGCAGTCCGCTGTATGCGCTGGCCGTGCACCAGCTGGCGCAGGCGATCGCGGAAGGGGCCAACGGGATGGATGCCACGCAATGAGGTGGCGGCTCGCGCTGCCACTCCTGCTGATGGCGCTGCTGGCCGGTTGCAGCAGCGGCGGCAAGCCCCGTCCCTCCGCCTCGGGCCCGGGTGCTTCCGCGCCTGCTTCGCGCGGCGGTTCGAAGTGGTCCAACACCAACGGCGGTTCGTCGTCGCGCGGCGGCATCAACGACGACCTCAGCCGACCGCAGAGTAGCCGCTATCGCGATGACGCCGACAGCGTGCCCGATGGCCCGCCGCCGGAGATCATCGCCAAGCTGCCCGAGCCCGTGCCGAAAGTGGAGCCGCGCGCGCTGTACGGCAACAAGTCGCCGTATACCGTGCTGGGCCAGACCTACAACGTGCTGGCCTCGCCTAACGGCTACGTGGAGCGCGGCATCGCCTCGTTCTACGGCAACAAGTTCCACGGGTATAAGACGTCGAGTCTCGAGGACTACGACATGTACCAGTTCACCGCCGCGCACAAGACGCTGCCCATTCCCAGCTATGCGCGCGTGACCAACCTGGAAAACGGCAAGAGCGTGATAGTGCGCATCAACGATCGCGGCCCGTTCCACGAGAACCGCGTGATCGACCTGTCCTACGCCGCCGCCGTGCGCATTGGCGTGTGGCCCAAGGGCACGGGCCTGGTGGAAGTGCGCGCCATCGATCCCGCGCAGCCGCTTGCCGCGCAAACCCTGCCGCCGCCACCGCCTCCGCCCAAACCCGCCAGCCCGGGGCCAGGTATTTACCTGCAGGTGGGTGCATTCTCCGACGTCACCAACGCCGAGCGGGTGGCGCAACAACTGCGAGCCGCCAATTTTGCGCCGGTACAGGTGGTGAATGCGCAAATCAACGGCCGCACGATCCAGCGCGTGCGCGTGGGGCCGCTCGCGGGCGTCGACCAGGCCGACGATGTCACCTCGCGCATCGAGAATATGGGGCTGCCCCGGCCGCAGGTCGCGGTAGACTGATGCATTGAAATTTTGCGGCGTCCCGGCGCCGCGATAGCCATTGGACCGAACCGAACGATGAACCTGATCCGCCGTACCCTTTCCTCGCTTGCCGTCGCCGCCCTGGTCGTCGGCACGGCCGTTGCCCAGCAGACTCCGCCCAAGCCCGCGCCCGTGCCGCGCCCGGTCACGCCCGAGGCGCCGGTGCCGCCGCCGCCGGACGTGGACGGCAAGAGCTGGGTGCTGATGGATTACGCCACTGGCCAGGTGCTGGCATCCAAGGATCCGGACCTGCGCGTGGAGCCGGCCTCGATCACCAAGGTGATGACCGACTACGTCGTGTCCGCCGAGATCGCCAACGGCAAGATCCACATGACCGATCCGGTCACCATCAGCGAGAACGCCTGGCGCAGCGGCGGCGCGGCCACCGACGGCTCCACCAGCTTCCTCAAGCTCAACAGCCAGGTGCCGCTGAAGGATCTGCTGTACGGCATGATCATCCAGTCGGGCAACGACGCCGCCATCGCGCTGGCCGAGCACACCGCCGGTTCCGAGTCCGCGTTCGCCAACCTGATGAACGCCTATGCCAAGCAGATTGGCATGACCAACTCGAACTTCGAGAACGCCTCGGGCTACCCGATCGCCAACCACTACTCGACGGCGCGCGACATCGCCATCCTTTCGCGCGCGCTGATCCACGACTTCCCCGAGGACTATGCGATCTCGGCGGTCAAGGACTTCGAGTGGAACGGCATCAAGCAGCACAACCGCAACCTGCTGCTGTGGCGCGACAACATCGTGGACGGCATCAAGACAGGCCACACCGCCGCCGCCGGCTACTGCCTGGCCGCCTCGGCCAAGCAGGGCGACTCGCGCATGATCGCCATCGTCATGGGCGCCTCCAACGAGAAGGCCCGTGCCGACGCTGCGCTGGCGTTGATGAACTACGGTTTCCGCTTCTATGAGACGCACAAGCTGTATGACAGCGACAAGCCGCTGGCGACGCCCAAGCTGTGGAAGGGCCAGTCCAACCAGCTGCCGCTGGGCGTGGCCGACAACGTGCTGGTGACCGTCAAGCGCGGCGACTACGACAAGCTCAAGGCGACGCTGGACATTCCGGCCACGCTGGTCGCACCGTTCACCAAGGGCCAGCAGGTGGGTACGCTGCGCCTGACGCTGGACGGCCAGCCGGTGCAGAACGTGCCGCTGATTGCGCTTGCCGACGCGCCGCAGGCCGGCTTCTTCGGCCGCCTGTGGGACAGCATCATGCTGTGGTTCCACAGCGACAAGAAACCCGACGAGACCAAGTGACGAGGTGACGTGATGCGCGATATCGAAAGCATCGAGGCCCAGAAAGAGGGCCAGGGTTTCCAGTTTCCCGGCGAGTTCGAGATCACCGCCATGGGCAATGCCAGCGCGGACCTGAAGAGCCGCGTGCCGCAGATCCTGGAAGGCATCGGCCTGCACGTGCTGCATGAGACGGTGTCGCACCGCCACTCGCGCGAGGGCAACTTCATCTCGGTGACGGTGAGTTTCCGCGCCGAGACACGCGAGCAGTACGACCAGGCGCACACCTCGCTGCGCGCCGATCCGGACATCCGCTACACCCTGTAAGACCCCAGGCGCCCGGCGCCGGCGGGCCTCCGCGCCCGCCCGGCCACGATGGCTTCCCGCCCTTGCAAGGGCGGTCTCACGGCCACAGATCATCGGTTCAATCCCCAGGCCATTCCCCATGTCCCTGCCGCTCAAAGTCCGTCGTCTCGGTCGCCAGCCCTACGAGGCGACCTGGGAGGCGATGAGCCAGTTCACCAACAACCGTGGGCCCGATACGCCCGACGAGCTCTGGCTGCTCGAACACGACCCCGTCTTCACCCTGGGCCAGGCCGGCAAGACCGAGCACGTGCTGGCGCCGGGCGACATCCCCGTCATCCACGTGGACCGCGGCGGCCAGGTCACCTACCACGGCCCCGGCCAGATCGTGGGCTACCCGATGATCGACCTGCGCCGGGCCGGCGTGGGCGTGCGCGAGCTGGTCCACAAGATCGAGCAGGCCATCATCGACACCCTGGGCCACTGGAACATCGGCGCGGACCGCCTGGAGGGCGCCCCGGGCGTCTACGTGGCGGGGGCGAAGGTGGCGGCGCTGGGCCTGCGCGTGCGGCGCGGCTGCAGCTTCCACGGGCTGGCCTTCAACGTGGACATGGACCTGGAGCCGTACCACCGCATCAACCCCTGTGGCTACAAGGGTTTGGCGGTCACGCAGGTGCTAGACTTGGGCGGTCCGTCGCGCCTGTCGGACGTCGAGGACGCCCTGGTGGAGGAGTTCTGCCGCCAGTTCGGTTTCGTCGCCGAGGCCGCGCCCCCCATCCTCCCTGAACTACCCGCTCGCGTAGCGGTCTGAGTCTGTCTACATGAGCGAAATCTCCACCTCCAAGGCCATTCCGATCAGCGTCGTCGGCGCTCCCGTCGAGAAGCAGCTCGGCAACGACAAGATCGGGCTGAACCGCGCGGGCTTCGACACCAGCGTTCCCACGCTGCGCAAGCCCAGCTGGATCCGCGTGCGCCTGCCGCAGGGCAACGCCGTGCAGCAGTTGAAATCGCGCCTGCGCGAGAACTCGCTGGTCACGGTGTGCGAGGAAGCCTCCTGCCCGAACATCCACGAGTGCTTCAGCAAGGGCACCGCCACCTTCATGATCCTGGGCGAGGTGTGCACCCGCCGCTGCTCGTTCTGCGACGTGGCCCACGGCCGCCCGGCCGCGCCCGATCCGCTGGAGCCGGCGCGCCTGGCCGAAACCATCCGCGACATGCGCCTGAAGTACGTGGTGATCACCTCGGTGGACCGCGACGACCTGCGCGACGGCGGCGCCGAGCATTTCGCCGCGTGCATCCGCGCGACGCGCCACGCCAGCCCGGACATCAAGATCGAGATCCTCACGCCCGACTTCCGCGGCAAGGGCCGCATGGAGCGCGCGCTGGAAGTGCTCAAGGATTTCCCGCCGGACGTGTTCAACCACAACCTGGAAACCGTGCCGCACCTCTACCGCGAAGTGCGCCCCGGCGCGGACTACCAGTGGTCGCTGGACCTGCTCAAGCGCTTCAAGGCGCAGCATCCGGACGTGCCGACCAAGTCCGGCATCATGCTGGGCCTGGGCGAGACCATGGAGCAGGTGCTGGAAACCATGCGCGACCTGCGCGCGCACGACGTGGACATGATCACCATCGGCCAGTACCTGCAGCCCACGCCGCATCACCATCCGGTGATCCGCTACTGGACCCCGGAAGAATTCGAATCCCTGCGCGAAGCCGGCGAAGCGATGGGTTTCCATCACGTCGCCTCCGGTCCGCTGGTGCGTTCGTCCTACCACGCCGACCTGCAGGCCCATGCCGCAGGCGTCACTGAGCACGCCTAACCGTACTGGCTAGTCATCGAGACTCTATGAAACTGCGCCCCTCGCTCGCCCTGTTGCTTGCCCTCGCCGTCACCGGCGTCGGTGTCCACGCGCAGTCCGCTGCAGACCTTGCCGGCGACAACGGGCCGCGCAAGTTCTCCACGCTGCCGCTCAAGCCCACCGTCACGCAGGCCCAGGCGGCGCAGCTGTCCGCGCGCTTCCTCACGCGTTTCCACTACGACGCCAAGCCGCTCGACGACGCCATGTCGCAGAAGATCTACAAGGCGTACCTGGACAGCCTGGACGGCGAGAAGGTGTTCTTCACCCAGGCCGACCTGGCCAAGTTCGCGCCGCTGAAGACGCAGATGGACGACGCCATCTGGAACCAGGACCTGTCCGGTCCGTTCTCGATGTTCAACCTGTACATCACGCGCGCCATCGAGCGCATGACCTATGCGCGCGGCCTGCTCAAGCAGGGCTTCGACTTCAACACGCAGGAAAGCTACAACTACGACCGCAAGAAGGCCGACTGGCCCAAGGACCAGGCCGAGCTCGACACCTTGTGGCGCGAGCGCACCATGAACGACTGGCTGCGCCTGAAGCTGGCCGGCAAGCCCGACGATGAAATCCGCAAGACGCTCGACAAGCGCTACGCCGGCTACATCGACCGCGTGAAGCAGCTCGACGGCGAGGACGCGTTCCAGTCCTTCATGAACTCCTACGCCGAATCCACCGACCCGCACACCGATTACCTCGGCCCCCGCGCGGCGGAGAACTTCGACATCTCCATGAAGCTCTCGCTGGAAGGCATCGGCGCCGTGCTGCAGGCACGCGACGAATACACCCAGATCCGCGAGATCGTGCCGGCCGGCCCGGCCGCCAAGTCGGGCAAGGTGCACGTGGGCGACCGCATCGTCGCCATCGGCGAAGGCACCAGCGGCCCGATGACCGACGTCATCGGCTGGCGCCTGGACGACGTGGTCAAGCACATCCGCGGCAAGAAGGACACCACCGTCCGCCTGGAAATCCTCCCGGCCGACGCGGGCGTGGACGGCAAGCACGAGATGATCTCGCTGGTTCGCCAGAAGGTGAGCATCGAGGAGCAGGCCGCCAAGAAGAAGGTCATCGAGATCAAGGACGCCGGCGTCACGCGCAAGATCGGCGTGATCGACCTGCCCAGCTTCTACTCCGACTTCGGCGCCCGCCGCGAAGGCGACAAGAACTTCAAGAGCGCTACGCGCGACGTGGCCAAGCTGCTCGGCGAACTGAAGGCCGAGGGCGTGGAAGGCGTGGTGATGGACCTGCGCAACAACGGCGGCGGCTCGCTGGCCGAAGCCAACGAACTCACCGGCCTGTTCATCGACCAGGGTCCGGTGGTGCAGGTGCGCGATGCACGCGGCGAAGTGCAGGTGCAGGGCGACGACGAGCCGGGCATGTCCTGGAGCGGCCCGATGGCCGTGCTGGTCAACCGCGGCTCCGCCTCCGCCTCGGAAATCTTCGCGGCCGCCATTCAGGATTACGGCCGCGGCCTGATCATCGGCCAGCCGACCTTCGGCAAGGGCACCGTGCAGAACCTGGTCGACCTGGACCGCTTCACGCGCAACAACAGCGAGAAGCCGCAGTTCGGCGAGCTGAAGATGACCATCCAGGAATTCTTCCGCATCAATGGCGGCTCCACCCAGTTGAAGGGCGTGACGCCGGACATCCAGTTCCCGAAGAACGGCGACGAGAAGGACTTCGGCGAGTCGACCTACGACAACGCGCTGCCGTGGACGCAGATCGCGCCGGCCGACTACAAGCCGGTCGCCGACCTCAAGGCCTACCTCGGCCAGCTGACCACCAAGCACGACGCCCGCACGGCCAAGTCGCCGGCGTGGAAGCTGATGCTCGATGAGCTGGCGCAGTACCGCAAGATGCGCGACAAGACCACCATCTCGCTCAACTTCGCCCAGCGCGAAACCGAGCGAAAGGAACTGGATGCCATCCAGGCCGACTTCCGCGCCCGCCACAAGGCCATCGACGGCAACACCGACACGGACGACACCGACACGCTGGACGACGGCCTCAACGCCAACGAGCGCAGCCTCAAGAGCGAGCTGAAGCAGGAGAAGGACGCCAAGAAGGCAGCCGACCCGCAGCTCGACGAAACCGCGCACATCCTGTTCGACGCCGTGGGCCTGATCAAGGGCGACGCCAAGCTGGCGGCGGAAGTGCTGCCCTATGGCGGCAAGTTCTCCAACATCGGCGCCACCACGGCCGCCGCCACGCCAGAGAAACCGCAGCAGCCCGTGGCCCACTGAGCCCGGTTCAGCGACAGGAAAAAAGGCGGCCACACGGCCGCCTTTTTTTCTGAATCACCGCGATGCCCCTCACTTCTCCCTCTCCCCCATGGGGTACGCGGGGAGCGGCCATGGATGGCCGCGGCTTTGAGGAGCGAGGAGAGGGCCGGGGTGAGGGGCCAATCTAGCCTCACCACATCAAACGTGGATATCACCCACAAAAGCCGAAACCCTACTTCCCCGCCTTAGCCTTCTTCTCAGCCTGCTCCTTCTTCCACTGCTGATACTCCGCAAAATGCGGCATATCGCGCAGCACCTTGCTGTGCGGATCGACAATCACCAACGCACCCGCCGGCGCGGGAATCGACGCATCGCCTCCAGTCATTGGCACGGTGACGAGCTTGTCGCCTACTTGCACTTCCACCGGCATCGGGAAGGGTTTGTCGTGCGGCACCTGCCAGTGCAGGTGCAAGCCATTGCCCTCCTGGCGGGTTTCCAGCTTCGGCAGCGCGGCTTCGCGCAGGTACACGTCGAAGAACCAGTCCAGGTTGCGGCCACTCACCTGGTTCACGATGTCGATGTAGTCCTGCGTGGTGGCGTAGTGCGGCGTGAAGTTGCCCGGCTTCGGATCCGGCCGTCCATACACCAGCCGGCGCACGCTCTCGAAGAAAGCCTGGTCGCCGATCATCTGCCGCAGTGTGTGCAGCATCAGCGCGCCCTTGTAGTAGATGTCGTTGCCCGGCCCGTGCTCGGCGTCGTACACCTCGTGCTCGAACTGGCTGCGGCCCGCCACGATGGGGAAGGCGTTCTTCACCATGCTGCGTTCGTTCTGCAGCATGGAGAAATACGGCATGTCGCCATACAGGTACTGGCCATACAGCGGCTGCATGTAGGTGCCGAAACCCTCGTGCAGCCACATGTCGTCCCAGTCGGCATTGGTCACCTGATTGCCGAACCACTCATGCGAAAACTCATGCTGCAGCAGCCAGTCGAAGCCGTACTCGCTGCGCGGGTAGCCGTTGCCATAGGCGTTGATGGTCTGGTGCTCCATCCCTAGGTGCGGCGTTTCCACCACGCCCATCTTCTCGTCGCCGAACGGGTAGGGGCCGATTTCCTGCTCGAAGAAATCGAGCATGCGCGGAAACTCGCCGAACAACTGCTTCGCCTGCGCCTCGTGGCCGCGCAGATACCACATCTGCATCGGGATGGTGTTGCCGTAGCGGCTGCGGTAATTGCCCTTCAACACCTCGAACGGGCCGATATTGATCGAGATGGCGTACGTGGTCGGGTGTTTCGCGCGCCAGTGGTAGGTGTGCGTGTCGCCGTGTTCCTTGATGTCGACCAGCACGCCGTTGCCGGGCGCCGCCAGCGATTTCGGCACGGTGACATAGGTGTCGACCAGATCAGGCTTGCCCTGCGGATGATCGATGCACGGCCAGAACAGGTCGCAGCCTTCGCCTTCCACCGCGGTGGCGATCCACGGTTGTCCATCGTCGGTCTTGCTCCATACGAAACCGCCGTCCCACGGCGCCTTCTTCGCCACATGCGGCCTGCCGCCGTAGCGGATGTCGACCACGGCCTTGCCGCCCTTGGCCAGCGGCTTGGGCAGCGCGATGCGCAGTCGTCCCTCCGGATTGCTCCACTGGCCCTGCGCCAGCGCCTTGCCGTCCACGCTCAATTGCGAAATGGCGAGGTGCGGGTCCAGGTCCAGCAACAGCGCGTCGGTGGCCTCGCGCGCGGTGAAGGTCAGCCGTGCCTCGGCGTCCAGACTCTGTTGCGCGGGATCGACGCTGAAATGCAATTCCGCATGATCGAAGTTCACGCGCTGCTGCTCCGCCGGCAACGGTCCGCCGGAGCGCTGCGTCTGCGCGGTGAGCGGCGGCTGTTCCGGCGTGGGCTTGGCGTCGTCGGCTTGGGCGAGGGAGGCGAGTGCCGCGCACAGGGCGAACGAGAGCAGGCGAGGTGTAGGCATGGGCGGGTCCGATCTGGATCAAACCGTCAGGATGACACTCCGCGGAAGATGCCGGCATCGCCGAAAGTCACGGTCCTGCCGTTGTGGCCGGGCTACCCATGCGCGCATGCTTGGCCGGCCGTTCGTGCGTCGTCACCGGAGAGCGCCCATGGATACGCTGCAGAACCTCGCGCTGGCTGGCGGCCTGTCCTGGGCCAGCGGCTTTCGCCTTTACGCCACGGTATTCATCGCCGGCCTGCTCGGGCGGCTCGGCTACGTGCACCTGCCGGACGGCCTGCAGATGCTCACCGACACCTGGGTGCTGGTGACATCGGGCGTGCTGTCGCTGGGCGAATTCCTGGCCGACAAGGTGCCCGCGTTCGACAGCGTGTGGGACGCCGTGCACACCTTTATCCGCGTCCCCGCAGGCGCCTTGCTGGCGTGGGGCGTGTTTCGCGATGCGGGCGCGGGCACGCAGTTCGCCGCGGCCCTGCTGGGCGGCACGCTGGCCTCCGGCACGCACCTGGCCAAGACCGGGGGCAGGGCGCTGATCAACACCTCGCCCGAGCCTTTCACCAACTGGGGCGCCAGCCTCGGGGAAGACGTCTCCTGGCTGGGCGGCATGTACCTGATGTGGGCGCACCCGGCCGTGTTCCTGGTGCTGTTGGGGATCTTCGTGCTGTTCCTGCTGTGGCTGGTGCCGAAGATCCTGCGCGGCTTGCGCACGCTGGCGCGGAAGTTGCGCGGTGCGGGGGCGGGGGCGGAGTCGTCGCGGGCTTAGAGTTGTTCGAAATCTCGCGCGAGTGCACATTTCCCCTCACCGTCATTCCGGCGCAGGCCGGAATCCAGTAGCGGAAGCGGCCGGTTATCGCGTGACGTCAAAGCATGGAGTCTTCCGCGAAAACCGCGCCATGAGGCCACTGGATTCCGGCCTGCGCCGGAATGACGGTGAGGACATTGGGCACTCACGCGGGATTTTGAACAGGCTCTCAGGCCGCGCCCATCACCAGCGCCGCATCAACCCTTATACCGCTGCTGCAAAAACGCAAAGAACGCCCGCAGGCCCAACGCCTCGCCACCACGCGGCTTGCCCGGGCGATCCGCGTCGTTCCACGCATAGGTGTCCAGATGCAGCCACGGCGTGGTCTCCGGCACGAAGCGTTCCAGATACAGCGCCGCAGTGATCGCGCCCGCATGGCGCGACGCGCCGGAGTTGGCCATGTCGGCCAGATACGATTCCAGCATCTTGCGGTACGGACGCCACAGCGGCAGGCGCCACAGCGGATCGTTCACCGCGCGGCCGGCGGCGATCACGCGGTCGGCCGCGTCGTCGTTGTTGGCGAACAGCGCTGGCAGGTCCGGGCCCAGCGCGACGCGCGCCGCGCCGGTGAGCGTGGCGAAATCGATGATGAGTTCGGGCTTCTGTTCGCTGGCATAGGTCAGCGCGTCGCACAGCACCAGGCGGCCTTCGGCGTCGGTGTTGTCCACCTCCACGGTGATGCCGGCGCGCGTGGTGATCACCTCGCCCGGACGCATCGCCGCGCCCGACACCGCGTTCTCCACGGCGGGAATCAGCAACTGCAGGCGCACCGGCAGCTTCGCCTGCATGATCAGGCCGGCCAGCGCGATGGCGTGCGCCGCGCCGCCCATGTCCTTCTTCATCCAGCGCATGCCGTCGGCGGGCTTCAGGTCCAGGCCGCCGGTGTCGAAACACACGCCCTTGCCGACCACGGCGATCTTCGGATCCGTGCTCTTGCCCCAGGTCAGCTCCACCAGTCGCGGCGAGCGATGGCTGGCGCGGCCCACGGCGTGGATGGTGGGGAAGTTGGCGTCGAGCAGTTCATCGCCCACCCACTCGCGCACCTTGGCCTTGTGCGTCTTGCCCAACTGCTTCACCGCCTCGGCAAGCTGCTTGGGACCCATGTCCTCGGTCGGCGTGTTCACCAGGTCGCGCACCAGCGTGGTGGCTTCCACCAGCGGCTGCAGCGTGGCGAGGTCGGCCGGCGCGATGGCGAGTTTGGCCGGCGCACGCCGCGCCTTGCGATAGCGGGTGAACTCGTACGCACCCAGCGCCCAACCCAGCACCGCCTGCAGCTTGTCCTTCACCACGCCCTCGTCGGCAAGGCGATACGTGGCCTCCGGCAGCGTGCGCGGCAGCGCGCCCAGGGCGCTCAGCGCATCGCTGGCATCCACGCCCACCAGCACACGCACCAGCTTGCCGCCGTCATCCGGCAACAGGTCAAACGTGCCCGGCGCGGCTTCAAAACCCGACGCGGCCAGCCACGCGCGCTGCGCGGCGGTAAGGCGGCGTTTGGTAGCGGCGAGGTGCGCGGCGTCGGTGGTCTCGATGGCGATGCTCTGGCGATCGCCGGACTTGCGTTCAATCAGGACAGACATGAAGTTCCTTGCGCGGCACGGGCATGGGCCGCGTTGGCTGCGTGGTGATGCTTAATGATGCGCGCTTTTGAGGTTAGGGGCGAGGGTAGGGTTCGTCGGGCGTATCGGTTCTCGCGCCATTGGCACCCTCTCCCCTCTGGGGAGAGGGTTGGGGTGAGGGGCGGGTGCTCGCGGGAACGCTCCTACCTCGTCATAGCGCGAGCCTCGGCTTTTGCCTTCTCCCTCTCCCCTCTGGGGCACGCGGGGAGCAGCCATGGACGGCTGCGGCTTTGAGGAGCGAGGAGAGGGCTGGGGTGAGGGCGGGTGCTCGCGGAAACGCTCCTACCTCGTCATTCCGGCGCAGGCCGGAATCCAGTAGCGGCAGCGATCGGTTTTGGCGACAGGGTTTCGTGGCTTTACTTGGTCGTGCGCGATATCGCGACAACCCAACATCACCGCCACTGGATTCCGGCCTACGCCGGAATGACGAAGTAGGCGAGGGTGCAGGCAGGGAAAAATGTCCCACGCCCGCACCACAAACTCACCCCTGCGCCTCCAACCAATCCACCAACGCCCCCATATCCCGCACATCCAGATCCGGCGCCGCACCCAGCGCCCCCGGCCACGGATGCCCCGCGCGGTTGATCCACGCCGTGCGCAACCCCGCCTCGCGCGCACCGACCACATCCAGCTCCGGATCATCGCCCACATGCAGAATGTCCGACGGCTCCAGCCCCAGCCGTTCGGCAGCAGCGCTGAAGATGCGCGCATCAGGCTTCGCCACGCCGGTGTCGCGCGCGCTCACGTGGTGCGCGAAGTGTTCGCGGATGCCGATGCGGTCAAGGTCGGCGTTGCCGTTGGTGAGGCTGACCACCGGCCAGCGCCCGGCCAGGCGTTGCAGGGCGGGCAGGCTGTCGGGAAAGAGTTCGACGCTGTTGCGCGCCGCGAAATAGATTTCCCACAAGGTCTCCAGCGGCGCGCGGTCGATGCCGCAGGCGGTGAACGCCCGTTGCATGGTCAGGTGGCGTTGCGCGGTGAAGTCGTGGGCGAGGTCGGTGCGCTCGGCGGCGACCTCGGCACGCAGTGCGCGCATGGCCGGGATGGGCCATGCGCGCGCCACGTCGGGATAGTGCTGGCGCAGGTACGCGTCCACCTCGCGGTCCGCACGTTCCAGGGCCGGCAATACCGGCCACAGCGTGTCGTCCAGGTCGAGCGTCAGGGCGCGTATGCGCACGCGGTGCAGGATCAGTTGCCCGTGACCTGCAGCACCTGGCCGACCTTCACGTTGTCGTTCGACAGGTGGTTCCAGTCCTTCAGCTGCGCCACCGTCACCGAGTACTTCTTGGCGATGGTCGACAGCGCATCGCCCTTGGCGACGGTGTAGGTCTGGCCGGCGGCGGCACCGCTGGCGGCGGTGTTCTCGGCGGCGCGGGCGGCCATGGCCGACTTGCCTTCCGGCGCCTTCTCGGACGACGCGGCGGCGGTGGCATCCGCCGCGCTGGCGGGGGCCGCGCCCGGCACGGTCGGACGCTGCGGTTCGGTCAGCACCGGGTCGGCGACCACGTCGGCCTTCACGCCTGCTTCGGCCAGCAGCTTCTCGCGGCGGGCCTTGTCGTTCTCGGCCAGCTGATGCGCTTCCACGTACGGCACCAGGTGGTGCGCGCGCGCCAGGCCCTTCACCTGGTCGGTCAGCAGGAAGTCCATGAAGGCGGAGATCTGCGCGGCCTTCGGGCTTTCCTTGTTGGTCACCAGGAACAGCGGGGTGTACAGCTGGTAGCTGCCGTCGGAGACGGTGGACAGGCTCGGCGCCACGCCCTCGATGCTGATCATGCGCACCTTGGCGTTGCCCACCACGCCCGACAGCGTGGTCACGCCCAGCGCGTTCGGGTCCAGCGTCACGGCCTCTTCCAGCTTGGCGGTGTTCACGTACAGGCGCGGCGCGGCCACCGGCTGGTTGCCGCGACCGAAGATCAGGCGGCGCAGGCTGTATTCCACGCCATCACCGGGGCTGGCCACGGCGTACAGGTTGATCGGCGCGTCCTTGCCGCCCACGTCGCGCCAGTTGGTGATCTTGCCCAGGTAGATGTCGTGCAGCTGCTTCACCGTCAGGTTCGGCACGCTGTTGGACGGGTGCGTCACCATCACCAGCGCGTCGAACGCCACCGGGGTGAACAGCAGGTTGCTTTCCGCATCGCCGTAGCTGCTGCGCGCGCTGCCGGCGATGTCCGCCAGGCCGTGCTCCACCGCGTCCAGGCCCGAGGCCGTGTTGAACGGCTGCACGTCGATGCGGCCCTTGCCGCTCTTTTCGTATGCCTTGGCCACGTCGTCCACCACGCCGCGCGCGGTGGCGTAGTCGCCGCGCCACACCAGCGCCGGCGGCGGCGGGGTGGTCGTTTTCTTGGTGGACTTGCTGGTCTTGCCGGCGGCGAGGGCGCCGGAAGCTGCGCATGCGGACATCAGCGCAACGATAAGCAAACGGGAAAGGCGTCGTGACATGGCGGTGGAGAACCCCGGGATGATGATGATGGCGTTCGCGAGCCGCCGGATGGAAAACGGGCGCGCGTGCAGGTGTAACCCGGCTATTTCATCCAGCTTGCGGCCTTACCGCAAGCGTATTCGTACGGTTGCATCGTGGAAAAGCGCGACGTGGGGCACGCCGCGCCTTGCGCGTTCATGCCCCGTTAGTGGATATCGCGCGGAGACGGGGCTAGTCGCAGGTTTGGGTGCGACTGGGTGTTGCGGGTTTGGGTTCAGAGCGAAAGGCGCTGGATCCCCGCCTTCGCTCTTCGCTTCAGGCACTACATGCCAAACAAGGCAGCACCATCAGCAACAACTCACCGCACCTCCACGTACCGCACCCCCTCATCACTGGCCACCACCAGCACCAGCTGCCGCGGATTCACCCCCGCCAGCTGCTGCAGCGTGCGCAAGTCAGGCACGCGCAGGTTGCCGATGCCGATCACGATGTCGTTGGGCTGCAGGCCCGCCTGCGCCGCGCGGCTGCCCGCGCGCACCGAGCCCACGCCCACGCCGCCGATGCCCTGCGCGCGCTGGCTCTGCGAGAGCTCGCTGAAGGTCACGCCGGCCAGGCGTGCATCCAGCTTGGCGCCGTCCAGCGTGGCGAGCTTCTCCGGCACCAGTTTGGCGGTCACTTCGCGGCTGGCGCCGGCGCGCTGCACGGTCAGCTTCACCGTGCTGCCCAGCGGCATCAGGCCCTCCGCGTTGCGCAGGTCCTGCGCGTTGCGCACGGGCTTGCCGTTGATGGCGGTGATCACGTCGCCCATCTGGATGTCCGCGCTGTCGGCGGCCGAGCCCGTGGTCACGCGCGTCACCACCGCGCCGACGTTGTCCTTCAGCGCCAGCGCCTTGGCGATGCGCGGGGTGATGTCCTGCGTTTCCACGCCCAGGTTGCCGCGGTTCACCTTGCCGTTGGCCACCAGTTGCTGCATCACCTGGCCAGCCAGGTTGGTAGGAATGGCAAAGCCGATGCCCACGTTGCCGCCCGAGGGCGAAATGATCATCGTGTTGATGCCCACCAGCTCGCCGCGCAGGTTCACCAGCGCGCCGCCGGAGTTGCCGGGGTTGATCGACGCATCGGTCTGGATGAAGTTCTGGTAGCCCGCGCCGCCCAGGCCCGAGCGGCCCAGCGCCGACACGATGCCCGAGGTCACCGTTTGCCCCAGTCCGAACGGGTCGCCCACGGCCACCACGAAATCGCCCACGCGCAGCTTGCCGGCGTCCGCCATCGGCAGCGCCTGCAGGCCGGTGGCTTCGATCTTCACCACCGCCACGTCGGTGTCCGGGTCGGTGCCCACCAGCTTGCCCTTGAAGTCGCGGCCATCCTGTAGCGTCACGGTGATGTCGTCCGCGCCGCCCACCACATGGTTGTTGGTGAGGATGTAACCCTTGGCCGCATCCACGATCACGCCCGAGCCCAGGCTCTGCTCCACGCGCGAACGCGGCCCGCCCTGCAGGCCGAAGAACTGGCGGAACACCGGATCGTCAAAGAACGGATCGCGCACCTGCACGCGCGTCTTGGTGGAGATATTCACCACCGCCGGCGTCACCTTCTCCAGCATCGGCGCCAGCGACGGCAGCGGTTGTCCGTCGACCGAAGGCGGCAAGGTCGCGTGGCTGGCCATAGGTGTCGCGGCAGCCAACACGAAGGCGGCGGCAGCCAACCGGCGGACGAAACGGGCAGACATGGAAGCTCCTTTTTCACGAGTGGAAACGACCGTCGTTCGACTCATCGCGGCGCCGCCGGTTCCGTCGCACGACCATGACGAAAATTACTTTACATCGGCCAAGGGCAGGGGTAACTTTCACCTTCGTTCGCGACCACAACATCTTGTGTGACAAGGCGGGGTGTTCACCCAAGAGCTGGTGTCACGGGACTCTCCCGGGGGGAGGGGGTTACCGGGTCGGGCAGGGAACGCGGGCATCGGCGCAAGCGCAGACGTTCGTTTTTCGCGCCTACCGATGCGAGCGGATGAGCCAACAGAACAAGCCAACACCGGGCCGTTGAAGGCCATGCCGGGAGGTCAGGAAGCCGATGAGCACCATGCGTGCACCAGCCGTAAACCGCGATGCCGCCGCCATTCCGCTGCAGCCTGCGTCCTACGACATCTGGGACAAGAAGTACCGCCTGAAGGCCAAGTCGGGTGCGCCGGTGGACGGCAGCGTCGATGAAACCTACCAGCGCGTCGCCCGCGCACTGTCCGACGTGGAAGCCACGCAGGAACTGCGCGACCACTGGTTCGAGCGTTTCCTGTGGGCGCTGCGCCGCGGCGCCATTCCCGCCGGCCGCATCACCTCCAACGCCGGCGCGCTGGAACACAAGCCGGCCACGTCCACCATCAACTGCACCGTGTCCGGCACCATCCGCGACTCCATGGACGACATCCTGGAGAAGGTGCACGAGGCCGGCCTCACGCTGAAGGCCGGCTGCGGCATCGGGTACGAGTTCTCCACGCTGCGTCCGCGCGGCGCCTACGTGTCGGGCGCCGGCGCCTACACCAGCGGCCCGCTGTCCTTCATGGATATCTACGACAAGATGTGCTTCACCGTCTCCTCCGCCGGCGGCCGCCGCGGCGCGCAGATGGGCACGTTCGACGTCAGCCATCCCGACGTGAAGGAATTCATCCGCGCCAAGCGCGAAGACGGCCGCCTGCGCCAGTTCAACCTGTCCCTGCTCATCACCGACGGCTTCATGCAGGCCGTGGAGCACGACCAGGATTGGCCCCTGGTGTTCCCCGTGCACGTCAAGGAACAGGACGAGGTCGACCTGAACGACCCCGCCGCCGTCGTGTGGCGCGAGTGGCCCACCCACGAGAACTACGTGGAGCGCGAAGACGGCCTGGTGGCCTGCAAGATCTACGGCCACATCCGCGCGCGCCACCTGTGGGACATGATCATGGTGTCCACCTATGACTTCGCCGAGCCGGGTTTCATCCTGATCGACAAGGTCAACGAGATGAACAACAACTGGTGGTGCGAACACATCCGCGCCACCAACCCCTGCGGCGAGCAGCCGCTGCCGCCCTACGGCTCCTGCCTGCTCGGCTCCATCAACCTCACCACCTTCGTGCGCGACCCCTTCGGCCCCAAGGCCCGCTTCGACTGGGACGAATACCGCGAAGTGGTCAAGGTGTTCACCCGCATGCTCGACAACGTGGTGGAGATCAACGGCCTGCCGCTGGAGCAGCAGCGCAACGAGATCCTCTCCAAGCGCCGCCACGGCATGGGCTTCCTCGGCCTAGGCAGCACTATCACCATGCTCAAGATGCGCTACGGCTCCGCCGAGTCCGTCGCCTTCACCGAGGACGTCTCCCGCGAAATGGCCGTGGCCGGCTGGGAAGTCGCCCTGGATCTCGCCAAGGAAAAGGGCGCCGCGCCCGTGCTCCTGCGCGACTACACCGTTACCGGCGACATGCTGCGCAAGCGCCCGGAAATGGCCGCCGACGGCTACAAGGTGGGCGACGCCATCCCCGGTCGCGTGCTGCACGCCAAATACAGCCGCTACATGCAGCGCGTGGCCAGCGTGGCGCCCCACCTGGTGGACCAGCTCGCCGAAACCGGCGCGCGCTTCACCCACCACAGCTCCATCGCCCCCACCGGCACCATCTCCCTGTCGCTGGCCAACAACGCCAGCAACGGCATCGAGCCCAGCTTCGCGCACCACTACTCGCGCAACGTCATCCGCGAAGGCCGCAAGACCAAGGAAAAGGTCGAGGTCTACAGCTACGAGCTGCTGGCCTACCGCGCCCTGATCAACGCCGATGCCATGCCCTTCTCGGACGACCCCAAGTCCAAGCTGCCCGAGTACTTCGTGGCCGCCGACGACATCACGCCCAAGGAGCACGTGGACATCCAGGCCGCCTCGCAGCTGTGGATCGACTCCTCCATCTCCAAGACGGCCAACGTCCCCACCGACTACCCCTACGAAGACTTCAAGGACATCTACTTCTACGCCTACAAACAAGGCTTGAAGGGATGCACCACCTTCCGCTTCAACCCGGCCGCGTTCCAGGGCGTGCTCGTCAAAGAGGCCGATCTGGAGAACACCCTCTACCGCTTCGAATTGGAGGACGGTAGTGTTGTGGAACTGAAAGGCAACGAAGAAGTGGAGTACGACGGCGAAATGCACACAGCCGCCAATTTGTTCGATGCCTTGAAGGAAGGGTATTACGGAAAGTTCTAAACTATGCCCCGGTGCCTGGTAACAAGCATCGCCCACTGCCAAGAACGACACCGAAATATCCGGTGGCAAGGCTCAACACAAAGTTCAATCCACGTCGGAGGGGATTACCCGCATGTCTATCGATACTGAGTTTGATGTGAAAGATGAGGCCGTGACGGTCGTCGACGCGCCGGTCGAGGTTCCCGTGGTCGAAGTGGCCCCGGCAGCCAAGCCCAAGAAGGCTCGCGCCAAGAAGTCCAGCGCGGCCAAGAAGGCAGCTCCGGCCAAGAAGGCCGCCAAGAAGGCGGTGAAGAAGGCCGCCACCAAGAAGACCGCCAAGAAGGCCGTGAAGAAGGCCGCCGCCAAGAAGACCGCGAAGAAGGCGGTCAAGAAGGCCGCCGCCAAGAAGGTTGCCAAGAAGGCGGTGAAGAAGGCCGCCAAGAAGGCAGTGCGCAAGACCGCTGCCAAGAAGGCTGTTCGTAAGGTCAGCAGCAAGAAGACGGCCAAGAAGGCCGCAGTCAAGAAGACGGCCCGCAAGGCCGCCGGTAAGAAAACCGCCGCCAAGGCGGTCAAGAGGTCCACTGCCAGCAAGAAGGCGAGCGCGAAGAAGGCCGTCCGCAAGGTCGCCAAGAAAGCCGCACGCCGCAAGTAAGTAGCACCCGAACCGGCCCGGCGCCCAAACGCCGGGCCGGTTTGTTCCAAGACGACACACCAGCCGGACCTTCCCTAGCCGTCATTCCGGCGAAGGCCGGAATCCAGGGCCTACAGCGCGTAGACGCGCGAGTGCCAGAAAGACGCCGGTCTGCAGTCGTCCTCGCCGCCGCGCCGCCAAATCTCCGGAAGAACCCACCATGGCGATCAAGATCGAAAAGAAGATCAAGGGCTACAACGTCGTCAAGCCCGAAGACAAAGCCGCCGCTGCCGCCGCACCCGCCCCCCAGCCGGCCGCCTCCAAGGAAGCGCCCAAGGCGGAAATCATCCAGATGCACGAGAGCCTGGAGCGTCCCGAAACGCTCATCGGCTCCACCTACAAAATCAAATCCCCGCTGTTCGAGCACGCCCTGTACGTCACCATCAACGACATCGTGCTCAACGCCGGCACCCAGTACGAACAGCGCCGCCCCTTCGAGATCTTCATCAACTCGAAGAACATGGACCACTTCCAGTGGATCGTGGCGCTCACCCGCATCATCTCCGCCGTATTCCGCAAGGGCGGCGACGTCACCTTCCTCGTGGAAGAAATGAAGGCGGTGTTCGACCCCCGCGGCGGCTACTTCAAGGCCGGCGGCATCTACATGCCCAGCATCGTCGCGGAGATCGGCGCGGTCATCGAGCAGCACATGAAGACCATCGGCCTCATCCACGACCCGGAAATGGACGAGTCCACCCGCAAGCTCATCGCCGAAAAGCGCGCGGCCTACGAGGCCGCTACCACCGGCAAGAGCGCCGCCCCCGCTGCCACCGAAACCAAGCCCGAAACCAACGCCAACGGCTTCCCGCCCGGCGCCACCCTCTGCGCCAAGTGCAACACCCAGGCGCTGGTGCTGATGGATGGGTGCCAGACTTGCTTGAATTGTGGGTATAGCAAGTGCGGTTAAGTTTCGGACTGATATGCCGAATACGGATGCTGTGGGGATGAAGATGGGAGCCGCAAGATGCAGCGAGGCAGTTTTACGTCTATTGGTTTGAGCAGTGATCCCGGCCTCGCCGCGCTGCGCAGACCATCGAATAGAAAATGAGCAGCGTTTGTGCGGCTGCCATTAAGGTCTACCCGGCTGCGCTTATTAGGCTGGTAGTAAAACAAGCATAGAAGGACTCTGGGTGCTTTTCATAGACTCACAATGCCGCCCTATTCTTCATTGCTCAATCCGTGAAGCCACCCCCACCAAACCCCTACAAACCCCCAAGT
>Ga0268248_100199_pt1 | contig 30915 bp, 31 predicted proteins | sample AgamicAtAme_FD_200856 | JGI IMG/M metagenome (GOLD analysis project Ga0268248, IMG submission 200856) | Agave microbial communities from Guanajuato, Mexico - At.Am.e (v2) (version 2) | ecosystem: Host-associated > Plants > Phyllosphere > Phylloplane/Leaf | place: Guanajuato, Mexico | collected... | reverse complement strand
GGATCGATCGGCTATATCCCACCGGCAGAGGCCGAGGCAAACTACTACCGGCAACTCGCCAGTCAGGCAGCCACCGTGGAGGCCTGACTTAAACCAAACAGCCTCCACGGAACACGGGGCGGTTCACCTCAATTCCGAAGAGGTGTACAGCCCGAAATTCGACGCCCTTTGCCGAATGCATTGTCATGATGTGAATCCGTGCATCACTCGCAAATCCATCAGTGTCCGTTGCGTGATAGCACACGTTCTTCTCAAACTCCGTACCCTCGAACCTCTCCGCTAGTTCGGCCGCGGTGCTGCGCTTGCCACAAAAGATTCCGATCTTTTCGCCTGTAAAGGCCACTAGTTGTACGGCGAGTAGTTCGCAAAGTTTCGAGAACTGCTCGTCTCGATCGATGCACCTGTGAAGTTCTGCGCTGGGCGTACCTTGGATCTTGGGGTTGTAGTTCGATGTGGCCTCGAGTGATTGTGCGGGACTGGGCGGCTCCAGCAGGCGGTCCGCTACTTGAGCAATTCTTTGTCCGATTCTGTAGTGCCTAGTCAGGGTATGCTTTTCAAGACCCATGTCGGCCGCGATGTCTAGGCCATCGCGTTGGTAGATTCCCTGTTTGATATCCCCGCACACACAAACGTTTTCTGACAGCGAGAGGAGGCAGCGGAGCTCTTCGACGGTCAGATCTTGAGCTTCATCCACGAATATGGAGCTGTAAATGTTCTTCGCTGGTAACTTTTCATTTGCTTGCTTCAGAAGCTCTACGGCATGAGCTCTAGTATCTTCATCAAAGTCTGCACCTTTCTCGACCAGATGAGTCTTCAAGTAGCGACCGATATGTCCTACAGCCCATGAGTGAAAAGTACGGACTTGATCTCCTTCGATCAGCCCCGTCCCCGCAAGGCCACTCCTTAGAAAGTCACAGAGCGCATTGGTGTAGGTAATCACCAATACATTCTTCTCCCCTTGGCCCGCGACAAACTGCGCCCGGAGAAGCAAAAGATTCGTTTTGCCCGATCCGGCTGGCCCCTCGAGCTGGTACCTGCCACTTGCCGGCAATTTAATGAACTCTTGCTGCGCAGGATCGAGTTCGTCCTTCGAGATCCACCAACTGGTATCCATTTAAGCAACGTCCTTATTCGCTATAAGCTTGCCAACATCCGTCCCGTGCAAGGCTGCTGCGTCCTCGGCAGAATCAAGTAGGTCGAGTACACACATCAATATGTCGGCCAAGCGGCGAGCGACATCCAAGGAAACGGCTTCTTCCGATTCACCTATGGTCGCAACCGCCACGGCCTGCGGTTCCGGTGTCGGACATGCACCCGACCCGCAGGACATTGCCGCGGCGATCGAGGCTCGAGCTGAATTGCTGTTCATGTCATCGAACCAGTCGAGGCAGACGAGCGCTGAAACTGTCGCTCGTTGTCCGATCCCAAGCAGGAATTCGTAGCCGGATGCCCTGCCAGAACCCCTTGCCATCATGGTTACGTGTACGACGCGGTCGCAGGCAGCAATGAGCTCTGTACGTATTGATTCGCAAAATCTCTTTGCGAACTGCTCACGTTCGAAGCGAAGTCTCTCATCTATCGCGGCTGCGCTCTGGCTTCCCACAAGGCCTTTCCCCTTCGCTAATCGGCTCTTGAGCGCAGATAGGCGGTCGGTGGCCGCTTCAAATGTGAAATCGCTCCAGCTAACAATTCTCAGCCTTGTTTCCATGTCTTTGGCGAGGCATCTCGTAGCCAAGGCCTTCTGAGCCAAGAGACGCGCCGGGTCGGCGTCTGGAAAGTTTGGGATCTTGGTGAGAACCGCGCGTGCGACGAGCCAACGATTGCCTAAATTTACCTCGTCGTCGAACAGAGGTTTTTTATTCACCAGATCATGAAGAACAGCACCTACCTGATAGAGGTTGAGTGCCTTCCAGAGATTTGGCGATGGAGGGTCAAGTCGGAATAGGTATTCAGGTGAACTGTATTGGGCTGTGGCGATGAACGGTCTCTTTTTGCCGTGATCCGTCGCGTCACCACCTTCTTCGTCCCGTGGTGACATGGTGCGTGACACGCCCAAGTCGATGAGCTTCAGATGCGAGAAATCTTCGGTTACATGAATATTCTCGGGCTTCACGTCTCGATGGGCGATATCGAGCTTTTCAAGGAAGACGACTGCTTCTACAAGTTGTTGAATAAGGCTGGAGATCTTCTCGTCCGGTACGGACGCGAGCACCTTTTTCAACTGAGGCCAAGCGACAAATTCCATCTCGATGAACGCAGTGCCTTCAGCCTCTTCAACACTGAAGACCTTTACGAGCGTTGGGCAGTCGTGTCCGATGAGCGATCGCTGCAACTCAAGGCGACGAGCCTCGGCTTGAGCATTTTCGCTCGAGAAGAACTTCGGGTCATAGACCTTGAGGGCGCGAGTGCCTGCCAGCGTATCTACCTTATAGATTGCAGCAGAGCCACCTGCACCGACATATGTCGGCTGCGAGTATCCAGTCTTGCCCTTGAGAAACTGGCCAAGGCGAAGCTCGATATCCTCTCGAACAGCGTCCGATATATCAGGCATGCACTCTCCTTGGCTGTAGCAGTATTCCGACGATCGGCAGCTAACGTAGGGGAGGGCGCCCCAGTTCTTGCATTACACCCTGTTCTCACTCTACGCGAGTATGAACGATCGGGTTAGAAATGTGAGATGCGCAGATGGAGGCCAGCCGAGGGCAATACTCGTTGGAACCGGTGATCAGGTATCCCGACGTGGGCTGGGCGTGCCCCCGATCGGAGTGAGCTGAGCTGGCTGCGTCACGATGTCTTCTAAGCAGACGATATAATGGCCGCGATGATCGAACGGCAACCGAGCGGCAACCAAGAGTGTGGCCGGAAAAAATGAAAAGGGCCTGCATCACTGCAAGCCCTTGTATTCAATGGTGGCCGGGGACGGAATCGAACCGCCGACACGGGGATTTTCAATCCCCTGCTCTACCAACTGAGCTACCCGGCCAGAATACCTGCAGGCATCAAAGATGCTGCGTGGAGCCGTGCATTAAATCGGAAGCGGGGCGGTTCGTCAAGACTCCGTGTCCGGGGCGACGTATCCCTCGGGCTGCTTCACCTCGCCGCCGAACAGGAATTTCTCCATTTCGGCGCTGAGGAACTGGCGCGACTTGGGGTCCAGCGGGTTCAGGCGATATTCGTTGAGCAGCATGGTCTGGTGGGCCAGCCACTGTTGCCATGCTTCCTTGGAAATCTCGGCGTAGATGCGCTGTCCGAGCGGGCCGGGCCAGGGGGCGAAGTCCAGGCCTTCGGCGTCGCGGCCCAGTTTGGCGCAGTGAACGATACGACTCATGCGATACGGCTCATCGTTGGCAATTCAGAGGTTTTGCAGCAGCGTGCGAACAGGGGCGGGCAGGCCGAGCGCGTCGCGCTCGTCGGGGCCGCACCAGCGAATGCCGGGATTATCGGCGATGCGCCGGTGCGCTGTCGCCTCGTCGAACAGCAGTGGCTCGACCTTGAGGCGGTAGTGACTGAAGACGTGGACGAAGGACGGCAGCGATTGCGCATCGTCGATCTTCGCCAGCGTTTCGGCCGTGCGCCACGCGTGATCGTGATCGCTGGCTTCCGGAAGGCTCCACAAGCCTGACCACACGCCCTGCGGGCCGCGACGCTCCAGCAGCACGCGGCCCTTGGCATCGCGCAGGATCAGCATCACCGTGTCGCGCGTGGGCACGGCCTTGCCGGGCTTGGCGCTGGGCAACTGCGCGGTGAGGCCGTCGCGCCTGGCGATGCAGCCGCTGGCGACCGGGCAGTCGTCGCAGCGGGGCTTGGAGCGCACGCAGAGCGTGGCGCCCAGGTCCATGATGGCCTGCGTGTAGTCGGCGGTGCGCTCCGCCGGTGTGAACGCGTCGGCATGTTGCCAGAGCACTTTCTCCACCGCGCTTTGGCCGGGGTGCCCATGGATGCCCAGGTAGCGGGTAAGCACGCGCTTGACGTTGCCGTCGAGTATGGGAAAACGCAGCCCGTGCGCCTGCGCCAGGATCGCGCCCGCGGTCGAGCGGCCGATGCCCGGCAGGTCGGCGAGCGCCTCGAAATCGCGGGGCAATTCCCCGTGATGCCGCTCGACGCAGATCTGCGCCGCGCGCTGCAGGAAGCGCGCGCGGCGGTAGTAGCCCAGCCCGGACCACAGGGCGAGCACGGTGTCTTCGTCGGCGGCGGCAAGATCGCGCAAGCTCGGCAGCGCAGCGACAAAGCGCTGGAAGTACGGAATGACCGTCGCCACCTGCGTCTGTTGCAGCATCACTTCGGACAGCCACACGCGATACGCGTCGCGCGGATGCTGCCAGGGCAGATCCTTGCGGCCGTGTTCGTCGAACCAGGCCAGGAGTGCGGTGGCAAATGGATTCATGGCGACTTGCGTGCAGGCGTGGTTTTCGGCGGCGCGGGCTTGGCGTTCTGGGGCGGTGCCGCCGTGCTGGCCGAAGGCGCGGGAACGTCGGTGCCGGCCTGCAGCGTCAGGCCTTCGATGCTGATGTCGCCGGTATCGATGCTGGCGATCTCCGCGTGTCCGTTGCCGGGAGGCACGGCAAGGCGCGGGCCGTCGTCGTGATCCAGCTGCGACCACCACGCGGCCAGCGCCAGCGGAGGAATCTGCAGATCGGCGTGATTGTCGGGGCCGTCCAGTTTCATCGCGAGCATCAGCGGATTGCTCTGGTTCGCCGGCGTCAACGCGATGGATACGTTGTATTGCCCGGTATTGGCGTGGTCGAGCTTGCCGGAGAGTTCCGCGGTGGCGTCCGCCGCGCCGCGCCAGTGCGCATTGCCCACGAGGCGCAGCGTGAGCGTCGTGCTGTGCGTGAGCGTCAGCCCGATGTTGTCCAGCATCAGCGTGTTGCCCTTGATGCTCGGCGTGGCCGACAGGCGCAATTGCGTGGGGATGCCCTGCGCATCCTTTGCCGTGATGGCCAGCGGAAAGGGATGGCCGGAGGCGAGGCGCCCTGCGTCGAGTTCCACGTCGCCCAGCAGCATCTGGTTGCCGCGCACGAGGCTGCCGCGGTTGATGTGAATCCCTGCGTCGATGCTGGGAATGCTCGACGGCGTGATGGCCGGGCCGGAGGGCAGGTCGTCCAGCCAAGACTGCAGCGCATCCAGGTCCACGCGCGGCGAATCAATGCGCATCTGCGAAATCACCGTGTCGCCGTGCACCAGCGTACGCCAGGGCAGGGCAAGCGTGCCGCGGGCGGCAAGCAGGATGGGCATGTTGGCGTTCTGCGCGCTCAGCGTGATGCCTTCCAGTTCCAGCGCCGGGCGCGGAAACAGCGCCGGCGTGGCGGGGCTGGCCAGGCTCAGCTCGAGGCCGGCGTCGCGGGCCTGCTTCTGCAGCATGGCGGTGATGCGCTCGGGCTGGAGCAACACGTGCACGGCGATCAGCGCGACAGCGACCAGCAGCAGCGTCGCGCTGCTGAGGACGATCAAACCGAGGCGGAGCCAGCGCGGCACCCGTCCGTACCTCTCAGCCCTGGCCCAGCGTGGCCGGCAGCAGGCCGTCGACGTAGGCCTCGGCGTCGAACACGCGCAGGTCGGTCGCGGTCTCGCCCAGCCCCACATAGCGGATCGGCAGGCCGAACTCGCGCGCCAGCGCGAACACCACGCCGCCCTTGGCGGTACCGTCGAGCTTGGTGACGACCAGGCCGCTCACGCCCACGATCTGGCGGAACTGGCGCACCTGGTTCACCGCGTTCTGGCCGGTGGTGCCGTCGATCACCATCAGCACCTCGTGCGGCGCATCGGCGTCGAGCTTCTTGAGCACGCGGGCGATCTTGCCCAGCTCGTCCATCAGGCCGCCCTGCGTGTGCAGGCGGCCGGCGGTGTCGGCGATCAGCACGTCGGCGTTGCGCGAGCGCGCGGCCTGCAGGGCGTCGAAGATCACGCTGGCGGCATCTGCATCCTGGCCCTGCGAGATCACCGGCACGTTGTTGCGCGCGCCCCAGGTCTTGAGCTGTTCCACCGCGGCGGCGCGGAACGTATCGCCCGCGGCGAGCAGCACCTGGCGGCCTTCGTCGCGATAGCGGCGCGCGAGCTTGCCGATGGTGGTGGTCTTGCCCACGCCGTTGATGCCCACGGTAAGGATCACGTACGGCTTGAGGCCATCCACGCTCAGCGGCTTCTCCACCGGGCGCAGCAGGGCGATCAGCGACTGCCGCAACGCGGCCAGCAGCGCGCTCGCATCGGCGAACTCGCGCTTGTGCATGCGCTTGCGCAGGTCTTCCACCAGGGCCGTGCTGGACTCGATGCCCACGTCGGCGGTGATGAGCGTGGTTTCCAGTTCGTCGAGCAGTTCGTCGTCGAGCTTGGGATGGCGCGTGAAAAGCGAGGACAGCCCGCGTGCGAACGCGCTGCCGGAAAGACGCTCGCGCCAGCTGCGCTTGGCCGGCGCGGCGGCCTCGACGATGGCGGCGCGCTCGGTGGCTTCGTCCTCCACCGGGGGCTCGGGTGCGGGCGGAGCCTCGGCCAGCGCCTCGTCCAGCGTGGAGCCCGCGTGATCAAGCGAAACGGCATCCGTGTCGTGCGCCAAACCGGCGTCCGGAGCGCTTTCGGCCGCTGGCGCGGCCGGCTGATCCGGCGGGGTTTCGGCGGGTTTCTTCTTCCAGAACTTGAGCATTGCGGCGGCGATTCAAAGACAATGGCGGGCATGCTACCACCCCCACCCAAACTCACCGCTGAGTCCGGCCGGCCATGAAGGCGGGCTCCGGACGCATCCGTATCATTGGCGGACACCTGCGCAACTCGCGCCTCGACGTACCCGATCTGCCCGGCCTGCGGCCCACGCCCGAACGGGTGCGCGAAACCCTGTTCAACTGGCTCGCTCCGGTGCTGGCGGGCGTGCGCTGCCTGGATCTCTGCGCGGGCACCGGCGCGCTGGGCATCGAGGCGCTCTCGCGTGGGGCGTTCGCCGTGCAGTTCGTCGAACGCGACGCCAGGGCCGCTCAGGCCCTGCGGGCCAACCTGGCGCGCCTGAAGGCAGAGGGCGGCCACGTGATTGCCGGCGACGCGCAGGCCTATCTGCAGGGCACGGCCCAGCCGTTCGGGCTGGTGTTTCTCGATCCCCCGTTTGCGCTGGATATGTGGTCGGCGCTTGCCGATCGGCTGGAGCAGGGCGGCTGGCTGGCGCCGTCGGCATGGATCTACGTGGAGTCGCCACGGCAGGCTGCGCCCGCGCTTCCGGCCAACTGGGCGCCGCACCGCGAGGGCGTGGCCGGCGACGTGCGCTACGCGCTGTATCGCCGCGTTTCCTGACGGTTGCGTATGGATGTCGGCCAGCGCCGGCAGGCCCTAGGCGGATGTGTCGAACGGGCCTAAGCTAGCCGCCCCTCTGCTGACAGTGACTCGTCACGTGAACAAGCCGCCGGTCAACCAGCGTCTCGCCGTCTATCCGGGTACCTTCGATCCGATCACCAATGGCCATGCGGACCTGGTGGCGCGCGCGGCGCCGCTGTTCGAGCGCATCATCGTGGCGGTGGCGGAAAGCCCCAACAAGGGCAAGGGCCCCGGTTTCAGCCTGGACGAACGCATCGCGCTGGCGCGGCTGGCGCTGGCGGACCTCAAGAACGTCGAGGTGCGGGGTTTCGACGGCCTGCTTGCGCATTTCATCGAAGACTGCGGCGCCGGCGTGATCATCCGCGGGCTGCGTGCCGTCTCCGATTTCGAATACGAATTCCAGCTGGCCAGCATGAACCGCCATCTGATTCCGCAGGCCGAAACCTTGTTCCTCACGCCCGCCGAACAGTACAGCTTCATTTCGTCCACGCTGGTGCGCGAAATCGGCCGGCTCGGGGGCGATATCACCGGCTTCGTGCATCCGGCCGTGCAGCACGCCATGCGCCAGCGCTGGCGCTGAGCGCCCTTGCCGGCACTGTGACGGCCGGCGCGCCTTGATCGCGGAAACCGCCGCGTCGCAGCAGATGGGCCAGTGTCAGGCGGCGGCGGGCTCGTGTATCCTCGCGGTATCCTGCGGACAGGACAGTCGCTCGCCGCGGGCCAGGGGGATGCAAGGTTCATGTGGCTGCCCGGCCGCCATGGAAACCGAGCCCGGCTCCCGGCCCAACAAGGCCCTGTCGCATGACGGGCCGGTAGGTCAGTCATCCAATGGATCCCGTGACCCGATTCCACCATCCAAGGTGACCACCATGTACAAGTACGCTCTCCTCGCCGTCCTCGCGATCACCGGCCTCGCTGCCTGCAGCCAGAAGGACGAAGCCCAGCAGCAGCCGACCGAACAGGCCGCCGCCGTCAGCAAGCCGACCGATCCGAACGACTCCAAGGCGTGGAACGCCTACCTCGGCCAGATCGTCCAGAAGAACATGCAGGGCATGACGGCCGACCGTCCGTTCCCGTACCTGGTGCCGGCCGGCGACAACGACGACGCCAACGCGCTGCGCCAGCGCCAGCTCGAGCAGGTGCAGGACACCGTCGCCCGCGGCGTGCTGCCGGGCAACATGCTGGTGTTCGCTGGCCCGGATTCGGGCAAGACCGCCCAGTTCGTCACCGATGCCTTCAAGGACGCCAAGCCGGGTTCCTTCAAGGACGTGATCGTGCTGGTGATCGGCGATGCCGCCGACAAGGACAAGGTCTCCGCCGTGCTGCAGCCGACCGGCGCCACCGTCCGTTACGTGAACTGGTAAGTTCCCGCTTTCCGGTAGTTTCAAGGCCCGCGGCGCGCAAGTGCCGCGGGCTTTTGTTTTCCGGCGGCGCATCCATGTTGATGTGTCTCGCGGCGCATCGCTCGCGCCCAGCATGTAAACTCCACGAATGTCCCTGAAAATCCTCGATACCTGCGTCAATTGCGACGTCTGCGAACCGGTTTGCCCGAACAAGGCCATCTCGCTGGGCGAGGAGTACTACGTGATCGATCCGTCGCTGTGCACCGAGTGCATCGGCCACTACGACGAACCGCAGTGCGTGGACGTGTGTCCGGTCGAGTGCATCATCGTCGACCCCGAGCACACCGAGACGCACGATCAGCTCGAACTGAAGTACCGCCACCTGATGGGCCAGTCGGATGACGCCGCGGCGTCGTCGGCTGGCGCATCCACAAAGGACGACGCATGAAGCACCCGTTGAACTGGCGCGCGCTGCTGCTGGCCCTGCTTGTCACCTCCAGCGTTGCCTACGCCGACAGCCGCCCCGCCCGCGCTCCCGCACCTGCTACCGCTCCCCACGTCATCACGCAGCGCCCCGGCCACGCCGGCATCGCCAGCGCGAACTTCCATGCCACCGATGCCGGCCTCGAAGTGCTCGCCAAGGGCGGCAACGCGTTCGACGCGGCCATTGCGGTGGCGTCCACGCTCTCCATCGTGGAACCGGAAAGCTCGGGCATCGGCGGCGGCTTCATGGCCGTGCTGCATCGCGCATCCGATGGCAAGGAGGTCTTCATCGACGCGCGCGAAACCGCGCCGGCGGCGGTGAACGTCAAGGACTACCTCAACAAGGACGGCACGCCCAATCGCGACACCGCGCTCAACGGGCCGCTTTCCGCGGGCATTCCCGGCGAGCCTGCGGGTCTTGCATGGCTGGCCAAACAGTACGGCAAGCTGCCGCTGAAGGACTCGCTGACGCCGGCCATCCGTCTGGCGCGCGAAGGCTTCCAGCCCGATGGCCGTTTCATCAACGCGATTACCGAGCGGCAGGACGACATCAAGCGCTGGCCCGCTTCGGTCGCCAAATATCTGCCGGACGGCAAGCCGCCCGTGGCGGGGCAGGTGTGGCGCGATCCGGATCAGGCCCGCACGCTGGAAATCCTGGGCGAGCAGGGCGCCGACGGCTTCTATCGTGGCGAAGTCGGCAAGAAGCTGATTGATGCCGTGCGCGCCGCGGGTGGCAATTGGACGGCCAAGGACCTGGAGAGCTACCAGGTCAAGGAGCGCACGCCGATCACGGTGGATTACCGCGGTTATCGCGTGGTCACCGCGCCGCCGGCTTCTTCGGGCGGCGTGGCGGTGGCGGAGATCCTCAACATCCTCGCCGGCTACGACCTGACCAAGCTGGACGAGGCGCATCGCACGCATCTGGTCATCGAGGCCATGCGTCGCGCGTTCCGCGACCACAACGATTATCTCGGCGATCCGGACTTCGTGAAGATGCCGCTGGACATGCTGCTGTCGCCCTACTACGCGGCCGGCCTGCGCATGACCATCCTGCCCGACAAGGCCACGCCTTCGGCGATGCTGCCGGCGAGCATTGCGGTCGATCCGGGCATGCACACCACGCATTTCTCCGTGATCGACAAGGACGGCAACATCGCCTCGATCACGCTCACCGTGAACTACACCATGGGTTCCACCTTCGTCGCCGCCGGCACCGGCGTGCTGCTCAACGACGAGATGGACGACTTCGCGCTGGTGCCGAACAAGCCCAATGTCTACGGCCTGCTGGGCAGCGCGGCGAATGCGCCGGAACCGGGCAAGCGCATGCTCTCGTCCATGACGCCGAGCATCGTGTTCGGCGCCGACCGCGTGGGCGTGATCGGTTCGCCCGGCGGCTCCACCATCATCACGCAGGTGCTGGAAGGCATCCTCGCCTTCATGGACGGCAAGGACGCACAGGGCATCGCCGCGCAGAAGCGCTACCACCACCAATACATGCCCGATCGCGTGGACGTAGAGCCGGGCGCGTTCGATCCCGCCACCGCCGACGCGCTGACCCGCATGGGCCATAGCCTCAAGGAGCGCAGCCCCTGGGGTTACATGAACGTGGTCACCTGGGATCTGAAGACGAACAAGCTCGATGCCGCGAGCGATCCGCGCCGCGAGTCGGGCCTGGGCAAGGTGCAGTAAGTCATGGAGCTGTGGTCCCTCACCGGTAATTCGCAGAAGCTCGATGGTGGCGCCATGTTCGGTAACGCACCGAGGGCGCTGTGGTCGCGCTGGATCGCGCCGGATGCGGAGAACCGCATTCCGCTGTCGTGCCGCTGCCTGCTGGTGAAAGGGCTGGACGGCAAGAACGTGCTGTTCGAAACCGGCATCGGCGCGTTCTTCGATCCGACGCTGCGCGAGCGTTACGGCGTGCTGGAAGATCGCCACGTACTGCTGTATTCGCTCGCGCAGGCCGGCCTGACGCACGAAGACATCGATGCCGTGGTGCTGTCGCACCTGCACTTCGACCACGCGGGCGGCTTGCTGGCCGCATGGGAAGAAGGGCAGGCGCCGAGCCTGTTGTTCCCGAACGCGACCTTCATCGTAGGCGCGGAACATTGGCGCCGCGCCTTGCAGCCGCATCCGCGCGACCGGGCCTCGTTCGTGCCGGAACTGCAGCCCTTGCTGGAAGCCAGCGGCCGGCTTGAGCTGGTCGAGGGCGAGCGTTCCGTGGCGCTGGGTGATTCGGTGCGCTTCAGTTTTTCGGACGGCCATACGCCGGGGCTGATGCTGGCGGAAGTGGCGGGCGTGGTGTTCTGCGCCGATCTCATTCCCGGCCGCTTCTGGGTGCATCTGCCGATCACCATGGGCTACGACCGCTTTCCGGAAAAGCTGATCGAAGAGAAGCGCATTTTCCTGGATGACAAGTTGGCGCGTGGCGTGCGCCTGTTCTTTACGCACGATCACGATTGCGCCGTGGCGCGCGTCGTGCGTGATGAGCGTGGACGCTACGGCACGGCCGACGAACAACAAGAGTTGCGGGAACGGGTGGGCTGAGCCCCGCCGCTATCGGGAGAGGGACCGCTATGCAGCCGTGGTTTCGACGCGTACTGGGTGGGTTGTTGCTCCTGGCGGGGGCGGGGCTGGTGGTGGCGACCGAGCAAGGTCTGCTCGACAACCGCCACGCGTCGGACCGCCATGGCGGAAAAATCGTCGACGTGGGAGACGGCAGCTCGCCGGAACAGGAACACCACGGCAACCTCGTGCGCGTGGCTGGCCCGCTGCGCGTGGTGGAGGATCCGTTCGATCCCGAATTCCGCCAGCGTGCGCACGCGCCGGTGATGATCCGCCACGTCGAGATGTTCCAGTGGCGGGAAATCCGCGTGGGCAGCGACGTGCATTACGAGCTGGACTGGGTGGATCGCCCGGTCGACTCGCGCCGTTTCGCCCAGCCTGCCGGACACACGAATCCCGAGCGCTTCCCGCTCGAAGGCAAGCAGTTCGATGCGGGGCAGGTGCGCCTGGGCAACTACGCCATGTCCCCGCCGCTGTTGCATGCGCTGCCTGGCGGGGCGCTCATCGCTCCCGACCTCAAGGCCTTGCCTGCGAACCTGGCAGCGAGCTTCTCCCTCAACGGCGACTACCTCACGACCAGCGCGCATCCCGAGCAGCCGCGCCTAGGCGACCTGCGCGTGAGCTGGGAAGCCGTGCCGCCCCAGGTCGTGACCGTGTTCGCGCAGGTCAACGGCGATGAGTTGACACCCGCCGCGGGCACCACGGAGGGCAGGGGCTTCGACGTTCAGATCGGCGATCGCCGGCTGGCCGATGTATTGCCGGATGTGCCACCGCCACCGTCGTTCGTGTGGCTGCGCCGTATCGCTGCCTTGTTGCTGGCCTTGCTGGGCGCGCTGCTGTTGCTGCCCGAGCGTCCTCGCACGCATCACGATCTATTGCTCGCGGTGGGCAGCGGCGTCCTGCTGCTGTCTGCGGTGGCGTGCGTGATGTGGCTGGGGACGGACATGTCGGTCGGCGGCGCCTGGTTCCTGGGGGCGTTGGCGGGGATGGGCGTGGCGGTTTGGCGATTGCGGGCGACCGCTGCATAAGCTGAGCGCAACGGACGCGAACGCTTCCGGAGGCTGCACAACCGCCCGGCATCCACGCTATTCAGACGAAAACCTCGGGCGCCTCTCCTGACATAGCCGTCCAAATCAGTTTTACTACGGCCATGCCCAAGGCCGCTCCCCATGCCGCTTGTTCATCGCTGGCGACCACCGTCGCTCGGACTGCCGCGCGATGAATCCGCCCATCGTCATCACGCCGCTGGCAACGGCGCCGCTCAACACGCGCATCGCGTTCCTGCTGGAACTCGCGCGCCGCCTGCATCAATACGGCACGGCGGCCCCGCGCCTGGAGGGCGCCATCGGCGGCGCGGCGCAGCGGCTGGGGCTGGTGGCGGACGTGTGGTCCAGTCCCACGGCCATCATCATTTCGTTCACCGACCTGACCCAGGGCGAGGACGAGGTGGCCCAGGTCACCCAGGTGATGCGCCTGGCGCCGGGTGACGTGAACCTCGGGCGGCTGAGCGATGCGGATGCCATCGCCGACAAGGTGATCGCGGGCGATATCGACCTGCGAGAAGGCTTTCGCCAACTGCGTGAGCTCGGCAGGCCGGATACGCGGCGCGCGCAGGCCGGCGTCATTGCCAGTTACGGCCTGGCCGCGGCGAGCGTGGTGGCGCTGCTGTTGCACAGCTCATGGGCCGACCTTGTCACGGCGGCGCTGATCGGCCTGATCATCGGCACGATCACCGTGCTGTCCGCCACGCGGCCGCGACTGGCGGTGGCGAGCGAAGCGATCAGCGCGCTGGTGGCCACCACGATCGCCATCGTGGTGAGCGAATTCGTGGTCCCGCTGGCGATCAAGTCGGTGATCCTGGCGGGGCTGATCGTGCTGATGCCCGGCATGGCGCTCACCACGGCAGTGCGCGAGATATCCAGCCAGCATCTGGTGGCGGGTGTGGCGCGCATGGGCGGCGCCATCGCCACGCTGATCAAGCTCACCTTCGGCACGGTGGCCGCGACCACGGTGTGCGCGGCCTTTGGCATCGACGGCCACGATTACGCGCTGCCCCCGCTGCCGTCGTGGACGGACTATCCGGCACTGATCGTCGGTGCGTTCGCTTTCGCCATTTCCTTCCGCGCCGCGCGGCGGGACTGGCTGGTGGTGATGGCGGCGGTGGTGGTGGGTTATCTCGCCACGCGATGGGGCGGCGCTTTGGCCGGCAAGTTGCCCGCGGCGCCGTTTGGCGTGTTCCTGGGTGGGCTGATCCTGAGCAGCGTCGCCAATCTGTACGCGCGCTTCGTGCACCGGCCGGGAGCCATCATCCGCGAGCCGGGCATCATCCTGCTGGTGCCGGGGAGCACGGGCTTCCGCAGCGTGTCGTACCTGCTCGAGCGCGATACCACGCTGGGCATGGACAGCTTCCTGCTGCTGGTCACGCTGCTGATTGCCCTGGTGGCCGGCCTGCTGTTCGGCGACCTGCTTATCGCGCCACGCCGTTCGCTGTGAATGTCCGCAGGCACGAATAAAAAATGCCGGCTCGAGAGCCGGCATTTTTGGTGGAACGGGCGATCAGATCGCCAGATCCTTTTCTTTCTTGCCGGCCTTCAAGGCGTCATTGAACCAGCGCGGGCGCTTGCCGCGGCCCGACCAGACCTGTTCCGGATTGGCGGGGTTGCGATACTTCGGCGCCACCGTGCCCCCGCTGCGGCGGGGCCTGCCGGCGCGCGCGCCACCGAAAATGTCGTCCACTGAAAAACCCTCGGCCTTGATCATGGCGTGGATTTTCTCGCGAAGCTTGGAAACTTTTTCCTTGCGCAATTCGTGCTGCCGCAGCTGCGCCTTATTGATCAGGTCGTTCAGCTGATTATGGTTGAGGTTCTTGATATCTACTGCCATGCGTTACTCCCGGGGGTGAGTGTGTGGCTGCTTGCATGGGCACTGCGTCTTGGGGCAGTACCTCTTTTGGATTATTGATTTTTACCGATTCGCCCATTCGATGCAAAGTCCGCCTTGGCCTTGAATGGGAAGCCGATTTGTTTCAATGGATTCCAATAATGGAATTGGCCGATTCAGCGTGGGCGTAAGCCTCTAACGTGACCGCATCATGACGCGTGGCACATGAGGATTAATTCCATTCGGCGACGAATGTCTGATATCGGACAATTAATGGCTGGCGCGAGCCGGGAAAATCCGGGCGAAAATGTCAGCGCAGGACAAAATGAAAACGGCCGCTTGCGCGGCCGTTTTTCATGGCAATCGATCAATCATCAACCAAGCAGGGCGAACAGCTCGTCCTGCGTCACGGGGCGGGCTTCGGCCTCGTTGCGCGCACGGTATTCCAGCGTACCGGCGGCGATGCCGCGCTCGCTGACCACCACGCGGTGCGGAATGCCGATCAGCTCCATGTCCGCGAACATGGCGCCGGGGCGCAGGCCGCGGTCGTCCAGCACCACGTCGATGCCACGGGCCTGCAGGGCCTGGTAGAGCGTTTCGGCGGCCTGGGCGATCTCGGGCGCGTTCTTGGGATTGATCACGCACACGGCTACGCGCCAGGGCGCCATGGGCTCGGGCCAGATGATGCCGGCCTCGTCGTGGCGCTGCTCGATGGCGGCCGCCACGATGCGGCTGACGCCGATGCCGTAGCAGCCCATCAGCATCACCTGGGCCTTGCCGTTCTCATCGAGCACGGTGGCCTTGAGCGCCTCGGCGTACTTGCTGCCGAGCTGGAACACGTGGCCCACCTCGATGCCGCGCGCGATCTGCAGCGTGCCCTTGCCGTCCGGCGAAGGGTCGCCGGCGACGACCTTGCGGATGTCTTCCACGCGCGTCACGCGCGCGTCGCGCTCCCAGTTGGCACTGGTGTAATGGGTGCCGTCCTGGTTGCCGCCGCAGACGAAATCGGCCAGCACGGCCGCATCGCGGTCGACGATCACCGGAATTTCGGCGGGCAGGCCGACCGGGCCGATAAAGCCCGGGCGCGTGCCGGTGACGGCGAGGATTTCTTCTTCGGTCGCCAGCACGGATTCGCCCGGCATGTCGGCGAGCTTGCCGGCCTTCACCTCGTTGACCTCGTGATCGCCGCGCACGCACAGCGCGACCAGGCCCTTGGTGCCGCGCACCAGGATGGTCTTCACGCACTGCTGCGGCGTGACCTTGAGGAAGGCGGCGACGTCTTCGATGGTCTTCTGCGTGGGCGTGTCCACGCGCTGGAGTTCGGCGCCCGGGGCAGGGCGCGCGGCGGTGGGCGCCAGCGCCTCGGCCTTCTCGATGTTGGCGGCGTAGTCGGAGCCGTCGGAGAAAATCAGCGCGTCCTCGCCCGAATCGGCGAGCACCTGGAATTCGTGGCTGGCGTTGCCGCCGATGGCGCCGGTGTCCGCCTGCACGGCGCGGAACTTCAGGCCCAGCCGGGTGAAGATGCGCGCGTAGGCCTGGTACATGGCGTCATAGGTCTGCTGTAGCGATTCGGGCGAGAGATGGAAGGAGTAGGCGTCCTTCATCAGGAACTCGCGCGCGCGCATCACGCCGAAACGCGGGCGGATTTCGTCGCGGAACTTGGTCTGGATCTGGTAGAAGTTGACCGGCAGCTGCTTGTAGCTCTTGAGCTCATTGCGCGCGTAATCGGTGATCACTTCCTCCGCCGTGGGGGCGTAGCAGAAGTCCTGCTCCTTGCGATCCTTGATCTTCAGCAGCTGCGGGCCGAACTTGGCCCAGCGGCCGCTTTCCTCCCACAGCTCCTTGGGCTGGATGGTCGGCATCAGCAGCTCGACGGCGCCAGCCCGGTCCATTTCCTCGCGCACGACGGCTTCCACCTTGCGCAGCACGCGCAGGCCCAGCGGCGACCAAGTGTACAGGCCGGAGGCGAGCTTGCGGATCATGCCGGTGCGCAGCATCAGGCGATGGCTGGCGATTTCGGCGTCGGCAGGAACTTCCTTGACGGTGGCCAGGTGGAATTGGCTGAGGCGCATGCGAACGGATCCGGCGGAGAAAGAGGGCGATTATAGCGGCCCGTGGCGCCCGACTTGGCGGGCGGCGCCGGCTTTCGTCCGCCGGTGGCGCTGAAACGGGCTCAGGTGCCCGAGCAGTATTGCTGGTACTGGGTTTCGGCCGTGGCCTGCTGCACCTTGCGCTGATCGGCGTCGATCACCTTCTGCTGGCCGCCTTCTTCCATGACGACGGGGCCGCTGCCCTTGAGCGCTTCCATGTTGGTCTTGAGCGTGGCGCAGAGCTTGGCGCGGTTTTCCGGGGTGTCGGCCATCGGTTGCTGGGGCGCGGCGGCGGGCTTCGCGCCTGGCTCGGTGCGTGCCGTGCTGCCTTCCTGCGTCGGCGCGGCCAGCGGTTCCACCGAGCCGCTGGTGGTGATCTTGCTGTACTGGGTGCCCTGCGGCGGCGGCGCGTCGGAGTAGTGCACGGTGCCGTTGGCGTCCTTCCACTTGTAAGCCTGGGCGGCGACCAGGGGCGCGACGAGCAGCAGCGCGGTGGCGATCAACAAGCGACGCATGGGTGGACTCCGGGGTGCAAGGACAGGGTACGTAGTCGTCAGGGCAGGCGAGGCCGCTCGGCCGGTGTTCCGGGCCAACGGGTCCCCCTGCAAGGCCGTAGCATCCTTGCACCCCGCCCAACCGGACTCAAGCGGGGGATGGTTTACACTGCGCGCATTCCGTCACGGATTGATTCATGAGCGAGAGTACGTCCGCCAGCCCCCCGCGCCACCGGGGCATTTATCTGCTGCCGAACCTGATCACGACCGGCGCGATGTTCGCCGGGTTCTACGCGATCGTGACCAGCATCGGCGGGGATTTCAGTTCGGCCGCCATCGCCGTGTTCGTGGCGGCGTTGCTGGACGGCATGGACGGCCGCGTCGCTCGCCTCACCAACACCCAGAGCGAGTTCGGCGTGCAGTACGACTCGCTCTCGGACCTGATCAGTTTTGGCCTGGCGCCGTCCCTGGTGATGTACACCTGGTCGCTGTCGGCACTGAAGAATTACGGCCCCACCTGGGGCAAGATCGGCTGGGCGGCGGCCTTCATCTACGCCGCCTGCGCGGCGTTGCGGCTGGCCCGCTTCAACACCCAGGTCGGCGTGATCGACAAGCGCTATTTCCAGGGGCTGGCGAGCCCTGCCGCCGCGGCCGTGTGCATGTCCTTCGTGTGGAGCATGGACAAGTTCGGCGTGCTGGGCGATGAGCTTTGCTTCGTCACGCCGGTGGTGGCGGTGGTGGTCGGCCTCCTGATGGTGAGCCGCTTCCGCTACTACAGCTTCAAGTCGCTGCCCATGGGCGATCGCGTGCCGTTCCTGTGGGTGCTGATCGGCGTGCTCGTGCTGGTGCCGTTCTTCATCGACCCGCCGCGCGTGCTCTTCGTGGTTTTCACCCTGTACCTGCTGTCCGGTCCGGCGATGACCCTGTGGGGACGCGCCACGCGCCGCCGCCGCCGGGGAGTGGCCTGATGTCGGCCTACGCACAGGTCTCGCCGCCGCATCGGGAGCGCGTCCTGCGCGCGCTGGGCGTGACGCCGTGGGTGCGTCGCGCGGCGGTACAGGAACTGCCGGCGACCGAATCACCCGTCGCCGAGATCCCGACGCCCGTCGCGTCGGGCGACTGCGTGGTGGTGCTGCCGGCCGGCTGCTCGCCGCGCGAACTGGATCTGGTCGGCCGTGCGCTGATGGCCTGCGGCCCGCGGGTGGCCCGCGCGCCACGCATCGAAGTGGCCAACGGCCAGCTGGCGAACCCGCCCGAAGCCCGCGCCTATCTCGTCTTCGGCGAGGCGCAGGCGCATGCGCTGGGCCGCGAACTGCCTGCCGCCGTGGTGAGCGGCGCGCATATCGTGCTGGCCGACGAACCCTCCGCCGTGCTGACCTCCGGCGCCGGCAAGCGTAGGCTGTGGAACGCGCTGCGCAGCCTGCGCCGCGCGCTGGCTACTTCCGCGGAGTAACTATGGTCGCCGTGGCCCGTCCTCACGCCGAGATTCGCGCGATGCGTCGCGACGACGTGCCCATCGTGGCGGCGATGGAAGCGGCTTCCTACGATTTCCCGTGGACGGCGGGCGTCTTCAACGACTGCCTCAAGGCCGGTCACCCCTGCTGGGCGATGTGGGTGGAAGGCGTGATCGCCGGCTACGGCGTGCTGTCGGTAGCCGCGGGCGAGGCGCATATCCTCAACGTCTGCGTGGGCCCCGATTACCGCGGTTTGGGCCTGGGGCGCTTCCTGTTCCGCCGCCTGCTGGACATCGCGCGCTGGAACGGCGCGAGCCGGGTATTCCTCGAAGTGCGCCCCTCCAATCCGGTGGCGCAGGCCTTGTATCGCTCCATCGGTTTCGAGGAGATCGGTCGCCGGCCCAAGTACTACCCGGCCAAGGACGGGCGCGAGGATGCCATTGTGATGGCGCTGGACGTTTTTGATAGAAGTGAGTGAAGAGAAGTGAGAAACGAGAGAGCTGCCGGCTCTTCTCTCACTCCTCACTTCTCTCCCCTGTTTCCTCGCTCTTACCCCAGCTTCTGCGCCTGCTCCCGCAGCGCGGTGAGCTGCGTAGTCCAGTCGGTGATGCGCTGGCGTTCCTGCGCCACTACTTCCGCCGGTGCATTGGCGACGAAGTTGGCGTTGCCCAGCTTGCCTTCGCACTTCTTGATCTCGCCTTCGATACGGGCGATTTCCTTGCCCAGGCGGGCCTTCTCCGCGCCCAGGTCGATCAGGCCGGCCAGCGGGATCAGCACGCGCATCGAGCCCACGACCGCAGCGGCGGCGGCCGGTTCGTTCGCGCCCGATTCGATCCATTGCGGCGCGTCCACGCGGGCGAGGAAGCTGATCTGCGCAGCGAACTTGGCGGCGCGCGCGCGATCCGTGGCGTCGCCGTCGGCGAGCAGCAGCGGGATGGTCTTGCCGGGCGCGATGTTCATTTCTGCGCGGATGCGGCGGATGCCGCTCAGCACGTTCTTGAACCACTCGATCTCGGCGGTAGCGGCGTCGTCGGCGACGATGTCGTCCGCCTTTGGCCACGGGCGCTCCAGCAGGAACTTCGCGTCGAGGCCGAGCTTCGGCGCCACCGAATGCCAGATCTCCTCGCTGATGAACGGCACGATGGGGTGCAGCGCGCGCAGGATGGTTTCCAGCACCACCACCAGCGTGTGGCGCGTGGACGCCGCGGCGGCCGCATCGTCACCGTTCAAGGCGGGCTTGGACAGTTCCAGGAACCAGTCGCAGAACTCGTTCCAGGTGAACTCGTACAGCTCCTGCGCGAGCAGGTCGAAGCGGTAGCTGGCGAAGTGCTGCTCCACGTCGGCGAGGGTCTGCTTCAGACGCGTGAGGATCCAGCGCTCGGCTTCCGTCACCGGGCCGTTGGCCGGCGCGGCGAGCTCGCCTTCGGGCAGGTTCATCAGCACGAAGCGCGCGGCGTTCCACAGCTTGTTGCAGAACGCCTTGTAGCCTTCGGCGCGCTTGATGTCGAAGTTGATGGTGCGGCTGTAGCTGGCCAGCGCGGCGAAGGTGAAGCGCAGCGCGTCGGTGCCGATGGCGGGGATGCCGGCGGGGTAATCCTTGCGGATGCGCTTTTCGACCTTCTCGCGCACCTGCGGGATCAGCAGCGACCTGGTCGACTTGGCGACCAGCGGCTCCAGCTCGATGCCGTCGATCAGGTCTAGCGGATCGAGCGTGTTGCCCTTGGACTTGGACATCTTCTGGCCTTCCGCATCACGCACGATGGCGTTGATGTAGACATGGCGGAACGGCACGCGACCGGTGAAGTACTTGGTCGCCATCACCATGCGCGCGACCCAGAAGAAGATGATGTCGAAGCCCGTGACCAGCACGGCGCTGGGCAGGAAGATCTGGTCGTTCTCCCAATTGGCCACGACGTTGCCGTGCTCGTCCTTCACCGAGCCGTCCATTGGCCAGCCCAGGGTGGAGAATGGCCACAGCGCGGAAGAGAACCACGTGTCGAGCACGTCCTCGTCCTGGCGCAGCGCGCCGACCGGCGGAACGGTGGCGTGCGCGCGCGCGTCGGCTTCGTCTTCGCCCACGAAGATGTTGCCGGCCTCGTCGTAGAACGCGGGAATGCGATGGCCCCACCACAGCTGGCGGCTGATGCACCAGTCCTGGATGTTGTCCAGCCACTGCGTGTAGGTGGTGCTCCAGTTTTCCGGGACGAACTTGATCTCGCCACCGCGCACGGCCTCGAGCGCCGGCTCGGTGATTTCCTTGCGGCCCTTCTCGCTGGTCAGGTCGAGGAACCACTGATCGGTGAGCATCGGCTCGATCACTGCATCCGAACGCTGGCTCACCGGCACCTGCAGCTTGTGCGGCTTGGTTTCGACCAGAAGACCTGCCGCCTCCAGATCCGCCAGCACGGCCTTGCGTGCTTCGTAGCGGTCCATGCCGCGGTATTTTTCCGGCGCGTTGTCGTTGACCTTCGCGTCGAGCGTGAAGATGTTGATCGGCGCCAGGTTGTGGCGCTGGCCGATGGCGTAGTCGTTGAAGTCATGCGCCGGCGTGATCTTGACGAAGCCGGTGCCGAATTCGCGGTCGACGTAGTCGTCGGCGATGACGGGAATCTCGCGGCCTGACAGCGGCAAGCGCAGCATCTGGCCGATCAGGCGCGCGTGGCGCTCGTCTTCCGGATGCACGGCCACGGCCACGTCGCCCAGCATGGTTTCCGGACGCGTGGTGGCCACGACGACGCTGTCCTTGCCGTCGACCGTGTAGTAGCGGATCGACCACAGGTGGCCGTCGCGCTCGACGTTGTTCACTTCAAGGTCCGACACCGCCGTGCCTAGCGCCGGGTCCCAGTTGACCAGGCGGTTGCCGCGGTAGATCAGGCCCGCGCGGTACCAGTCCACGAACACCTTGCGCACCGCGGCCGACAGGCCCGGATCCATGGTGAAACGCTCGCGCGACCAGTCGGCGGCGACGCCCAGGCGGCGCATCTGGTTGGTGATGGTGGAGCCCGATTCCTCCTTCCACTGCCACACGCGCTCGATGAAGGCTTCGCGGCCCAGGTCGTGGCGCGTCTTGTTCTCCACCGCGAGCTGGTTTTCCACGATCTTCTGCGTGGCGATGCCGGCATGGTCCGTGCCGACCTGCCACAGCGTGTTCATGCCGCGCATGCGCTGGTAGCGGATCAGCATGTCCATCACGGTCTGCTGGAACGCATGGCCCATGTGCAGAGTGCCGGTGACGTTCGGCGGCGGCAGCAGGATGCAGTACGGCTCGCCCTGGCCGGTCGGCTTGAAGTCGCCGCTGGCTTCCCAGGCGGCATACCACTTCGATTCGATCTGGCCGGGCTCGAAACTCTTGTCCATCGGGGGCTCGCGATTGCGCGCCGGGGTGGGCGCGGGGGGATTGACGGTAAAGGGTCGATTGTACGGGTGGGGGCGTTGGGGTGCCATTTTTTGGCGGGTGGTCGGACGCGCTCACGGGGAGCACGAGGCTCCTAAAGATGCCGCTTCTGCTCCCTCTCCCCTCCGGGGAGAGGGTCGGGGTGAGGGGCGGGTGCTCGCCTCACCGCTTCGTTCTTTAGCCGTCATCCCGGCGTAGGCCGGGATCCAGTGTCGGTCGTGGTCGGTTGTCGAGTGGAGGTTTGATCGGCTCTTTTTTGGCGTTCCCGCGACCTGGCCGCCTGCGCGGCGGGCGTTCCGACCTCCTGCCGGAGGCCGGGTCACTTTTCTTTGCTTGCCCAAAGAAAAGTAACCCAAAGAAAGGGCACCCCCATCGCGGCGCTGGCCGGTGAAGCCGGCCAGTGCGTGAGAGGCCGCCGGGCTTTTCGACGGGGCTCCTGCCCCGACGAAAAGTGCCGGGCGTCCTGCCCGGCACCCCTGCGGGGCCTTTTCGTCTGCCTCTCACCGCCGCTCAAGGGGGCCCCAAGGTCAAAAGCGCCGAGCCGACGGCTCGTGCCGCTGCGCGGCACATCGCGTCGTGGTGTGGGCTTTCGTGTGGGGCTGGAGCTATTCAGCCGCGCAACTTGCGTCCGTACGCGTGAACCTCATCCACCAGCACCTTCACATGCTCCGGGTTCACCTCCGGCGTAATGCCGTGCCCCAGGTTGAACACATGGCCGGGGTGGTTGCCGTAGCTGTCCAGCACGCGGCGTACTTCGCGGCGGATCACCTCGGGGTCGGCGAGCAGGATGGCCGGGTCCAGGTTGCCCTGGAGCGCGACGCGGCCGGCTACGGCCTGGCGGGCGTCGGACAGGTCGATGGTCCAGTCCACGCCCAGGGCGGCGCAGCCGGTGTCGGCCATGGCGGACAGGTGCTGGCCGGCGCCCTTGGAGAACAGGATCACCGGCAGTTCGCGGCTGGCGGGGTGGGCCTTGAGTGCCTCGACCACCTGGGCCATGTGGCGCAGGGAGAACTCGCGGAACGGTGCGGGGCCGAGCAGGCCGCCCCAGGTGTCGAAGATCATCAATGCCTGCGCGCCGGCCTCGGCCTGGGCGATCAGGTAGGCGGCCACGGCCTGGGCCAGGGTGTCGAGCAGGCGGTGGGCGAGGGCGGGCTCGCTCCAGCACATGCCCTTGAGCCGGGCGAAATCGCGCGAGCCCTGGCCTTCCACCATGTAGCAGGCCAGCGTCCACGGGCTGCCGGAGAAGCCGATCAGCGGCACGCGGCCGTGCAGCTCGCGGCGGATCAGGCGCACGGCGTCCATCACGTAGCGCAGTTCGCTGTCCATGTCCGGCACGGCGAGCTTTTCGATGTCGGCCTTCGTGCGCACCGGGTGGGCGAACTGCGGGCCTTCGCCCTGCGCAAAGCTCAGGCCCAGGCCCATGGCGTCGGGAATGGTGAGGATGTCGGAGAACAGGATCGCCGCGTCCAGCTCGAAGCGTTCCAGCGGCTGCAGCGTGACTTCGCAGGCCAGCTCGGGGCTCTGCGCCAGCGCCATGAAGCTGCCGGCGCGCGCGCGGGTGGCGCGGTATTCCGGCAGGTAGCGGCCGGCCTGGCGCATGACCCATACGGGCGTGGTGTCGGTGGCCTCGCGGCGCAGCGCGCGCAGGAAACGGTCGTTTTGGAGCGCTTCGGTCATGGGCAATCCTGAAGGCGAGGAGTGAGTAAAGAGGAATGAGTAGTGAGAGAAGAGCAAGTTCGAGCGCCGACGTGCCGTGCTTTTCTCTCACTACTCATTCCTCTTTACTCACTTCTCAAGATCTTCACTCACTCCTCAAGATCCATAAGGCCCGTCCTGGCCCTGGCTGAACATCACGCGGAAGCCGCGCTTGAGCTGCGCGTCGCGCGCCTTCTCGAACGCAGCGAGCGCGTCGTCGCGCTCGAGGAACTGCTCGCGCTTGAGCGTGGCCTTGCCGCCTTGCACGCCCGACTCGCGATACAGCGTCCAGCCACCGAGCAGATCCTGCTCCAGCACGATCTGGACGTAGCGCGGCGCCTCGGCGGGGGCGGTCATGGCTTGCAGGTAAAGGCGCATGGAGTCGGGTTCGGGGAAAGGGCGTTGTGCCGCAAAGCCCGCATTCTAGAAGGCTGCGCGTCCGGTAGCGAGCGCGAGGGCGTCGCAGGCGTGTTCGAGCACGCCCGCGGTGCCGGGCATCACGGCCGGGCGTTGGCCTCGAGCACCGCCATCACCTGCTGCTCGTCCACGCCGCCGACGATTTCCGCGCGGCCGATGCCGCGCCACAGGATCAGCCGCAGCGTGCCCGCGAGGTTCTTCTTGTCCAGCCGCATCAGCGACAGCAAGTGCGCCGGGTCCATGCCGGGAGGAATCGCCGTCGGCAGGCCCACCGCATCGAGCAGGCGATGCAGGCGCGCGGTGTCGGCGGCTGCGCTCAGGCCCAGGCGTTCGGACAGCTGCGCGGCCAGCAGCATGCCCACCGCCACGCCTTCGCCATGCAGCAGCACCTTGTACCTGCCCGCGGTTTCCAGCGCGTGGCCGAAGGTGTGGCCAAGATTGAGCAGGGCGCGCTCGCCCTGTTCGGTCTCGTCGCGCGCCACCACGCCGGCCTTGTACTGCACCTTGCGCGCGATGGCTTCGATCAGCGGGCCGGTCTCGCGCGCATTCAGCGCGGCCGCGTTGGCTTCCAGCCACGCGAAAAAGTCGGGATCGCCGATGGTCGCGCCCTTGATCACCTCGGCAAGCCCCGCGCGGTATTCGCGCTCGGGCAGGGTGGCGAGCGTGTCGGTATCGGCGATCACCGCGCGCGGCTGGTGGAACGCGCCCACCAGGTTCTTGCCGGCCGGCAGGTTCACGCCGGTCTTGCCGCCCACGGAGGAGTCGACCATCGACAGCAGCGTGGTCGGCATCTGGATGAAATCGATGCCGCGCATCCAGCACGCCGCACTGAAACCGGCGAGGTCGCCCACCACGCCGCCGCCCAGGGCGATCACGCAGGCATCGCGCGTGGCGCCCCGTTGCGCGAGCGCCTCCAGCGCGCGGCCGACGTTGGCGAAGGTCTTGTGCGCCTCGCCGTCGTCGATGAGAAAGGACGACCACGAAAGCCCGTCCAGCCCCTTGGCCACGCGCTCCAGATACAGCGGCGCCACCGTGGTGTTGCTGATCACCAGTGCATGCCGCCCGCGCAAGGCGCTGCGCCAGCGCGCGTGGTCGTCGAGCAGGCCGGGGCCGATCCAGACGGGATAGCTGCGCTCGCCGAGGGCGACGTCGATGGTGCGGGGTGAGGGCTGCGTGGTCATGCGGCGTGTTGGCGTTGCCAGTGTTGGTCGATCAGGAGAATGCTGCGGGCGCTGGCCGCGTGCACGGTTTCGTGGGCGCCGGGAATCATCAGGTCGGCGACTTCCTCGTACAGCGGCGTGCGCCGCTGCGCCATCGCGGTGAGGCGTTCGGCGCGGTCGACGCCGGCGAGCAGGGGGCGCTGGCGGTCCTGCGCCAGGCGTTCCAGTTGCTGTTCCAGCGTGGCCTGCAGCCACAGCACGTAGCCGCGCTCGGCCAGCACGCGGCGGTTGGCCGGATCGAGCACCGCGCCAGCGCCGGTGGCCATCACCACGCCGCTGCGTGCGCTGCATTCGGCCAGCAGGGTGCTTTCGCGCTGGCGGAAGCCGGCTTCACCCTCGATCTCGAACACGGTGCTGACCGGCACGCCGCAGACCCGCTCGATCTCCTGGTCGAGATCGACGAAGCTCAGCCCATAATGGTCCGCCAGCCGACGGCCGATGGTCGTCTTGCCGGCGCCGGTGGGGCCGACGATGAACAGGTTGCACGATGGATTCATGGGTGAATGCTAACAGGCGCGAAAGCGCGCGGCCGCGCCGCTTGCCGCGGAGGGTGTCATGAGCGCGCGCGTGCTGATCGCCGGCGCGGGCGATGTGGGGCTGCGCGCGGCGCATCGCCTGCGCTCGCGCGGCGAGGAGGTCTGGGCGTTGCGGCGCAGCGTCGGCGGCACCGCTGACGACGGCATCCGCTGGATCCAGGGCGACCTGACCCGGCCTGAAACCTTGCGGGGCCTGCCCCATGGCATCAGCCACATCGTGTACCTGCCGACGCCCGACGCGCGCGACGAGGCGCTGTATCGCGCCGTGTTCGTGGACGGATTGCAGCACCTGCTCGACGCGGTGGACCGCACGGCGCTGCAGCGGCTGGTGTTCGTTTCTTCCACTGCGGTCTACGGCGAACACGGCGACGCCTGGGTCGACGAGGACACGCCGGCGGAACCGCCGGGCTTCAACGGCCGCGTGCTGCTGGAAGCGGAGCGCTACGCCCAGGCGCACGCACCGGCGGTGGCCCTGCGACTGGCGGGGCTCTACGGGCCGGGGCGCCTGCAATTGATCGAGCGGTTGCGTGCCGGCGCCGCGCGCGTGCCTCGCGGCACGGTGCACTGGGCCAATCGCATCCACGTGGATGATGCGGCTTCGGCCATCGTGCATCTGCTGTTCTTGCGCGATCCCGAGCCGCTCTATCTTGGCGTCGATGACACGCCGCTGCCGCTGGACGTGCTCTACGACGATCTTGCGCGCCGCGTGCACGCGCCACTGCCCGGCGAAGGCGCGGCGCCGGCGGGCGTGGGCAGCAAGCGCCTGAGCAATGCGCGCTTGCGTGCCAGCGGTTTCGTGCCGCAGTGGCCGGATGCGCGCGAGGGATATGCTGCACTACTAGCTGGCGACGGTTGAGCCGCCCGCCATCGGTTCCGTTCCAAATCAACTGGGAGAAGCTCCATGCCAGCCAGCGTTTCGCTACACATGGTCACCACCGGCAACGAGTTGCCGGGATATCGCATCGTGCGTCCAATGGGCATCGTGCGCGGCATCACCGTGCGTTCGCGCAGCGTGGTGGGCAACCTTGGCGCCGCCCTGCAGACGCTGGTGGGCGGCAACATCACCATCTACACGGAGTTGTGCGAGAAAGCGCGTGAGGAAGCCTTCGAACTGATGCTGCAACACGCCGCCGAACGCGGCGCCAATGCGGTGATCGGCATGCGCTACGACGCCAACGACGTGGCCGAAGGCGTCACCGAGGTGCTCGCCTACGGCACGGCTGTGCAGGTGGAACCGGCGGCCTGAGCGTCAGCTGTGGTTGAGGGCGATGACGTGGCGGTCATCGTCGTACTCCACCGTGGTGTCCGCCAGCTCGGGCAGGGTGGCCAGCGCGTGCCGGCTCAGGCGCTCGTAGTGGGCCAGGAAACGCACCATGGCCTCGGCGTCCATCGCCAGCGGAGCGTGGCGGGCCAGCAGTTCTTCTTCCTGCTGGCTGCGCCACTTGCGCACGATGTCCCAACTCGGCGCCTGCAGCACGATCAGCGCATCCAGCTTGCGCCATAGCGGCTGGTAGCTGCGCAGCTGCTTGTTGACCCAATGGCGCCAGGTGCCTTCCGGATCTTCCTCGCGCTCCAGCGCGTTCACCGGTTTTTCCAGCGCGCTTTGCAGTTGCGGACGCAGGCCCAGCGCCCAGCCTTCCAGGATCACCAGCTTGGGCGGCCGGGTGATCCTGGGCCATTTGGAGGGCGCCATGCGCGTATCGCGGCCCTTGTCGAAGCGCGGGTGATCCACCGGCAGCTTGTCCGATGCCTGCGGCAAGGCGGCCAGCACCGACATCAGCAGTTCGATTTCGTGCGTGCCGGGCACGCCGCGGGTGCGCAGCAGCGGGTGGACCTGGTGAGCAAGGACTTCACGTTCGCTTCGCGAATAGTAGAAGTCGTCCAGCGACAGCACTTCGGTGGCCCAGCCGCGGCTTTCGGCCTGGGCCTTCATTTCCCGCGCCAGGGTGCTCTTGCCGCTGCCCTGCAGGCCCGACAGGCCCAACAGATAGGGGCGCCGGGAGCGGGCGATCCGTCCGGCGTACTGGTCGAGCAAGTGCCCGGCCAGGGTCGAATTCTGCGTGCTAGCATCCGAAGGGTGGGTTGGCATAGGTAAAGTAGGTCGCGCCGGGAGCTGTTTGCACGCAAATCAAGGAAGAGCGAGGGAGTGTATGTCAATACACGACCGAGCGATGACGCCGAGTTGCGGGCAAACAGACCCGGCCCTTCGGGTTGCCTCGCCACGGCCGCCATGCGGGGATCCTCGCTTGGCTCATGCGACCTGCATGAGCTGCAGCAAGGCTCACCACCTGGCAGCCGTGGCGAGGCAACGCGACCTGCTTTACCTATGCCAACACACCCTTACATTCCGCCATGATGGCGCGCGCGAGCCACGATTCAAGACCCCCATGCTGAAACGAGAAATCCTTGACACATTTGTGCAACTGTTGGACGAGGCCGGCAAGGCGGGAGAGCCCGAACCGACCGCGATGAGCCTGGCCACGGTCGACGCCGCCGGGCGCGTGAGTTCGCGCATCGTGCTGCTCAAGGGCGCCGACGAGCGCGGCTTCCGTTTCTACACCAACTACGAAAGCGACAAGGGCAGCCAGGTCGAGGCACACCCGCAGGTGGCGCTGTGCTTCCATTGGAAACAGCTGCACAATGCGGTGCAGGTGCGCGTGGAGGGCGTGGCTCGCAAGCTGCTGCCTGAAGAATCCGATGCGTATTTCGCCACGCGTCCGCGCGCCAGCCAGCTCGGCGCGTGGGCGTCGCTGCAATCGCAGACGCTGCCCGATCGCGACACCTTCGAGCAGCGCTTTGCGCGCTACGAACACGAGTTCGAAGGCCGCGAGGTATCCCGCCCGCCGCACTGGGGCGGCTACGTGGTGGAGCCGGACATGGTGGAGTTCTGGTACGGCGCCGAATTCCGGCTGCACGAACGCGTGCGCTGGAGCCGCCACGGCCAGACCTGGACGAGCCGCCTGCTTTACCCCTGATTCGATTCGCCAGCCATTCGGAGGCTTTTCGCATGCGTGCCACGCCCGCCGATCACGTCGCCCAGAATGGCTTTGTCGTGCACACGCGCGGCCGCGGCTTCACCGAGATCACCGACAAGGTGGGTGACGTCGTGGCCGCCAGCGGCGTGCACACCGGCATTGCGCACGTCTTCAGCCTGCACACCAGCTGCTCGCTGCTGATCAGCGAAAACGCCGACCCGACCGTGCGCGACGATCTCGAACGCTGGTTCGCGCGCGCCGTGCCCGATGGCGACAACATCTTCCGCCACGACGAGGAAGGCCCGGACGACATGCCCGCCCACGTGCGCGCCATCCTCACCGGCGTGAGCCTGATGGTGCCGGTGCACGCGGGCAAGGCGCAGCTGGGCACGTGGCAGGGCATCTATCTGTGGGAACACCGTCTCGATCCGCATCAGCGAAAGATCACGGTGACCGTGTTGGGACATTGAACGCGTGACCGATCTCCGTAACAGCGCCGACCATTATCCGCAGCGCATCGTCTGCCTCACCGAAGAACCCACCGAAGTGCTGTATGCGCTGGGCGAGGAGCACCGCATCGTCGGCATCTCCGGCTTCACCGTGCGCCCACCGCGTGCGCGCAAGGAAAAGCCCAAGGTATCGGCCTTCACCAGTGCGAAGATCGACGAAATCCTCAAGTTGCAGCCGGACTTCGTGATCGGCTTCTCCGACATCCAGGCCGATATCGCGCGCGAGCTGATCAAGGCGGGCGTGGAGGTGTGGATCAGCAACCACCGCAGCGTAGATGGCATCCTCGCTTATATCCGTCGCCTGGGCGCGATGGTGGGCGCGGCAGAGAAAGCCGAGGCCTATGCGCGCAAAGCCGAGCAGCAGATCGCCCGCATCGAAGCGGCCGCCACGCAGTTCGAGCGACGGCCGAAAGTGTATTTCGAGGAATGGGATGAACCCTTGATCAACGGCATCCAGTGGGTGGCGGAATTGATCCGCATCGCCGGCGGCGAGGATGTGTTTCCGCGGATGTCCGGCGAATCGCTCGCCAAGCATCGCATCCTGGCCGATGCGGGCGAGGTGGTGCGCGCGGCGCCGGATATCATTCTTGGCTCATGGTGCGGCAAGCGGTTCCGCCCGGAGCGCGTCGCGGCGCGCGAAGGGTGGAATGCGATTCCGGCCGTGCGCGAGGGTGAGCTTTACGAGATCAAGTCGCCGATCATCCTGCAGCCGGGGCCGGCGGCGCTGTTTGATGGGTTGGAGGCGATGCATGGGGTTTTTGCTGCTTGGGATAGGAAGCGGCGGGGATGATTTTTTGTTGTGGTGTTGGTGACTTGATTTGATGCGTGGTGGCGATGCTGCGCGTTTTTCTCCCTCTCCCCTTTGGGGAGAGGGTTGGGGTGAGGGGGCGCTCTTGCCTCACCGCTTCGTTCTTTAGCCGTCATCCCGGCGCAGGCCGGGATCCAGTGACTTTGCGCTGGGTTGTCGCGTGGAGTGTGGTCGGTTTTTACCAGCGTTCCCGCAACCTGGCCGCCTACGCGGCGGGCGTTCCGGCCTCCTGCCGGAGGCCGGGTCACTTTCTCTTGCTTGCCCAAGAGAAAGTAACCAAAGAGAAGGGCCCCCCGGATGAGGCGCCTTCCGGGCGAAGCCCGGAAGGTACGCGGACGGGTTACGGGGTTTGCCGACAGGGCATCCTGCCCTGACGCCAAACTGGCCGGCATCCTTGCCGGCCACCCTTCGGGCTATTCCTCCACCCGCCCGCCGCCTCATACGGGGACCCGGAAGATCAAGAGCACGAGCCGACGGCTCGTGCCGCTACGCGGCACATCGCGTCGTGGCAGGCGCGGAGCGCCTGCCTTGGAGGTTGTTCAAAATCTCCGAAGCAGCTCCATTCCCTCACCGTCATCCCCGCGAAAGCGGGGATCCAGCGACTTTACGCGCTGCGAGAAGGCTTAAAGACACTAGATCCCCGCTTTCGCGGGGATGACGGTGAGGCGAAATGTGCACACGCGCGAGATTTGAATCAGCTCCAAAGGCAGGAATGAGGTTCCGTGTTGGAACGTGCTGAGGAAGTTGAGCAGCGCGCTACGG
>Ga0268248_100194_pt1 | contig 32230 bp, 31 predicted proteins | sample AgamicAtAme_FD_200856 | JGI IMG/M metagenome (GOLD analysis project Ga0268248, IMG submission 200856) | Agave microbial communities from Guanajuato, Mexico - At.Am.e (v2) (version 2) | ecosystem: Host-associated > Plants > Phyllosphere > Phylloplane/Leaf | place: Guanajuato, Mexico | collected... | reverse complement strand
AGCGCGTTCATGTTGGCGCCGTCGGTGTACACCTGGCCGCCGTGCTGGTGCACGATCTCGCAGATCTTGACGATGTCTTCCTCGAACACGCCGTGCGTGGACGGGTAGGTGATCATCAGCGCGGCGAGGCGGTCGCTGAACTTCTCGGCGGCGCGCTGGATGTCGGCCACGTCCACGTTGCCGTTCGCGTCGCACTTGGTCACCACCACCTGCATGCCGCACATCTGCGCGGAGGCCGGGTTGGTGCCGTGGGCCGATTCCGGGATCAGGCAGATGTCGCGGTGGCCTTCGCCGCGCGAGCGGTGGTAGGCGCGGATGGCGAGCAGGCCGGCGTATTCGCCTTGCGCACCGGAGTTCGGCTGCAGGCTGACCGCGTCGTAGCCGGTGCATTCCACCAGCATCGCTTCCAGCTCGTCGATGAGCTGCTTGTAGCCCTTGGCCTGGTCGGCCGGCGCCAGCGGATGGATGTTGGCGAACTCCGGCCACGTCACCGGGATCATCTCGGCGGTGGCGTTGAGCTTCATGGTGCAGCTGCCCAGCGGGATCATGGTGCGATCCATCGCCAGGTCCTTGTCGGCCAGCGAACGCATGTAGCGCAGCAGCTCGTGCTCGCTGTGGTGCGTGTTGAAGGCCGGGTGGGTCAGGAACTTGGTGGTGCGCAGCAGCTGCGGCGGCAGCGCGTCGTGCACGCTGGCGTCGAGGGCATCGATATCGGTGATCTTGGCGCCGAACACCTCGGCCAGCGCAACGACGTCGGCACGCGTGGTGGTTTCATCCAGGCTGACGCCGACGCTGCTGGTGTCGATGGCGCGCAGGTTGAAGCCGGCGGCGCGTGCCTTGGCGTGCAGTGCTTCGGCATCCACGCCGGTGATGTGCAGCGTATCGAAGAAGTGCGCGTCGGCGGCGACGCCGGCCTGGCGCAGCGCAGCGAACAGGATCGCGGTGAGGCGATGCACGTGGCGGGCGATGCGGGTGAGGCCTTCCGGACCGTGGTACACGGCGTACATGCTCGCCATCACGGCCAGCAGCACCTGCGCGGTACAGATGTTGGAGGTGGCCTTCTCGCGGCGGATGTGCTGCTCGCGCGTCTGCAGGGTGAGGCGGTAGGCCGGCTTGCCTTCGGCGTCGATGGACACGCCGATCAGGCGGCCCGGCATGGAGCGCTTGTAGCTGTCGCGGCAGGCCATGAAGGCGGCGTGCGGGCCACCGAAGCCGAACGGCACGCCGAAGCGCTGCGTATTGCCCACCACGATGTCGGCGCCCCATTCTCCCGGCGCGGCGATCAGGGTCAGGGCGAGCAGGTCGGTGGCCACGCAGACCACTCCGTGGCGCGCGTGCACGGCATCGGCCAGTGCCTTGTAGTCGTTGATCCGGCCGAAGGTGTCGGGGTACTGCAGCAGTACGCCGTAGCTGTCGACGCTGGCCGCTTCGCTGTCGTCGCCGATGTGCAGGTCGATGCCCATCGCCTCGGCGCGGGTCTTGAGCACTTCCAGCGTCTGCGGGTGCACGGCGCGGGAAACGAAGAAGGTGTTGGACTTGGACTTGGCCGAGCGCTTGGCCAGCGTCATCGCCTCGGCGGCGGCGGTGCCCTCGTCGAGCAGGGACGCGTTGGCGATCTCCATGCCGGTGAGGTCGGCGCACATGGTCTGGAAGTTGATGAGCGCCTCCATGCGGCCCTGCGAGATCTCCGCCTGGTACGGCGTATAGGCCGTGTACCACGCCGGATTCTCCAGGATGTTGCGCAGGATGACGTTCGGGGTCAGCGTGCCGTAGTAGCCCTGGCCGATGAAGCTCTTGAACACCTGGTTCTTGTCGGCGATGGCGCGGATCTTGGCGATCGCTTCCACTTCGGTGATCGGCGCCGGCAGGGCGAGCGGCGCGGGCGACTTGATCTTGCCCGGCACGATGGCGTCGGTCATCGCTTCCAGCGAGTCGTAGCCCAGCAGCGCCAGCATGGTGGCGATTTCCGCTTCGTTGGGGCCGATGTGACGCTCGATGAAGGCGTCGTGGTGCTCGAGGTCGCGCAGGGAAGGGTTGGCGTTCTGACTCATTGGCAGGGGCGTCCGTAGGAAACGTGCAAGCCGCACGCGAAGCGCCCCTCTGTCCTTTTGCCTGAGAGTTTGGAAGGCAGGGCGGTGAAACCCAGGCTTCGTGCCCCTTCGGCGCCGGATTGAACCGGTCTCTCCAGAGTGTTGGTGCGGGTGATGGTATGGGGCCTGAGCGATTACGGGCGTTGCGCCTTCGGCAGCGGCTCCCGCCGCTTCTCCCACCACACGCTAAACGGCGATTATAGGGGGCCTTGGCCGGGATTGCTTCCCTGGGTGCGGATTGGGTCTCAGCGGGAGCTGAGAGACCGTTCATGATCTTCCCGCACGCCATTCTCCCTCACCGTCATTCCGGCGCAGGCCGGAATCCAGTGGCCTCCACGTTGGATTTTCGCGAACGGGCCCAAGAGCGGGAGATATCGCGCCCATCTTACGCATTCGCTACTGGATTCCGGCCTGCGCCGGAAGGACGGTGAGGCGAATTAGGCGCTGAGGCCAGTCCGACGCTCTAACATGGCCAATCTGTTCACGGAGCTTCCCATGCCCAAACCCCCGTTCCAGCTCACCCGGATCGACCACGTGGTGCTGCGCGTGGCCGACGTGGCCGCCATGCAGCGCTTCTACTGCGAGGTACTCGGCTGCCGGGAGGAGCGCCGGCAGGACGAGATCGGGCTGGTGCAGCTGCGTGCCGGGGATTCCCTGATCGATCTGGTCGCGCTGGACGGCAAGCTCGGCCGCGTGGGTGGCGCCGGCCCAGGCGCGGAGGGGCACAACATGGACCACCTCTGCCTGCAGGTGGAGGGCTACGACGAAGCCGCCATCGTGGCGCACCTGAAGGCGCACGGCGTGCGCGTGGGCGAAGTGGGCTCGCGCTACGGCGCCAAGGGCGAGGGCCCGTCCATCTACCTGTACGACCCGCAGGGCAACATGGTCGAGTTGAAGGGGCCGCCGCACGCCTGAGTGGCGCGGACCGCGCTTACCCCTGCGGAATTCCCGTCATGTCCGGCAGGTGATGCGCGATGCCCTTGTGGCAGTCGATGCAGGTCTTCTCGCCCGTGCCCAGCCAGCGCTTGTGGATCTCGGCGGCGCGCGTCGATTGCCGCGTCAGGTCCATCGACGCGTAGTTGTGGCAGTTGCGGCATTCCAGCGAATCGTTGGCTTTGAGTCGCGCCCATTCGTGCTCGGCCAGTTCAAGGCGGTGGTCGAGGAATTTCTCGCGCGTGTCCACCGTGCCGAACAGCTTGCCCCAGACTTCCTTGGACGCCTGCATCTTGCGGGCGATCTTGTCCGTCCACTTGTGCGGCACATGGCAGTCGGGACAGGTGGCGCGCACGCCGGAGCGGTTGGTGTAGTGGATGGTCGTCTTCAGTTCCTGGAACACGTTGTCGCGCATTTCATGGCAACCCGTGCAGAACGCTTCGGTGTTGGTCATCTCCAGGCCCGTGTTGAACGCGCCCCAGAACAGCACGCCCGCGATGAAGCCGCCGAGCGTGAGAAAGCCCAGACTGTAGTGGATGCTTGGGCGGCGAACGGTCCGCCACAGCGCGAGCAGCCAACGCTTGAGTCGTGGCCACATGGTCAGTTCGCCTTCTTGTCTTGTTCTTCGGACAGGATGGTGTCGATGTCCTTGAAGGTATTGGCGACCAGCGGCTTGGCGTCGGTCTGCACCACGTGGCACTGGTTGCAGAAGTAGCGGCGCGGCGAAATGGTGGCGAGGAACTGGTCGTTGCGATCCATGTAGTGCGTCACGCTGACCGGCGGCGCCTGGAACTTGTCGGCGTTGGCGCGCGCGTGGCACAGCAGGCAGCGGTTGGAGTTCTTGTCGATCTGGTAGTTGTCGATCGCGTGCGGAATGGTCGGCGGCTGCATCGGGTAGGCGCGGTTGCGCTTGACGTCCGCGTTTTCCACGCGCGCCATCAAGGGCGGTGCGATTTCCTGATTGACCGGCGCGCCCCGGCGGATGGCGTCGATCTGGTCGCCGGCCGCCACGGGTTCGGCCGTGCTCGCGGCGGCGGGCGTTGTCGTCGTACTAGCGGCGGCCACGTGCGGCTCGGGCGTGGATTTCCTGCCGACGGCAAAGCCCACGGCGGCGGCCACGAGCACCACCAGCACCGCGATGAGCATCAGAGACTTGTCGCGCATGGATGGTTCTCCTAGACGGCCACGACCTTGACCGCGCACTTCTTGTAGTCGGTCTGCTTGGAGATGGGATCGGTCGCGTCCAGCGTCACCTTGTTGATCAGCTGGCCGGCGTCGAACCACGGCACGAACACCAGGCCCGGCGGCGGGCGGTTGCGTCCGCGCGTCTCCACCCGCGAGCGCATTTCGCCGCGGCGGGAGATCACCTTCACTTCGTCGCCGCGCTTGAGTCCGCGCGCGCGGGCGTCGTCGGGGTTCATGAACACCACCGCCTCAGGGACGGCGCGGTACAGCTCGGGCACGCGCATGGTCATCGAACCGGAATGCCAGTGTTCCAGCACGCGGCCGGTGGACAGCCATAGGTCGTATTCCTTGTCGGGCATCTCGGCGGGCGGTTCATAGGGCAGGGCCCAGATCACCGCGCGGCCGTCAGGGTTGCCGTAGAACTGGAACTGCGTCCCCGCCTTCACGTACGGGTCGGAACCTTCGCGATAGCGCCAGCGCGTTTCCTTGCCGTCGACCACGGGCCAGCGCAGGCCGCGCGCCTTGTGGTAATCGTCGAACGGTGCAAGGTCGTGGCCATGGCCGCGGCCAAACGTGGCGTATTCCTCGAACAGCCCTTTCTGCACGTAGAAGCCGAAGGCGGCCGCTTCGTCGTTGTCGTAGCCGGCTTCGATGTCCGAGCTGGGGAACTTGTCCACGTTGCCGTTGCGGTACAGCACCTCGAACAGCGTTTTGCCCTTGAACTGCGGGTTCGCCGCGAGGATGTCGGCGGGCCACACCTCGTCGGTGGTGAAGCGCTTGGAGAATTCCATCAGCTGCCACAGGTCCGAGCGCGCCTGGCCCGGCGCCTTCACCAGCTGATGCCAGAACTGCGTGCGGCGCTCGGCATTGCCGTAGGCGCCTTCCTTCTCCACCCACATGGCGGCGGGAAGAATGAGATCGGCCGACTGCGCGGTGACCGTAGGGTAGGCATCGGACACGACGATGAAGTTGCGCGGGTCGCGATAGCCGAGGTAGGTCTCCTGCATCAGGTTGGCGCCGGCCTGCACGTTGTTGTTCACCTGCACCCAGTACGCGCTGAGCTTGCCGTCGCGCAGCATGCGGTTCTGCTGCACGGCGTGGTAGCCGGGCTTGGGCTGGATGATGCCGTGCGGGATCTTCCAGATCTCCTCCGCGTGCTTGCGGTGCTCGGGGTTGGTCACCACCATGTCGGCCGGCAGGCGATGGCTGAAGGTGCCCACTTCGCGCGCGGTGCCGCAGGCGGATGGCTGGCCGGTGAGCGAGAACGGGCTGTTGCCCGGCGTGGAAATCTTGCCGGTGAGCAGGTGCAGGTTGTAGACCATGTTGTTGGCCCACACGCCGCGCGTGTGCTGGTTGAAGCCCATGGTCCAGAACGACACGACCTTGGTCTTCGGGTCGGCGTACAACTCGGCCAGTTTTTCCAGCCAGCCCTTTTCCACGCCCGTCATTTCGACGGCTTTTTCCAGCGTGTAGGGCTTGACGAAGGCGGCGAACTGCTCGAAGTCGATGGCTTCGCCGGCGTTCGGATCCTTGGCGTTTTTCGCATTCACCTCCAGCGGATTGTCCGGACGCAGGCCGTAGCCGATATCGGTGACGCCGCGCTTGAACGTGGTGTGCTTGTCGACGAAATCCTGGTTGACGCGGCCGCTCTGAATAATGTGGTTGGCGATGTAGTTGAGGATCACCAGGTCCGTCTGCGGCGTGAAGACGATAGGGATATCGGCCAGCTCGAAGCTGCGGTGCTCGAAGGTCGACAGCACCGCCACCTTGACGTTGGGGTTGGACAGCCGCCGGTCGGTCACGCGTGTCCACAGGATCGGGTGCATCTCCGCCATGTTCGAGCCCCACAGCACGAAGGCGTCGGCGGCTTCGATGTCGTCGTAGCACCCCATCGGCTCGTCCATGCCGAAGGTACGCATGAAGCCCATCACGGCCGAGGCCATGCAATGGCGTGCGTTGGGGTCCAGGTTGTTGCTGCGGAAGCCGGCCTTGAACAGCTTGTTGGCGGCATAGCCTTCCCACACCGTCCACTGGCCGGAACCGAACATGCCGACGTACTCGGGGCCTTTCTCCTTGAGCACGCGCTTGAACTGCTGCGCCATCACGTCGAAGGCTTCGTCCCACGACACTTCGGTGAACGTGCCGTCCTTGGCGTAGACGCCATCCTTCTTGCGCAGCAGGGGCGCGGTGAGCCGGTCCGCGCCGTACATGATCTTGGAGAGGAAATAACCCTTCACGCAGTTGATGCCGCGGTTGACCTCCGCCAGCTGGTCGCCGTGCGTGGCCACCACGCGGCCATCCTTCACCGCCACATTGACGCCGCAGCCGGTGCCGCAGAAACGGCAGGGCGCCTTGCTCCACTTGAGCTGGGTCAGGTCGCCTTCCAGCAGCACGTTGGTGGCGCTGGCGGGCACGGCCAGCCCGGCCACGTTCGCGGCCACCGCCACGGCGGTGTTGCGGATGAATTCCCGTCGCGTCAGGTTCAGCGTCATGCGTCGACTCCTTGGGGCGTTGCCGCGGTGTGCACCACGTCGTCCATCACGGCGCAGGGTTCCACGTGGTGGTAGATCAGCGATACGTTGATGACGCCGGGCAGGGCTTCCAGCGCGTCGATGTGGTCCATCACGGCGCGCTGGCTGTCGGTCTCGCACACCACCACGCAGCGGCAATCGCCTTGAACGGCGATGTCCAGCGCGGCGTGCTGCTCCACGAAGGCGCCGAGCGCGGCGATGGCATCCGGGCGATGCAGCACGACGAGGCTGGAAATGTGGTGCTCGTCCTTCATGGCATTCCCTTGCGGGGAGGCGATGGCGTCAGACATGGGGCGGCCCGCTCACGAACATCTGCCAGAACCACACGGCAAAGCCGAAGGCGGCGATGAACATCACCGACAGCACGGGAAACAGCACGAGCAGCAGCAGAAACGCGGTGCGTTCCTGCTGGCGCGAGCTTGGGTTGGTCGTCGGTTCCACGCGCACCTCCTCTCGGCAGGACGGCTCACCCCTATCTGCGCTTAAGCTAGAGCGATGTAACCCCTGGGGTGCTGACCTGAGTCAGTCCAGCCATCGATCTTGGTGACGGCTGGCAAAGCATGCTTGGATGCGAACGGGCAAAGTCTACGTATCGCCGGCCGGCTTGGCAGTAGAGGCGATGTGAATTTCCATGACAAAAGGAGCTGTGCATGGCAACAACGCTGTCGACTAAGTACTTCTTCGGGTGCTTGATGCTTGCCACGTGTCTCGCCTTCTTGGCGAACGCTGCCGATGCGCCCGTGTCGCCCGCTCCCGCGGGCGTAAGCGTGAGGGTGCAGGGCAAGCCCGCGCTGACGCTCGACGCCGCTGCGTTGGCTGGCATGCCGCATGAAGAGGTCACCGCTTCGGCACACGACGAGCCAGCCGCCCAGTGGCGCGGCGTAAAGCTGGAAGACGTGCTGGCCAAGGCCGGCGTGCCCTTGGACAAGCCGCTGCGTGGCAAGGCGCTGGCATCCTTCGTCCGAGTCACGGCCGCGGACAAGTACCAGGTGGTGTTCGGGCTGGCCGATCTCGATCCGACGCTGGGGCACACGCAGGTGCTGCTGGTGGATACGCGCGACGGCAAGCCGCTGGACAAGGACGGGCCGCTGCGCCTGCTCGTTCCCGGCGACAAGCGACCTGCGCGCTGGGTGCGCAGTGTCACCATCATCGAGGTGGTGGATGGTGGGACGACCGATCGGCCTTGATTGCAAGGCGCTTGTTCAAAATCTCGTGTGAGCACCCATTACCTTGCTCGTCATTCCGGCGCAGGCCGGAATCCAGTAGCGACGATGGTTGGTTGTCGCGTGCAGCCAGAACTTTTGGCTCTTTCGCGAAAACCGTGCACCGAGGCCACTGGATGACCAGCCCTTCGGCTGTTGAAAAGCCCTTCCGGCCTGCGCCGGAATGACGGTGAGGGGAGTGAACCTCGCGGTGATGTCGAAACGGTGATGTCGAAAAAGGCTAGGGCCCCAGCCTCTCCGGATGCGTATACACATTGTGACTCCCCGGACGCGCAAAGCCGATCAACGTAATGCCCGCACTGCGCGCAAGTTCGACAGCAAGTGCCGTCGGCGCGGAGATCGCGGCCAGCACGGCGATGCCGACGCTCGCCGCCTTGGTCACCATTTCGTAGCTGGCGCGGCTGGTGACCAGGGCGAATCCCGCATCCACATCAACGCCAGCGCGATGGATGGCTCCGATCAGCTTGTCCAGCGCGTTGTGGCGGCCGACGTCCTCGCGCACATGAAGAATATGGCCCGAGGCATCGGCCCAGGCCGCCGCGTGCACCGCGCCGGTGGCGAGGTTCATCGGCTGGCGCGCCTTGAGTTCCTGCAGCGCGCGTTCCAGTGCTTCGCGGGTCAGACTGGGGCCAGCGCCCGCCGCGCCGTCGTGGCGCACCGCGTTTTCCAGGTCCCGCGTGCCGCAGATGCCGCAGCCGCTGCGGCCCGGCAGCAGGCGTTCCCGCGCCTTGTCCAGATGCGCGCCCGGAGCGTTGTCGGTGACGCGCATGGCCAGCTCGATGCCTTCGAGCAGGGCATGCGTTTCCAGCTGCAGCAGTTGCGATGCGTCGTTGACCAGGCGCTCGGTCAGCGAGAAACCCAGGGCGAAATCGTCCAGGTCGTGCGGCGAGGCCATCATCACGGCGAAGCTGGCGCCGTTGTAGACCATGGCGACGGGGATTTCCTCGGCGATGAGGTCTTCCTCGTGCGACGACGCGCCGTTTCGCCAGCGGTCGACCGTGCGGACGGCAACACCCGGCGATGTCTCTGCGCGGTCGGACACGGGCGGTTCTCCTGCGGTTGCGGCGGCAAACGGTCGCGTGTCGACCGGGCGCGGACGGCCTCGGTCGACACCGCGCATCGTATCAAGGTAGCTTGGCCGCTTGCATACGGCAGCCCCCGCGCAGAGCATGGCGGGGAGGCAGCTTCCCGCGCGACGACACAGGCCACGACTTCGGATGATTGCTTACCACGACGCCCTTCAGCGGATCTTGCAGCACGCCAGGCGGCTAGAGGCGCTGTCGTACCCGGTGGGCGAGGCCGTGGGCAAGGTGCTGGCGCGCGATGTGGTGAGCCCGATGGACTTGCCCTCGTTCGATCATTCGGCGATGGACGGTTATGCCCTGCACGCCCCGCAAGCGCTTGCGGCAGGTTCGGAGCATGCGGTGCAGGGTTCGCAGGCCGCGGGCGATGCGCGGCGCGCATCCGCCGGCATGGCCTGGGAAATCATGACCGGCGCGCGTCTACCCGATGGGCTCGATACCGTGGTGCCGGTCGAGCATACGGAACTGCTGGAACGCCGGCCTGACGGTTCGCCCGCGCGCATCCGCCTGCTCGATGCGGTGATGCCGACGGCCAACGTCCGTTACGCCGGCAGCGACGTTGCGAAAGGCACTGTGATCGCCTCCGCCGGCACCCGCGTGGCGGCCAGTCACGTGATGTTGTTCGCGGCGCTTGGTATCGCCGCGGTGGAGGTGGTGCGCGCGCCACGGGTGGCGATCATCTGCACCGGCAAGGAATTGCAGGCGGATCCGTCGCAGCCGCTGCGCGATGGCGAGATCTACGCCTCCAACGGTCCGTATCTCGCGGCGGCGCTCGCCGCGATGGGCGCGCACGTGCTGTCTTGCGAAACGGTGGACGACACCGGACAGAGCTTCACCGACGCCATGCGGCGTGCGCAACGCGCGGGTGTCGATCTGATCGTCAGCACCGGCGCCGTGTCGATGGGACGCTACGACTTCGTGCCCGACGCCCTGGCGGAACTCGACGCGCGCCTGCTGTTCCACAAGGTCGGCATTCGCCCCGGCAAGCCGCAACTGGCGGCGATGCTGGGCGATGCGATGGTGTTCGGCCTGCCCGGTACGCCCATGGCCGTGGCGGTGGGGTTGCGCTTTTTCATCGCGCCGCTGCTGCGCGCCATGCGTGGGCAGGCGGCCGAACCCGCGTGGCAGGCCGTGCTCGATACGCCGCAGCAGCCCAAGCCCGGCTTGCGCCATTTCCTGCGGGGTCGCGTGACGCAGGATGAAACCGGCCGGCTTCATGCGCAGGTGCTCGCGCAGCAGCAGCCGTTCCGCATCCAGCCGTTCGCGCAGGCCGGGGCCTGGATCGTGCTGCCGGAAGACGCCGGCCCCGTCGCGCCAGGCGCGCAAGTCATCGTGGCGAGCCTGCATCCCGACGAGCCGCTGCTCGGCGGATCAGACCCTCAAGGAGTCGCATCATGAAACTGCAGATCGAAGGGCAGAGCCTGCGCGTGCGCATCGGCGAGGTGGAGCTGGCCAGCCTGCTGGTGGGCCAGCCCGTGGTTTCGCATACGCGTTTTACACACGACATGTCGCTGTCGTGCACGCTGCGCGCGGTGGCCGGCGCGGCGGCACGCTTCAGTGGGCCGGCGGTCGCCTGGACGATCGACCTGCCCGAAGACTCCCTGCGCGCCTACGCGGCCACCTTGCCGTCCCGCGACGGGCTGACGTTTGTGCTGGAAAGCGGCGAGGGCGAGCCACTGGAACTGCTGTTCGACGTGGACGTGCGCGACAGCGTGCGCCATCGTCGCGCCAAGTAGACGATGGGCTGGACTATCCTCAACCACCGCACCAGGAGTGACACGATGAAGCGTCGGCTGTTGCAAGCCCTGTTGGCCCTCGGGGCGGTGTTCGCATCCGCGTCGATGGCCGCGCCCGCCGACAACCACATCACGGTGGCCGCCGCGGCCGACCTGCATCAGGCGCTGGACGAGGTGGCGGCGGCGTATCGCCACGATCATCCCGGCAGCCGCATCGACGTGGTGTATGGCTCCTCGGGCAACCTGCTGACGCAGATCGAGCAGGGCGCGCCCTTCGAGATCTTCTTCTCGGCGGACAGCGGCTACCCGCAGCAACTGGTGGAGCACGGCAAGGCAGGCGGTACGCCGGTGCCTTATGCATTTGGCCACCTGGTGATGTGGAGCGCGAGCATCGACATGCGCGGCGTGCAGGTCGCCGACCTGGCGCAGCCTCGCTTCGGACGCATCGCCATCGCCAATCCGCAGCATGCGCCGTACGGCAAGCGCGCCGAACAGGCGCTGCGTGCGGCGGGCGTATGGGACAAGCTGCAGTCGCGGCTGGTGTTTGGCGACAACATCGGCCAGACCGCGCAGTTCGCGCAGAGCGGCAACGCGCAGGTGGGGCTGGTGGCGGAATCGCTGGTGATCAACTCGCCCGTCAAGGGCACGTCCGAGCCCGTGCCGGCATCGCTGTACGAGCCGCTGAAGCAGAGTTTCGTACTGACCCGGCGCGGCGCGGACAACCCGCTTGCGCAGGACTTCGCACGCTACGTGCAGTCGGCGCCGGCCAAGGCCCTGCTTGCGCGCTACGGCTTCAACCTGCCGGAGGACGGCGCGCACTGAGCGCCCCTCATGGCCTGGCTGACGGATGCGGACATCGAGGCGTTGGGGCTGACGCTGCGGCTGGCGACGACGGTCACGGTGCTGTTGCTGCTGTTCGGCCTGCCGCTGGCGTGGTGGCTGGCGCATACGCGCTCGCGCTGGCGGCGCCCCATCGCCGCCGTGGTGGCCCTGCCCCTGGTGTTGCCGCCGACCGTGCTGGGTTTCTATCTGCTGATGCTGCTGGGGCCGAACGGCGTGGTGGGGCGGGCCATGGCCGCGCTCGGGCTGGCGGCGTTGCCGTTCACCTTCAAGGGACTGGTGGTGGCCTCGATGCTGTATTCGCTGCCGTTCGTGGTGCAGCCGCTGCAGAACGCCTTCGAAGCGGTGGGCAACCGCCCGCTGGAAGTGGCCGCCTGCCTGCGTGCGGGGCCGCTGGACCGCTTCTTCAGCATCGCCTTGCCCCTGGCCTTGCCGGGCGTGGTGACCGCAGCGGTGCTTAGTTTTGCCCACACGGTGGGCGAGTTCGGCGTGGTGCTGATGATCGGCGGCAACATTCCGGGCCAGACGCGCGTGCTGTCCATGCGCATCTACGATCATGTGCAGGCGGGCGAGTACCACCAGGCCAACGTGCTGTCGCTGTGCCTGCTCGCGGTGTCGTTCGCGGCCTTGCTCGCCATGTCGCTCTTGCGCACCCGCAGGCAGACGCGTGACTGATTCCCCGCACGGCCTGGAAGCCAAGCTCGCCTGGCGCCGCGGTGCGCTCGCGTTCGATATCGACCTGCGCTTGCCGCCGCAGGGCATCACCGCCTTGTTCGGGCCTTCCGGCGCGGGCAAGAGCAGCTGCCTGCGCGCCATCGCGGGACTGGAACGCGACGCGTCGGGCCGGATGAGTTTTGGATCGCAGCTGTGGCAGGACAGCCTGCATCGCGTATTCGTGCCCACGCATCGTCGGCGCCTCGGCTATGTCTTCCAGGAGCCCAGCCTGTTTACCCATCGCAGCGTCGCCGGCAACCTGGATTTCGGCTATCGGCGCGCGGGCCGCCCGGCGCATCTGGATCGCGAAGGCCTGATTGATCGCTTCGGCTTGCGGCCCCTGTTGCCGCGTCGCGTGGATCACCTCTCCGGTGGCGAGCGCCAGCGCGTGGCGATGGTGCAGGCGCTGCTTTCCGATCCCGCCCTGCTGCTGTTCGACGAGCCGTTGTCCGCGCTCGATGGCGCGGCGCGCGGTGACCTCATGGCTTGCCTGGAATCGCTGCATGCCACGCTGCGCGTGCCGATGATCTACGTGAGCCACAACGTGGACGAGGTGGCGCGGCTGGCCGACCATCTGGTGCTGATGGAAGCGGGACACGTGGTGGCGCAGGGCAGCCTGCAGGACACCCTGACCCGGCTGGACCTGCCGCCGGCCTTGGGCGAAGCCGTGGGCGCGGTCATCGACGGGCAGGTGGTGGATGTCGACGCGCAGGACCAACTGGTCGCGCTGGAGTTCGCCGGCGGGCGCCTGTGGCTGCCGTATCGCCACGAAAGCGTGGGCCAGCGGCTGCGTTGCCGCATCGGCGCCCGCGACGTGGTGCTGACCAAGGCTCCGCAGGAAGGCACCAGCGCGCTCAACCAGCTGCCGTGCCGCATCATCGCCGTGGCCGACGCGGATCATCCCTCGCAGTTGCTCGTGCAGCTCGATGCCGGCGGCAACACGCTGCTGGCCCGCATCACGCGCCGATCCTGGTACGCCCTGGCGCTGGCGCCGGGCAGCACGGCCTGGGCGCAGGTGAAGGCCGTTGCGCTGGGACTTTGACGGGCGCGCTATGCTCAGTGCCACGCGGCCATACTTCCTCGCACAATGGGAACCATGAGCGACCTGATCAGCGTCAGCCAGGCGGAAGCCTTGATCGCCGAACACATGCCCTCGTTTGGCAGTGAGCGCGTGCGCTTGGGCGATGCCGCAGGACGGATACTTCGGCAAGCCGTGCACGCCGAACACGATCATCCGCCATTCGACCGCGTGATGATGGATGGCATCGCCGTGCACTGGTCCGCCACCTTGCCGCGCCGCTTGCGCGTGGCAGGCGCGCAGATGGCAGGCATGCGGATGCAATCGCTGTCCGCGCATGACGCGTGCCTCGAGGTGACGACCGGCGCCATGCTGCCGGCCGGCACCGACTGCGTGATTCCGGTGGAGCAATTGCACCGCGATGGCGACAGCTACGCGCTGGCGGACGGCTACCAGCCCGCCGCAGGGCAGTTCATCCACCGGCGTGGCTCGGATTGTACGCAAGGCAGCCTGTTGCTCTCGCCGGGCATGCACCTGGGGCCGGCGGAAATGGCCTTGCTGGCGGCCAATGGCGTGGCGATGGTCGAGGTGGCGGCGATGCCGTCGGTCGCCATCGTGTCCACCGGCGATGAACTGGTGGAGGTCGATGCGCCCCTGGGCGAAGGACAGATCCGCCGCTCCAACGACACCGCCGTGCGTGCGGCGCTGCGGCTCGACGGCTTCGACCGCGTCGTCGCCGAGCATATCGTCGACGATGAAGACGCCACGCGCGTGCGCATCGCCGAACTGCTGCTGCAGCACGACGTGCTGTTGCTTTCCGGTGGCGTATCGATGGGGCAGCGCGACTACGTGCCCGCGGCGCTGGCGGCGGAAGGCGTGCGCAAGGTGTTCCATCGCATTGCGCAGAAGCCGGGCAAGCCGATGTGGTTCGGTATCGGCCCGCGCGGGCAGGCGGTGTTCGCCTTGCCCGGCAACCCCGTGTCCGCCCTGGTGTGCGCCACGCGCTATGCGCGCCCAGCCCTGCGCGCAGCGCTGGGAGCGTCGCCCGCGGCACCCGAATACGTGTGCCTGGACGAGGCGGTGGACATCAACCCGACGCTGGCCAGCTTCGTGCCCGCGCGCGTACAAACCGACACGCAGGGGAGGCTGATGGCCTATCCAGTACCTTCACGCACCTCGGGTGATTTTTCGTCCCTGCCGCGCACGCAGGGATTCGTGCAGTTGCCACCGGGGCAGGGCAAGGCGCCCGCCGGTACGGTGGCGTCGTTCTACCGGTGGTGAGATGAACGCACTCGACGCCCGCGAATCCTCGGCCGTGCTGCCGGTCGATCAATGGGGCCGCCCGTTGCACGACCTGCGCATTTCGGTGATGGACCGCTGCAATTTCCGTTGTCCGTACTGCATGCCGGAGTCGACCTACGGCGAGCACTTCACCTTCCTTCGCAACGACGAACGCCTGAGTTTCGACGAGATCGAACGCCTGTGCCGCTTGGCCGCGACGCAGGGCGTGAGCAAGCTGCGCCTTACCGGCGGCGAACCGCTGTTGCGGCCAAACCTGGTCGAACTGGTCGCGCGCTTGCGCCGCATCGACGGCATCACCGATCTGGCCCTGACCTCCAATGGCGTGCTGCTGTCGCGGCATGCGAACGAGCTGCGCGATGCCGGCCTCGACCGCGTCACCATCAGCCTCGACACGCTCGACCCTGCGCTGTTCCACCGCATGAGCGGCGGACGCGGCGCACTGGACGACGTGCTGGCCGGTATCGAGGCCGCCCGCGCTGCCGGGTTCCCACACGGCGTGAAGCTCAACACCGTGGTGCAGCGTGGCGTGAACGAGCACACGGTGCTGGACCTGGTCGAGCGCTTCCGTGGCAGCGGCATCGTCGTGCGCTTCATCGAATACATGGACGTGGGCAACCGCAACGACTGGAGTCCGGAGGCGGTGGTGCCCTCGGCCGAGCTGATACAGCGCATCGGCGGCCGCTGGCCGCTGCGCGCCGTGCCGCCGACCTACCCCGGCGAGGTCGCCACGCGCTACCGCTTCGAGGACGGCGCGGGTGAAATCGGCATGATCTCGTCCATCAGCCAGCCGTTCTGCGGCGGCTGCACGCGGGCGAGGCTGTCTTCCGAAGGCATGCTGTACACCTGCCTGTTCGCCACCCGCGGCACCGACCTGCGTGGTCCCTTGCGCGGCGGCGCCACCGACGCGGAGCTGACCGAGCTGCTGCGGGACACCTGGCTCCGCCGCCGCGATCGTTACAGCGAGGAGCGGGCCGGGCACCACGGCAAGGCGCCCCGCAAGATCGAAATGCACTACATCGGTGGCTGACGGAGGCTCTGGAAACGGGATGCCGCGTTTTCTAGACGGTTTTTTAATTTCGCCCGCCCGCATCCGGCCGATAATCCTCCCCATGCCTTTCCGGAGTGCCCCGTGACCGCACTGCCCACCACGCTTTCCCACGTCGACGAACAGCAGCAGCCACGCATGGTGGACGTCGGCGCCAAGGCGGTGACCCGCCGGACGGCCCGCGCCCGCGCCCGGGTCACTTTTCCCGCCGATGTCGCGCAGCGCCTGCACGAGGCCGGCTACGTGACGCCCAAGGGCGCCGTGCTCACCGTGGCGCAGATCGCCGGCGTGATGGGCGCCAAGGCCACGCCGCAGCTGATTCCGCTGTGCCATCCGCTCGGCATCGACAAGTGCGATATCGACATCCGCATGGAGGGCGTGGATGCCTGGATCGATTGCACCGTGGCCTGCGCCGGGCGCACGGGCGTGGAAATGGAAGCGCTGACCGGCGCGAGCATTGCCGCGCTGACCATCTACGACATGTGCAAGGCGATGTCGCACGACATCGTGATCGGTGAGATTCGCCTCGTCGCCAAGACGGGCGGCAAACACGATATCGGCGGCGAGGAGATCGCATGAGCGGCCAGCGCGCTCCCCTCTACGGCCTGCTGCTGAGCGGCGGCGCGAGCCAGCGCATGCGCCAGGACAAGGCGGCGCTGGCCTATCGCGGCGAACCGCAGCTGCTGCGTGCATGGCGCCTGCTCGAAGCGGTGACCGAACGCGCCTTCGTGTCCGTGCGCGACAGCCAGCGCGACGATCCACTGCGTGCCGGCCTGCCGCAGATCGTGGACAGCTACGACGCCATCGGCCCCGCCGCGGGCATACTCTCCGCGCAGGATCTTCATCCAGACGCGGCGTGGCTGGTGCTGGCGTGCGATCTGCCGTTGCTGGACAGCGGCACGCTGCAACGCCTGATCGATGCGCGCGACGCGACCGCCGACGCGACCGCCTTCAACAGCAACTTCGACGGGCTGCCCGAGCCGCTCTGCGCCATCTGGGAGCCCTCCAGCCACGCCTTGCTGTTGCAGCGCTACCGCGACGGCAGCTACTGCCCGCGCAAGGCGCTGATCCAGTCCAACACCAAGTTGTTGCCCGCGCCCGGCGATGCGCTGGACAACGTCAACACCCCCGAGGAGCGGGCAGCCATGCAGCAGCGTTTGGAGTCACCGGCATGACGGTCGTCCATCTTCAGTACTACGCGCAGCTGCGCGAGCAGGCCGGCAAGAGCGGCGAGCAGGTCGTCACGTCGGCGGCGTCGCTGCGCGATCTCTACGACGAGCTGCGCGCCTCGCGCGGTTTCTCGCTGGCGGCGGACGTGCTCAAGGTGGCGGTGAATACCGAATTCAGCACCTGGGATCGGCCGTTGCGCGATGGCGATACGGTCGTCTTCATTCCACCGGTGGCGGGCGGATGAGCCGTTTCGAACTTTCCAGCGCGGCGGTCGACCTGGCGGAGCAGCGCGAGCGGCTTCGCCATGCATCCAGCGGCGGCTTTTGCGCCTTCGAAGGCTGGGTACGCAACAGCAACGAAGGGCGCGAAGTGGATGGCCTTTCGTACGAAGCCTATGCGGAGCTGGCGCTGGCCGAGGGCGAGCGCATCGTGGCCGAGGCTATCGCGCGCTATGGCGTCACGGATGCGCGCTGCGTGCATCGCACCGGCGACCTGGCCATCGGCGACATGGCGGTATGGGTTGGTGCATCCGCACCGCATCGCGACGAGGCTTTCCGCGCCTGCCGCTACATCATCGATGAGATCAAGCACCGGCTGCCGATCTGGAAGAAAGAACACTACGTCACTGGCGAATCCGACTGGGTGGCTTGCACGCACGTGTATCGCGAGCATGAGCACGAGGGCCATCACCACCACCACCACCATCATCATGCGCATGCGGAGCCCTTCGTCCCCGACTATTCGCGCCAGGTCAGGCTGCGCGAGGTCGGTGAGGCGGGGCAGGCGAAACTCGCTGCGTCGCGCGTGCTGGTGATCGGCGCGGGCGGTCTGGGCTGTCCTGTCATCAGCTATCTCGCGGGCGCCGGCGTGGGCACGCTGGGCATCGTCGATGGCGACCGGCTGGACGCGAGCAACCTGCATCGGCAGACCATGTACGACGCGCGCGACGTGGGCGAATACAAGGCGGAGCTGGCGTCCCGGCGCGTGGCCGCGCTCAATCCCGCGGTGCAGGTGCAACTGTGGAAGGAGCCGCTGGACGCGGGCAACGTGCTCGACGTGTTCCGCCAGTTCGACCTGGTGGTGGAATGCACGGACGACATGCGCAGCCGCTACCTGAGCAGCGACGCGGCGGTGCTCACCGGCACGCCGCTGATCCTTGCCAGCATCTACCAGTACGAAGGTCAGCTGCAGTTTGTGGCGGCCAGGCCGGGTTCGCCGTGCCTGCGCTGCCTGTGGCCGCAGGAGCCGGCACCGGAAACCGTCGGCAGCTGCACGCTTGCCGGCGTGCTCGGCCCGGTGCCCGGCGTGCTGGGCGCCATGCAGGCGACGGAGGCGTTGAAGTTTCTGCTCGGTATGCCGCAGCCGAATGCAGGCGCGCTGTCGCTGGTCAACCTGATCGACCTGAGCATCCAGCACCTGCCCATCGATGCGGCGCACGGTTGCGCCGAACAGGGCGGTTGCGTGGAGGTGGCGCGCCGGGCTATGGCGAGAGCCGTCGAAGAAGACGAAGTCGATCTCGCGTTCGATCGCCTGGAAGACGCCGTGGCCGCCGGGTTTCAGTTGGTGGACGTGCGCGAGATGGAAGAACTGGCCAGCGACCCGATGCCGGTAGCGGCAGTGCACGTGCCGTCGGCGAGGGTGGGCGAGCGGGCAGGCGAGTTCGCCGAGGGTCGCTATCTGCTGGTCTGCGCCAGCGGACGCCGCAGCGCACATGCCGCGCGATTGCTGCGCGGTGAAGGTGTGCGTGGCGCTTATTCGCTGGTGGGCGGACTCAACGCATTGCGCATCGCGGGATGACGATGCGCAACCTCGATGCGTAAATGCCGGAAACGAAAAAGCCCGCATCGCTGCGGGCTTCTTCTATAATTGGTGCCCAGGAGAGGACTCGAACCTCCACGGTTTTACCCGCTAGTACCTGAAACTAGTGCGTCTACCAATTCCGCCACCTGGGCAGGTGTCACGCTTCGCAAAGTGGTCTGCGTGAGCCGCGTAGATTAGGCATGTGTGGGTGGGTTGTCAACTATTCTTCACAAAAATTTTTCCGGAGCGCGCCTCGCGCGGCCCGGAGTCCCGATAAAACCAAGCAAAGGCAAGGATGTGACCAAAAAGAAAGAACCGCGCAGCAGCAAGCAGGAAGCCCGACGTGGCCCGAAGCCGCCGAAATCCGGCGGCGCCCGCCCGAAGCGTTCGGCGCTTGACCCGTCGCGGCAGCGCGTGGAGGTGGGGCAGGTGGACGATCCCCACGCCGAGCGGGAGGCGCAGCGCTACGAGCGGCCCATCCCCAGCCGCGAGGCGATCCTCGCATTGCTCGAACAGCGCGGCGAACTGCTGACCGAGGCACGCATCGCCGAAGCCTTGTCGCTCTACGATGAATACGAACTCAACGCGCTGCGCAAGCGTCTGGGCGCCATGGTGCGCGACGGCCAGCTGCTGCTGGGGCGTCGCGGCGGTTACGCGCCGGCCAACAAGCTGGACCTGATCCAGGGCGTGGTGCTGGCCAACGCCGAGGGCTACGGCTTCCTGCGCCCCGATGGCGGCGGCGACGACCTCTACCTTTCGCCCCAGCAGATGCGTTCCGTGTTGCACGGCGACCGCGTGCTGGCCAGCGTGGTCGGCATCGACCGCCGCGGTCGCAAGCAGGGTGCCATCGTCGAGGTATTGCAGCGCCGCTCGCCGCGGTTGGTGGGCCGCGTGGTTATCGAGAACGGCGTGACCCTGGTGGCACCCGACGACCGCCGCGTCCATCAGGACGTGATGATCGTGCCGGGCCAGGACATGGGTGCTCGCTCCGGCCAGATCGTGGTGGCCGAGATCACCGACCCGCCGACGCCGCACCGCGGCCCGCTGGGCGCCATTCGCGCCGTGCTGGGCGAACGCCTGCAGCCCTCGCTGCTGGTGGAGATGGCCATTGCCAGCCACGACCTGCCGCACGAGTGGCCCGATGCGGTGACGCGCGAGGCCGCGCAGGTCGAGCCGCAGGTGACCGCCGCCGAGCGCGAGGGCAGGGTGGACCTGCGTTCGCTGCCGCTGGTGACCATCGACGGCGCGGATGCGCGCGACTTCGACGACGCCGTGTACGCCGAGCCCAGGCGCGGTGGCGGTTATCGCCTGGTGGTCGCCATCGTCGACGTGTCGCATTACGTCAAGGTGGGCTCCGCGCTGGACAAGGAAGCCTACGAACGCAGCACCTCCACCTACTTCCCCGGCTTCGTGGTGCCGATGCTGCCGGAGACGCTCTCCAACGGCATCTGCTCCCTGAACCCCAAGGTCGAGCGCCTGTGCATGGTGTGCGACATGGTGGTGGATGCGCAGGGCGAGGTGACGAAATCGAAGTTCTACAACGCCGTGATGCGCTCGCATGCGCGCCTCACCTACGACCGCGTGTGGCAGGCCATTGGCCTCAACGATGCCGACGCGCGGCACGAACTGGCCGACGTGCTGCCGCAGGTGGAACACCTGCATGGGCTCTACAAGCTGATGGCGGAACAGCGCAAGCGCCGCGGCGCCATCGATTTCGAAACGCCCGAGGTGAAGTTCCGCCTCGACCAGCGCGGCGAAGTGGAGGCCATGGGCGCCACCGAGCGCAACGATGCGCACAAGCTGATCGAGGAATGCATGATCGCCGCCAACGTACAGGCGGCGCTGTTCCTCGAGAAAAAGAAGATCCCCGCGCTGTTCCGCGCGCATGAGCCGCCGCCGGCCGAGAAGTACGAAGACCTGCAGCAGTTCCTGCGCGAGTTCAAGCTGCGCATGCCGCCAGTGGAAGAAGTGACGCCGGCCGACTTCGCCGACATCCTGCGGCTGGTGCAGGATCGTCCGGAGCGGGAACTGATCCAGTCGGTGCTGTTGCGCGCGCAGAGCATGGCGGCCTACCAGCCCGACAATCGCGGCCACTTCGGCCTGGCGCTGGAGGCGTACGCGCACTTCACCTCGCCGATCCGCCGCTACCCGGACCTGCTGGTGCATCGTGCGATCCGCTATGCGCTCGCGGGCGGCAAACCCAGCGCGTACAACTACAGCGCCAGCGAAATGGCGGCGATGGCCGTGCACTGCTCGCAGCGCGAGCGCCGCGCGGAGGAAGCCGAGCGCGACGTGGACGAGCGCTTCAAGTGCGCGTGGATGTCCAAGCACGTCGGCAGCGAGTTCGACGGCACCGTCACCGGCGTCACCTCGTTCGGCCTGTTCGTGGAGCTGGACGATTCCAAGGTGTCGGGCCTGGTGCACATCAGCCAGCTGTCCAACGACTACTACCACTTCGATCCGGTGCGCCATCTGCTGAAGGGCGAGCGCAGCGGCATGCAGTTCCGCCTGGGCGACCACGTGCGTATCCAGGTGCTGCGCGCCAGCCTGGAGGACCGCAAGATCGATTTCCGGCTCGTTGCCCCGCGCAAGGAGGGCGGCTTCGTGCCGCCGCGCACCGAGCGCCGCTACGACTACGCGGCGGCGGGCGAGCGCTACTCGCTGCCCAAGACGACGCCGCGCCCTGGCTCGCGCGATAATGCCGCCCCCGCGACGTCCCTGCCGCCGTTGCCGCCGATCGAGCGCAAGTCCGCTTCCCGCGGCGGTGACAAGGCGCCCGTCGGCAAGGGCCCCTTTGCCAAGGCGAAGGCCGCGGCCAAGGGCGCGTTCGCCAAGGTCAAGGCGGCCGGCCAGGGGCGGAAGGCGAAGGCTGCTCCGCCCAAGGCAACCACGAAAGCACCGAAAGCTGGAAAGAAGAAAGGCAAACGATGAGTGACAGTTGGATCGTCGGGATCAACCCGGTCGAAGGCGCGCTGAGCAATGACGCGGCGCGCGTGCGCGAGGTGCTGGTCGAACAGGGCCAGCGCAATGCGCGCGTGCAGGAGCTGGCCACGCGTGCCAAGGCGTTGAACATTCCCGTGCATCACCGTCCGCGCGAGCAACTGGATCGCGTGTCGGGCGAAGCGCGCCACCAGGGCGTGGTGGCGCGTTACGAAGCGCCGCCGATGGGTTCGGAGAACGATATCGAACGCCTGCTCGAAGCAGCCGGCCAGAGCGCGCTGGTGCTGGTGCTCGACGGCGTCACCGATCCGCACAACCTGGGCGCCTGCCTGCGCAGCGCCGCAGCCGCGGGCGCGACCATGGTGATCGTGCCCAAGGACCGCGCCGTGGGGCTCACGCCGGTGGTGCGGCGTGCGTCGGCCGGCGGGGCGGATCGCGTGCCGCTCATCGCCGCGACCAATCTTGCCCGCGCGCTGCGCACGCTCAAGGACGCCGGCGTGTGGATCACCGGCCTGGCCGGCGATACGGACGACTCCGTCTACGGCATCGACATGCGTGGTCCTGTGGCCCTGGTGTTGGGCAGTGAAGGCGAGGGCATGCGTCGCCTTACGCGCGAAACCTGCGACTTCGTGGCGAAGATCCCCATGCCCGGCGCGATGGAAAGCCTCAACGTGTCCGTGGCCACGGGCATCGTGTTGTTCGAAGCGTTGCGACAAAGGAGTGACAAGCGATGACCTTCCTCTGGCATGACTGGGCCGGCTATATCGGCGTGGCCCTGGTGTTGCTGGCGTTCCTGCTGTTGCAGGCGCACAAGCTGCACGGCAACGGGCTGGTGTACCAGCTGATGAACGTGCTGGGTGCGCTGGGCGTGATCCTGTCGCTGGTGTTCGGCACCGCGATGAACTGGCCCGCCTTCCTGATGCAGGTGGCGTGGATCGTCATCGGCGTGTACGGCATCGTGCACTCGACTCGCGCGCGCCGTGAGGCACGCGAACTGGGCAGCAAGATCTCGTCCTGACGCGGTATTCAGGCAGGATCCGTAGAATGGTAAATCCGGCTCCGCAATGGAGCCGGTCTGCGGGGACGACCCCGCAAGCCTGTTTCTTCCAGCGGGGACGACCCTGCTCTTCCTCCAGAGGAGCGCAACATGCCCTGGATCTATCTCGTACTCGCCGGCCTGCTCGAAATCGTGTGGGCGGTGGGCCTGAAATACACCGAAGGTTTCACCCGCCTTTGGCCCAGCGTGGTCACGGGCACCGCGATGACGGCGAGCGTCGTGCTGCTGGCGATGGCGGTGAAGACGCTGCCCATCGGCACCGCCTATGCGATCTGGACTGGTATCGGCGCGGTGGGTGCCGTGATTCTCGGCATCGTGTTGTTCGGGGATTCGGCCTCGCCATTGCGGCTGGCCTGTGTGGGGCTGGTGGTGCTTGGCATGGTGGGACTGAAGTTGACTGGCGGTGCTCACTAGCCCAAGGCTTTCCGCAGGAGCGCCATGTGCGCTCCTGCGTGATCTTCTCTGATCCATTTGTCGCCTGTCGACGCACTCGATGTTTGCGGTGATGCGCGTGGCGCGCACGATGCGGCATGCACAAGGTGTGGTGCCTTTAACGCTGGCGCATCGCTTTCACAGTCGACTCACGAGCGCGGGCGCATAAGTTGCCGCCCGGGTTCGCCGTGCGCACGTCACGCGTACTCGTTGGGGCTAATCATGTGGGTCGTTGACTGCCGACTTCGCCCGTCGCCTGGCGTAGTGTCGCTCGTGCCATGTTGGATGTGCTCGCAGGCCTTCCTGTAAGGGGCCGCGACCTGATGCGCTGAGCCAGCAGCGGAATGGTTCTTTAAGGGGGAATTCCTTCCCATCCGTGGAGGTGCGCTAATGATTTCCTCACTGCCATGCAGGTGCTTCGGGCCGGTTACGGCCATCCATATTCGGCGCCGGCTGCATCGTGCCGCAAGCTTGTGCCTTGGCCTCGGCCTGGGTTTCAGTGGTTCGGTGTATGCGCAATCGACGTCGCCGTATTTCTCCATCCCAGCCGACGAATCTCCGCACAACGCAACCATCGAGTGGTGGTATTACACGGGGCATCTGACCGGCAAGGATATTTTCGGTGTTACGCATAATTACGGATTTCAGGTCACCGATTTCCGCTTGGGCCTGGGCGCCTATCCGCTGAGTTCGGGGTATATCGGCAACTTCGCGATCACCGATCTGAATCGCGGCGTGCACGAGAACGATGCGCGGGTTTCCATCCAGCCGGATATTCTCCCACCCGGTGGCGGTTACAACATCCAGATAGACGACTGGAACGCCAACGCCCGCAATGGCTCCGGTTCGATGGCTGCCGGGATGTACACGCTGCACTACCAGGCGCAATTGAACGTGCAGCCGAGCAGCTATGGCGTGGTCTGGCACGGCAATGGCGGCATCATGCCGCCCACGACGACGGGCGCGCTCAACTACTACTCGTTTCCCAGCCTGAGTGCGTCGGGCACCGTAATCGATCACGGCCTGGTCATACCCGTCACGGGCACGGCCTGGTTCGATCACGAATGGGGCGCCGCCTTCTCCGCCACGACGCCAACCGGATGGGACTGGTATGCCATCGAGTTGTCCGATGGCCGCAAATTCGACGTCTCGGTACTCAAGGACGCCAGCGGCAATACCACGCAGACCTACGGGACCGCTATCGCGGCCGACGGCAGCTACAGCGCGATCAGCCCCAGCGACATCGACGATCAGTCGACCGGCGTGAGCTGGACCAGCCCCAGGAGCGGGCTCGTCTACCACACCCAGCAGATCCTCAAACTGCCGGGCGGCCAGGTGACCGTGACGGCACTGATTCAAGACCAGGAAATGGCCACCTTTGCCGGCCTGACCGGTGGCGTCGTGCAGCGATTGGCGAGCACGGCAGGCGTTCCCAATACCTACTATTGGGAAGGCGATTCCACGGTGAGCGGTGCGATTAACGGCGTGCCGGTGACCGGCAAGGCGTACCTGGAACTCAATCCGCCGCAGATCCTGCCGTGATGTCGGTTCATCCCTGACGATGGCCTGGATTTTGGAAAGGCCCCGCTCGATGAGCGCGGCCTTTCGAGTTCAGTCCTTGTGGCCCAGCTTGGTCGGCTCGGGATTGGAGGTGAAGTCGCGCTTGGCGCGCTGCGCCGTGAGCGGTTCGCCGTTCACCTGATACCAGATGCTCTCGGCGATGTTGGTGGCGTGGTCGCCGATGCGCTCGATGTTCTTCGCCATGAACAGCAGGTGCGTGCAGGGCGTGATGTTGCGCGGGTCTTCCATCATGTAGGTGAGCAGCTGGCGGAAGTAGCCGGTGTAGGCTTCGTCCAGGTCCGCATCGTCCTTCCACACCTGGTAGGCGCGCTCGGCATCGCGGTCGCGATAGGCCATCAGCACGTCGCGCACTTCCTTTGCGGCCAGTTCGGCCAGGTAGCCCAGGCCGTTGGTCGGTGCGATGGGCGCCACCATCGACAGCGGAATGGAGCGCTTGGCCACATTGGCGGCGTAGTCGCCGATGCGTTCGATGTCGGCGGCGATGCGCAGCGCGGCGAACACGTTGCGCAGGTCGCCGGCAATCGGCGCGCGCAGCGCGAGCAGGCGCACCACGTCGTGGCTGATCTCCTGCTCGAGCAGGTCGATGGCGTCGTCGTTGCTGACCACGTGCTGCGCGGCGCGCTCGTCGCGGCGATCGATCACGTCGATGGCCGCTTCCAGCTGGCTCACCGCGAGCTCGCCCATGCGGACGATTTCGCCGGTGAGGCGGGCCAGCTCGTCGTCATAGCTCTTGATGATGTGTTCTTTGCTGCTGCCGCTCATTGGGGTATTCCCTATCAGTGGAGAATGAGGCGGCGTGGCCCCTCACCCTAGCCCTCTCCCCAGAGGGGAGAGGGAATCGCATGGTTAGCCGAAGCGGCCGGTGATGTAGTCCTCGGTCTGCTTCTTGCCGGGCTTGGTGAAGATCTGCTCGGTGCGGTCGAATTCGATCAGCTCGCCCAGGTACATGAAGGCGGTGAGGTCCGAGCAACGGGCCGCCTGCTGCATGTTGTGGGTGACGATGACGATGGTGTACTCGCTCTTGAGTTCTTCCACCAGCTGCTCGATGCGCCCGGTGGCGATCGGGTCCAGCGCCGAGGTCGGTTCGTCGAGCAGCAGCACTTCGGGCTTGAGCGCGATGCCGCGGGCAATGCACAGGCGCTGCTGCTGGCCGCCGGAAAGGCCCAGCGCGCTCTGCTTGAGCTTGTCCTTCACCTCGTCCCACAGCGCGGCGCTGCGCAGCGCCTGTTCGACGCGGATCTCCATGTCGGCGCGCGAGAGCTTCTCGTGGTGGCGGATGCCGTAGGCCACGTTCTCGAAAATGGTCATCGGGAACGGCACCGGCTTCTGGAACACCATGCCGACCTTGCTGCGCAGGCGGTTCATGGAGTAGCTCGAGTCGAGGATGTTCTCGCCGTCGAGCACGATCTCGCCCTTGGCTTCCAGCTTGGGGTAGATGGCGTAGATGCGGTTGAAGATGCGCAGCAGGGTGGACTTGCCGCAGCCGGACGGGCCGATGATGGCCGTCACCTTCTTCTCCGGGATATCCATATTGATGCCTTTCAGCGCATGGAACCCGTTGTAGTAGAAGTGCAGGTCGCGCACCTTCAGCTTGGTGGGCGCGATGGGGGCAGGCGTGGCCGCGGACTGCGGGTGGATGCCGGCGGCGGCGGACTCAGTCATGGGACACCTTGGAGCGGGAAAGGACCAGACGGGAAGCAAGGCTCAGCAACAGCACGAACATGGTCAGCACGAAAGCGCCGGCCCATGCGATGGCATGCAGCCCTTCGCCTGGATCGTTGGCGTACTGGTAGATCATCTGCGGCAGGCTGGACATCTTGTCCGACGGGTTGAAGGTCATGTAGTTGTTGCCGAACGCCGTGAACAGCAGCGGCGCGGTTTCGCCGCTGATGCGCGCCAGTGCCAGCAGCACGCCGGTGATGATGCCCGAGCGCGCGGCGCGGATCAGGATCTGCGTGGTCAGCTTCCACTGCGGGATGCCCAGCGACAGCGAGGCCTCGCGCAGCGTGGAGGGCACCAGGCGCAGCATTTCGTCCGAAGTGCGCACGATCACGGGCAGGGCGATCAAGGCCAGCGCCACGCCGCCGGCCCAGCCGGAGAACGTGGTGGAACCGCTGGTGAGCGACGTCGTGGGCAGCACCACGATGGTGTAGACGAACAGGCCCAGCACGATGGACGGCGCCGACAGCAGGATATCGTTGAGGAAGCGGATCGACTCGCCCAGCTTGGTGCCGTTGGCGTATTCCGCCAGCCACGTGCCGGCCAGCACGCCGATGGGCGTGGCGATGAGGATGCCGATCAGGTTCACGATCAGGCTGCCTACCATCGCATTGGCCAGGCCACCCTGTTCGCCGTAGGCCGTGATCTTGGTGAACAGTTGCGGCTTGAGCGTGCCGACGCCCTGGCGCAGCGTTTCCCACAGGATCCACGCCAGGAAGATCAGGCCGATCAGGGTGGCGATCACGCTGAGCGTCAGCGCCACGATGTTCTTGATGCGGCGCTTGGTATAGAGGAACGAGCTGGAAGCCATCAGCGGCCCTCCTTGTGGGCGAGCTGGCGCAACATCCAGCGGGCGATCAGCAGCACGATGAAGGTCACCACGAACAGCAGGAAGGCCAGCGCCATCAGCGTGGACTTCTGCAGGCCGGCCGCCTCGCTGAACTGGTTGGCGATGGTGGAGGCGATGGACGCGCCCGGATCGAGGATCGACGGCGACAGCTGCATGGCGTTGCCGAGCACGAAGGTCACCGCCATCGTTTCGCCCAGCGCACGGCCAAGGCCGAGGAAGATGCCGCCGATCACCGCCGAGCGAGTGTAGGGCAGCACGATGTCCCACGACACTTCCCAGGTGCTGGAGCCCAGCGCGTATGCGGACTCCTTCAGGCGCGAGGGCACGGTCTGGAACACTTCGCGCATCACCGAGGAGATGAACGGAATGATCATCACGGCCAGCACGATGCCGGCGGTGAGAATGCTGGCGCCGAACGGATAGTCGCTGCCGAACAGCTTGCCCAGGAAGGTGTGCTGGGCCACCCACGACAGCTTGCCGTCGTCAGGCTTGTTGCCCAGGTAATTGGTCAGCCACGGCTTGATGTGATCGGCGAAGAAGGGCGCAAAGATGAAAAGGCCCCACATGCCGTAGATGATCGAAGGGATGCCGGCCAGCAGTTCGATGGCCGAGGCCACCGGCGTGCGCAGCCACGGCGGTGCCACTTCGGAAAGATAGAGCGCCACGCCGAAGCTGATCGGCACGGCGATGACGAGGGCGATCAGCGAGGTCATCAGGGTGCCGTACACCGGCACCAGGGCGCCGTAGGTGTCCGAACCCGGGTCCCACGCGGAGCTGAAGAGGAAGTGCCAGCCGAACGTGCCGAACGCGTGCCGTCCGCCCCAGAGCGTGGCGCCTGCGGCGCCGAGCAGGCAGGCCAGCACCAGCAGGGCACAGGCCATCAGGATCCCACTGAAAAGGCGGTCGTGCCGCGCGTCGCGGCGTGCGCGCTCTTCCTGCTGGGGCACGGTGGCGGCGACGGCGCCTACATTCGCTTGCATGTGCGGAGGATTCCTCGGCATTCAGGCCGTGCGGTTGCAAGTCGCGCGGCTCATGGAAGATGCGCCGGTTCCGGGCGCCTTTCAACAACAGGCCGCCCGAGGTTAGTCGGGCGGCCGTTGTCGTGCGGTCAAGCCTTGAGGTTAAACCTCGCCGGTTGCTGTTGCGTGACCGGCGAGACGGGTGCCTCTCAGTGCTTGTATTCGGAAGCCCAGTAGGCCTCGATCTTCTTGACCAGCGTGTCCGGCAGGGCGACGTAGTCCAGCGAGGCGGCGTCCTTCTGGCCGTTCTCGAGCGCCCACTTGAAGAACTCGAAGGCCACCTTGGTGTGCTCGGCGTTCTTCGGCTTCTTGTACATCACCACCCAGGTGGTCGCGGTGATCGGCCAGGCCTGCGCACCGGAGGCGTTGGTCATGATCACGTTGAAATCCTTGGCGCTGCCCCAGTCGGCGGTGGCGGCGGCGGCGGCGAACGCTTCGGCGCTCGGGGCCACGACCTGGCCGGCGGCGTTCTTCAGGTCCACCCAGCTGATCTTGTTCTTCACGGCAAAGGCGTACTCGACGTAGCCGATGGAGCCGGTGATCTGCTTGACGTACTGCGACACGCCTTCGTTGCCCTTGCCGCCCACGCCGGTCGGCCACTCGACGGCCGTGCCGAACTTGACCTTGGACGCCCACTCCGGGCTGACCTTGGACAGGTAGTTGGTGAAGTTGAACGAGGTGCCCGAGCCGTCCGAGCGATGCACCACGGTGATCTTCCTGGCCGGCAGGTTCACGCCGGCGTTCTGCGAAGCGATCTTGGGATCGTTCCACATGGTGATCTTGCCGAGGAAGATGTCGGCGAGGGTGGCGCCGTCCAGCTTGACCTGGCCCGCTTCCACGCCCGGGATGTTCACCACCGGCACGATGCCGCCCACCACGACCGGGAACTGGCCCAGGCCGAACTGCGCGAGGTCTTCAGCCTTCACCGGTGCGTCGGTGGCGCCGAAGTCGATGGTGCCTTCCTTGATCTGCGCCACGCCGGCGCCCGAGCCGACGGACTGGTAGTTGAGCTTGTTGCCGGTCTTTTCGGCATAGCCGGCAGACCACTTGGAGAGAACCGGGTACACGAAGCTCGAGCCGGCGCCGGTGATGTCCGTGGCCTGCGCGGCCATGGCGAACAGCGAGGCCGTCGCGAACACGGCAGCCGTGCCGATGCGGGTCAAAGATTTGGTTGAGATCAACACGGTAGCTCCTTAAGCGTAAGGGTCTCGGGGGATTCCCGCCCGCCGTTATTTCATGCGCGTCGTGTTGCAATGAAATGAGTTCAATGTTTCAGCGATATGACAACGCGCCATCGGCTGTCATATGAGCCTGATAAAAAAGGGATTAAAGGCGAACGCCGAAACTGACGCGGGACCGTCCCGCCGCTTTACATCGACTCAACGTCGATCTCCCGTCGCTTCACATCGACTCGACGCCGATCTGGTCGCGCTCGAACTCTTCCAGGCGGCGCCAGCGGTTGACGATGGTGCAGAACAGCTCCGCCGTGCGCTCGGCGTCATAGATAGCGGAGTGCGCCTCGCGCGTGTCGAACGCCATGCCGGCGGCCTGCACGGCCTTGCTCAGCACCGTCTGCCCGAAGGCGAGGCCGCTCAGCGTGGCCGTATCGAAACAGCTGAAAGGATGGAACGGGTTGCGCTTGTGGCCGGTGCGGCGCACCGCCGCGTTGAGAAAACCCAGGTCGAACGCCGCGTTGTGGCCAACCAGGATGGCGCGCTGGCAATCCATGTCGCGCATGGCGTCGCGGATTGGCTTGAACACGTGGTCCAGCGCCAGGCGTTCGTCCAGGGCGCCGCGCAGCGGGTTGTCCGGGTCGATGCCGGTGACTTCCAGGGCGCGCGGGTCGATGTTCGCGCCCGGAAACGGGTGCACGTGGGCGGAAACGGCCGGCACGGGCTGCAGGTAGCCCTCGGGCGTCATGCGAAGGACGACGGCGGCAATCTCCAGCAGGGCATCGCGCTCCGCATCGAAACCGCCTGTTTCAACGTCCACGATGACCGGCAGAAAGCCACGGAAACGCTCGGCCATGCGGCCGGCCATGCTGTTGTTGAGCTTGTCCATCCCGCAAGCATACCAGCCGGGGCCCTGTGGGCCCGCTTTCCGGGACTTGTAAGAAAGTCATTCCGTACGTGCGCGAACGCATGTCTTCGTTTTGTCACATAACGTCCATCTAACGGTAAAACCCGGGGCCCATTCTGCGCACCGATCGTGCTTGGACAGCCGGAGATCGAAGGGGATCAAAGGGGGCCGTCCAGGTGATTCTTACCTACATGCGGAGAACATCCATGCGTTCCAAGTTGCTCGCGGTGGCGATTGCTGCCGGTTTGGGCGTTACCAGCTTCCACGTCATGGCCGACCCGGCCCCGGCGAAGTCGACCTCCAAGACCACCACGCAGTCGTCGCAGGCGGCCGAGATCGAAGCGCTGAAGGCCCAGTTGCAGGCCCTGCAGGCCAAGGTGGTCGAGCTGGAGCAGCGCACGGATGCGCAGTCCGATATCAACGTGTCCACCGGCCAGGCCGTGGAGAACGTGCAGAAGCAGGTCGCCGCCACCGACGCGCAGGTCAAGAAGTCGAGCGACAAGCTGGCGTACAAGGGTGTGAACATCACCCTGGGCGGCTTCCTCGCGGCCGAATCGATCTACCGCTCGGCCCAGGAAGGTGCGGACATCGCCTCCAACTACAGCGCGATCCCGTACAAGAACGTGCAGACCGCGCACATGAACGAGTTCCGCTTCAGCGCCCGCCAGAGCCGCCTGTCGGCCCTCGTGCAGGGTGACGTGAACCCGACCACGCACCTGGCCGGCTACGTCGAAATGGACTTCCTGGGCGGCGCCCAGACCGCGAACCAGAACGAGTCCAACTCGTTCAACCCGCGCATGCGCAACGTCTACATGACGGCCGACTGGGATACCTCGGGCCTGCACCTGCTGGCCGGCCAGAACTGGTCGCTGCTCACGCTCAACAGCAAGGGCATCACCCCGCGCACCGAGCTGACCCCGCCGCAGATCGACGCGCAGTACATCCCGGGCTTCACCTGGGCGCGTCAGGCGCAGATCCGCCTGGTCAAGGATTGGGACAAGAAGTACTGGCTGGGTATCTCGCTGGAGAACCCGCAGACCACCTTCTACAGCAGCCCGAACCAGTCCAAGGCGCCGGTGCAGCAGACGGCCTACAACATCACCGCGGGCTCGGGTTACGACTCGGCCAACACGCTGTCGCTCAACCACATCCCCGACGTCATCGTGAAGTTCGCGGCTGACCCGGGCTACGGTCACTACGAAGTGTTCGGCCTGGCCCGCGCCTTCTACAACCGCTACGCCGTCAATGGTTCGTACCAGAACCACGACACCTGGGGTGGTGGCTGGGGTGCCGCCGCGGTGCTGCCGCTCATCGAGAAGACCCTCGACTGGCAGATCTCCGGCATGGACGGCAAGGGCATTGGCCGCTACGGCAGCGCCCAGCTCTCCGACGTGACCTTCAGCCCGAACGGCAACATCGCCCCGATCAAGGAAAACATGATCCTGACGGGCCTGACCTGGCACGCCAACTCCGACGTGGACGTCTATCTGTTCGGCGGCCGCGAACAGGCCAGCAAGAAGGACTTCCAGGCCTACAACGGCGGCGTGGTGCAGCTCGGCTACGGCAACCCGGCCTACAACAACAGCGGCTGCGACATCGCCGGCAACTCCAACTGCGTGGGCAACGCCCGCGAGATCTGGCAGGGCACCGCCGGCTTCTGGTGGAAGTTCTACCAGGGCAAGTTCGGCAAGATGCAGTTCGGCGCCCAGTACTCCTACACGCAGAAGGAAGCGTTCCCGGGCCAGGGCTTCATCAACGGCGTCAGCGGCCCGGTCGCCAACGGCCTGGCTTCGCCGAAGGCCACCGAGAACATGTTCTTCACCTCTTTCCGCTACTACCCGTTTTAATCCACAGCGGTACGACTATCGGAAGGGAGTTCGACCA
>Ga0268248_100190_pt1 | contig 32969 bp, 27 predicted proteins | sample AgamicAtAme_FD_200856 | JGI IMG/M metagenome (GOLD analysis project Ga0268248, IMG submission 200856) | Agave microbial communities from Guanajuato, Mexico - At.Am.e (v2) (version 2) | ecosystem: Host-associated > Plants > Phyllosphere > Phylloplane/Leaf | place: Guanajuato, Mexico | collected... | reverse complement strand
CCTCACCCCCACCCGCGGCTCCCACCCCAACACATCCCTCGCCACCCGCTGATCGAAATTCGCCAACGGCCGCAACGAACGCACCCGATAACGCGTCAGCGGCACATTCCTGCGCAACAATTTCCCCAGCCCTTCCACGCCCGTCGCCAGACCCAGCAGAAACCAGCCAGGCCAGCGCATCAGTTTCAGTTCCCTGCCGCGTTTGCGCCGCACGCCATCCAGATATTCGCCCTGCGTGACAGTGGCGGGATCGACCACGTGCACCACCTGCCCCTTTGCCGCCGGCGCTTGCGCAGCCAGCAACAACGCGTCGACCACGTCGTCCAGGTAGACCAGGGGCAAGGTCTGCGAGGGCGATCCGACGGCGATCCAGCGACCAGCAATACCCAGCGTGCCATTGGGCGTCACGTGTTCCGAACCGGGTCCGATGATCTGTCCGGGTCGTATCACGACGGCGGGAAGTCCCCGCTCGCGAATCGCCTCGCGCACATATGTTTCGGCCACCAGCTTGGTCTGCGTGTAACTGCCACGCCAATCCGGATGCGGTTCCAGCGTGTACGCCTCGTCGATGGGCACGGCAGGATCCCGCCCGGCGTGATCGAGCACGCTCATCGAGCTGACGTATACCAGCGTTTCGCTGCCGTGACGCAGGCAGGCGTCGACGATGTTGCGCGTGCCCCATACCGTGCCGGCCTCGAACTCGCGCGGACTGCCACCCATGGCGGCGCCCACGTGATAGACGACGCGCGCGCCTAGCACCGCGTGATCGACGATGCGCGGATCGCCCAGATCGCCCACGACCACCTGCTCGGCCACGGCGGCAAGCCGGGCATCCGGCCGGCGCACCAGCACGCGCACGCGTTCGCCCTTGCGACGCAGGGCGCTCACCAGCGCGCGGCCCAGGAAGCCCGATGCGCCGGTCACCAAGGCATCGACAGGCTCCAGCGGCTCGATGCGCGCGTCCAGTTCCCTGCGTCGTTCTTCGTCCGCCTGCCGGCATGCCGACTCCATCAAGGCGATCGGCCGTCGTCCGTCTTCCGCGCTCACTGGTGGCGCCTTGCCATCGAGCAAGGCCCGCGCGAACGCCTCGGCACCGGACTGGATGCCAGGCGACGGGCGCAAACGACCGGTGGCGAAGCGCAGCACGTTCCACGGAATACGGAACACATCGCGCACCGCGTCGAAGAATGCGCCAGCCACGATGCCGATGAACTTCGGCCCCGGCAGCACGCGCCGCACGTGGCACACCTGCAGGAAACGGTCGATCTCGATCACGCCGCGCGTGCCCTGCACCACGATGCGGTTGAGCATGGGCCGCACGTTCCACGAGAGCATCACGCGTCCCGTGCCTTGCGCGCATTCCGCGAAGGCCTGCCATTCGTCGAACTTCAGCGTGGTCGAGCGGCCTGTGGATCGATAGCGGATGTCCACGCGCGCGATCTCGCCCAGGAAAGCTTCCAGCGTGTACAGACCGTGCACGCCCAGGTCGCGGAACGGGTACGAGCCCTGCGTCACCATCGCCGGCAGCGGACCGCCGCCATACGGCGGATAGTCGGAGCTGCGCCACACGTCCACCGCGACCAGATCGCCGCAGGCGCCGGCATCGATCAGCTGCTTTGCTCGCACGATCATCGGGTCGAACAGGTCGGAATGGTCAACCGACAACACCAGGCCTTTCTCGCGCGCCTTGGCGATCATCGCGTCGCACTCGGACACCGAATCCGCCATGGGCTTTTCCACGAACACATGGCAACCCATGTCCAGCGCGCGCAAGGTCAAGGCGCAATGGCTGGAAGGCGGCGTCAGCACGAAGATGGCGTGCGGATGGCGCGCGCCCAGTTCCGCCAGATCCGACGTGGCCAGCGCGATGCCGTAGGTCTGCGCCAGTTTGTCCGCGGCATCGCGGTCGAGATCGCAGATGCCCACGATCTCCACGGCGTCGAGCCGCTTCAGCGCCTCGATGTGGTAGCGCGCCACGTAACCGGCTCCGACGATGCCGACACGCAAACGTTGAATGGCCGTAGCGTTCATTCCGTCACCTTGCGGGCCGCCAGGTTCATTTCCGCTGCCGCGAGCGACGTGGCGACTTCGCGCAACACATCTTCCACGCGACGATCCCAGGTCTGGTCCGCCACCGCCGCCATGCGCTCGGCCGCGCCATGCGCCGGGCCGTCGGCGATGGATTGGTCCAGCGCGGCGAGAAAGGGATCGCGATCATTGGCGATGCGCACCAGCGACGCGAAGCGTTCGATCTCCGGATTGCCCACCGCGACGATGGGCTTGCCGGTGGCGAGGTATTCGCGCAGCTTGAGCGGGTTGGCGTTTTCCACCTGCCGGTTGCGTCGATACGGAATGATGGCGACATCGAACGCCTTGGCCCACGCCGGCAAGCTGGCGTACGGCTGCGCACCGGCCAGCACCACATTGGGCAGCGCCTCCAGCGCCGACACCTTGATCGCGGCATAGCCCACCAGCAGAAAGGTCCACTGCGGCCGCTGCTGCGCCAGCCACGCGATCAGCTCCACGTCGATCCATTCATGAATCGAACCGAAGTAGCCGACCACCGGCTCTGCGATGCCTTGGGCCGCAGCCGGCAGCTGAGTGGCGGGGTCGGATGCCTGCGCGAACAGCCGGGCGTCCACGCCATGCGGAGAAAACCGCGTCTGCGGATTCTGCGCCTGCTTGGTCGCCACCAGCGCAGGCGGAGCCACGAAGACGAGGTCGGCGGCACGTGTGAGCGCAAGGTCACTCGCCGCGATCAGCTCCGCATCCACGCCGGGATGCGCCGCATAGTCATCGATGCAGTAATAGACGCAGAAGCGTTCGCCCAGCCGGCGCGCGAGAAACCCGGGATGCGGCGTCACGAACCACGATATGCGCTGACGCGTGCCCAGCACCCTCATGGCGCGACGCAGCGCCCATTGGCTGAACAGCCGGTTGAACAGCGGCACGCCCGGCACGCGGCGGAACGGCAATTGCGGCACGGTGCAGCGCCACAGCCCCTCCCCCACGCGCTGCGGCGCGCGCAGGGCTTCGCGCAGCTTGCGCCACGCGCGCCGCAGGTCGCGTCCGCTGGCCTGCGGTGTGCGCATGCCCGGCGAGTCCACGTAGAGCACAGGCATGTGGGCCGCCAGACGCTGGGCCACGTGATGGCTGCTCGTGCGGTTCTCGGCAAACCAGTCGTTGCCGAAATAGACGACGCCGTAGCGCTCTAGCATGCCCGCTCCGATGCGAGGGCCGGGTGTGGAACCACCATGGCTGTCCCCTGTCCAGGTTGATCACGAGAGCGAGCAACGCAAGAACGCCCGCTCCGACGGCCCGTACATCGAAACCGGGCCATGTCGACGTCACGAGCCTAGCGCAACGGCCTGCGTGCTCCCATCCGTCGAATTGCCAAGGCGAACGCTGAAAACGCGCGCTTTTTCACCGCGCACAGGCGACACCGGGACCCGCACGCAGGGGCCATCGGCCGTTCGTCATAGCCTGTCGGTGGCATGCGGTACTGACTATGTGCCCAATGGAACTGCGGCCCGCTTGGCGACACAGTGGCACCTGGCGGAACGGCGCCTGCGCGCCGCTGCGCCCCCTTCGTCCACATCCTTTCCGTGCGTGAAGTCGTCATGACACTCCGGCCGAAAAAGATGCAGTTGCTGCAGTGCCTGCCGCGCGGGGTGGTCGCCACGCGCGCGCCGAAAGAGGAGAAAGCGCTGTATCTCACCTTCGACGACGGTCCGCATCCGGACCACACGCTTGCCCTGCTCGAACTGCTGGGCCAGCATGGCGTGAAGGCGACGTTCTTCCTGATCGGGCGCGAAGCGGAGCGCTATCCGCAATTGGTGGAACGCATCGTCGAAGAGGGGCACGTGCTGGGCAACCATTCGTACAGCCACCCGATGTTCGATGCGCTTACGCACACCGAGCAATGGGTGGAGGTCGAGCGCACCGACGAGGTGCTGTCGAATTTCGACGGCCGCAGCCATCACGGCTTCCGACCGCCGCGCGGCGTGTTCTCCCTGCTGCTGACCCTGCGCTTCGCCTTCAGCCGGCGCACGCTCACCTACTGGTCGTACGACACGCTGGACTACCAGGGCCGCGAGCCCGACGAGCTCGCCAACCGCCTGCGTGCGCAGCCGCCGCGTGCGGGCGACGTGATGCTGATGCACGACGACAGCGACTGCTCCCGCCGCATGCTGGAAATGCTGCTGCCCGAGTGGAAGCAGCACGGTTTCACTTTTCGCGCCTTGCCGGCATGAACCCGGCGAAGCGCCCATCGCGACCGCTGACAGGGGATAGGTGATGAACCCAACGATGGTGATCGCGCTGCTCGTGCTTGCCGTGCTGGGCGCCCTGTTCTGCGCCGCCGCGTGGCTGGCCATACGTTCGCGCAACATGCAGGTATGGCTGGGCAGCTATCTGCGCCGGCGACCGCGCTCCGCCGTGCAAGGGCCCACCCATATCATGTTCTGCTTCGTGGATCACTACGAGCCGGCGTGGGGCCGCGTGGACCTGGACACGCAGCGGCGCCGCGTGGATCGCTGGTACAGGGATTACCCCGCCATGGCCTCGCGCCACCGCGACGCCGACGGCCGCCCGCCGCAGCACAGCTTCTTCTATCCCGAAGAGGAATACCTGCCCGAGCACCTCGACAAGATCGCCGGCCTTTGCGCGGACGGCTACGGCGAAATCGAGATCCACCTGCACCACGACAACGACACGCCGGAAAATTTCTGCGCCACCATCTCGCGCTTCAACGAACTGCTGCATGCGCGGCATGGCGCACTGTCGCGCGACCGGCGCACCGGGCAGCTGCGTTTCGGCTTCATCCACGGCAACTGGTCGCTGGACAACTCGCGCGCCGACGGCCGCTGGTGCGGGCTCAACAACGAACTGATCCTGCTGCGCGAACTGGGTTGCTACGCCGACTTCACCCTGCCCTCCGCGCCCAGCGAAACACAGACGCGCACCATCAACGCCATCTACTACGCCACCGACGATCCCTGCCATCCGAAATCCCATGACACGGGCACGCCGGTGCGGGTCGACGGCACGCACACGGGCGACCTCATGATCATCCAGGGTCCGCTGGGGCTAGACTGGAAGCGCCGGCGCAAGCTGGTCATGCCGCGCATCGAGAACGCCGATGTGCGCCACAGCTGCCCGCCCACGCCCGAACGCGTGGACGCCTGGGTGCGCACCGGCATCCATGTCGAGGGGCGGCCAGACTGGATCTTCATCAAGATCCACACGCATGGCACGCAGGAGCGGGACATGGACACCCTGCTCGGCGAACCCATGCATGCCATGCACGATCACCTGGAAAAGCACTACAACGACGGGCGCCGCTACGTGCTGCATTACGTCACCGCGCGCGAAACCTACAACATCATCAAGGCGGCCGAGGCCGGCATGCAGGGCAACCCCGCGCGCTACCGCGACTTCGAACTGCCGCCGCCACCCGGCGTCACCCGATGGACGCGCCAGGGTTTGGCTCCTGACGAAGTCGAAGCCACGGCCGACGTTCCCGGCATGGAGTAATCCGCAATGCATTGGCGAGCCAAAGGCGTACTGCAGAAGCTGCTGGGACACGTGCCCGGCGGCGAACAGGCGCACTACGTATTGCAGCGCCGTTTCGGCGGCCTGCGCGGCTTTACCCGCGAGTTCGACATCAAGATGGACGACTGGCGCCTGATGGCGGGCCATCTGCGCGAAGCGGGCGTACCCATCCCCGGTGCGCGCCTGTTCGAGATCGGCAGCGGCTGGTATCCCACCTTCCCCTTCGCCTGCTATCTCGGCGGCGCGAAGCAGGTCATCACGGTGGATCTCAACCGCCACATCAAGCCCGACCTGGTGCTCGACTGCGCCGACAACCTGGCACGCCACACCGCGCTGATCGCCGACGCCTGCGGCCTGCCGGAAGTCGAGGTGCGGCAACGCCAGCAACGACTGGCAGAACGCCTGCGCCAAGGCGACGACATCGGCATCGCCACGGATGGCGTGGTGGCCTACCAGGCCCCGGCGGACGCGGCGAGCACGGCCCTGCCCGCGCACGGTCTCGATTGCGTGTTCTCCAACAGCGTGCTCGAACACGTGTTACCCGCCGCGGTGGACGGCATCTTCCGCGAGGCCATGCGCATCCTGGCGCCGGGCGGCGTGATGTTCCACTCGGTCAACTGCGGCGACCACTACGCCTACGTCGACCGCAAGATCAACCAGCTCAACTACCTGAAGTATTCCGATCGCCAGTGGCGCCACTGGGACAACGCGTTCCTCTACCAGAACCGCATGCGCGCCTACGAGTTCGTGGACCGCGCCCAGGCCGTGGGTTTCGACATCGTGCTGAACACGGAATGCCCGCGCGAGAAGCGCCTGGCGGAACTCGCCGCCATGCAGGTGCATCCGCAATTCGCGCACATTCCGCCGGAACGCCTGTGCGTCACCTCCATCGACTTCATCGGACGCAAGCGAGCAGAGGGAGTCGCCGCATGAGCAGCGCGCTGGTCAGCGTGGTGATGCCCGCCTACAACGCCGCGCGGTACATCCGCGGCGCCGTGGGATCCGTGCTCTCGCAGACCTACCCATCCTGGGAACTGGTGGTCGTCGACGACTGCTCCACCGACGAAACCCCGCACCTGCTCGATGCGCTGGCCGATGCCGACGACCGCATCCACGTCATCCACGCCCGCCATAACGCCGGCATCGCCGCCGCACGCAACGCCGCCATCGCCGCCGCACGCGGCAGCCACATCGCCTTCCTCGACAGCGACGACGGCTGGCATCCGCGCAAGCTGGAATGGCAGATGGAGCACATGGAGGAAACGCGCTCACGCGTCTGCTACACGCCCTACGACCGCATCACCGAAGACGGCCACCTGCTCTCCCGCGTACGCCCGCCGGCATCCGTCGACTACGCACAGATGCTGCGCAGCAACCACATCGGCAACCTCACCGGCCTGTACGACCGCACCCTCGGTGACGCCACCTTCCCCGCCGTGGGACACGAGGATTATGTGTTCTGGCTGGAGATGGTCCGCCGCGCCGGACACGCCACCTGCGTCCCCGGCGACCAGCCGCTGGCCTACTACCGCGTGCGGGAGGGTTCCGTCTCCGCCGACAAGTGGCGCGCGGCGCGCTGGCAGTGGCGCATCTATCGCGACGTGGCGCGGCTGGGTTGGCTGTCGTCGTCGCAGCATATGTGTCATTACGCTTGGGAGGCGGTGAGGAAGAGGATGGCTTAGGAGTGCAGGCGTGGGCCGGTCGTTTGTGGGTGGGTGCGTGTGCCGGGCCTCTTTCTCCCAACCGGGGTACGCGAGGTAGCAATTGTGAATGGCTGCGGTTCTGTGGGAAGAGGAGAAGGTTGGGCATTTCCGCCGGCAGCACTACAGCCTTCACAATGGCCTGACCACCCCTACGGTGGTGAGGCGTCAATCTAGCCTCACGGCTTCATTCTTTAGCCCGTCATTCCTGCGAAGGCAGGAATCCAGTGACTTTGCTTTTGTTTGTCGCGTGACGGTGATGGGCTTCCTCGTGCGCTCCCGCGACCGGGCCGCCTGCGCGGCGGGCGTTTCGACCTTCTGCCGAAGGCTGAGTCACTTTTCTTTTGCTGGCCCAAAAGAAAAGTAACCCAAAGAAAATGGCCTTCAGAGCCAACGCTCGTAGCATTTCGTAGGGATAAGCCCGAACGGGTGAGGTGCGTTGTGGCTTGGCAACCTTCGCCGCTACATAGTGGGTAGTTCGACGCGCTTCGCAACGCGCCGTGGCGGAGAGGGCTTAAAGCAGCTCGCGCTACGCTTCCCGACCGCTGAGGCTAGGTAAAGGGGACGCTACGCTTCCCAACCGTTTTGGAGAACTCGCCGCCTTACGGCAAGCCATTCCCGTAGCGTGCCGCTTAACTTCCTCAGCACGTTCCAACACGGCACCTCACTCCTGCCTTTGGAGCTGATTCAAAGCTCGCGTGTATGCACATTTTCCCTCCCGTCATCCCCGCGAAAGCGGGGATCCAGCGACTTTATTCGCTGCGAGAAGGATTAAAGACACCGGATCCCGCTTTCGCGGGGATGACGGTGAGGGAACCGGGGTCGCTCCGGAGATTTTGAACAAGCCTAGGACAGGCGCTCCGCGCCTGCCTCGACGCGAAGTGCCGCGCAGCGGCACGAGCCGTCGGCTCGATGCTCTTGATCTTCCAGGGCCCCGGATGAGGCGCCTTCCGGGCTTCGCCCGGAAGGCGCCTCATCCGGGGGGCCCTTCTCTTTGGTTACTTTCTCTTGGGCAAGCAAGAGAAAGTAACCCGGACCGCGGCAGCGGTTCGGAACGCCCGCTGCGTAGGCGGCCCGGTCGCGGCAGCGTCGAAAAGTGCGGACCACACTTCACACGACAACCCAGCGCAAAGTCACTGGATCCCTGCCTTCGCAGGGATGACGGTTCTTTTGAAGTGATGAGGCTAGAGCGGCCCCTCACCCCAACCCTCTCCCCATAGGGGAGAGGGAGAAAGCCCGGCGCGCCTTGGCTAAGGCGCCACCCTCTCCACCGGCCCCTGCAACACCCCAATCACCCTCTTCACCACCCGCCCCAACAGCCCCAACTTATCGGTGATCATCCCCATCAACCGGTAATCCTCCTCGCTCCAGTAACGCACCAGGAAACTGGCCGGCAGGAACACCGCCGTGAATGCAACCGCCCCCGCGAGAAACGCGAAATGCCCCGGCGTCACACTCGCCACCAGCCACCCTGCCCCGGTCGCCAGCAACGCCACCACCAGCAACCTCGACATGACGGCCACCGGCAGGCCGGCGCTGGCCACGCGGCGGATGTAGAAGGTGCAGATCACCAGTTCGGCCAGGCGCGTGCCTGCGTAGCAGAGCACCGCGCCGAGCAGGCCGAAGCGCGGAATCAGGCTGAAGCCGAGTACCACGTTGATGACCAGCGCGGAGCCCGAGATGCGCAGGCGGTCCCATTGGCGATCGGTCACCACCTGGAACGCCGCGATGCTGTTGGTGATCAGCAGCAGGCCCGCGAGCACCAGCGTCACCTCGATGGCGGGAATCGCGTCCACGTATTTGTTGCCGTACATCAGCGTGACCAGGCCCGGCGTGGTGACGAAGCCGAGGCCCGCGATCATCAGGCCGGTGGCCCAGTAGAAGCGCGTGGCTTCGGCCAGCACACGCGTGGCCTGGCCCTGTCCGTTCTGCCCGAAGGCGCGTGCCATGTACGGCAGCAGTGTGGAGGTAAGGCCCACCGAGAACAGCTCCACTGCGCCGCGCGTCAGCGTGCCGGCGATGGCGAAGAAGCCCACCGCGGTGGAGTTGGCGTAGGTGTTGAGCAGGAACACCTCGATGGTGTTGGTCTTCAATGCCAGCAGCAGGATCAGCACCGCCGTGAGCCGAAGGTGCCGCGTCAAACGCCGGGACAATTCATCGGGCACGTCGCCCGGCCCGAACGGCAGGCAATAGCGGCGATAGGCGATGCGGTTGATCAGGTTCAGCGTCAGGCAGGAGATGGTGAAGATGCCCACGAAGGCGATCAGACCGGCATGGAACACGGTCGCCAGCACTACCAGCGCCAGCATGATCACGCCCGATATCACGGTGGCGATGGACACCGGCTCGAAGCGCTCCTGTCCCTTGGAAATCGCCACCCACAGGCTGTAATTGGCCTTGGCCACCACGCCGACGGCGACCAGCACGGTGATGGGCAGGATGAAGCCCGTCCACTCCTGCGGACGGATGATCGTCACGCCCACGAAGAACAGCGCGATCACGATCGCGCAACTCCATGCCTGGTTGCGCGCCAGCCGATAGGAGATATGCGAGGCCACCTCCGGCGTGCCTGCGCCATACGCTTCGGCGATGAACTTGGTGGACGACGTGGTCAGCGCGTGGTTGCTGAAGGTCATCAGCCAGCCGCACAGCCACACGGTGAACGCGTAGCGGCCGAAATCCGCCGGCCCCAGCGCGCGCGCGATCCACACGCTGATGAACAGACCCAGCGCGTACTCCACGTAGGTGGACGCGGAGACCAGCGCCACGCTGCGAAGAGCTGCCATCCTACGATTCATCTGCACCTGCCCTTGTTCATCGATCTGTTCCTGGCCGCCCTAGTGGGCCGTTTGCGCCAACGGCGACGTCGCGCCGCTGCCGGGCGGTTGCTGGAGAAACCACATCGCCACGCCTGCGCCCCGGTTGTTCCAGTTGAAGCGGCGCAGCGTTTCGCTGATCTGCGCGCACTCGGTGTTGTAAGAAGTCGACAGTGCGTCGATGCGCTTCCGGTAGGCTGCGCTCTGCGCCGGATCGCGCTCGAAGTAGTAGGCGGCCGCCATCGGCATGACCAGTTCGACGTTGTGCGCGTCGCTGTACCAGCCGTCGGAATCCTCGATGTCGGCGAGCTTCTTGTGGCTGGCCTGCGAAGACGACCAGTACCAGGCAATCTGGCCGTTGGAACCCGAACACGGGTTGCGCCAGTCATGGCCCTGCACGATGGTGCTCACGTCGATCCAGCCGTAGCGCTCCATGTAGCGCCCGAACGCGGTGATCATCTCGGGTATGCGCTTGTCGCCGGTGACGAGCCACGTGTGCCACAGCCCATCGATGATGTTCTCGCTCATCCACGGCGAATTGCCGCGCACGTCGCGCTCGGGATTCCACGAATCGTCCTCGTGCAGGTTCCAGCTGCTGCGCCATGAGCCGTCGTTGCCGAGCTTGTCCGGGTTGTTGCGCTGATGGTCGTACAGCCAGCCCACCCGCTCGCGCGCCCACTCCAGGTAACGCGTGCTGCCGGTGAGTTCGTAGGCATTGATGGTCGCCAGCAGGCCCAGGCCCGCCAGGCGTTCGGTGAAGCGCTGGCCCGGCTCGGTATACGGACCGGCTTCGCCGCTCCAGCCGTTGTGCCGCCACAGGATGGCCATCTTGTCGACCAGTTCGGCGTCGTGCTCGCTGTCGTCACCGGTCAGCGCCAGCGCGAGCAGGATGGGCTCGACGTAGACGTACTTCACGTCGCAGGGTTCCTTACCGTACGTCCAGCCGCCACCGCAGAAAGGGCTGAACGGCATGCCGTCGCGCTTGATGTACTTCATGTAGAAGTGATAGCTCTCGTCCGCCGCCTGCAGGTAATCGAACCGACCGGTGCGCACATAGGCCTTGAACAGCGTGCTCGGCCGGTCGAACAACCATGCGGTGTGGTCGTCGGCAGGCAGCTTGCGCGCCCATTCGAACTGCGTGGCCACATAGTTGGCATAAGCCTCGCCCTTGGCGGCGGGCACCTGCGGACCGGCGATCAGCGACGCGCACAGCCATGTCGGCTCCAGCGTGGCCAGCGCCGCCGCCACGCGAACGCCGTGCGCGTCGGGCACCAGTTCTTGCGCATACGGCCAGCCCGGCATGTCCCTCGTGCGCGGCTTGCCGAGCGCGAAGTAATACGTGCCCTCGCCTTTCACCAGCTGCGCCTGGAATTGCGCACGCACCGCGCGGATGCTGCGGTCGCGCGCGTACCACAGCAAGGTGGCATCCACGTGCGCGGGCACCTCGTTGCCTGTTGCATCGAGAATGCGCACTTGATGGGCATCGCGCAGCATGGAAGGCGGGAACGGAATGCCCACCGAAACGCGCACCTCCGCAGCATCGCCCACGTTCTGGTGCACGACGATGCGTTGCGCCGCGGCGCTGTCCTGCGGCACCTGTGCGGCGGGCGGTTCCTGCGCCTTTGTCGCAGCCGCAGGCGATGTGCGATGCGAATGCGAGGCCGCCACGGTCGTGAACGCCAGCAAGGCGAAGCACAGCACCAGCGCCGCAACGCATCGCCCGGCCTGATGCGCAGGCCGAGCGGCGACGGGTACAGCCGGCGCCATCACGCCACCGACGACAGCGGCGCGCGCTGGCTGACCATCTTGCGTTCCCACGTCAGCGCCGTGCGCACGATGAAATCCAGATCGTCGTACTGCGGGTGCCAGTCCAGCACCTGTTTCAGCCGGTCACTGCAGGCGATGAGCATGGCGAGGTCGCCGTCGCGCCTGGGGAATTCGACGATATTCAGCGGGTGGCCGCCGACGCGCGCCACCGCGTCCAGCACCTCGCGCACGCTGTAGCCGTGGCCGTAGCCGCAGTTGAGCTTGAGCGAGGCGCCGCCCGCGCGCAGATGATCGAGCGCGCGCAGATGCGCCGAGGCCAGGTCTTCCACGTGGATGTAATCACGGATGCCGGTGCCGTCGGGCGTGTCGTAGTCCGTGCCGTAGATCGCCATGTATTCGCGCTTGCCCACCGCATGTTCGCAGGCCGCCTTGATCAGCAGCGTGGCCGATGGCGCCGAGTGGCCGATGCGCCCCTTGGGATCGCAGCCGGCGACGTTGAAATAACGCAGGATCACGTGGCGCATCTGTCCGGTGGCGCAGTAGTCGCACAGCATCATCTCCGACATGAGCTTGGACATGCCGTATGGGTTGGCGGGCCGCGTCGGCGTGTCCTCGTCGGCCACGCCCTGGTCGGTCAACCCGTACACGGCCGCGGTGGATGAGAAGATGAACTTGTCCACGCCGGATGCCGCGCACGAGGCCAGCAGGTTGCGCGTATTGCAGGTGTTGTTGCCGTAGTACTTCAGCGGATCGCTGACCGATTCGGGCACCACCGTATGCGCCGCGAAATGCATGACGGCGTCGATGCGATGCGCGCGGAGCACGGCGCCGACCAGTTCCGCATCCCCCACGTTGCCCACCACCAGGTCCGCGCCGCGCACGGCTTCGCGATAACCCGTGCTCAGATTGTCGATCACCACCACATGTTCGCCCCGCGCCACCAGCTGCTGGACGACGTGACTCCCGATGTAGCCGGCTCCGCCGGTAACAAGCACCTTGTGCATACTCACGTACCTGGTCGCGTGATCGGAAAGTGGCGTCCCATCCATTGCACGACGTGGGTTATCAGTCGCTGGCGGTCGCCGCTGAAAACGTAGGTGTGGTCCGTTTCCTTGAAGAAGCTGACATCGACGCCGGGATGGTCGGCCAGCCGCCCGAAGCATTCGCGGAATTGGCGGATGTGGTTGAAGTACCGCGCCACGCCGCCGCTGTAGACGAAGTCCAGCTTGAGCCCGCGCCCCAGCATGTCGGCAAGCTGCGCGCGCACCACCTTGGGCGGCAGCGGCTCCACCACGAAGGCCGGCTCGGCCGGTCGCGGCGATGCGGGCGCGTGACGCCGCGACAGGCGGTTGCGCCACGAGGCGATGCTCAGCAGGCGCGGCAGATAGTGGCGAACGCGCTGGCCCAGCGTGCGGTGTCCGTAGCCATCGAGGAAGAAAGCGCCCGCCACGCGCGGGTCGGCGTGCGCCGCCGAGTGGGCGTTCTGCGCGCCAGAGCACAGCCCGAACAGGACGAAACGCGAACAGCCCGACTGCTGCTTGAGCAGCTCCATGGCATCGCGCACGTCCGCCACCACCTGCTCCTCGCGCGACAGGCGCTGGCCGCTGGCGCCGCTGTCGCCAATGGTGGACATGTCGAAACGCAAGGTCGGATAGCCCAGCGCGTTGAGCCGGCGCGACAGGTCCACGTGCAAGCGGAACGGACCCACGCGATACACCAGGCCCGCATTGAGGAAGATCACGCCCACGCCATGATCGATCACGGCGGGCAGCCCCACCACGCCGACCAGATGCCGTGCCGCGCCGAAACGGAACGCCTGCTCGTGCATCACGCCATCTCCTTCAGGCAGCGCCTGGCGGCGTCGAGCAGCGGATGCGAGAGGATCGCCAGTTCCAGGCTGTCCACGTCGTCCCAGCGCGGGGTCACGTCCACGCTGATGCGTTTCCTGGCGCAGCGCTCGTCGGGCTGCGAGGCCTCGTCGATCACTGCCGAGGAAAGCCATACCGACGCCATGCCCGGATCGAGCAGGCGCAGCTGCCGCAATTGCCCGCGCAGGTGGTCGCCGCGTTCAAAGCCCGGCCACTGGCTACTGACGTCCAGCTCCGGGCGCGCATATTCGAAACGGTTGAGGTCGACCTTGAGCGCCTCCTGCATGCGGTCGTACTGGCGAACCAGCGCCTCGCCGTCGGTGATCGCATCCCAGGCCACCACGCCATCCAGCCGCGCCGCCTGCGCCACGGCCAGCGCCGCATTGGCGCCCAGGCGCGCGCCGAAGGCGAGCACGCGGCCGCCGCCGTGTCGCGCACGCAGCTCGGCGGCGGCGGTGATCACATCGGCAAGGCAGCGCGTCCAATCGAACTCGCGGCTGGTGCCGACCGAATCGCCGGTGCCGAAGTAGTCGAAACGCAGCACCGGCAGGCCGCTCTCCGCCAGCCCGTGCGCCAGCTGGCGATACAGCCGGTGGCAACGGATCTGCTCCACGCCGAAGGGCGGGCACAGCAACACCGCCGTGCCCGTCACCGGCGCGGCGGGATGATAGAAGCCGAACAGCTCCCGCCCCGGCCCGAAGTAGAACGGCAACTCCGCTTCGATGCGCGCTTTCATCGGCGATACACCACGCCCACGATGAACTCGTTCTCGTGGTAGCTCTGCAGCGCAGCGGTACTGGCGCGCAGCTGGCGCGTGTAGCCCGCGCGCCAGCTCCAGTGCTGCGTGAATTCATGGCTGATCGCCACGCCGAAGCGCGTGGTCTTGTCCGTGCGGTTGAGCGCGGTGTAATCGATGTGCTGGTAGTCGGCGAAACCCGTCAGCGTCAGCGTGGGGCGCAGCTTGTAGTCCACTGCGATGTCGGCGCTCTTTTCCTTCTGGTTGAAGGTCGGCGTGTTGAGGTAGTCGAGCTTGCGGTACACCGGCGCCACGGTGATCGAGAGGCGGTCGCCGCGATAGCTGTAGGTGCCCTGCACGCTCTTGTCCAGGTACACGGTGGAGTCCACCACCACGGTGCCGGTGTTGAGGCCGCGGTTCGGATCGTTGATCAGGTCCAGCGGGTTGCTGGACACGTTGGTCATGCTGTCCACGATGGTCTGGCCGGGCTGCAGCAACATGTCCTGCGCGGCGTCCGAGAACTCGTAGATGCCGGTCAGGGTGAAACTGTTCCGCGTGCTCGGCCGCCAGCCCAGGGTGAACCGCGCCATGGGCTTGGACGCGCTGGGCGCATGGTTGAAGTCCACATAGTTCCAGCCCAGCAGCGCATCCACGTCGAAATACCTCAGCGTGTGGACGTAGTGGGCGTAGATCTCGTCGCGCGTGTAGTTGGGCCCCGCCGTTGCGGTCTTCAGGTCGACGCGCTGCGACTCCAGGTTCAACGACACCTGGGTGGTGGGGCTCACGTCGCGGATCACGCGAAACGCGCCCAGCCCGCGCGAGGAATCGAAATCGTCCACCTTGGAGGCATAGCTGTTGACGTACTTCAGCTCCACCTGGCCACGCGTGGCCGCATTGAAGTCGAAGTGCAGGATCGGGCCCAGCGACAGTACGTTGGTCTGCTGCAGGTTGTTGGGCGCGTTGCTGGCCAGCGTGTCCACCGGCTGCACGCCGGCATCGTCTTCCACGCTGAAATCCAGACGCTGCGGAATCGCCGACCAGTTCACCTGTGCGCTCAGCGTGCCCAGCGTCTGGTTGTCGAACTGGCTGCTGCTGTAGGCGAGATATTCGGCCGTGCCGACCACGTTCGCCTGGATGGTCGAACCCAGCTGCCGATACGCGAAGTTGATGCCCGGGGTGATGACGCTGCTGCTCACCGGGTTGTCGGTGGACAGGGCGATGTTGTCGCTGTGCTCCACGCTGGTGAACAGCGAATAGGCGAAGTCCCCGGCCCACGAACAGCCGGGCACCACGACCAGCGCGAGCATGGTGGCGCGGGCAAGCCTGTTGTATGCCGGCATATCCATTCCTCTGACCGTTTCCCCCTTGGGGTGCCGTTCCATCCCGGGACGGCACCTCCCTCCCCGTCCTTCCGTCTAGGGCGCCTGGTTGAACACCACTCCTGCGAGCTTGCTGGGCTCGAAATGACTCAGTGCCTGGCTGATGGATCCGGGCGTGTCGCGCCCGTAACCCGCCACCACCACCACGAAATCGGCCAGGTCCGCGAGAATGCGCGCATCGGGTGCGCCCTTGATGGCCGGGCCATCGAGGAACAGATAGCGGTCCGCATAGCGCGAGCGCAGCGAATCGATCACCGCGCGCATGCGATGCGAAGTGAAGTATTCGCTGCTGCTCTCGCGCGGCTTGCCGGCCGGGATCAGACGCAGATGCGGCACGCCCGTGTGATAGATGATCGACTCCAGGCCAATGGCGGGATGGTCCATCAGGTCGCTCAGGCCGCCACGGCCGGGCTCCACGCCCATCACCTTGTGCTGGTTCGGGTACCGCACGTTGCAGTCGATCAGCAGGCTGGTCTTGGCCTCGTCGAAGGCAAACGCCGCCGCCAGATTGCGCGCCACGAAACTGCTGCCCGAATGCGGGCTCACCGCTACCACCAGCGTCACGAAATTCTGGTGCCCGCCCATGGCGAGCAGGCGCGTGCGGATCTCGCGGAAGGCGTCGGACTGCTGCCGCACCGACTCCTCGCGATGGATCATGCGCCGCTGTTCCAGCTGGATCGGCGCCAGCGCGCCGCCCGCCTCGTGCATGCGCGCGATGGACTGGCTGGACGATTTGCGCATTTCCAGGCTGTGCGCCGCCGCTTCCAGCACTTCGCTGATGCGGTCGGACATGTTGTCGTCTTCGAGATTCTTCATGGTCATCCCTTCAGCCGGATCCACACGGCAACGAGGTAGACGGCGATCACGCCGGCCACGATCAGCGCCACCGTCATGTTGCGCATGCGGTCGCGGCGGCGATCGGCCGGCGTGGGATAGAACGGAATGGTCGCCAGCACCGGCGCGCCGATGGCCTGCTCCAGCTGCCACACGGAGCGCACGCGCGGGTCGAACCACACCAGCGCGAGCAGCAGGCCCAGCGGCAGGATCAGCGACAGGCCCATGCCGGCGAGCCCAAAGTGCATGAAGCGCAGGCCCGAAGGCGTCAGCGGCATCACCGCGGGGTTCTGCACCAGGAAGGTGAGCCCGCGCTGCTCGGCGTCCAGGTTCATCGACACGCGCGCGTTCTCGCGGCGCTTGAGCAGGTCCTGGTACACGTCGCGGTTGACGTTGTAGTCGCGGGTCAGCTCGGCGGTGACGTTTTCCGAACTGGCGATGCGCGTGGCGCGCTCCAGTTCCGACTGCAGCATCGCCTCGCTCGCGCCCATGCGCGCCGCCGCGGCGGCGCTGGCCGCGCGGGCGGAGGCCAGCTGCGTCTTGATCTGCTGGTAGGCGGGATTGAAGGTGACGTTGTTGTCCAGCGCGATGGGCGTGCCGGCAGCCTGCGCCGCCTGCGCGCGCTGGTCTTCGCTGGCGAGCTGCTTCTTCAGGTCCTCGATCTGGTGGCGGATGCGCACCACGTCCGGATACGAATCCGTATAGGTCAGCTGCAGCTTGCTCAGTTGCCCCTGCAACTCGCCGATCTGCGCCTGCAGGATGCCGCCCGTGGTCTGCACCGTGCTCACTTCGGATTCGCCGTTCAACTGCGCGGCCAGCGAGCCCTCCTGCGAGCGACGCTCCATCATGTCCATGCGCGCCGATTCGATCTGCGTGCGCAACTGGCTGATGCGCGCCGACGTGTCGGCCTCGCTGCCGGGCCGCGCATCGGCATTGGCGTCGCGATAGGCCTTCAGCTTGTCTTCCGCGTCGGTGAGCTTGGCGCGGTATGCCTCGACCTGGCTGTTGATGAACTCGTAGGCCTCGCGGCTTTCGCGCTGCTTGGAAGCGAGGCTTTCGCTGATGAACAGCTGCGCGAACGCGCGCGCCACCTCGTAGGTGCGGCGGGCGTTGTTGTCGCTGTAGGTGATGGTGATCAGGTTGTCATGCGTGATCTGCACCTGCGTGCGGGTCTTGATGCCCTCGGCGATGCGGTCCTGCTCCACCGGCGTGGGGTTGGCGGCCATCCAGCCGCCGGCCTCCAGGATCTTCGCCATCACCTTGCGGCTGAAGATCACGTCGCGCGCCATGCTCGCGCGGTTCTTGTTTGCCGTAGGCGCGGCGGCGCCTTCCATCAGCGGCGTGATGATGCTGCTTTCCTGCGCCAGGATGGTGGTGGACGCGACGTACTTGCGCGGCCACAACATGCCTGCCGTCAAGGCAGCCAATGCGATCAAGGCAAACGCGATACCCAGCGCAAGGCGGCGGCGACGCGCCTCGTTGACCAACGCTGGTACCAGGCTTGCCATCGGCCTGAGTTCTCCGCTCATGTCGATGTCCTCCCCTTACCCTTCAGGCGGCCTCAGAACGACCGCATCGGAACCGTGACAACGTCCCCCGGCTGCACCGGGTAGTTGGTGTCGAGATCGCCCTTCTGCAGCACCTTGTCCAGGCGCACGGCATAAGGCGTGGTCACGCCGTTCTTGCCTTCGCGGAACAGCTCGGTGCGGTCCGGCGCCGCGAATTCCGTGGTGCCGCCCGCCGCCAGCACGGCATCCAGCACGGTCATGCCCTGGCGATAGGGAATGGACACCGGTTGGCGCACCGCGCCCGTCACGCGCACGCGGGACAGATATTCATGGCTGCGCAACGCCGTGAGGATCACCGCCACCTGCGGGTCGCGGATGTACGAGGTCAGCTTGTCCTTGATCTCGGCAGCGACTTCCTCCGGCGTCTTGCCGCCGGCCATCACGTCGCCGATCAGGGGCACGGTGATCTTGCCGTCCGGCCGCACCGGCACGCTCACGCTCAGCTCCTGGTTCTGCCAGACCGTGACCTGCAACTGGTCGTCGACACCGATCCGGTAGGTGGACACCGCCTGCGCGGCCGGGTCGACCTTCGGCGCCTCGGTCGAAGCGCCCCCGGTAGCGCAGCCGCCAAGCAGCGCGGCAGCGCAAACAGCGAACAACAGAGGAAGTACTTTCATGGTGGGCCCCCTGCAACACAAAATGTGAACTGCGTCACTTACGAGTATATCCACGGCCCTCAGAAACTTGACAAAACCATTGGTTCTATGTCTTGCCGCACATGGATTCCGTAAAAATGCCCTGCGCCGCGCCACCGCGGCCGGCAAGCGAAGCGCCGCAGACGCCCGTACACCAATGGAAGCGAAACCCCTTGCGGAGCCCACGCACCGCGCCGGCTGCCAGATTTAGGCCGTTTGGCCGATGGCATGCCGACATCGCCGCCGCGTCCCTTTCACTCGCCCGCACCGGCGCCAGGCTTTAGCCTTCCAGGGTCGCGCCGTCCGCGCAGCGCTTTTGACGAGGAACACCCCGCATGACCACCACGCCTTCCATCGCCGCGTTCGACGCCACGCCGCTCGCCGGCAAGACCATCCTCATCACGGGCGGCGCGCAAGGCATCGGCCGCGGCATCGCGCAGGCCGTGCTCGGCGCGGGCGGCAACGTTTTCATCGGTGACCTGGATGCCGAAGCCGGCAAGGCCTGCATAGCCGAATGGAACGTCGGCAAGCGCGCCGCGTTCGGCGTGCTCGACGTTTCCCGCGAGGCCAGCGTCCGCCGATGGATAGCCGCCGCACGCAAGCGCTTCGGCCCGCTGCATGGGCTGGTCAATAACGCCGGCATCGCGCATGCGCACACCGGCCCGCTCGGCGAGCTATCGCTGGACCTCTGGAACCGCTACCTGGCCACCAACCTCACCGGCACGTTCCTGTGCAGCAAGCACATGCTGGACGACCTGAAACAGCACAAGGGCGCCGTGGTGAACATCGCCTCCACGCGCGCCCTGCAATCGGAAGCGGATTCGGAAGCCTATGCCGCCACCAAGGGCGGCCTGCTCGCGTTCACGCATGCGCTCGCGATAAGCGCCGGCCCGCACGTCAGGGTCAACGCGATACTTCCCGGATGGATCGCCACCGACGCCTGGCGCAAACCCACCGAACGCCACGCACCCGCACTCAGCCGCCGCGACCATGCGCAGCACCCGGCCGGCCGCGTCGGCACCCCGGAAGACATCGGCGCACTGGCGGTGTTTCTGCTCTCGGCGCAGTCGTCCTTCATCACCGGCCAGCACTTTGTCGTGGACGGCGGCATGACGGTGAAGATGCAGTACGTCTGAGTTGTCCTGGTCGGATCACATCCCTGGTTTGCTGAGCACGCACCGATTGGCTACCGAATAAACGCTTACCGGGCGACGAATTCGACGTTGCCCTGCACCACCAAACTCACACGTGAATACGGATCCCAAAAGTCGACTGCGGACTTTTCCATGGCCGCCCCGCTCTCTTTACCCGTGAAGCATTGCGACTCAGAGTCTACCTAGCCCCGGCGCTCCATACTTCAAAGGAAAAAAAGGCCCGACCATGTCGGGCCCTTTTCTTAGGCTGGTTTCGATCCAGGCGACGCTTGGCCCTACTACCTCAGCCCTCGTTTTCCGTTCGGATCGCGCCAGTCCGCGAATACGTCAGCACCAGTGATAGCCGATGGTGCCGCCACCATTGCAGGTCGCGAGCTGGGTGATATATGCAGTCAACACGAATTGCTGGCCTGTTGTCGTGTTGTATGCCGTGGCGGTCACCGTTTCATTAAAATCGTCGCCATTGGCGCGAAACTGGACAGTACAGTTGGCTCCGGTAGTGCACCCCACAAGGCCGTAGATGCGCGGCTGCGAAGGAATGTTCCAGCTATAGGTGTAGCTACCGGCCGGAAGATTGAGGAAGTTGAACACCGCCTGATAGGTACCCGAGGGCACCGGTCCTGAGCATGAAAGTCCGGGCGCATTCGGGAATGGGTAGACCTGACACACGAGCTGTGGCGAAGGCGTATCCGTGGGGGAAGCGGCGATGCGCGCGGCGTGCGACGCGTTTTGGGCGGAAGCGCTGCCGATGAACATCAAGCCCGCGACGAAGGCGGTGACAAGAAACGGTTTCATATGAGCACCCCTACAAGGCCTCGGATTGAGGCCGGAAGATTGGGCTCGCATCACCAATCAAACCACAGTAGGACATCAACGCATCAATGCGTAGGCGCACACCTACATTGCGCATTCGTGTGCGACGCCTCGCAATTCGGCACGCGCACCTCGGAAATACACGCACATTTGATGGCAACTGTGCAAGCTGCCGTTTCTCTCTGTAGGCTGAGCAGTCGGTTGCTCGCGTCGCGCCCGGATCGAGCCGCCCATTGTCGAAGCGGCGTACCGCGAATGCCTGGCACCAATGGCGGTAAAAATACCTAATTCCAAGAAGTAGTCTTGCTGAAGAAATCTCCGGCCCACAAGGCGCAGGCTTTGCGTATTCCCAATCGGAGACCTTTCATGAAGCCTCGCGCCCGTCACCTGGCTGTTGCCCTGGGAACGCTCTTCGCCGCGGCGGCCTACGGCCAGGCGAAGCCATCGCTGCCGTCGGATCAGGAGGTGAGCGATAGCTACATCTATCTGCTCAGCCGGCTGCTTGTGCTGAATCAGGAGCAGGCGGATTTCGCCAGTGGCTTCCAGTGGAACCAACTGGTCCATCGCAAGGTGGGCGACGTGGCGTGGCCTAACCCCAATCTCGATGTCGCGTATTCGGAAGCCTGGGTAGCCATCGACGAGAGGAGCTGCGCGCTGGTGACGGTTCCGAAGGTGGAGAAACGGTATTACACCGTGCAGTTTCTCAACGGCTGGGGCGAGACCTTGGCCAACATCAATGAGCGCGTCTTTCCGCAACGCCCCTACGGCGAATTCGCCGTGTGCCTGAAAGGCGTGGATATCGCGCTTCCAGCAAGCGTGCAGCGCGTGGATGTATCCAGCAAGACGCTGCGCGTGCTCTCGCGCGTGGAACTGGGAGCCACCCCGGACGAAGCCGTGGCCTTGCAGAAGAAGTTCAGCATCCGCAGCAGCGGCCATCCGGCCATTCCCGAGGTGCCCAAGACCGTGCGTTTCGACATCGAGAAGCTGCCGGGCGCGGCCGCGTTCGACTCCGCGACCCTCGCGCTGGACAGCGCGGCCGACATCAACCCGGGCATGGAGAACCTGCAGGCCAACACGCGCGCCATCGCCGAGGCCATCAAGGACCCCGCCGCGCGCCAGCATGTGGACGAGGTGATCCATCAGAAGGCCATCCCTGCGATCTACAAGGCATCGCCCACGCTGGGCGACGGCACGGTCAAGAACGGCTGGGCCTTGCCCACCACCATCGGCGTTTATGGCCACAACTGGCTGTTGCGCACCCTGGTGAACCTGGGCGGCATCTGGGCGAACTCCTATGAGGAAGTGATCTACTACAAGGCGTTTCTCGGCCCCGACGGCAAGCCTCTCAACGGCGATCACGCCTACGCCATGCGCTTCGAGAAAGACCAGTTGCCGTCGCTCTACGCGACCTATTTCTGGTCGGTGATTGCGGTGGATGCGGTGCACCGCCGCGTCCTGCCGAACCCGATGAAGCGCTATCTGCTGAGCAACTTCTCCAAGCTCGCCTACGGCGCGGATGGTTCGCTCACGCTGTACCTCGGTGCCGACAAGCCCGCGAACGCGCCAGAGAGCAACTGGATCCCGACGCCCAAGGGAACGGGCTACAGCCTCACCTTCCGCTTCTATCGACCCAAGGGTGCGGTGGCGGATCGTGCCTACTTTCCGCCGGCGCTCAAAGAGCAGCAGGGTCCGTAGAAAACGGGCGACGTTCGACTTGGCGCATTCTGTCGGACGGCCTGCGTTGCCGGGAACAAGACAAACCGCGCAAGGAAAAAGAAAAACCTCGGCTTCAGATGGACAAACCCTGACGCGCCAACCCCGCAGCAGGCCTACAAAACCAGGCCACCGCGAAACACCGACTTTGCTAGGTTAGCGAGGCTGCTCGCAGGGGTCTTTGGACGGGGTTTGCGGGCGGTCGCGGCAGCGATGCCGCGAGCAGCGCGGGCTGCAGGTGCTAGAACACCTGCAGCCCGCTAACCATCACCAACTAGATAGGAGTTGATCATGGCTACGCCGGATCATAAGGCACGCGCACATCCGTCTTTCAGCAAAGACGATCACCTCACACCGTTCCCGGACAGTTCGCACACCGCGAACACGGCCGCGATTGCGCACCGCGATGCGCCGCACGGGCCCATGACACGCCCAAGCGTCAACCACCCTGCCCGTCGACAGCAAGGCTGGGCTCCGCATGGGGCAACGCGTGCCGCATGCGGAGATGGGCGAACACGCATGGGTCAACGCCCCCGCAGGGACCTGCGCAGCGCGAGCGCGCCGCGCCGTTGAGCACCGGGACAGTCGGCCACGCGCCGACGTGAGTGTGTTGCGAGCCGATGGATCGCCCCTGTGGCGTGGCGGATAGGTGTCCGTCGCGCCACACCCGGCAACGGCGGCCATCGCGCGTGCCCACGTGCCGCGGGCGGTATCATCGCGGGGCCTTGCCGCCAGCCGCGCCAGGTGTCCGCCATCACCGCAGGCCCACGTCCCATGAACCGCTACAGCGACGGCGATATCGCCGCCATTTACCGCGTGATCGAGCAACGACGCGACATGCGCCATTTCCTGCCCGAGCCGCTGGAACCCGCGCTGCTGCAGCGCCTGCTCCGCGCCGCGCACCTGGGCCCCAGCGTCGGCTTCATGCAGCCGTGGCGCTTTATCCGCATCACGGACACCGACTTGCGCCAGCGCATCCACGCACTGGTGGACGAGGAACGCCGCCACACGGCCGACGCGCTCGGCGAGCGCCAGGACGAGTTCATGCGGCTGAAGGTCGAAGGCGTGCTCGATTGCGGCGAACTGCTGGTGGCCGCCCTGATGGATCGGCGCGAGCGGCACGTATTCGGACGCCGCACCATGCCGCAGATGGATCTGGCCTCCGTGGCCTGCGCCATCCAGAACCTGTGGCTGGCCGCACGCGCCGAAGGCATTGGCATGGGCTGGGTGTCGCTGTTCGATCCGGAAGCCCTGGGCGCGCTGCTCGGCCTGCCGCCGGGCGCCACACCCGTCGCCGTGCTCTGCCTGGGCCATGTGCCGGCGTTCTATGCCGAGCCCATGCTGCAGCAGGAGAAATGGGCCAATCGCCAGCCGCTGGACGCGATGGTGTTCGAGAACACGTGGCGGCATGAGGATGCCAACCCGGCGTGAGCTGAGCCGCGCGGTTGGCGACGCCGCTCCATTTCCTCCTGCTGCCCGCTCGCCTAGACTCGGGCGAATACCCATGGAGGAGTGGCGCGATGCGACATGCAGAGCTGCTGGTTTCCCTCTGCCTGCTGATGGCGCTGATGGCCGCAAGCCTGCCGGCCTCCGCAGAGCCTGCAGGGAGCGCACACGTCACCCTGGGGCAGTCCACCCTGCCCTTGAACAGGCCTTGGAAGTTCCATATCGGCGACGACCCGCGCTGGTCCGCGCCCGACTTCGATGACAGCGCCTGGGAAACCGTCGATCTCACGCCCGCGCCCGGCGCGCACGACGGCGACGTTGGGTTGCCGAGCTACGTTTCCGGATGGAGCCGACGCGGCCATGCGGGCTACACGGGTTATGCGTGGTATCGGCTCACCATCACCGTGGACAGCAAACCCGGCGCGCCACTCGCCCTGGCAGGGCCAACCCTGGTGGACTCGACCTACGCGCTTTACGTCAATGGAAAACGCCTCGGTGGGCCGGGCGTGTTTTCCGGTGCGCACCCCACCGTGTTCGGCGTTCGCCCAAGTGTCTATGCGTTGCCCGCATCCGCATCGGCGGCCACGCAAACCTACGTGGTCGCGTTTCGCGTGTGGATGGATCCCGTCGATGCGGGTGACGACAACGGCGGCCTGCATGTCGCACCCACGCTGGGTTACGCCGACGACATCGAGCGCCTGCATCAGGTGCAATGGCTGCAAACCTTCAAAGGCTACGTGGTGGACGCGGCCGAGCCGATGGCATTCACGCTGCTGGCCGTCATGGTGATCGCGCTGATCGCATGCCGCACCCGCGACGCCTACCGCTGGCTGGTGGCCGCGCTGTTGCTGCTCGCGTTGCTGCGCGTCCAGCAGGTGCTGTTCTACTGGACGGACGCTCTGAGCCTGCGCACCTACGACATCGCGACCACCATCATCCTCAAACCGCTCAACCTGACTGCGTGGACGCTGGCGTGGCGCGACTGGTTTCGCCTCGGCAGAAAACCCTGGCAACGCCACGCCATCGGCGCGCTTACCGTGGCTTATGCACTCTTCGCCCTCGTCGGCCGCCCCTGGTTTGCGCCGGACGCATTGCAAGCGTTCAAGCCCGCGGCCGATATCGGCGTGCAAGGTGTTCGGCTGATCTATGCCGCGATCTATCTATGGATCATCGGGCTGGGCGTGATTCGCCTGGCGAGGCCATCCGCCTTCCTCGCTGCGCTCGCCGCCCTGCTCGTCGGCATCGGCCTGTTCGCCACCGAACTCAATGCGCTGGGCATTCCGGGCATCTGGTTTCCCTACGGCACCGGCGTCGCGAGAGGCCAGTATGCGTATGCCGCGTTTATCGCGCTGTTGTTCGTGCTGATCCTGGGGCGGATGGTGGGTTATGCGCGAAGCCGGGGGAATGGTGTTGCGTTTATGCGGTAGGTTTGTTCTGCGCACGCGTGATCACCCCGGATTCCGCTGCGCTGCATCCGGGCTACGGCTTAGTAGCCTCGTGGCTGGGTGAAGGCGCCTTCGACGATCTGTGCTATCAGGGCGTGTGCGTCGGCAGGATCCTTTCCGCCCGCGCCGCCCCAGGTCAGCGTCGCCGCGCCGTTCTTCGAGGTATCCAGGATCATCGCGGCGCGATAAGGCGCGAAGCCGCCAATCTCGTAGAACACCACGCAGCGATCGTTCGACACGGCACCGATCAGCAACCGCCGCCAGGGCAAGCGCGGGCCTTTCGCGATGACATCGGTGGCCTGGTAAGGCTGCCCGGGATTGGCCAGCTCGGCATCGCGCGTATGCGTCAGCGCCCCGCCAAAGTTCTAGTCAGGAATTCACCGCCGCCAAAGCGGCGTGAACGCATCCTGGATGCCCCGGTAAGAAGATACGTTTGATGGCGCCAAAGGTCTGTAGGCGAATTCCTACGTGACGAATGCGGGGCTGTTCAGAGACTTGGAGGGAGCACTGCGCCCCTTGTTAGACCGGGCTTAGTTGATATCCCCGGAGTTCCACGAAGATTGTTAGCCAGGACTAATACGCCCAAAGAAAAAGGCACTTAGCTTGCGCTAAGTGCCTGATTCAATTGGTGGGCCGTCTAGGATTCGAACCTAGGACCAATTGATTAAGAGTCAACTGCTCTACCAGCTGAGCTAACGGCCCGGAAAACTCATATTGTCTTTAACTGCTCAACTGGGGTGGAAGATGGGACTCGAACCCACGACCCTCGGAATCACAATCCGATGCTCTAACCAGCTGAGCTACATCCACCGCATTGTTGAACTGGCGCGCCCGACAGGAATCGAACCTGCAACCGTCGGCTTAGAAGGCCGATGCTCTATCCGGTTGAGCTACAGGCGCTTGTGCACATTGTGCATAGCATCTGCATGGTCGGGGCAGAGGGATTCGAACCCCCGACATCCAGCTCCCAAAGCTGGCGCTCTACCAGGCTGAGCTATACCCCGATTTCGAACCCTCAACCGCTTTCGCGGGCTGAAGCTTTGAAATGCTACGGGTGACGCCTAGCCTAGTCAATCCGTATCAAAGCACACCGAACATCCATCGTTCGTTCGGTCCGTTTGGCGATTCACTGCCTTGCGGTGCAAGCCGCGATGCGAACATCACCTCTTGCTGTTAAATGGCGCGCCCGGAGAGATTCGAACTCCCGACCACCAAGTTCGTAGCCTGGTACTCTATCCAACTGAGCTACGGGCGCGTTTTTAACCTTTGCCTTGCCGCTTAACCACCGAGGTGGAAAGCGCCGAAGCGAGAAGCGGAATTATTCAGATTCGAGGGCAGTGCGTCAATACTTTTTTTCAGTTTTTTTTCATCGCCGTCTGAGAATCTTCACGTTCGGCGGTGAAAGCACGTTCACCCGAGCCGCTTAGTTTAGCCGTCCGGTTCACCCTCGGCTAGACCTTTGCGCAAAAAAATTTCGCGAATGCTTTCCTGCGCGGCGAAATCCCGCGCGTCATTCGCCATGTCACGCCCCTGCCCCGCATCGCGCGACGTTTGCGCGCGGTTGCGCAGGCGCGGCCCGCAGTCGCCCTCTCGCATGTTTGGTACTCGTCACGCGCATAAAAAAGGGTGGCCGCATGGCCACCCTTTCATTCGCTTCATCGCAACGATCAGAGATCGCCGATGCGGCTCTGCGTGGCCGGGTCGCCGACCTTGGCGCCGGTGTCGCCACGCGGCGGCGGAGGCGGCGGCGTGGAGCCCGTGCCGGAGTTCTTCGACCAATCGGCCGGCGGGCCGGGCACGCGGCCAGCCATGATGTCGTCGATCTGGTGCGCGTCGATGGTTTCGTACTGCAGCAGCGCATCGGCCATCACGTGCAGCTTCTCGATGTTGTCGGTGAGCAGCTGCTTGGTGCGCGAGTAGGCGCGATCCAGGATGGAGCGCACTTCCTCGTCGATCTTGCGCGCGGTCTCGTCGGAGACGTTCTTGTGCTGCGTCACGGCGCGGCCCAGGAACACCTCGTCCTCTTCCTCGCCGTAGGTCACCGGGCCGAGCTTGTCGGACAGGCCCCACTTGGTGGCCATGTTGCGGGCCATCTTGGTGGCGCGCTCGATGTCGTTGGACGCACCGGTGGTGACCTTGTCCTCGCCGAAGATCAGCGCCTCGGCCACGCGGCCGCCGTACAACGAGCACAGCTGCGATTCGATCGCCACGCGGTTCATGCTGTACTTGTCGCCTTCCGGCAGATACATGGTCACGCCCAGCGCGCGGCCGCGCGGGATGATGGTGACCTTGTAGACCGGGTCGTGCTCGGGCACGAGGCGGCCGACGATGGCATGGCCGGCTTCGTGATAGGCGGTCAGCTTCTTCTCGTCCTCGCTCATGGCCATCGAGCGGCGCTCGGTGCCCATCAGGATTTTGTCGCGCGCCTTGTCCATGTGGATCATGCGCACGTCGCGGGCGTTCTCGCGCGCGGCGAACAGTGCCGCCTCGTTGACGAGGTTGGCCAGATCCGCGCCGGAGAAGCCGGGCGTGCCGCGGGCGATGGTCATGGGATCCACGTCGGCGGCGGTGGGCACGCGACGCAGGTGCACCTTCAGGATCTGCTCGCGGCCCTTCACGTCCGGCAGACCGACCACCACCTGGCGGTCGAAACGGCCCGGACGCAGCAGCGCGGGGTCGAGCACGTCGGGACGGTTGGTGGCGGCGATGACGATGACACCCTCGGTGCCCTCGAAGCCATCCATTTCCACCAGCAGCTGGTTCAGGGTCTGCTCGCGCTCGTCATGACCGCCGCCCAGGCCGGCGCCACGATGGCGACCGACGGCGTCGATTTCGTCGATGAAGATGATGCACGGCGCGTGCTTCTTGGCCTGCTCGAACATGTCGCGCACGCGGCTGGCGCCGACGCCCACGAACATTTCCACGAAGTCCGAGCCGGAGATGGAGAAGAACGGCACCTTGGCCTCGCCGGCGATGGCCTTGGCGAGCAGGGTCTTGCCGGTGCCCGGCGGGCCCACCATGAGCACGCCGCGCGGAATCTTGCCGCCGAGCTTCTGGAACTTGCCGGGGTCGCGCAGGAACTCCACCAGCTCGCCCACTTCTTCCTTGGCTTCGTCGCAGCCGGCGACGTCGCTGAAGTTGACCTTGATCTGGTCCTCGCCCTGCAGCTTGGCGCGCGAGCGGCCGAAGCTCATGGCGCCGCGCCCGCCGGCACCGGCCTGCATCTGGCGCATGAACCAGATGAACACGCCGACGATCAGGATGATGGGCAACCAGTTGAGCAGCAGGCCCAGCAGCGAGAAGCCGTTGTTGGACGGCTCCTGGCGGACCTCCACGCCCTTGTCCTGCATCTGCTTGACCACCGAGTTGGTGGACCAGCCCAGGACCGGCGCGACGGTACGGAACGAGCTGCCGTCCTTCAGCTTGCCGGTGATGGCCGCCGGCTGGTCGGCGCTGATGGTGGCCGAGGACACGTTGCCGTTGTCCACGCTCTGCACGAAGCTGCTGTAGGGCAGGTCCGAAGAGGCACCACCGTGCGGATTGAAGCTCTGGAACACCGTCAGCAGTACGACTGCGATGATCAGCCAGAGCAGGAGGTTTTTCGCCATTTCATTCATGCACGGTTCTCGCCCGATTGCCCGCCGTGGATCTTTCGCCCCACGGCCAATGCATACACCTCCCGCGAACGTGCGCGGGAGGCCTTAGGTTTACGCATCGTTACGCGGGTGAAGTCTGCGCGCAAGCTACGTATGTATTCGTCAAAGCCGGTCCCCTGGAACAACTTGATCAGGAACGACCCGCCCGGCTTCAGCCAGTGGCGGCTGAAATCCAGTGCCAGCTCGGCCAGGTCCATCGCCCGGATCTGGTCGGCCAGGGCCACACCACTCATATTGGGGGCCATATCAGACAGCACAAGATCGACCTGCTGGCCATGCAGGCGGCTTTCCAGCTCGCGCAGGACCGATTCCTCACGAAAGTCGCCCTGGAGGAAATCTACTCCGCCTATGCCCTGCATGGGCAGGATATCCATCGCCACCACGTGGCCGGTGTCGCCCAGACGCTGGCGCACCAGCTGCGACCATCCGCCGGGGGCGGCGCCCAGATCCACCACGCGCATGCCGGGCTTGAGCAGGCGATCCTTGTCGATCAGCTCCTCCAGCTTGAAGACCGCGCGCGAGCGCAGGCCCTCGGCCTGGGCCTTTTTCACATAGACATCATCGAAGTGTTCCCGCAGCCAGCGGGAACTGCTTTTGCTGCGAGACATGGGTCGGCAACGGCCACAGATACGGGGGAGATGGTCGCATGATACCCTTAGCGGTCCTATCGCAGCGAATCCGAGACTGAACGCATGGCACTTTCCCCCTCGCAGCGCCGTTACCTGCGCAGCCTTGCGCACGATCTCAACCCCGTCATCCTGCTGGGTGCCAAGGGCGCGACCGACGCCGTGCTCAAGGAACTGGACCTGGCCCTGTCTCACCACGAGCTGGTCAAGGTGAAGCTCTCCGGCGGCGACAAGGAAGAGCGCCAGGCGCAGATCGACTTCTTCACCGAGGGCACCGGCGCGGAAAACGTGCAGCAGATCGGCCACATCGTGGTGCTGTTCCGCCGCAACGAGGACGAGCCCAAGCTCGCCCTGCCCCGCTGAACCCAGGGCCTGGCTGATGGACCTTTCGCTCGATCGTCCCGGCAATTACCTGTTCGTCCGGCGGGTGGATGCCCGTTCGATCGTCGTGGTCGACCGCGAACTCACCGCCAGCTTCCTGTTGTCGCCCGAACGCGCCGTCGAGAACTGGCCGGTAACGGCCGCAAGCGAACTCGATGCCAGCCATGTCGAGGCCATTCTCGAACTGAAGCCGGAAGTGGTGCTGCTGGGCACGGGTGAACGGCAGGTGTTCCCCGCCCACGCCTTCATGGCCGGCCTGCTGCGCAAGGGCGTGGGCGTGGAAGTGATGGACAATGCCGCCGCGGCGCGCACCTACGACCTGCTGGCCGGCGAAAGCCGCCGCGTGGTTGCCGCGTTCATACTTCCAGAGCAGAAGTGAGTGAAGAGGAGTGAGAGAGAGAGCCAGAGGCCTTCTCTCACTACTCACTTCTCACTCTTGTTTTCTGGCTCTCACCGCGAAGGCAGGTAGCCCATAGGGTCGACCGGGTTGCCGTCCTTGCGAATCTGGAACTGCAGCTCGTCGCGCGATGCGCCGGTCGAGCCCATTTCCGCGATCTGCTGGCCCGCGGTGACGCGCTGGCCTTCCTTCACCAATCGCTTGCTGTTGTGGCCGTAGGCCGACAGGTAGCTGTCGTTGTGCTTAACAATGACCAGCTCGCCGTAGCCGACGAGGCCGTTGCCGCTGTAGACGACGACGCCATCGGCCGCCGCGCGCACGGGGTCGCCCGCCTTGCCACCGATCTCGATGCCGGGGATGGCATCGCCCGACTGGAAGCGCTTGAGCAGCGTACCGTCCGCCGGCCAGCGCCAGGTGACGCCGCCATTGCTGCGCGTCGCGCCCGGCGCCGCCGGGGTGGGCGGTGCCGGTGGCGGCGTGTTGCTGGCGGTGGCGGCGGGTGCGCCCGCCACCGGAACGACCGGCGTGGTCACGGCCGCGGGCGCCGTTGAGGTATGCGCCGGGGCCACCGCACTGGCGGCGGGCGCCGGTGGCGCGGTGGCTGCCGTGTCGGCCGGCGACGTCGTTGCCGGCTGGAATCCCTGCTGGGTTTCCTGCGCCGGCGCCGCAGCGTGCGCGGCCGGTGCGGCCGGCTTGGCGGTCGCCACGACCGGCGCGGTGTGCATGGCGGCCGCCGCAGGCGGCTTGCCGTTGGCGGGCGCCAGTTGCAGCTCCTGGCCGGGCCAGATCGTGTACGGCGAGTCGATGTGGTTCCAGCTGGCCAGGTCGCGGAAGTCCACGCCGTTGCGGAAGGCGATGGAATAAAGCGTGTCGCCCTTCACCACCTTGTAGGTTCCGCCCGGCGCGGGACGGGTGGACGGCGCGACGACGCGCGAGGAGCTGTTGGCTGCCGGTTCCACGACGACGGATCGTTGCGTGCCGCAGGCAGCCAGCAGGACGGCGGAGGCAAGGGTCAGCGACCGGAGATATCCATTCATGTCGGCCAGCATAGCGAGGCGGAACGGTATTTTCATGCGTGCCGTGGCGACGGGCGCGTGAACCCGCCCGCCGATATTCAACGTGACAGGAACCACCACACCGCCAGCGCGGCCAGGATGATCAGTGCCGCCCAGCCAATGCGCTCGATGTGCTTGTGCAGAATGCGCTCGGCGCGCTCGCCGAAGATGCGGATGAGCAGCGCCAGCAGCCACACGCGCTTGCCGCGGCCGATGGCCATGCACACCAGGAACGGGACGATGGGCACGCCCACGATGCCCGCCGCCCAGGTGACGAACTTCATCGGCACCACCGGCTGCAGCGCCGCCAGCGCCAGCACCACCATCAGGCCCAGCCAATGCTGGTTCATCTGCATGCGCAGGTTGTCCACGCCCTTATCGATGGGCGCGAGCAGGTGCAGGCTGTCCAGCAACGGCGACAGCGCGTGGAAGGCCCAATGGCCCAGCGCGTAGCCCACCAGCGAACCCAGCAGCGAGAACAGCAGGCTGATGTTGGCGTAGAAGAACGCCTTGTGGCGCTTGCCCAGCATCATCGGCGCCAGCATCACTTCCGGCATGATGGGGAAGATGAAGGCTTCGACGAAACTCAGGCCGCACAGAAAGTACACGGCCCTGGGGTGGCGCGCCCACGTGAGCGCGCGCGCATACAGCGGTCCAAACAGACGCATGCTTAGAAGCTTCCTTGTGGCATCAGCCGATGCCGCCGAGCAGAGGCACGAAACTGACGGCGGCCAGTTCCTCCTGGACGAAATCGCCCTGCCCGTCGCCACGCATGCGGATCAGCGTCTGGTTGCTGGGTGAACCCACCGGCGCCACCAGCACGCCGGTGGGGCTGAGCTGGTCGAGCACAGCGTGCGGAATCGCATCGCCGGCCGCGGTGAGGATGATGGCATCGAACGGGGCTTCATCTGCCCAACCGAGCTTGCCGTCGTCGTGGCGCGAACGGATGTTGCTCAGGCCCAGCTGGCGGAAGCGACGGCGGGCCTGGCGCAGCAGTTCCTCGATGCGCTCCACCGTGTAGACCTGCGGCACCAGCTGGGCCAGCACCACGGCCTGGTAGCCCGAGCCGGTGCCGATTTCCAGCACCTTCTGCGGCATGCCGAATTCCAGCAGCGCCTCGGTCATGCGCGCCACCACCCAGGGTTGGGAAATGGTCTGGCCATGGCCGATGGGCAGCGCCGTGTTTTCATAGGCGCGCGAGTGCAGCGCCTGGTCGATGAAATGATGGCGCGGCGTATTGCGGATCACGTCGATCACGCGCTGGTCGCGGATGCCTTCGTCCTTGAGCTTGACGGCCAGGCGGTCACGCGCGCGCTGCGAGGTCATCCCCTCGCCTTTCAATGCCGATGGCGGCAACGGATGCACGTTCATGCCCTCACGCTGCCTCATCGGCCGGATTGCCGCCATCGGCATTGAAAGGCGAGGGG
>Ga0268248_100187_pt1 | contig 33492 bp, 22 predicted proteins | sample AgamicAtAme_FD_200856 | JGI IMG/M metagenome (GOLD analysis project Ga0268248, IMG submission 200856) | Agave microbial communities from Guanajuato, Mexico - At.Am.e (v2) (version 2) | ecosystem: Host-associated > Plants > Phyllosphere > Phylloplane/Leaf | place: Guanajuato, Mexico | collected... | reverse complement strand
CGGTGGGACACCGCGCCGCTCCTGGGCGCCGTGGAGGCGTGCCCGGCGGCTCGGGCCGGCGCGGCGCGGTGTCCCACCGTCACGCCGGCACCGGGCTGGACCGGAGGGGCGCCGCCGGGGCCGGCGCCGGGAACCGCGCGGCGAACAGGGCGAAGACCGCGGCCGCCCGGGGGCCGAGGTCCGCTTCCTCTTCCGGCGTGAGCGCCGCGCCTTCGAGGGCGTCGAGGAAGCCCCGCCACATCGCGCCGCGGTCCGGACCGTAGGGATCGAGGGAGGCGGCTCCGCGCTCCCGCGTCACCCCGAGGCGCAGCACGCGGCGGGCGAGCACGGCCCCACCCAAAGTCGCGCCTTCCAGGACGTAGAGGGCGGCTAGGACGGCGCCCGCGTGCCAGGGCGGCGGCAGGTCCGCCTGCAACCCCGGGCACGGGAAGGACACCGCCGTCCCGGCCGCGCCCAGCTCCCGCAGATCGGCGCGGATCAGCCCCGCCTTGCGGCGCCGCGGCCAGTCCGGCAGGAGCCGGCCGGCGCCCGCGGCGTCGAGCGTACCCTCCAGCGCGGCATACAGGGGCGCGACGGCGCCGAGGTACCGCGCGTAGCCGTCCAGGCTGTCGAAGCTGCCGGCGCCCTCGAGGCGGGCCTCGAGGGCCCGGTGCAGGACGCCGGAGGCCCGGCGCAAGCGGTCGCGCCGGGGTCCGACACGGGTCGCGCCCCGCCCGCCGCCCGGTGCGGGCGGCCCGCGGTGCCCGGCGGCGGAACCGCCCGACGCGTTCTCGAGGGGTGCGCTGTGGCGGGCCGTCACGCTATTCGAACCCCTCGCGGGCCCGTTCCTTTCGGGACGGCGCATCGGCGGCGGCGAGCCCGCGGGCATCCGTGGCCGCGTGCTCGCGCCAAAGGGTGGCCTTGGCGGCGGCCAGCACGGCCCGCCGGTCGGCGAGGTCCGCGTCGGCCACGCCCGGCAGCACCCCGGCGTCGCGCAACGCTTTCAGCACGAGCGAGCGCAGGGTCAGCCCCCGCGCCGCGGCGGCCGCGCGGACCCGGTCGCGGAGTTCGGGCGCGACCATGACGCAGAGCTGCACTTCATCGTTGCCGCCGGCGGCTTTGGCCGCCGGCTTCGAAGGGAACCGATGGGGGGGAGGCACGCTCACATCCACAAGTTGATCATCTAGAAGATTACTAAATCAAATATCGGCATATTGTCTACCCGCAATGGCCCGGGACGCGGCGGGTGCCCGCCGTGTTCACCGCACCCGGCGGAAGCGCGCCGGCCCCGCTGTGTTCAGCCCTTCGGTCCAGTCCCGGGTTCGTCCCGCTTGGGGGGGCGTCCAGCCCGCGTCCTATGTCGGCACCCCGGACAGGCGCGGCGCCGGGCTTCTCGTCATCGAGATCCTCGCGTCGCGCCGTGGAGATCCCGCACCCGCCTGAGCCGAGAGGCGCCGGCTGCCCGGCGCGCCGCCTTCCCCGCGCCCGCCGGCGGGCGCAACTCGCCGGCAGTCATGCCGCGTTCCCGTGGGCGATGCCGGGTCGCCGTTCCTCATCCGTGCCGCCAACCGTGCTATCCTGCCCGTTCCATGGCGGCGCCCCTCGATCGGGCGGCAACCGCACGGACGGCCGGTTGTGCGGGGACTCGTTCGCAGCTTCGCGTGTTGGAAGGCCGACGGCTGCGTCGGGGCCGGCGGGTGCAACGCCTGCGCGGGGGCGTGCCCGCCGCACCCGCGTCAGGCGAACACGATCCCGCCCTCGATGGAGGGCAGCATGAGGACTTGGTGCTCTTGGCTCTCGGAGAAGGCGACGATGACCTGCTCGCGCGTCGCCGCACCGCTGGCTATCCGCTGCGTCCAGAAGTCGAGGCCCGCGGCGTCGGCCGGCCGGTCGAGGGCGTTGGCGTAAAGCGCGTTCACCAGCGCCGCCGGCGCCGCGTCCGGCCCGCCGTAGAGGGCCGCGAACTCGGGGCTCCGGGCGAAGCCGCGCGCGAGCTGCTCCAGGCCCGCCCCCGCGTCCAGCGCGGCCTTGTTCGCCAGGAAGCCCCCGACGTCCGGCTTGCGGTCGAAGGCGGCGTCGTAGAGGCGGGCGAGCTGCGCGGCGCGCTCGTCTTGGTCCCAGACACCGCTCGCGTGGGCCTTGGCGAAGCCGGCGATGCTTTCCTGGCTGTTGGCGAAGGCCACCAGCACTTGGCCGCGGCTGCCGCCAGCGTCCAGCGCCTTGGTCCAGCCGGCTACGCCGTCGGCGTCGCCCGGCCGGTCCAAGGTGTTCCGGTACAGCTGCCGGACGAAGGCGGCGTCGTCGAGCGCGCCGTAGCGCGCCTGGAACTCCGGCGACTGCGCGATTGCGTTGGCGACGGCGTTGAGCGGTTGGCCGGCCGCGACCCGCTCGGCCCAGAAGTTCAGGCCGATCGGATCCGGCGCGCGGTCCAGCGCCGCCTCGAACACGCGGTGGACCCGCGCGATCGGGTCGGCGGGGTCGAGGACGATCCGGCCGTCGGGGAAGCGCAGCTCTTCGACCTCGACGAGGCGGTCCACCTGCGCCGCGGGCCCGGTGCCGGCGCTGACGCTGATGCCCCGCACGGACTCGGTGGGTGCCGAGGCCTCGGTGGACAGCGGGAATTGGAAGCTGGAGTTCCATGAAACCGTGTGGGCGCGGCGGGGCAACTCGAAGTACGCGACGTCGAAGCCCCCGCCTCCGGCGATCGAGTCGCTGCCGGCGCCGCCGGCGAGGGAGTCGTCGCCCTTGGTGGTCGAGCGGAGCTGGGGCAGGTCGCCGAAGATCAGGTCGCCGCCGGCGCCGCCGCGGACGGTGTCGTCGCCGTCGCCGCCCCTGAGCAGGTCCTTGCCGAAGCCGCCGCGGATATCGTCGTCAGCTAGCCTCAGAAGAGCAGGAGGAGGGACAGGAACGGGCCCCGGATCCGGGGCGGCAAGAAGAGAATTCGGAACGGGCCTCGGATCCGGGGCGGCAAGAGAGGGATCCAAAACTAAGATTGAATCGGGGTTGGGGGTGATAGGAACGATAGGGTCCGGACCGGGCCACGAAGCAGGAGAGGTATTAGACGACCGCAAAACAGTATCAGTGTAGGAAATTAAATTTGTAGGAACATCGTTAAGCTGAGATAAAAGTTTATTAATATCGTCTTTTGCGGCGGTCTCCGCATCGCTTTGATAATTGTAATTGAGACTATAGTTGGGAATGTAGTTATTTTGGATGGCAGTGTTCGGGACGGTAACATCGTCAATCTCGCCACCGAACAGCATGGTGTCGCCGTTAAGTGGTATTTCCGTGCTAAACATCGGACTAGATACAGACACGTTGCAATCCTCCCGTGTTGTTGGCTGTGCGTTCGAGGCCCGGTACGGGGATGGTCCGCCGCGGCGCCACCCCGCACCGACGCTGGGCCATCGCCCTCCCCTACCCCCCGACGAGCACGAAGTGGGCCCAGGTCCGGTCGCGGCGCGCCGCGCTGTCGGCGGGCGGTGCGGCCATGGCCTCGCGCTGCGCCGCCCGGAACGCCGCCGCCGGGTCGCTCTTGGCCTGTGCGAGCCAGTGGCGGTAGAAGCGCACCATGAGGTCGGCCGCGCCCTCGTCGCTCACCTTGCGGAGCGTGACCAGCGCGTAGCGGGCGCCGGCGGTGCGCAGCGCCCGCACCAGCCCGGAGACGCCCTCGCCGTAGTCGATCTGCCCCTGCGCCGTCTCGCAGGCCGACAGCACCACCAGCTCGGTCCCCTCCAGGTCGAGGTCTTGCGCCTCGATGGCGTGCAGCACGCCGTCGCGTCCGGGTTCGCGCAGCGCCCGGTTGGCGCCCGCGAGCGCGACGGCCGACAGCAGCATCGGCCGGTCGAGCGGAGCGCTGGACGCGCGGTAGAAGCCGTGGGTGGCCAGGTGCAGGACCCGCGGCGGCGGCCCGCGCGTGCGCAGCCGCGCTTCGCTGGCCCCGGGGCCTTCCCACACCTCAACAGGCTCGCCCGGGCGGGCAAGGCGGTAGAGCGAAGCCACGGCGCGCACCTCCCCGGCGCTGGCGGGCAGCGGCGCGAAACCGGGCGCGAAGCCGGTGGCCAGCGCCGCCATCGCGGCGCCGATCCCCGGCTCGGTTGCGCCGACGCTTGGTGGCCCCGGCGTGCCGGCGGGCTGTGCCGGCGGGGCATCGTCGAAATCGACGCCGCCGAGGGCAAGCAGGCCGCGGCGGGGTTCGTCGGGCCCGGGGCGCAGCAGGTCGCGGCCGGTCTGGAGCAGCCCCAGGTCGAGCCGCTCGGCCAAGCGCCTCCCGTCCGGCCCGAGCAGGGCGGCGAAGGGGAGGAGGTGCAGGTCGCCGTCCGGGGCGACGTGCAGTCCTTCCAGCCCGGCGAGTTCGGCGGCGAGCGGCCCGAGCAGCCGGTCGTGCAGCGCACGCGCCGCCCGCCGCTCGGCTTCCCCCTCGGCGCCCGCCAGCAGCGCCTGCGCCGCTTCCGCCGTGCCCGCCACCGGGCCGAGGTCGACCACGCGCGCACCGTCCGCGCGCACCAGCACACCCGCCCAGCGCGGCGCTTCGAGCGCGCCGGAGCGGAAATCCACGCGCCGGTACTCGCGGAGTTCGAGCAGGGCGGCGCGCCGCGGCAGGCCGGCGAGGGCCGCGCGCAGGTTTGCCAGGTCGAAGCCGCGCACCCGCAGGTGCCGGTCGTACTCGCGGCTGACCCGCGCCAGCGCGAGTTCGCGCTCCTGCAGCCGGGCGGCCACCGCCTCCTCCTCCGCCCGCTCCCCTGGGTTCTGGAACAGGGCGGTCAGGAGGCGGCGCCGGGTGGCGAGTTCGGCGGCGATCTCCCTCGCGCGCGGGTCCTGGCCGGCGCGGGCGAGGCGGGCGAGGCGGGCCTCCTCCTCCGCCTGCACGCCCTTGAGCCGCAGCACGGCCGATGCGGCGAGCCCGGCCGCGTCCGGGCCGGCGCCGGGCAGCAGCGCCAGGCTGAGGGCGACGTGCTGGTAATCGGCCTGGGAGGCGACGAGGCGGCGCGCGCGCGCCGCCTCGCTGGTGAGGAGTTCGGCGCCAATCCGGGCGAGGACGGGCTCCTCCATGGCCCGCAACTGCCGCACCGCGTCCGCCGCGCGGCCGAGCGCGGCGAGGTTCGAAGCCCGGCCCAGCTGCAGGAGCAGCGTCGTCGGGTGCGCCGGGCCGAGGGCCGCCCGCGCCCCTTCCAGCGCCTCGCGGTAGAGCGCCTCGGCGTCGCCGTAGCGGCCCCGCGCCCGGTGGAGGTCGGCCAGGTTGTTCGAGGCGGCCAGCGTGCTGGGGTGGAGCGGCCCGAGCGCCTCGCGCATCGGCGGCAGCGCCTCGGTGAGGAGCGCCTCCGCCTCGCCGTGGCGGCCCTGCGCCGCGTACAGGAGGGCCAGGTTGTTCGCGGCGGCCAGCGTGTCCGGGTGGCCCGGCCCGAGCGCCTCGCGCATCGTCGGCAGCGCCTCGGCGAAGAGCGCCTCGGCCTCGCCGTGGCGGCCCTGCGCCCGGCGCAGGACGGCGAGGTTGTTCATGACGCTGAACGTGCTCGGGTGCCGCGGCCCGAGTTCCGCGCGCGCCAGCGGCAGCGCCTCGCGCAGCAGCGGCTCCGCCTCGCCGTGCCGGCCCTGCGCCCGGTATAAGTCGGCCAAGTTGTTCATGGCGTTGAGCGTGCCGGGGTGCCGCAGCCCGAACCCCGCGCGGCGCAGCCGCAGCGCCTCGGCGAAGAGCGCCTCCGCCTCGCCGTGGCGGCCCTGCGCCCGGCGCAAGGCGGCCAGGTTGTTCGCGGCGGCCAGCGTGTCCGGGTGGCCCGGCCCGAGCGCCTCGCGCATCGTCGGCAGCGCCTCGGCGAAGAGCGCCTCGGCCTCGCCGTGGCGGCCCTGCGCCCGGCGCAAGGCGGCCAGGTTGTTCATCGCAGCCAGCGTGTCCCGGTGCCGCGGCCCGAGTTCCGCACGCGCCAGCGCCAGCGCCCGCTCGGACGCCGAGGCGCCCTCGGCGTAGGCGCCTCGGCGGTGGGCGTCGGCCGCCTCGGCGGTCAGCGCCCGCCGCGTCGCCGGCGCTGTCTCCGGCGCTGTCTCCGGCGCCGAGCAGTGCGCGGCGCCGAGCGCCAAGCTGAGCAACGCGCACCGGAGCCCGCTCCGCGCGCCCCGCCTCCGGCCGGGCAGGGGACCTTTCGGAGGAACGGGGGCGGGGCCGTCGCCCGGGCGCGCCATCGGAGACCTCGCCCCTCCGGGTCGACACGCCGAGCCGCGCGGCGCGGCGCGGTGCGACAACGAAGGCGGCCTCATTGGTGGGGAGTGCCGGCGCGGCCGCCCGCGCCCTTGACGCGCTCCAGCAGCGCCAGGGCGGCCGCCGGGTCGTGGGCGTAGACCTGCCCGAGCAGCGGATTCCCGGCCAGCAGAGCCTCGTCCGCGGCGTCGAGCCCCGGCGACGAGCCGCGCATCCGCGGCGGCGGGGGGCGCCGCAGCGCCTCCTCAGCGGCGCCGAGGAGGCGCCGCGCCTCGGCCGGATCGGCGGCGGCGATGCGGGCCAGGGCCGGGTTCGCGGCGAGGCGCCCGTCAGCCGGTCCGGCGGCGCACGCCGCGAGCGTGCCCAGCGCGAGCGCGAGCACGGCCAAGCGCCGCGCGGGGGACCGGCACAGGTCGCGCCACCCGGTCATCGCTCCGCGCCTCCGTCGCTCTGCGGGCGACTCCCCCCAGCATGGCCCAGGGCGGCGCCCATGCCCCGCGCCATGTGGGCGAGGTAGTCCCTGTAGAGCGCCTCCAGCCGGCCGGTGCTGAGGAACACGGTGGCGTTGTAGGCGCCCGGGACGGCCTCGAAGAAGCCGAGCGAGGCGAGCAGCTCCATCGCTTCGGCGACTTGGTGCTTGTTGGCGAACTCGACGAGGAACCGGCCCATGGCCGTGGCGTCCAGCGCCGCCCGGCCGTGGTAGACGGCGTTCTTGACGGCGTGGTCGGCCGCGCCGTCCTTGAACCGCGCCTCGAGCAGCCGCGCCTTGGGCACGCGCATCCGGGTGAGGTAGGCGGGATCCTCCGCCAGCGCCGCCATGCGCTCGTTGTGCGCCGCGACCAGCCGGCGCAGCGCTTCCGCGCCGGCCACGCCGTAGGCGTCGAGCATGTACAGGAAGCGCGCGACGGCCGTCACCTCGGGGCTCGGCATGTAGCGGTCGTAGCGGGTCACCAGCTCGAAGTGCCTCGGGTCCTTGGTGCTGCCCGCGGGCAGCGGCGCCGCGTCGAGCAGCAGACGCACGAACTCGGCTTCGGCGCGCAGCGACGCCTCCAGCACGCCTGGCAGGTCAGCGCTCGGAACGGCGGCCATGGTCCCTCCAGCATTCTCGGCGGCGCCACGGATCATGCCGCCGCAAGGAACTTAGCGGCTCCCCGGGAGCGGCAAAGGCATGTCCGGCCGGAAGGAGTTTCCGGCCGGGGCAAACTCTCTCCGTCCGGGCACCCCTGCCCGGCTCCGCGGCACGGCAGCAACCTCGGGCCGCCGGGAAGGCGAAGGAGCCGCGCTGAAGGCCGCTGCACGGTCGCCGTGCCCGGCCCGGCCCCGGCGCGGGGCCCGGACCGTCGCGGCGGGGAGGGGGCGTCGGGCTCGCGGGGACGTCCCCTTCACCGCACGACGCGCCCCAGCCGGATGAAGTTCATCGCCGGCAATGGGTGCAACGCTCGGGTCGATCCGCCGCGACTGCGGTCGCCGCCAGAGCGGATCGGCTTCGGGCGGCCGCTGGCGCCCCAACCTCCTCTTCCGCCACCAAGCAGGTGCGCGCATCGTTGGTGATGGCCAGAGCCGTTCCGAGCCGGTTGGGGAGGGAGGCATGCCCGGTCCGTGTTCCTGGATGGCGCGGGGCGCCCGCTACGCCCTGTTCTGCCTCGCGCTCGGCGGCTGCGGCGCGGCGGCGCAACGCGGCGGGGAGGCGCAGGGGCGGGCGCTGAACGTCGAAGTGTTGAGCGCCCAGGTATCGGAGGCCTACCGCCGCGGCGCCTACGCCGAGGGCGCCGCGGTGGCGGAGCAAGCCCTGGCACTGGCGCGCCAAGCGCTCGGGCCGCGCCACCCGGGCACGCTCGCGGGCATGAGCAACCTCGCCAATCTGCACCGGGCGCAGGGCCGGCACGGCGAGGCGGAGCCGCTGCTGCGCGAGGCGCTGGCGGGGCTGCGCGAAGCGCTCGGGCCGCGCCACCCGGGCACGCTCGCGGGCATGAACAACCTCGCCTTGCTGTATCGGGCGCAGGGCCGGCACGGCGAGGCGGAGCCGCTCCACAGGCAAGCGCTGGAGGGGCTGCGCGGGGCGCTCGGGCCGCGCCACCCCACCACGCTCGCGGGCATGAACAACCTCGCAGAGCTGTATCGGGCGCAGGGGCGGCACGGCGAGGCGGAACCGCTCCACAGGCAAGCGCTGGAGGGGGCACGCGAAGCGCTCGGGCCGCGCCGCCCGGGCACGCTCGGGAGCATGAACAACCTCGCCCTGCTGTATCGGGCGCAGGGCCGGCACGGCGAGGCGGAGCCGCTGCTGCGCGAGGCGCTGGAGGGGGCACGCGAAGCGTTCGGGCCGCGCCGCCCGGGCACGCTCGGGAGCATGAACAACCTCGCCGTGCTGTATCGGGCGCAGGGCCGGCACGGCGAGGCGGAGCCGCTCCACAGGCAAGCGCTGGCGGAGCGGCGCGCGGCGCTCGGGCCGCGCCACCCGGACACGCTCATGAGCATGAACAACCTCGCCATGCTGTACTGGGCGCAGGGCCGCTACGGCGAAGCCGAGATGCTGCAACGGCAGGCGCTGGAGGAGGCTCGTGCGGCGCTCGGGCCGGCCCATCCGTCGACGTTGCTGTTCCAGCTGAACCGGGCCGTGAACCTCGCCGCGCTCGGCCGCGCGCCGGAGGCGGTGCGGGAGCTCGAGGCCATGCAGCCGGACCTGCTCGCCCGGCTCGGCACCGAACTCTACAGCAGCGAGGCCCCGAGCGTGCGCCGCCTGCTCGTCGCCTCGCAGGCCAGCTACCAGAACGTGGCGCTCAGCCTCGCCCTCGCGCCCGGGGCGGGGCCGCGGGCGGCGGCGCTGGCCGCCACCGCCGTGCTGCGGCTCAAGGGGCTGCAGGCGGAGGAGGAAGCCTTCCTCGCCCGCCTCGCCCGCGGCGGACGCGACCCGCGTGTGAGAGGGCTCGCCGCCGAGGCCGCCGCGCTGCGCGGCCAGCTGGCCGCGGTCCACCTGCGTGACCAGTCCGCCGTCACCTCCAGTGCCGTGCCGGGCGAGGGCCGGGCCGCGGCGGCCACGGCGTTGGCCGAGCGGCTGCAGGCGCGGGAGTTCGCGCTGGCCCGGCTCAGCCGCGAGTACGACAGGCAACTGCAGGTGCGCGGTTTCGACGCCGCCGGCCTGCGCGCGGCCCTGCCGCCGCGCACCGCCCTGCTCGAACTGCGCGCTTACCTCCCGATCGACTTCAGCCGCATCGGACAGGGAAGGCCACCGCGCTGGGCGGGGCTGCTGCTGGCCCGCGACGGGGTGCGCGCCGTCGACCTCGGGCCGGTGGCGGGCACGGCGGAGGCGGCTCAAGCGGTGCTGCACCCGCGGAGGGCGAGGAGGGCCGGCAGGCGGCGCGGGACCTCCACGCCCGGCTGCTCGGGCCGCTGGCGGCCGAGCTGGCCGGGCTGGAGCGGCTCTACCTGGCCCCCGACGGGGCGTTGAACCTCGTGCCCTTCGCCGCCCTGCTCGAACCGGACGGGCGCCGGCTGGCCGAGCGGCTCGACCTGCGGCTCGTGCAGACCGGGCGCGACCTGCTCCGCCCCGCCCTTGGCCCGGACCGCCCCGCCCGCGGCCTGCTCGCACTCGGCGGCATCGACTTCGACGCGGCCACACCGGCCGCGCCCACCCCTGCGGAAACCAGCTCGGCAGCAACCGGCGGCATCGGCCAAGCCGAGTTGCAGGCCCGTGCCGCCTCGGCCCTGCCGCGCGGCTTCGGCCCGCTGCCGGGCACCCTGGCCGAAGTGCGTGCCGTCGCCGCACTGTACCGTCGCGCCCGCCCCGGCGAGCCCGTCGAGGTTTGGGAGGGCGCGGACGCGGCCGAGGCGCGGCTGCGGGGGCGGGCGGGGCCGCCCCCGCGGGCGCTGCACTTGGCCACGCACGGCTTCTACCTGCCCGCCCGCGCGCCGCAGGACCGGCCCATGCTGCTGGCCGGCATCGCCCTGGCCGGCGCCAACCGGGCGCGGCGCGAGGCGGCGCGCGACGGCATCCTGCACGCCATCGAGGCGCAGGATCTGGACCTGGAGGGCGCCGAGCTGGTGGTCTTGTCGGCTTGCGAAACCGGCCTGGGCCAAGTCGACTACGGCGAGGGCGTCTCGGGGCTGGTGCGGGCGCTGCGCACCGCCGGCGCCCGGCACGTGCTGGTCACGCTGCGCCCGGTCAGCGACCCGGGCGCGGCCGACTTCATCGAGCGCTTCTACCGCCACTGGCTCGGGCAGGGAGCGGGCCGGAGCGACCCGGCAGCGGCGTTCCGGGCGGCGCAGCTCGAGGCCATGGCCGCCCCGCCCGAGGCCAGCCCGGCGCGGCGCGACGGGACCTGGGCCCAGTTCGTGCTGATCGGAGGGTAGCGGAAAGGCGCAGCGCCCCTGTTTTGTTCCTTGTCACGGACCGTCAAACGTCGAGTTGAATCCTTGACGAAGTCTCCCCGTGTCTTCGTCCCACCACGCCCGCGCTGTCAGCCACCGCGCCGGCGGCGCCACTGAAAAGCCGGCCGCCCCGTTGAGCGAGGGGGAGGGCTTGGGTGTCGGATCGGGTGACGGCTCCTCCGGCCGAGCCTCGTGCGCGGGCGGCGGCCGGACCGGCCGGCGGCTCGGTTGCCGGCGGCTCCGACGCCGTCCCGGACCACCGGGGACAGGCCAGCCACGACGCCCGCGGGGCAAGGGACCGGCCGCCGGCCCCCTCGGGTCGCGGGACCGCCGTCACGCCGGAGCGCCCCGCGGCAGCAGCCGCAGCACCCGCGGGCGGAAGGCGTTGACGAAGGCGTTGGTGGCGCCGAGCAGCCAGTCGAGCTGCGCCGGCTCCTGCTCCGCCGTCCATTGGCCGGGGAAGGCGCGGGCCGCCTCCACCCAGCAGAGGTCGCCGCGGCGCCGCCACGCCACGCCGCCGCCGTGGCCCGCGGCCGCGAGCTCGGCCTCGACGGCGCCGCGCTCCGCTTCCAGCGCCTCGAACACGCCGCGCCCGGCGTCGCCCTTCAGCACGAGGGTGTTGCCCGCCCGGTTGTCGCTGCGGCCGCTGTAGGCCGTCATCCACGCCCAGGGCACCGGCAGCTCCAGGAACACGCGCCCGTAGCCCGAGCGGCCCACGGCCTGGGCCGGGTCGTCGAAGCGCGCGCGGCGGGCGAACTCCGCGCGCCAGCGGCGGTCGGCCTCCAGCACCGCCGGATCGAAGCTGCGCCGCCCGCCGCCCGCATCGCCGCCGCCGTTCCCCGAGGCATCGTCGGCCGCCCCTCCCGCCTCCGCCTCCCCGGGCGGGAGGACGGCGGCGAGCCCGGCCCCGGGCCCCTCCACCCGCACCACCGCGCGCTCGAGGGCGGCGGTGCGCGCCAGCACGCGCGGCTGCACCAGCAGGCGGCCGTCCGGCATCTCGTAGCCGGCCACCTCCACCAGCCCGAAGACCAGCTGCAGGCCGGCGTGGCGGCCGACGTACTGGACGATGCCCTCCGTGCCCTCGCGGATGCCGTCGCCGGCCACCAGCAGCATCAGCCGCCCGCGGGACAGGTTGCGCGCCACCGCGTCCACGAAGGCCGCCTCGTCGGTGTCCGGGTGCCGGGCGGAGACGAGGCCGAACAGCGCGTCCGCGCCCCGCTCGCCGCGGGCGATGGAGACCTCGCGCTGCAGGTCGGCGTAATCCCAGGCCGCGAGCTCCTTGGCGTAGTCGAGGATCTGCCCGACCACCTCGCGCCGGGCCTGCGGGTTGCGCCACAGCTTGCACTCGACGACCACCAGGCCGCCGAAGCGGGTGGCGAAGAGGCAGTCCAGCGGCCCCGCCGGGGTGCGGAGCTCGCGGCAGACCGGGACGGGGTCGGCGTAGGCCGGGTCGATGGCCGCCGTCGGCAGGACCGAGGGGTGGGCGAGTAGGAAGTCGCGGAGCCACGCCTCGTTGCGGCCGCCGGAGGCGAGGGGGACGGGGCGCAGCGCGAGGTCGGAGGCGCCGCCCGGCGGCGCGGCCGGGTCGGTCAGGACGATGCCGGGATACATTGCACCGCCATCAACCCACACGTTTGTGCGGGCTTCAAGCCTGCTGCGCCGGCGCAACGGGGCGCTGGGGTGTTTGCGTATGCGCGGCGAGGGCCGGCGGCCGGGGAGGGCAGCTCCCCGCCTCCCGCACCAGCCTGCCGCCGCGCTCCCGGCCGGCGAGGTGCGCGCCTCGCCGTCCTCGCCATGCTCCCGCCTGCGGCGCTGCGCGTGGCTCCGGGCGGCTCCGGTGCTCACATGCCCGCCGCCGCGCGCGGCGGCCTGCCGGGGGTGTCGGCTCCGGGGAAAGGTCGCTTGTCCCGTTCCACCAGGGAAAGGCTCGCACGGCTCCGTCCCGCGGGAGCACGCCCGCTCCGAGCTGAACCGCCTCGGCCTGCCGAGCCGCAGGGGAGGGGCATGGAGCACCCTGCCGGGGTGCGCCGCGTCCTGCTGACGGCCTGAACCGCTGAACATCCCGCCCGATCAGGGAATGCGGCAGTGTCGGTTAACTTGCAGTAAGCGGGGCGGATTACCGCAAGCCAGTCACCCGCCCCGGCGTGGGCGCGCCTGCAAGTCCGCGCCACCTCGTGATCCGTCCCTTGCGAACCGGATCAGGAACCGGCCACGCCCGCCTTGGACGCGCCGGCGAGGTCCTGAAGGACGTTTCCAGCCGGCCTGCGCCACGCTGTGCGCCAACGCACGGCACGACAGCAGGCGCCTCCGCCAGTGTCCGGCCTCGCCCCGCCGCCGCCAAGCGCGCTTCCGATCATAGCGGGCGAACCGGAGACCAGGACTTCATGACTGTGTACCGCCTTGGAAATGGTAACGACTTCTTCGACTTCGCCGACGTACCGGACTGGACCAACGACTCGCAGGTCTTCGGGGGCAACGGCGACGACACCATCAACGCTTCGGCCCTGAGCCCGACCTACACCAGCCGGCTGCTGGTGAGCGGCGGCAACGGCGACGACGCGATCCGCCTCGACGCCTCCAACAGCGTGGCGCTCGGCGGCAACGGCGACGACACGCTGACCGCCACCGGCGGCCTAGGCAACGAACTGCGGGGCGGCAACGGCGACGACCTGCTGGTGAGCTTCGGCGGCGGCAGCGGCATGGGCCGGGGCAACACCCTCGCCGGCGGCCTCGGCGACGACACCTTCCGCTTCACCAACGCCGGCAACCTCGTCGTCACGGTCGGCGCCGGCGACGACCGCGTCGTGTCGGACGGGGACGTGTTCCTGGGGCCGACGGACGTGGTCACCGACTACCGCGCGGGGGAGGTCATCGAACTCCGCACCTTCGGCGGCCCCGACCAAGTCCCGCCCTACACGGAGATCGGCCGTGTGTCGCTGATCGACGACCCGATCGCCCAAGCCGAAGCGGCCGGCAGATTCCGGCCCGTCGTGGGCGACGGGGAGTACGCGTTGATCCACGGCGACTTCGCCGGCGAGGGCAGGTTCACCGTGGACGGGGACGGGCCCGACCTGCTGGTGGTCTACGACTCGTACAACGGCCAGGACGACGACATCGCGCAAGGATCGCTGGTGCTGCTCGGCATCACCGACCCCGGCTCGGCGCTGATCGCCTGATCGTTTGATCGCCGGGGCGCGGAGCGGCCCGGGGCGGGGAGGGCCGGAGCGGACCGGCTCTCCAGGCGCGACGCGGCGCTCGGCACGAGCGCCGCGGCCGCCTTGAACGGGCCGACGGCGCCGGAAGGACGTCGGCGCGTCGCCGTCCGCCGCTCGGATCGCGGCAGGCCCGGCCAAGCCACCGGGACCGCCTCCACGGGCGGAAGGGGCTGAGGTCGCCACGGGGCGTTCGACGGCCCCCGGTCACGGCCCCGGCACCGCGCGCGAGGGGTCGTCGTCCTCTCGGCGGCAGCATCCGGAACACCGTTGCCGGGGGCGGTCACCGATCGTGGCGGCACACGGTGGCGCGGCGCCGAGCGCGCACTGGAACATCAGGGGGCGCAGGTTCGAACGAAGCACGGGCACCCGCCCCGTCTCGTTCATCCGTGCCGGACGTCGCTGATACCGGCCCTGCCTGGTCCGCGCGCTCCGGGATCGCCCGGCGCGCGCCGGGCGTGGTCGGGCCGGCGCGGCGATGTCCCGATCAAGCGATCGTGCGCCGGGCTCGGCTTGGCTCGGCCGGGTTTCGGAGCCGTAAATGCATACCCCAGAATGCGATGCCGCCGCCGAGCCGGCCCGCTACCCGCGGACCGCGAACCGGCGGCCACCTGGGCGGCGGACCGCGGCGGGGCCCGCAGTCCCAACCCGGACCGAGCCGCCCGATGCGCGCATCACCCCTTGCCGGCCCCGTCGAGCAGCGCATGGAGCGGCGCCTCGCGGCGATCGCCTTCCTCGACGTCGCCGGCTACTCGCGCCTGATGGGCGCGGACGAGGACGCGACCCTGCGCCGCTGGGAGGCCCTGCGGCGCGGGCTGATCGAGCCCCGCGTCGCGGACTGGCGCGGCCGGGTGGTGGACCGCGCCGGCGACGGGCTCTTCGTGGAGTTCCGCAGCGCGTCCGACGCGCTCGGTTGGGCGGCGGGGGTGCAAGCCGCCATCGCCCCCGCCAACGCGGACGGGCCGGAGCTCCGGGTCCGGATCGCCCTGCACCTGGGCGACGTGATCGACGGGGCCGACGGCGCGGTGCACGGCGACGGGGTGAACACCGGCGCCCGGCTGCAGGCCTTCGCCGAGCCGGGCCGCGTGATCGCCTCCAAGGCCTTCGTCGACGCCCTGCCGGGCGAGGCCGGGGCGCGGTTCGCGGACCTCGGCGACCTCCACCTCAAGAACATCGCGCGCCCCGTCCGCGCCTTCGGCCTGCGTGCCGCGCGAGAGGAGGTCCGGCGCCACCCCGCGCCGCCCGGCCGGCGCCCGGACCCGCGGCCGTCCATCGCGGTGCTGCCGTTCCGCGGGGACGGGACCGGCCCGGACGGGGCCTACTTCGCCGACGGCGTCATCGAGGGCATCATCCACGTCCTCGCCAGCCTCGAAAGCCTGTTCGTCATCTCGCGCGGCTCGACGCTGGGCTACGCCGGCGCCGCGGTCGACCCGCGCGCCGCCGGCCGGGCGCTCGGCGTGCGTTACGTGCTGCACGGCAGCGTGCGCCGCTCCGGCGGCGGGCTGCGGATCGGCACGGAGCTGACCGACGCGGAGACCGGCGCGGTGATCCGCTCCGACCGGCACGAGGGCGCGGCGGCCGACCTGTTCGAGCTGCAGGACCGGATCTCCGTCCAAGCGGCGACGGCGATCGCGCCGCACCTGCGCGAACGGGAACTGGCGCGGGCGATGCGCAAGCATCCGGACAGCATGGACTCCTACGACCTCCTGCTGCAGGCCCTAGACCACCTGCACCGGCTCGACCCGGAGTCCTTCCACCGCTCGCGCGGGCTGCTGCAGCGGGCGATGGCGGACGACCCGGACTACGCGCCGCCCCACTCCTACGCCGCTTGGTGGCACGTGCTGCGGATCGCCCAGGGCTGGTCGCCCGATCCCGTCGCGGACTCGGCCGAAGCCGGCCGGCTGGCGGCCGCGGCCATAGAGCGGGACCGCAACGACGCCCTCGCGCTGGCGCTGCACGGCCATGCCGTGGGCTACGCCGCGAAGGATTTCGCCACGGCGACCCTGCTCCTGGACCGCGCCCTCGCGTCCGGCCCGAATTGCGCCCTGGCCTGGACCTTCAACAGCCTGCTCTGCGGCTGGTTGGGAGACGGGCCGAACGCGGTGTCGCGCGCGGAGCACGGCTTGCGGCTCTCGCCGTTCGACCCCTTCGCCTTCCTCCACGAACACGTGCTTTCGCAGGCGCACTACGTCAACGGCGATTTCGATGCGGCGGTGTTCTGGGGCCGCCAGTCCACGGCGCGCAACCCCAGGCACGCGCCGTCCCTCCGGACCTTGGTGGCGAGCTTGGTGGCGGCGGGCCGGCGCGGCGAGGTGTGCGATGGCGCACAGCGCCTGCTCGCCGTCGAGCCCAGTTTCGGCCTGCGCGCCTTCGCCGGTCGCACGCCGCTGCGGGGGGCGTTGCGCGACAGGTTCGTCGATCGGTTGCGGGAGGCCGGCCTCCCGGACTGAACGCGGCGGGGCGGCCTGTCGAGAGGAAAGGTCTGAGATGGCTGGTAACAGTGGCAACTCCGGGAACTCGGGAAACAGCGGCAACAGCGGCAACAGCGGGAACGCAGGCACCGTCGAAGGCGGCTTCTTCCCGGACCGGGTGGACCTGCCCTTCGTCATCACCGTGCTGAATCCCTTGCAGCCCGACCGCAACCTATCCACCGTACGCTTCGACGCCACCGGCAGGTTCCCCGCGCGGAACTGGGCGGCAGGGTGGGCGGCGTGGCAACCCCTCACCGACTTCGCCAGCGGCACGAACTGGAAAGAGGGCCTCAAGCTGCCGGAGCCGCCAGGCCCCGAGGAGACGAACGGGGAGATCGACGCCTTGGTGCGGGCGGCGGTGGACGAGCGGGCCGACGCGCTGGGCGAGATCCTGTCGCAAGACGCGGAGTTCATCGGCGACTTCGCGGGGTTGCTCGACATGAAGCCGACCTCCCACCCGGCAACGCACCGCGTCCTGCGCATCGCGGAGTTGGTCGGGCTGTTCGTCAGCATGCACCTCAAGGGCGTCCACGACCGCAAGCGCCCGTCGCAGATCTGCCCGGCGCTCCGGCCGCCCATCCCGGTGCCCGGCCACTCCTCCTACCCCAGCGGCCACGCGACGCAGGCGTTTCTCATGGCCCACTGCCTCGCGGCGTGCGCCAAGCAGGCGCTTTCCGAAAGCGACGCGGCGAGCGTGGCTTCGGCCGTGACAGCCCTCGCCGAACGGATCGCGCGCAACCGGGAGATCGCCGGGCTGCATTACAGGAGCGACACGGAAGCCGGGAAGCAGCTCGCCAAGGGCACCTTCGACCTCTTGATCGAGGGAGGAGGCATGGCGATCGTGGAGAACAACAGGACGCGCTTCGCCAACGCGATCTTCGCCGCCGGCTTGGAGTGGGGCGGGTCGTGACCGGCCGCGAGGACGACGACGCGGCGGCGGGCTGCCGCTGTTCGCCTTTCCCGCTGCCTCCCGACTGCTTCGATCCCTTGGGCGCGATGCCCGAGGAACTCGCCGCGTTCGGGTTGCCGGCCCGGCCGGACAAGCATGCCCACCCGGACCTGTCCCGGGTTTGGCAAAGGATGCTCGGCCCGCCGCTGCGCCTCGTGGCGCCGGTGTTCGGCGTCGTGCCCGACCAGCCGTTGGCAGAACCCTCACCGTCCGGGCCGCCCGACGGGGCGCTGTCCACGCCGGCTCCGAATGGCTTCCGCCCGTCTCCATCCGCGCGGCAAGGTGCCCCGTCCATGGTGGTTCCGAGGGGTCCGTCCCGCAACGGGACGAGCAGGAACTGGTCCGGGGCGGTCGTCGCGCCGGACAACGGCGAGCGCTTCACCCAGATTTGGGGCGGTTGGCGGGTGCCGGAGCCGGCGCTTCCGACGGGTGCCGATGCCGCGCTGCCGCCCTCCGTGCAGCACCGCTGCTCCATCTGGGTCGGGCTGGGCGGGCACAAGCGGCATTCCAGGTCGCTGCCGCAGACGGGCATCACGCAAGCCGTCAAGGACGGTCGCGGTCAGCTGGAAGAAGGGTGGTCCGAGGTTGGGCAAGTCCAGGCGAGGACATGGGCCTGGTATCAGTGGTGGGTCAGGGACAGGAGGTTTGGCCCGGTGGACTTGATGAACTTCGCCGCGGCTCCGGGCGAGGAGGTGACCTGCTGCCTCACGGTGGAAACCGGGACGGCGGTGGCCTTGCACCTGAAGAACCAGACGAGCGGGCTTTGCGTGAACTTCAGGTGCGAGGCGCCCGACCCCCTCGCGCCCGTCGACGGCACCGCGGCCGAGTGGATCGTGGAACGGCCCACTCACTTGAAGACCGACAGGCTGTATCCGCTTCCGGCCTACGGTTCAGTCGTTTTCGGCGATTGCGTCGCGGAAACCCGCTCCACGCCGAACTCGGCTGCGGGCACGGCCCGGGACCTCCGGGGCGCGAGGCTGATCAGGATGTACGACGTGCTGCACGCCCCCCACCGGGCCGCGCTGATCTCCGTGCCGGAGCGGACCGGCGACGGCGCGCTGCGGGTGTCGCGCAGGGACGGCGGCGCCGGACGGTGATCCCGCGCAGGCCGGGCGGCCCTGGGCGCCCCGGGGAGCGACACCCGTCGGCGCGTCACGAGCCGGACCGTCAGGGGTCGATGCCTCAGGGGCCGCCCTGGGCGCCGGTGCCGGTTCACTTGGTCGCGGGATTCGCGCCACAACCCGGAGCCGCCACGAAAGACGTGCCCACCGCCGGCGGCTGAACAATCGTCGTGACAGACGGAACATCTCGCGCGCTGTGCCGCGCGGCGCCGTCAGCAACCCCGGCCCTGCCGTTTCCGGCGGAGATGTGGGGAGGGGGGCCGCACCGGCGCCCTGGTTTCCGGCAGGAGGGAGAAGGGCGGACGTTGCTCGGATTGGCGGAAGGCACGGTCGCGCTCGCCGAGCACGACCCGGATTGGGCGCGGGCCTACGACGAGGAGGAGCGGCGGATCAGGGGCGCCTTGGCCGGCTTGGCCCTGGACGTCCAGCACTGCGGCAGCACGGCCGTCCCCGGCATCCGCGCCAAGCCGATCCTCGACCTTGTGGTCGGCACGGAGCGGCTCGCGGACGGGCTCGAGTGCGTCCGGCCGCTGCAGGATCTCGGCTACGAGGACCTCGGCGAGGAGGTCGTCCCGGACGGCCGCTTCTTCGGCAAGGGCGCGCCCCGCACGCACCACCTCCACCTCGTCGAGTGGCGCGGGCCGGGCTGGCGGAGCAAGATCCTTTTCCGGGACCGGCTGCTGGCCGACCGCGACGCCGCCCGGCTCTACGAAGCCCTGAAGATGGCGCTCGCGGGCCGCTTCCCGAACGACCGTGCCGCCTACACGAAGGCGAAGGCGGCCTTCATCAAGGATGTCGTCGCCGGCGAGCCAGTCCGGGTCGGTTGCGACGGGTCGTCGGTGCGGCGGGGCATCTGGGCCGGATAGGGGTCAGGACACGGAAGTGCGCCTCGACTTTGCGCAGTTGCGTGGGGCTGGCGCGCTGGTCGGGTGCCGCTCCAGGGCGCGTGGCAGGCGACCTCGACGAGGCGCCGCAGGTCGGGCGGGACGGGTTCTGTCATGCCGCCCTCGCCGGCCGAGAGGACGAGGCGCTCGGACCACAGATGGCGCCGCGATCGCGCCAGCGCGTCGGCGGAGGTCGCGGCCGGCTTGGGATACCGGGCTGCCCGGCGCGGCGAGAGGGCGAGGCGCTCGGCATTCTGGTGCATGTGGAGCGCGACAGCGCTGTGGAGGCCGAGCAGCAGCGGCGTGGCGCGGAAGACGGCCGGGTCCGACCACCGCCTCCGCGTCTCGGGGGCCAGGTGCGCGCGGGCCTCCTCGTAGGCGGTCTCCACCGACCAGCGACGGTCGAACAGGTTCAGCACCCCGCGCGGGTCGGCGTCCGTGTCGGTGCGGAGGAAGGCATACGGCTCGCGCCGGCCGTCGGGGTGGCGGACCAGCACCCAGAGGATCGGGACCATCGGCTTGCCGGGGCGGTGCCACAGCGCCGTGCCGTGGGTGCACCCGATCCGGCCGGCGCTGCGCCGAGCCGCCCGGCTGGCCTGCGCGACGCGCTGCCAGCGCGTCGCCGGGTCGGTCGTGCGTGCGGGCAACGAGGGCCGGTCTCCCTCACCGCCGGGCGGCCGCGCCGGCCCCAGCCGCCGGGCGGATCGAACAGGCGCGCGTCGCGCCGCAGCCGCGTGACGACCACCGTGCGGGGCCGCAGGGCGCGCAGCAGATCAAGCGCGGCGAACTCGCCGTCCATCACGGCGACGAAGGGCCGGTCGGGCAACCAGCGCCGCGGCGCCAGCAGCAGCCGACGGGCCCAGGCGGTGACAGGGCGGTGCCGCCGCCCATGGCGCTCGGACCAAGCCTTGCTCGGCATGCCCCGGACGCAGCGCGTCGCGTGACGGGCGGGCGGCGCCGGGGCCCGACGCGAGCCTCGACGCGAGCCCCGGCGCCGCGATGCACCAAAGCCTTGCCCGTTCCATGGCGGCGCTGAGCAGTCCCTCAAGGCGCCCGCAGGCTGGCGACGTTCGGCGAGGGCGGCAGCTTCGCCCCCGGAACCGCCTCCCTCGTCGGGGAGGGCACCCGTGTCGCGGCCACGCCGACGCCGCCCTGCACGGTAACCGCGAGGCGCTGCACGGCGTTGCCGCCCATGCCCTGCCGGTTCCAGGTCTCCTGCGCGTCGAGCGGCTGCACGTTCCCCGCCTCGTCCCGGGCGCGGCAGGCCAGGACGTGGTCGCCGGGCGCGCCCGCGTCCCACTCCGCCTGCCACCGCAGCCACGCGAAGCGGCCGTGGGCGACGGTGGCGAGCCGCGCCTCCCGCCAGTGGGCGCCGCCGTCCGCGCTGAAGTCCACGTGCGTGACCCGCCCGGAGCCGGACCACGCCATGCCTTGGATGGTGTGCCGCCCGGGGGCGAGGAAGCGGCGCCGGGTGACCAGGTCGGGGATGCCCGGCGGCAGGATGGCCGAGTTGACCCGCTTGCGCGTCACCGGCTCGCCGGGGTCGTCCGCGCCCTGCTGGTAGCGGTAGACCCGCGCCTGCTCGACGCCTTGGAACGGCTTGTCCAGGACGGTGATCGCGCGCAGCCACTTCACGCTGGCCATGCCGTACCAGCTCGGCACGACCAGGCGCAACGGGAAGCCGTGCTGGGGCAGGAGGGGCTGGCCGTTGGCCTCCCAGGCCAGCATGACCTCGTCGCGCAGCGCCTCGTCCAGCGGCAGGCTGCGCTCGAAGGCGTGCTCGACCCCGAGGTCGACGCCGGTGTCCCAGCCGGTGAACAGCACCTCGCGCGCGCCGTCCAGCAGCCCCGCCTGCTCCAGCAGCGGCCGCAGGGGGGTGCCGGTCCAGCGGTAGGTGCCGACGGCTTCGCGGAACCAGGGCACGTAGATCGACCGCGGCCGCATGGTGGAGCGCCCGGTGCCCGCGCACTCCATGGTCACGGCCTGGGTCACGACGTGCCGCTTCTGGAGGTCGCGCAGCGGCACCTGCGCCGGGTTGCGGACGTGCCCGCCGACGGCGACGGAGTAGTCCCGGGCGTCGAGGCGCGGCACGTCGAAGTGGACCAGCAGGAAGTGCGCGCCCAGCGGGGTGATCGGCTCGCGCAGGAACTCGGCCTGCATGCCGTGGTTGCGGAAGGCGAGCTCCACCTCGGAGGCGCTGAAGTCGCGCCAGTCCTCCTGCGGCGGGGGCCGCTCGGCGGTGGGCGTGTCGGACACCGCCGCGCACCGGCCCGCGGGCTTGGCGTCGCCCCCGAGGGCCAGCCCGCCCCCGGGCGGCGGGGGTGCCGCGGGCGCCTCCTGGGCGGCGGCGCGGTCCAGGCCGAGGGTGGCGGCGGCCGCGGCGCTGAGCGCGACCAAGCCGCGCCTGGTCGGGGCCGTGTCGGGGCGCCTCGCCGGCGGATCAGCTGAGGCGTGGTCTGGTTTGGACATGGGAACTCGCGCGCGAGAGGATGGTGGGCGCCGAGCGGGGTGTTCCCGCCCGGCGCTGGTGGTTCAGAAGGTGCCGAGGGCGCCGCCGCGGGCGGCGCCCCTCGCCGGCTACCGCTCGATCCGGTCCTGGTCGATCGGGCAGGCGGTGGCGCGGGCGGCCCTGGTGGCCGCCGCCAAGGCGACGGGGTCGGGCGGCATGACGCCGGCGCCGGCCGGGCAGCTCCTGAGCGTGAAGTCGGGCACGCAGTCCGCCTTGAGTTGGTCGATGACCACCTGCGCCGCGGCGCGGCCGATCTTCTGGCCCGCGTCGCTGTCGTCCCGCCAGTGCACGCCCCCGAACAGGCGCGCCTCGGCGATGTTGTTGGCCAGGAGGCGCAGGTGCAGCGCGATCCAGTCCGGTCCGAACGGCGGCGCGCCTTGCGCCGCTGCGTTCTGCGCCGCCTGCAGGACCTGCTGGAACGTGCGCCCGAGCGAGGCCTCGCCGACGAAGAAGTACTCCAAAATGTAGCTCGCGGCGGCGCTGTAGGTGGCGTGCCCCGACGGCCAGGCCGGGTGGCGGGGCGTGCCGGGCGAGGGGGTGGGGCAGGTCCTGGGCGCGCCGTCGCCGGAGCCGGCGCTGTTGACTTCGCGGTCGAACAGCACGTCGAGGACGTGGGCGTACTCCCAGGGGCGCTGGAGGTAGCGGAACGGCGCGCGGTGCCACTTGTAGTGCCACGCGGCCCCGAGGGCGCCGTAGATGGCCATGTCGAGCGCCGCCCAGACCCGGGCGTGGCGCGGGGGCGAGACGTCGGCGCGGTTGAACAGCAGCCAGTTCAGCGCGTGGCGGTGGTACAGGCCCGGCGTCTCGTTCTCGAAGGCGCGCGCGAGTTCGCGGCCCGTCAGGATGACGGCCGGCGGCGACGCGATCCTCTGGTCTTGGGTGAGCACGTTAGTGACGGGGATCTGCGACCCGGGGCGCGCGACGTTGAAGACGGCGCCGAACGGGGCCGGCTGGAGTTGCAGGAAGGCGCTCAGCGGCGACACCCGCGCCCGGCACCGCCGGCCGAAGCGGGCGACCGCATCGGAGAGGCCCTCCGTCCGCGCGGCTTCGAGCACGTCGGCGTCGGCGAGGGATTGCGCGCCGCCGTCGCCGCGTCCGGGCCTTCCGAGGACCTCCCCCGCCGGAGCGGGCGCGAGCTCGGCGGAAACGGCGAGGATCTGCTGGCGCACGCTGTCTTGCAGGAAGGCGCTGAAGCTTTCCGCCAGCCTTCCGGCTTGGAAGGCGTCCTCGTCCGTCGAGAACGCCTCGGCCACGCCGGAGAAGCCGCCGGCCTGCGCGACGCCGACCGCGGACTTGGAGACGGCGGGGTCGGCCACCGGCAGGGCCTTGTCGCGCGTGAGCCACAGCTGCACGAGCTCGACGAACTGGCACAGGAACTCGCTCGGCGTGTCGGGGAAGTCCCGGACCCGGTCGATGACGAACATCGATGCCCGGGGCTCGGGGAGAGGAACCGGCGGCTCGGTGTAACCGATGATCTGCTGGATTTTCGGCACGCACAGGTGGTTCGGGCCTTCGAGCCAGAAAGCGGCTTCGGGTTCTGCTTGGAAACCGGGAAGATTGTACTGGGGCGCCATCTCGTGACCTCGTTGTACTGCGGCCGGTACTGCGGCCGTCGGCGAAGGTCACACAGGACGGCTCGGGGACACTGTGACGGTGGTCACGCCATCCATGGCGAACCAAAGCGCCCGCACATGGCCTCCAGGCCGCCTTTTCCTGATCGGCGCCTGTCACGCCCGTCAAACGGCCGTTTGGAAACGTGAAAAGTCCACGCGTGGACGTGGCACAAGGTGTTCACCAAGCGCACCCCCTCGACACCGGCGCAGGGCACCCCCATCAGCGCCGGGCCGGCCGGAACGACAGCGAGGCAGCGGGCGTGCGAGACGGCGACGCTGAGCCGCCGCTCGCGGCTGGACAGGGAGCCGACGCCGCGGGGGCTGTCGGCGGCCGCCGGGGTCGCCTTGGACACCAGCGCCACCGCCGCCCCCTGTCCCTGGAACCTGTCCACGGTGCCGACGCGCGCCGGCCGGCATCGCGGCGAGGCGCGTTCGCCTGCACGTTCAAGGGCGGAGCGGATCCTGGTCCGCGCCGCGAAGGGCCGTAAGCTAAGGGCGGCACACGCCGGGATGCCCGTCGGGCGTAGGAGGGTGCGTGGACGTCGCCGCGTGGCTGCGCAGCATGGGGCTCGGGCAGTACGAGCGGGCCTTCCGCGACAACGACATCGACGCGGCGCTGCTGCCGTCGCTGACCGAGGCCGACCTGCGCGAACTCGGCGTTCTGCCGCTCGGCCACCGCAAGAGGCTCCTGGCCGCCGCCGCCGCCCTGGCCGCGGGCGCCGGCGAGCCGCCGCCCTCCGGGGCGCACGGCGCGGCGGCGGAGCCGGAAGCGGAGCGGCGGCAGCTCACCGTGCTGTTCTGCGACCTGGTCGATTCCACGGCTTTGGCCGCGCGCCTCGACCCCGAGGAGTTGCGCGGGGTCGTCGCCGCGTACCACCGCCGCGCGGCCGAGGCGGTCGAGCGGTGGGCCGGGTGCGTCGCCGGCTACATGGGCGACGGCGTGTTGGCCTTCTTCGGCCACCCGCAAGCGGGCGAGGACGACGCGGAGCGCGCGGCCCGCGCCGGCCTCGAGCTGGTCGAGGCCGTCCGCGGCCTCGCTGCCGGGGGCGGACAGGCGCTCCGGGCACGCGTCGGGCTCGCCACCGGCCTCGTCGTGGTCGGCCGGATCATGGGCGCGGCCGGGGCCCTGGAGCGGGGCGCGGTCGGCGCGGCGCCCAATCTGGCGGCGCGGCTGCAGGCGGCCGCCGAGCCGGGCGCGGTGATGGCCGACGCCGCCACACGCCGCCTGCTCGGCCCGATGTTCGACTGTCGCGACCTCGGCTCCGTGGACGCGAAGGGCTTCTCCGGGCCCGTGCCGGCCTGGCGGGTGCTCCGCCCGGGCGCAGCCCGGAGCCGCTCCGAGGCGCTGCACGCCGGCGCCCCGTCCTCCGCGCCCATGGTCGGCCGGGACGAGGAGGTGGGCCTGCTGCTGAGGCGCTGGGCGCAGGCCGAGGGCGGCGAAGGGCGGGTGGTCCTGCTGTCGGGCGAGCCCGGCATCGGCAAGTCCCGGCTCGCCGCCGGCCTCGCGGAGCGGCTCGGGGACGGTCCGCACGCCCGCGTGCGCTACTTCTGCTCGCCGCACCACCGGGACAGCCCTTTGCTGCCCGTCATCGGCCAGCTCGAACGCGCGGCCGGGTTCGGGCCCGACGACCCGCCGGACGTCCGGCTGGAGAAGCTTGAGGCGCTGCTCTCGCCGGCGACGGGGCTGACCGAAGAGGTCGCCTTCGTCGCTGACCTGCTGGGCCTCTCGGCGGGCGGCCGCCGCCCCCTGCCGGATCTCAGCTCCCAGCAGCGGCGGGAAAGGCTCTTGGCCGCGCTCCTGGGGCAGCTCTCGGGCTTGGCGGCGCGCCGGCCCGTCTTCGTCCTCTTCGAGGACGCGCACTGGGCCGACCCCACGAGCCTGGAACTCCTGGGCATGGCGGTCGAGCGCCTCCGGCGCGCGCGGGCGCTGCTCGTGGTCACCTCCCGGCCCGGGTTCGGCCCGTCCTGGGCCGGCTCGCCGCACGTGACCGCGCTCGCCCTGGGCGGCCTCGGGCGGCGGGAGGCCGCGTCGCTCGCCGCGCGCACCGCGGGGCGCTCGGCGTTGCCGGACGGGATGTTGGAGCGGATCGTCGAGCGCGCCGAAGGGGTGCCGCTGTTCGTGGAGGAGCTGACGCGGGCGGCCGTCGAGGCTGGGTGGCGGGAAGACGGCCCGGCGAGGACGGAGGAGGTAGCGGCGCCGGCCGGCGACGTCCCGGCGGCCTTGCAGGCCCCGTTGATGGCGCGCCTCGACCGGCTCGGCGCGGCCAAGGAGGTCGCGCAGGTCGGCGCGGCCATCGGCCACGAGTTCCCCTACGAGCTGCTGGCCGCCGTGGCCGGGCGGCCGGACGCCGAGCTGCGGGGCGCTCTGGAGTGCTTGGTCGAAGCGGGCATCGTCTCGCGGACGGGCGAGCCGCCGCGAGCCTCCTTCCTGTTCAAGCACGCGCTGGTGCACGACGCCGCCTACGGCACGCTCCTGCTGGCGAGGAGGCGGGAGCTGCACGCAAGCATCGCGCGGGCGCTCGAACGCTCCTCCCCCGAACGCGCCGGGGTGCGCCCGGAGCTGCTGGCGCGGCACTTCGCGCTCGCGGGCATGGCGGAGGAGGCGGTCGGGCGCTACGCCGAGGCCGGCACGCAGGCCATCGCCCGCTCGGCGATCGCGGAGGCGGCCGTCCACCTGCGCAGGGCGCTGGAGATCCTCCCCGCTTTGCCCGACACGCCCGCGCGGTGGCGGCGGGAACTCGACCTGCAGACCGCCTTGGGCGCAGCGCTCGCCGCCACCGAGGGATACACCGCCCCCGAAACCAACAGGGTGCACGAGCGTGCGCGCGCCCTTTGCGAACGGCTGGGCGACACGGCGGGACTTGTGCAGGTCGCCGTCGGCCAGTGCAGCTACCACCTCTTGCGTGCCGAGATCGGCCGGGCCTTGGGTGTCGCGGAAGACCTGCTGCGCGCGGCCGAAGGGAGCCCCCAGGCCCGGCTCACGGCCCACCGCCTCGTCGGAACGAGCCTGTTCCAGGCTGGCCACTTGCAGCGGGCCTGCCGGCACCTGGAGATGGCTGCTGACCTCCTCGACGCAGCGGGCGAGCGCGCGGTGCGCATGGCCGACGGCATGGACGCGCTCGTGGCGGTGCCCGCTTACCGCGCGCTTGTTCTGTTGACGCTTGGGCGTTACGACCGAGCGAGGGCACAGGACGCTCTCAGCCTCGCCGTAGCCGAAAGGCTGGCCCGTCCGCACCGGCGGGCGATGGCGCTGGCGGCGAGCCTTTCATTCCGCGCCTTGCTGAAGGAGGACGCGCCGCCCCTGTTGGACGCCCTTGAGCAGCTCACCGCGGACCAGGGCTTCCAGTACTGGTCGGACTACGCCTTGATGCTGCGTGGGTTGACGCTGGCCCGGGCAGGCGAGGTCCGCAGGGGGGTGGCGTTCGTTCGCCGTGGAGCGGCCCGCCATGACGCCGCGGGCGCCGCGTGGCTCGTCCCGCACTTCCTGGCCTTGGCCGCCGAGCCGGTCGGGGGCCGCGAAGGGCTCGCGCTGGTCGAAGAGGCGTTCGCCCGCACCGCGGCCACCGACGCGCGGTTCTTCACGCCCGAGCTGCACCGGATCAGGGGGGCGCTGCTGGCCGGGGAAGGCGACGCTGGGGCGGAGGCCGATTTCGCCGAAGCCATCGGCCTCGCCCGCGATCAGGGCGCGAAGCATTGGGAGTTGCGCGCGGCGACCGGCCTCGCCCGGCTCCGGCGCGACCAGGGCCGGGACGCGGAGGCGCGCGGGATCCTCGCGCCGATCCACGGCTGGTTCGAGGAGGGCCCGGGCACGCCCGACCTGGACGACGCCAGGGCACTGCTCGGCCAGCTGGGGTGAACCGGACCGGGCGCCTTCCGCGGAAGGCGGGGCGGGACGCCGCGTCCGGGCGGCGGAGCGCCACTTCGGCGGCAAGCTTCCCGAGCCGCTGCACTAAACGCCGTCGTCGCGCGCCGGGCGCCGACGACGGCCGGTGCTAGGTCTGAGGAGCAGGGGAGCGGAAAAGCCATGTCCGTGGACCCCTCCACGGACGGCCCGAAGCGCTTCCACACCGCCTCGATGCCCTCGCCGTCGCCCGCCTGCGCGCATCGGGCGCGGGGGCGCTCGCCTTTCAAGTCAGCCCCTGCTCGATGCGTTTCCTGAATTCGACCCCGAAGTCCTTCGGTGCGAGCCTGTCGTTCGCGTACAGCGCGTTGAACATGTCGAGCGCCGTCGCGAACTCCTTGGTGTAGGCGGCGAATTCCTCGGGGACGGCGCGCCGCAGTTCGTCACGGGCCAGGTTCGCGGTGACCTTGTCTCCTGCTTTCGCCAGCATCGTCTGTTCGAGTTTACGCAGCGTGTCGATCTTGCGGTCGAGCTCGGCGCGCGACGCTGGCTCGATCGCCCGGCCGACGACGTAGACGCTTTGGCTCAGGCCGAGCAGCATCAACAGGCTGGGCGGGATGTCGAAGTCCGCGAGGTCGCCCGTGGGCCCGACGAGCAGGGCGGCCGCGACGAGCACAGAAAAGATCGCCAGCTGGAAACGGTAGACGTCGAACTCGCGCCCATCGCTGAAAAGGTCGCTCCAGCGCGCCCGGGGGACGACGTCCCCGCCCTTGGTGAGCCAGCCCACGTGCATCAACCAGCTCCAGCTGGTGAGCGACAAGCGGTCCTTCGCCGCGTATGTGACCTTGCCGGCGGTCGCGCCCGCGGCGCTGATGCCGAGGAGGTAGAGGACGCTTTCCGAGAGATCCATCAGGACACCGAAGCGGAGGACGGCGAAGACCAGCAGGCCGAAGATCAGGAGCGAGAAGCAGAACACCTGCAGCTTGGCCAAGCTCGCCCTGCCGTGCTCGCCGCGGGTGATCTGCACCGGATCGAGGGTTTTGGCGAAGCTCGGCGCCGGTGGCAGGCCGGCGCCCGGGTTGCGGCGGCGCGCCCTGATCTCGAGCAACCAAGCGGCGAACGCGATCGTCGGGTACACCGTTGCGACCGACAGGACCGCCACGCCCGAGGGAAGCCACTTGCCGCTTATCCGCACCTCGCCATCGTAGATCTGGGCGGCGCCGGAAACGCTGCCGTTCCCTCCCGGCAGGCGGCGCGCGACCTCGATGCAAAGCCGCCGGCGGTCGCCCCAGAACGACCGGGTCGCCGGCACCGGAAAACCGACCTCCGTTTGGTTGCTGTCGCGTTGCACCGGGCGAACCGCAGGCTCCGCCACCCAAACAGAGGCGGAGCTTTGTGGCCGAGCCCCGTTTCCGTGCGTGCCCTCCGGCGCGGTGGGCGCCGAAGACAACTCCGAAAAGCGCACGCTGACCGCCAGCAGATCGCTCGGCGGCAGGCCGATGCGGAGTCTTGCCCACGCGTCCCCCGGGAGGACGGCCGGAAGGCTCTGCACGATCGGGACAAAGATGGAGCCCGCCGGGTCGCCGGTGCCGACGCCGCAGGACCGGCCATTGGCCGCCGCCTCGTTCGACGCGAAGAGCGGACCCGCCAGGGCGAGCACGGCGCACAACCGGGTGAGGAGACGGTGAACGGTTCGGTAGCCGCCATTGCGCATGCGGAGGATCCTGTCCCGAGGAGCGGGGCGCTTCCGAGTAGACGGGTAAGGCGGCACGCGATCCGTGCGCTGCGTCACACCCGGCCTGGGGACAAAGTCGCCTGCTGCGCCTGACGCGGACGATGGCGCAGGCGAGCGTGGTGAAGGCGAGGTGGACGTCGGCGCGGCGGTCGTGGCGGACGCTGGGGCGGCGGCGGTGCAGAACAGCGCTGGAGGTGTGCTTCTACGACGCGGCGTCGGCGCGCGCGTGGGGATGAGTTGCAGCTTACCGCATCACGCCCCCGACCGGTGCAGCACGCGCCTGACCTGCCAGGGCCGCCACCGCTCGCCGCCGCGCGGCGCGCGCACCCCGCGGGCGGTGAGCGCGACTGGTACATGGTCACTGCGCTGTATCCCAGGCCACAGTCTGTACAGGCCCATGCGCGTATGCAGTGGATGTTGGGTCGTGTCCCGAGGTGTCTTCACCGGACGAGCGGCCCGCTTCCACAACACCAAAAGGCAGAAGATGTCGGACACTCTTACACTAGTCAGCGCCGGGCCGGCTGGGCAGGGGAACAACGCTTCTTACGAGCCTTCGCTCTCGGCGGACGGCACCAAGGTCGCGTTCTGGAGCTACGCATCCGACTTGGTCGCGGGCGACACGAACGGCACTGCCGACGTGTTCGTCAAGGACCTCGCAACGGGCACTGTGACGCTGGTCAGCACCGGCGCAGGCGTGCAGGGCAACGGCGGTTCCTACAGGCCCTCGATCTCGGCCGACGGCACCAAGGTCACGTTCGACAGCGAAGCTTCCAATCTGATCGCAAACGACGCGAACAGCGGCGTACAGGACGTGTTCGTCAAGGATCTCATGACGGGCGCTCTCACGCTGGTCAGCGCTGGCGCGGGTGTGCAAGGGAACGGCGGTTCCTTCACGCCTTCGATCTCGGCGGACGGCACCAAGATCGTGTTCCACAGCCAGTCGTCGAACCTGGGTAACGCGAACGGCGTCGCCAACGTGTTCGTCAAGGATCTCGCGACGGATGCCCTCACACTGGTCAGCACCGGAGTGGGCCTGCCAGCCGGCCACTGGTCCGGCGCACCCTCAATTTCGGGGGACGGCACCAAGGTCGCGTTCCAGAGCAAACCGTCTACTTCGCTGCTCGGTACGGACGTGTTCGTCAAGGACCTTGCGACAGGCACCCTCACGCTGATCAGCGCCGGTTCGAATGGGCGAGGGAACGGCGAATCCGAAAATCCTTCGTTCTCGACCGACGGCACCAAGCTCGCGTTCCAGAGCCGCGCATCCGATCTCGTTGCGAATGACACGAACGACAGGGCTGACGTGTTCGTCGAGGACCTTGCGACGGGCGCCCTCACGCTGGTCAGCGTCGGTTCAAATGGGCAGGGAAACGGCTGGTCGTTCAACCCTTCGCTCTCAGGAGACGGCACCAAGGTCACATTCGGCAGCGATGCGGCCAACCTGGTCGCGGGCGACGCGAACGGCCACACCGACGTGTTCCTCAAGGATCTAGCAACGGGGGGCCTCACGCTGGTCAGTACCAGCATGGGTTCGCAGGGGAACGCCGGCTCCAACTTCCCTTCGCTCTCGGCGGACGGCACCAACGTCGCGTTCGAAACCTATGCGTCCAACTTCGTTGCGAGCGATCTAAACGGTGCGAGCGCCGACGTGTTCGTCAAGCACGCCAGGCCGGTGCCGTTCCTCGCCTACGACAGCTTCGTCGTCAACGACGGTGGTTGGATCAACAACGAGACGTACCCGCGCGAACTCGGCGACGTGAATGGCGACGGGCGGGCCGACATCGTCGGTTTCGGCTACTCAGGCGTTTGGATCGCCCTGGGGAAATCCGACGGCACCTTCAACCAAGATAAGCTCGACTTGCGGGAGTTCGGCAACGCGCAAGGGTGGAACAGCAAGAACCTGTACCCGCGCGAACTCGGCGACGTGAACGGCGATGGACATGCCGACATCGTCGGGTTTGGGCAGCAGGGCGTTCAGGTGGCCCTCGGGAACTCCAGCGGCGGCTTCGGGGCGCCCGGTTTCGTCCTGGGCGCCTTCGGCGTGGACCCGAGCGCAGGCGGGTGGCTGAGTAACAACGAGTACCCGCGCGAGGTCGGCGACGTGAACGGCGATGGATATGCCGACATCGTCGGTTTCGCCAACGACGGCGTTCAGGTGGCCCTCGGGAACTCCAGCGGCGGCTTCGGGGCGCCCGGTTTCGTCCTGGGCGCCTTTGGCACCAACGCAGGCGGATGGTCCAACAACGACCTGTTCCCACGCAAGCTCGGCGACGTGAACGGCGATGGGTATGCCGACATCGTCGGTTTCGCCAACGACGGCGTTCAGGTGGCCCTCGGGAACTCCAGCGGCGGCTTCAGGGCGCCTGGTTTCGTCCTGGGCTTCTTCGGTGTCGACCGAAGCGCAGGCGGGTGGTTGAATAACAACGAGTACCCGCGCGAGGTCGGCGACGTGAACGGCGATGGCCGCGCCGACATCGTCGGCTTTGCAAACGGCGGCGTTTTCGTGGCTGCCGGGAATGCCAGCGGCGCTTTCAACACGCCCCAGGTCACCCTCAGGGACTTCGGCATCAACGCAGGCGGGTGGTCAGACATCGACCGGTATCCACGCGAACTCGCCGACGTGGACGGTGACAGGATAGCCGACATCGTCGGCTTTAAAGACGACGGCGTTTACGTGGCCCTCGGGACCGCTTCGGGAAGCTTCATCTGAAAGCCTGCGCTAGTGGTCTGAGTTGGAGGTCCGTTGGCAGAAGCGGGCGACGCTGCCGAGGATGTCGTCGGCTGTCTTGGTCCACACGAAGGGCCTCGGGTCGGCGTTGGTCTCGGCGACGTAGGCCAGGATCGCGCGCTCGAGTTCCTGCACGCTGGTGAAGGCGCCGCGCTCGAGGCGCCTGCGGCTCAAGACCGCGAACCAGCACTCGACGAGGTTGAGCCAGGACGCCGAGGTCGGCGTGAAGTGCAGGTGGAAGCGCGGGCGCCTCACCAGCCAGTCGTGCACGATCCGGGTCTTGTGGGTGGCGGCGTTGTCGAGCACGAGGTGGACGTCGAGGTCGGGCGGCACGCTTTGCTCGATGGCGTCGAGGAAGGCGCGGAACTCGACGCTGCGGTGCCGGCGCTGGCAGGTCCCGATCACCGTGCCCGCCTTCACGTCGAGCGCCGCGAACAGGTCGGTGGTGCCGTGCCGCCGGTAGTCGTGCGTGCGCCGCTCGGCCTGTCCGGGCCGCATGGGAAAGGCGGGTGCCGTGCCCTGGGCCGCCTGGATCTGCGGCTTCTCGTCCACGCACAGCACCAGGGCCCGGTCCGGCGGGGCGAGGTAGAGCCCGACCACGTCGCGCACCTTGTCCACGAAGGCCGGGTCGGACGACAGCTTGAACGTCTCGGCCCGGTGCGGGCGCAGGCCGAAGGCGCGCCAGATGCGCGACACCGCGGTCTGGCTCATGCCGGCGCGCCGCGCCATCGAGCGGGTGCTCCAGTGCGTGGCGCCCCGGGGCGCCTCCTCCAGCGTCAGGGCGACCAGGCGCTCGACCGCCTCGTCGCCGATGGTCCGTGGCGCCCCGGAGCGCGGCGCGTCCACCAGCCCCTCCAGCCGGTGCTCGGCGAAGCGCCCGCGCCAGGTCGCTATCGTCGGCCGGCTGACCCCGAGCCGCCGCGAAACGCCGAGGTTGGTGGCGCCCGGCTCGGCGCAGGCGAGCACCACGCGGGCGCGCTGCGCCAGGGCTTGGCCGGTGCTGCGGCGCCGGAGGAGCCGCTCCAGCGTCGCGCGCTCATCGGGCGCGAGGGTGAGCGGAGCGGCCTTCGGTCCGGGCGGCATGGCGGCCTCCCCGCCTCACGCCGCCACCGTCCTCCCGCCCGCCGCCAACCGCAAGCGGACCTCCAACTCAGACCACTAGTGGGGGGCACAACAGAAGTGTACTTCTACAATGCGGCATCGGCACGGTTCTGGGGGTGAACGGTAGTCGGCCCCGTCATGTCCCTAACCGGTTCAGCACGCGCCTCACTTGCCAAGGTCGCCAGCCCTCTCCTCCTCGCGGCGTGCGCACGCCGCGGGCGGTCAGCGCGTCCGCGAGCTGCTGAAGGGTGATCGCCCCTGCCCTGCGAGCCGCCGTGACGTAGGGCAGCACCTCGGCCGCCCGCCGCCCTGCTGCTGCCGACCAAACGGCGCGAGCATCTCCCGCTGTGGCGCTGTCGCCGGGCCGCAGTCGTGGGTTGCCGAGCTTGGTCCCGCGGGCCTTGGCGGCCGCGAGGGCCGCTTTGGTACGGGCAGAGGTGGCCTTCGCCTCCTCTTCGGCGACGAGGGCCATGACGCCGATGGTCAAGCGGTTGGCATAGGGCATGTCGGCCGCGACGAACTCGACGCCGGCCTTCTCCAGGCCGAGCAGGAAGTGGGTGTCACGGGCGAGGCGGTCGAGCTTGGCTATGAGCAGCACGGCGCGGCGCAAGCGGCACTCGGCCAGGGCGAGGGCGAGCTGCGGGCGGTCGCCCCGCCGGCCGCTCTCCACCTCCTCGAAGGCGGCGGCGACCGCGCCGCCCGCCGAGGCGGCGTGCCGGGCCACCGCCTCGCGCTGCGCCTCCAGCCCGAGGCCGGAGCGGCCCTGCTTGTCGGTGGAGACGCGGTAGTAG
>Ga0268248_100183_pt1 | contig 33935 bp, 26 predicted proteins | sample AgamicAtAme_FD_200856 | JGI IMG/M metagenome (GOLD analysis project Ga0268248, IMG submission 200856) | Agave microbial communities from Guanajuato, Mexico - At.Am.e (v2) (version 2) | ecosystem: Host-associated > Plants > Phyllosphere > Phylloplane/Leaf | place: Guanajuato, Mexico | collected... | reverse complement strand
AGGACGGTGATCCTTTCCACCGGCGCGCGCTGGCGCAACATGAACGTGCCGGGCGAGCAGGAGTACCGCAACAAGGGCGTGACCTACTGCCCGCACTGCGACGGCCCGCTGTTCAAGGGCAAGCGCGTGGCGGTGATCGGCGGCGGCAACTCCGGCGTGGAGGCGGCCATCGATCTGGCCGGCATCGTGGGCCACGTGACCCTGCTGGAGTTCGACGGCAAGCTGCGTGCGGACGAGGTCCTGCAGCGCAAGCTGCGCAGCCTGCCGAACGTGGGCGTCATCGTCAGCGCGCAGACCACCGAGGTCGTCGGCGATGGCCAGAAGGTGACGGGCCTCAACTACACCGACCGCACCAGCGGACAGAATCACCACGTGGCGCTGGAAGGCGTGTTCGTGCAGATCGGCCTGCTGCCCAACACCGACTGGCTGAAGGGCACGATCAAGCTGTCGCCGCGCCACGAGATCGAAGTGGACGCGCGTGGCGAGACGTCGGTGCCGGGCGTGTTTGCGGCCGGCGACGTCACCACCGCGCCATACAAGCAGATCGTCATCGCGATGGGCGAAGGCGCCAAGGCCTCGCTGAGCGCCTTCGACTACCTGATCCGCCTGCCGGTGGAGCAGACCGAGAAGGAAAGCGTCGCCGCCTGACCACCTCGTTGCACCGCCCGGTCCCGCGCAGCCGCTCCCCTCACGGCTCGCGGGGCCGGGCTTTTTTTTGCGCGCAAAACGGCCCGCAGACCAGGCGTGGCGCGGCTTATAACCCTGGGTTCTCTCGACATGAGAAACCCTCATCTGCCTAAGTCTTTCAATCGTTCCAAAGTCAGGCTTTCATAGCCTCACCCATCGCCACCGGCGCAACACCGCGTCGTGGCATCGAGGCACCGGGATTCCCCGTCCCGGCCAAGGGGCCACTCTCCGAACGCCGTCGCCCATGCGGAAGCCTGGGGTTGCGAAAGCCTGTGGCTATCGCATTGCGCATGGATGCGCTCGGCGACGGCACCCGCTTCCCGAAACTTCGAGAACCGACTTTGAACAAGCACTTCGTTTCGCCGCGTCCATTGGCGGCCGCACTGACCACCCTGCTGGCGCTGGGCGCCGCGCCCGTCTTCGCCCAGTCCACCACCGGCAGCATCTTCGGCCAGGTGCCGGCAGGCCGCGGCGAGACCGTACAGATCAAGAGCAGCACCGGCATCGCGCGCACCGTGGCGGTCGACAGCCACGGCCGCTACAGCGCGAGCGAACTTCCGCTGGGCACGTACACGGTGACGCTGCTGCACGAGGGCAACGCGGTCGACACGCGCAACGACATTTCCCTGCGCGTGGGCTCCGGCACCGAGGTGTCGTTCGACACCGCGGCCGCGACCACCCTGGGCGCGGTGAGCGTGTCGGCCAACGCGACGCCGCCGATCGACGTCACCACGGTGGACTCGCGCACCGTGATCACCGCCGACGAACTCGCCCGCCTGCCGCTGGGCCGTTCGGCCGAAGCCATCGCCCTGCTCGCGCCCGGCGTCGCCGGCAACAGCGGCGGCTACACCGGCCCCACCGGCCAGCCGCTGGTGAGCTTTGGCGGTTCGGCGGCCAGCGAGAACGCGTACTACATCAACGGATTCAACACCACCGATCCGCAGCGCGGCCTGGGCGGCCTGGCCCTGCCCTATGGCGCCATCGAGCAGCAGGAGATCTACACCGGCGGCTACAGCGCGCAGTACGGCCGCTCCGACGGCGGCGTGATCAACCAGGTCGGCAAGCGCGGCACCAACGAATGGCACTTCGGCGGCCAGGTGCTGTGGGAGCCGGCCTTCGCGCAGTCCGATGCGGCCAACACCTACTACACCAACGGCCGGCCCGCCTCGCCGGTGGCCGGCGGCCTGTACGACCCCAACAGCCGCAACCGCCAGTGGACCACCACGTATGACGCCTACCTCGGCGGCCCGCTGATCAAGGACAAGCTGTTCCTGTTCATCGCCGCCGAAGCCACCAAGCAGGAAGGCGACACGGTCAACAACGTATCCAGCGCCAAGCCCTACGTGGACTACACGTACAAAAGCCCCAAGTGGTACGCCAAGCTGGACTGGAACATCACCGACAGCAACATCCTGGAGATCACCGGCGCCTCCAGCAAGCGCGAGACGTCGGGCTCCATTTACGGCTACGACTACGCCACGCTGTCGCGCGGCAACTTCATCAACCTCGACGACAACATCAAGACCGGTGGCGATCTCTACACTGCCAAGTTCACCAGCTACCTCACCGACAGCCTCACCTTCTCCGCCATGTACGGCAAGATGAAGCTGATGAACTACGACGTGCCGGGCAACTACGACGGCAGCCAGACTTACCTCACGGACATCGAATTCCAGAACCCGGCGTACATCAACGGCAGCCCCATCGGCAACGGCCAGGTGACGCAGTCGCTGTACAACCCCAACCGCCACACCACCACCGACAACCTGCGCATCGACCTGAGCTACCAGATCGGCTCGCACACGATTTCAGCGGGCATCGACAACCAGAACTCGCGCGCCATCGACCAGGGCAGCCAGAACTCCGGCCCGGGCTATTACTGGGGCTATGCGTACACCACCACGCCGAACGTCGCGCTGATCCCCAGCCTGGGCGTGGGCGCACCGGCCAATTACCCCAACGGCGCGTCGGGCTATTACGCGATCCAGTACGTCAACAGCTCCATCGCCAGCGTGCGATCGGCGCAGCGCGCGCAGTACATCGAGGACAAGTGGCAGCTGACCGACCGCTGGCTGCTCTCGCTGGGCCTGCGCAACGACCAGTTCACCGACTACAACGCCAACGGCGATGCGTACATCCGCCAGCACAGCGCGCAGTGGGCGCCGCGCCTGGGCTTCAGCTGGGACGTGAACGGCGACTCCAGCTTCAAGGTGTACGGCAATGCCGGCCGCTATTACCTGGGCCTGCCGCTGAACCCCGCGCTCAACGCGGCCGGCGCGTATGTGTCCACGCAGCAGTACTTCACCTATGCCGGCATCGCCCCCGATGGCACGCCGACCGGGCTGGTGCCGTTCTCCAACCCGGTGTCGTCCAACAACACCTACGGCGTGCTGCCCGACCCGAAGACGGTGACCGCGCAGAACATCAAGCCGGAATACCAGGACGAATTCATCCTGGGCTTCACCAAGACGCTCGGCGCGAACTGGGTCTACGGCGCGAAGCTGACGCAGCGCATCCTGCGCAACGCCATCGACGACTACTGCGACGTGCCCGCCATCGAGAACAAGGCCGCCGCGCTGGGCTACAGCGTCAGCGCCACCAACAGCTGCTACCTGATCAACCCGGGACGCGCGAACACCTTCACCGTGATCGACGACACGGGCGCCTACCGCAGCGTGTCGCTGAGCAATGCCGAGATGGGCTTCCCGCCGCTCAAGCGCAAGTACTACGCGCTGGAGACCTTCCTGGAGCATCCGTTCGACGGCCACTGGTACGGCAAGATCGACTACGTGTTCTCGCGCAGCTACGGCGATACCGAAGGCCAGTTGCGTTCGGACATCCGCCAGACCGCAGCGTCCACCAGCATCGACTGGGATTTCCCCTCGCTGATGTCCAGCAGCAACGGCGCGCAGAGCAACGACCACACGCACCAGATCAAGTTGTTCGGCTACTACCAGTTCAATCCGCAATGGCAGGTGTCGGGCAACCTGTCGCTGGTGTCGGGCAACCCGCGCAACTGCCTGGGCTTCTACGGCCCCGACCAGACCGACCCGAACGGCTACGGCAGCTCGTACCACTGGTGCGGCGGCCAGCCCTCGCCGCCGGGCACGCACCGCCTGCCGTGGAACCGCCAGCTGGACCTCGGCGCCAGCTACCGCCCCGCGTTCGCCGACCACAAGCTGGGCTTCTCGCTCAACGTGTTCAACGTGTTCAACTCGCAGGCCATCCTCAATGCCTATCCGTACTACCAGATCTCGCCAGGCACGCCGGATCCGCTGTACGGCTCGTCCATCGTTCGCCAGCAGCCGCGCTATGTGCGCCTGAGCGCCACCTACGACTACTGACGCCCGTGTCGATGCCGTCATCCCCTCGTGACCGCATCGGGAAGGATGGCCCGCAAGGCCATCCTTCCCACCTTGTCGCCCCCGTCCACCTGGAAGCCGCCGCCATGTCCCGCACTCTTCGTCGCGTGAAGAAACACCTGCTCGCCGCCCTGCTGGTTGCCGCGCTGCCCGCCGGCGCGCACGCGGCGGAAGCCAGCACGCCAACGACCATCGACGAGGCCCTGAAGGCATCGGCCGAGCAGCACCGTCCGGTACTCGTCGATTTCCAGGCGGTGTGGTGCTACTCCTGCTACTACATGGCCAGTCACGTATTGAATGGCCCGGAATGGGACGACGTGCAGCGCAAGGCCATCGTGGTGGAGGCGGACGCGGATTCGCCCGACGGCCAGACGTGGATGAAGAAGCTCAACGCCTCCTTCCTGCCCAGCTACGTGGTGCTGGACGAGCACGGCAATGAACTGGGCCGCGTCACCGCGGAACAGCCGCGCGAGAAGTTCTATCCGAAGATCACCGCCATCCTCGCCACCGGCAACACGCTCGACGGCCTGAAGCAGAAGGCGGGCAAAGGCAGCATCGACGACGTCGCCAACGTACTGGAGGCCTACCAGGCGCGCTCCGAAGGCGTGGAAGGGCTGGCATGGTTTTCCTCGTTGCCCGCGCCGCGGCAACAGCAGGCGCGCGGCAATGCCCGCGTCGCGGTGGCGCTCGACCAGCTCGCGCTGATCAAGGCGCTTGCCGCCAAGGACAACGCCGCCGTGATCGCGAACGCGCAGAAAGTGCTGGCGCAGGATATCGGCTGCCAGCGTCCCTACGTGCTGGACGATCTGCTCGAAGCCACCGAAAAACTGCCGGCTGCCGATCGCAAGGCCTTGCTCGCCCCGCAACGCAAGCCGATGGATAGCTACGTCAACACGCAGGTGCTGGTGGCCCAGCCCGCCTGCGCCGACCAGCGCAGCGCGGTGCTGGCGAGCGCGGAACTCGACCAGGTTCTGGGCGACCCGACTGCGGCTTCCGCCCTGCTCGACCGCGCCATCACGCAGACGCGCCAGCGCCTGGGCAGCAACCTCGCCAGCGACCGCAACCTGGCCGACAACCTGCGCATCTACCTGGCCAAGGCCAAGCGCAGCGCCGAACTCGACGACTACCAGCGCAAGCTGATCGCAGCCTATCCGGACGACTACGTCTACGCCTACCGCTACGGCCGCAGCCTCGTGGAAGCGGGCAAGCCCGCCGATGCGCTGCCTTATCTTGCGCAGGCCGCCGACAAGGCCTACGGCGCGAACCGGCTTGCCGTGGCCCTGCAACGCGTGAAGGCGTTGAAGGCACTGCACCGCGACGACGAGGCGCGGAAGCTCGCCAGCGAAGTGCTGGAAACCAATGGCCCGTGGTTCCCCAAGCAGGCCGACGCGCTGAAGGCCGAACTCAAGGCTTGACGGACGTGCCGCCGCACGACGGCGGCCACGATTCGTTGCCCTCGATGTGCCACACGAAGAATTCGCCGGACTTCGGCTCGCCGGTGTCGCGTGCGAACAACAGCGTCTTGCCGGACGGCGAAAACAGCGCGCCGATCTCCGAGCCGTTGACGTTGATCGCCGGGCCCAGCTTCGTTCGAGGCAGCCAGCCCTTGGGTCCGCGCAGTGATTGGTAGAGGCCGCCGTCCGCCTCCACGATGAGCCGCTTGCCGTCTGGCGATGGCAGCGGCTCGTACTCGTCGCCCGCCGTATTGATCGCGGGCCCCGCATTCTCCACCACCCATTGCCCGGGCGTGGTCTCGCGCGCACGCCAGATGTCGTTCTTGCCGAAGCCGCCCGGGCGATTCGAGCCGAAGTACAGCCAGCCGTCCGTGCCCAGTCGCGGAAACCATTCCGCCTGATCCGAATTCACCGGCGCGGGCAGGCGCACCGGCGCATTCCAGTGGCCATCCGCCGCGCGGTCCGCGCGCCAGATATCCAGATCCTTGCTTTTCAGGCTGCCGGTCGCCCGCGTGGAAATGAAGTAGACGCTGCGGCCGTCCGGCGTGAACCACGGATCGGCCTCCGTGCCCGGCCCGGCGAACGGCGCATCCGTCGGTTCGCTCCAGCGCGCGCCTTCGCAATGCGAATGCAGGATGCGCCAGCCGGAAAACGACTTGGAGCTGCGCACGAAATACAGCTCGCCCGTCTTGGGATCAAAGGCGGGGTGCGACTCGAACAGCTCGCTCGATACGCCCATGGGCGTCCAGGGCTGCACGGAAGCCACGGGAGCGTCGGCCGCCGCCCCTAACGGCACGCATGCGGCAAACCAGGCGAACCAGCGAAGCGTCATGCGCACGGCGGGAGTCCTTGTGCGGGCGTGGGTCCCGGCATTGCAGCGCAAGCGATGGCGGGATGCCCGTGCCGGATGTCCATGCGGCCGTGAATGGAACCTCGCCGCCGCGTCACGCGATCACCGGCCAGAGAAAACAAACGCGCGCGACCGCCACCCGGGGCGGTCACGTCCATCCTGCACGGCGCGCGGCCTTGCCGCGCCTGCCGCGAATCAGGAATGCAGTTGCTGCAGCAGGCGCTCCAGCTCGCCGCGCAGCTGCCTTACTTGCGATAGCGCGCTGTCACGCTCGCGCACCACCTCGTTGTGAATGGCCAGCGATACCACGTGCGCCGACAGCGTCTTTTTCCGCGCCCGGTATCGACGCGCCCGCTCCGCGGGCGTCAACGCATTGGGCTTGCGCGGCCGACCTCGCGCTCGCTTGAACGTCAGGGGCAAGGCAAGCGTGCCCGGATCTTGTGGGTCAACCATGGTGCATCCTCCTCATTTGCGCCTATTTTTACGTGACGTCACGTAAAATACAAGCAAAATCTCGCGGAAAAACAGCCGTAAAGGCCACTTTTCTCAACTGAATACGCACGCCTTGCGTGTCGACCGAAGTGCCTACCGTGCGTTCACGGGACAAGGAGATTCCTGTCGCTACCGTGCAACACGTCGGCTACCGGAGAAGGCAGTCAGTGGCGCCGGGGCGAACGCCCACCCAGCAAAAAAAGGGAAAACCGAAGATGGAGTCGCTCTATGAGCTGTCATCACGGGCCATCCGCCGTCTCTACGACGCCCGCATCAACACGCCGCCCGTGCTGGACATCGACACCTGCTTCCCTGACGCCCGCCACTTCCACGATGCCTGGGAAGTTTTGCGCGGCGAGGCCATGGCCGTGCTCGAAAGCAACCAGCCCATTCCCCGATTCCACGAGATCATGCCGGCCCAGGCCGATATCTCCGCCACCGACGGACGCGACTGGCGCATGTTCCTGCTCAGGATCTACGGGCAGGACATCCGCGCCAACCAGGCGCACTGCCCGTTCCTCGCCGAGCTGCTGGCGGCCTGCCCCGGCGTGCTGTCGGCCACGCTCTCGTTCCTGGCGCCGTACAAGCACATACCGCGTCATTGCGGCCCGTTCCGGGGCATCCTGCGCTACCAGCTGAACCTGGAAGCGCCCCTGGCGGAGGATGGCCGCCCGGCCGCCGTGCTATGGCTGGCCGGCGAGGAACATCGGCTCGGCAACGGCGAACAGCTGCTGTGGGACGACACCTATCCGCACGAGGTGTGGAACCGTGGCGGGCAGACGCGCATCGCCCTGCTGCTGGACGTCCAGCGCCCGGACATGCCGCTGGACCTGCGCCTGCTATCGAGCGCCGTCGCCAAGGGAGTCGGCATGGTCGCGCGCTGGCGCGGCCTGGCCTGAGCCCTCCAGCTCGGCGCGCAGGCGCGGCAAGGCTTCCGGGTAATGCGCCTTGATGAAGGTGATCAGCCCCTCGCGCACCTTGCAGCGCAGGTCGAAGTTGCGCCCGGAATCGGTCGAACTCACCAGGGCGCGCAACTGCACCGCGCGCTCGTTCGCATCGGTCACCTGCAGCACGCACACGCGCCCGTCCCACTCGGCGGCCTCGCGGCACAGGCGGCCGAGTTCCTCGCGCAGCGGTTGCGTAGGCACGCCGTAGTCCATCCACAGGAACACCGTGCCGAGCAGCTGCGCGCTGGTGCGCGTCCAGTTCTGGAACGGGTTTTCCATGAACCAGCTCAGCGGCACCACCATGCGGCGCTCGTCCCAGATGCGCACTACGACATAGCTGCCGGTGATTTCCTCGATGCGGCCCCACTCGCCCTGGATGATCACCACGTCGTCCAGCCGAATGGGCTGGGTCACGGCGATCTGCAGGCCCGCGATAAGGTTGCTCAGCACCGGCTTGGCCGCGATGCCCAGCGCCAGCCCCGCCACACCCGCGGACGCCAGCAGGCTGGTGCCGAGTTGGCGCACGCCGGGAATCGTCAGCAGGATCGCTGAGGCGCCCAGCAACAGCACCAGCACGTCCGCCGTGCGCCGCAGGACGCGCACCTGCGTGATCATGCGGCGGGCCGCCAGGTTGTCCGCCACATCCAGCGGATACTTGCGGATGGCCGCCAGCTCCAGCGTGCCCAGGCAACGCAGCGCCAACCAGGTCAGCGCCACCATCAAGGCGATCAGCAGCACGTGCTGCACCAGCACGAAGGGCGGCAGCACGTCGGCGTCCGGCAGCACGCGCAGCGACGCCACCAGGATCAGCAAGGGGATCAGCCACTCCATGGGCGCACTGGCGCGCCCCAGCAGATCGGCCGCCAACGGACGCCGCTTGGCCAGATGCCGCAGCACCGCGTAAGCCAGCGCACGCAGCACCACGGACACCACCAGCGCCACGGCAACCGCCATGCCCAGTCGCGTCCACGGGTCGTGCTGCCACCAGCGCAGCAGGCTATCCACGGCGATCCATCCGCCACGCCATCAGCAAAAAGGCCCCGCGCTCAGTGGCGCCTGCCCGGCGGCAACGCCGGCACGAACGGCGACGGCGGATCGCTCGCCGGGAAGGTTTCTTCCAGCGCCTCGTCCTGCAGCTCCTGGCGGTGCTGCTCGATCGCCTTGCGCGAAATGCGCGTCGCGTGGGTGTCCGGGCGAGACGGCTCGCTGGCATGGTCGGAATGGCTTGGTTCTCGACGGGACATGAAGGCTTCCTCGGCAACGGCACGCGCCGGACGCCGGCCGCGCGCTGCCACGCGCCATCCTGAAGCCCCTGCCGTTAGCCGCATGCGTTGCGCATGTGACCGCGCGTGGACGTATGTGAACGTCTCCCCGCATGCCGAAACGACCCGCCGGAAGCCGCACGGCGATGCCGTGCGGCGCGGACGCGATAGCGTGAACGCGATCAGGAGTGACGGCTGGTCTCGAACAGGAACCACACGCGGCGCTCGGCCTCGTCGATCCAGTTTTCCAGCAGGCTGGCCGTGGCGACGTCGCCGTACTCGTCGCACAGCTCGTGCGTGGCGCGCATATAGCCGGCGAGGCGCTGGTTGTCCTCGCGCAGCTCGGCCAGCATGTCGTCCGGCGTCACGAAGTCCGCGTCGTTGTCGGACAGCCGCGCCAGGCGCTTGGCGTGCCCGAGCGAACGCAGCGTGGTGCCACCCAGCTTGCGCACGCGCTCGGCGATGGGGTCCACCGTGGCGTAGATCTGGTCCGACTGTTCGTCGAGCAGCAGGTGGTAGTCGCGGAAATACGGCCCGGACATGTGCCAATGGAAATTCTTGGTCTTCAGGTACAGGGCCAGCACGTCGGCCAGCAAGGCATTCAGCTCGCCGGAGATGTCGCGCGTCGCCTTTTCGCCCAGCGCAGACGGCGTATTCAGCGCCGCCTTCTGGCGGACCTTGGCACTGCTGGTATCGCTCTTGGCCTTGGTGGTTTTGCTCATGGGGAGTCTCCGCGGTTGATCCATCGAGTATGGAATGGCAAATGTCATTTCGGCGTCGGCATGGGATCGGCATCGCCATAGCGCAGCACCGCCGCCACGCTCAGCAAGGGCGGCACCACGAAGCACCACATGCCGCCGATGGCATAGAACAGGGCGCCCGCCGCGCAGCCGATGGCGAAGGCCAGCACGGCAAAACTCATGCGCCGCAGCCGCCCGTCGAGCGCCGCGCGCTGCTCCGGCGGCACGCCCCGCAGGCGATCGGCCACGTCCAGCATGATCTGCGTGGTGGTGCCCGTCATCAGCGTGGACGGCGGCCAGCTGACCAGATGCACGCGGTGCACGGCGTTCTGTATCGCCATCGCACCGACCAGGGTCATGCCGGTGAGCGTGGCGGCCCAGCTGTCCCCTTGCGGGAACGGCCCGTAATGAAGCGCCAGCACCATCGCCACCACGAACAGCGCCAGCTTGAGCGACAGCAGCGAACGCACCACGGGCTGGCCGGCGTCGATCAGGCGATAGCGAAGCAGCCGTGCGCCGATCACGAACACGCAGAACACCGGCAGCGCCAGCAGCTTGGCCACGATGCCCGACGTTCCCGACACCAGGGCCGCGCCGATGGTGACGAAGTTACCGGTGACATGCGCGGTGAACAGGCCGTGCAGCGCCAGGAAGCCGGCGGTATCCACATAGCCGGCCATCACGCTGAGGATGGTCGGCAGCCAGGGTTTCTCATTCATGCAGTTTTCCTCTCCCGCAGCCGGGCTTGCTTTTTCGTAACGTCACCACATGAACCTCCCTTCGACGCCGAGGTAATCGCCGTCGCGTCCGCCGGCCATGCGTATCGCCCGCCCCGCGTCGAAATGCACAGCTTCCAGTGCCCCGGTGAAGTTCGCGTTGAAGGCGTAATCCGCGCGCAGCTGTCCATACACGCCCGTCCATTTGCCGCCATGCCCGGCCGTGCCGGGCAGCGGGATATTCGGTTGCACATAGATGGCATCGGCGGTGGATTCGCGCCACTGGAATCCCGCCGCGGCCATCAGCGTGAGACGGCTCACCGGCTTGATGGTCACGCTGGGTTTGACGTGGCGCAGGTTGGTGTAGCCCGTATAGCCAGCCAGCGTGAAGTAGTAGCCATTGGGAAACAGCGGATTGAAGGTGCCCACCGTGCCGTCGCCGGGATGGCGATCGCCGGAGGCCGCATCGATCTGCAGCCCGATGCGCGGCGACCAGGCCACGGGCCAGGTGTAACCGACCCGCGCACCCGTGCCCCAGGCATCGATATCCTTCGCGCCCACGTGGCCGCGCTGCGCCATGGCTTCCAGGTCCCAGTCGATGCCCGATTGGTTGCCCGCGAAACGCACGTCGTAGACATCGCGATGCTCGTTGCCCGTGGCATCGAGATAACGCGCGTTGTCGCGGGCGTACAGCGAGTAGTACGCCGAGAGTTCGTCCCTGCCCCACAGCAGCCGCTCGACGCGCAGCGTGTGGAAGCGGAAGTGCCGGTTGGACGTATCGTCGAAGGGGTGTTCGTCGTTGTATTGCACGGGCTGGCTGAGAAAGCCGATGAAGCGCCACTTGCCGGTTTCCCAGTCGGCCCAGACCGCATCGAACGACTGGCGCACATTCGGGCCGTCGCGCAAGGAAACGAAGCGCTGCAGGTCGAAGGCGAAATCCTGTCGCCCCACGCGCGCCTTGAACGTGCCGCTGGCGAAGGTGCGGACGTAGGCGAGAAAGGCCAGCCGCAGGTCCCAGGGGTTGCGATCCGCCCCGCCGATCACCTGCTTGCCCACGGTGCGCGCATCCTCGAACTGCACGAACGCCTGCCAGTAGTGCGCGAAATGCAGGTCGGCATGCAGCTGGAACCGCTGCAGCAGATAGCTATCGTTCGGGTTGTGGCCGATGCCGAAACTGGCCGCATCCTGCATTTCCGTTCGCTCACGTAAATTCACGCCGAACGACAGATACGTCTTCGGATCGGCGTCGCTCAACGACAGGTACTTGAGCGCATCGCCCCACTGGGTACGCAAGGCAGGATCGGCCAGCACCGACCAATCCTCCTGCCAGCGATTGCTGCGCAGCGCCGGCCGCTCCGCCGCGTTCTGCGCGGGCGTGGCTTCCGTGGAATCGGCGCTGGCGTCCTGCGCGCGAGCCACCACCGAGACTAGCGCCGCGCCCGCCAGCATCAGCCCCACCGCCATGGAACGCACGGGAGCGGCGACACATGAAGGGCCCGGCACCCGCCCCGCTACGCTCATGATCGTCAGTGGCTGGCGCCGGCGTGGATCTCGGCCACGTAGCCGCCGGGGAATTCCACCAAGGCCGATTCGCGGCCTTCGCTGGTGTAGGGCTCCACCAGCACCTTCGCGCCATGCGCCTTCGCCTTGACCAGCGTGTCCGCAAGACTGGCCACTTCGTAGCCGGTCATTTCGTGGCCATACGGATACGGCAGATGCCCGTCGGTGACGAACACCGTCATCTTGCCGAAGGTGGATTCGATACGGATGCGCCGGAAGCTGTCGCCGCTGCGGCCGATCTCCACGCCCGGCGCCTTGGCTTCGTCCGACACCACCTTGCCGTGCGAGAACGCCAGGAAGCTCTTCACGAACGCGTCCGCGCGATCCGGCGAGACGTATACGCGGTTCTCCGGGATGGTCTGGAACGGCGCATAGTTCGGCGGCGTGGTGTGCCAGTACAGCTGCATGTTCACGCCGCCCGGCCACTGGATGACCACGTCGCGGCCGATGGGATCGGGGAAGGTCTGCACGATCACATCCGCGCCCGCCACGCGGGCCGCCCTCACCGCCACGTCGATGTCGGTGACCAGATAGCCCGTGCGCTCGCTGCCGAACGGATGCGGGACCGGCGTGCGGAAGCCGAACAACGACACCGTACCCACCGGCGTCTGCAACAGCTGGGTGCTGGTGCTGCTGGGCGTGGGCGTCACCGTGGCGATGCCCTGCTTGGTGCTCTGGCCGCCGAAGGTGGCGAGGAAGCTCTCCACGAAGCGATCCACGTCGGCCGGTGCCACGTAGACGTGCGTGGTGTCGTACTGCGCGCCCACCGCCACCATCGGCGTGGCGGGCGATTCCTTGGCGAAAGCCGGCAGCGACGATGCGCCCACCGCGCTGAAGCCAAGGGCGAAGGCGAGAAGCCTGGAATACATGCGCATGAGGAAAACTCCCTTGGATGATCAGTAGCCCGCAGGGGAAGGCGCCGCCGCCCGGTCGCGCAGGTCATGCCACGCCACCAGCAGGAAACCGCCGACCAACCCCAGGTGTTCAAAAAAAGCGTTCATGGCGCCAAACCGCTCGGGCTGCGGCATCTGCCAGAAACGATTGGCCACGAAGGTCGCCGCCAGCGTGAAGACCGCCAACAGCAGCGCGCCCAGCCAGCGCCCCCGCCCGGTGAGGATGGCGAGCGAAGCCCCCAGCTCCAGCACGATGGTCAGCAAGGTGATCGGCACTGCCGGCGACAAACCGAAATGCGCGGTTTCCGCCACCGCGGCGTGGATGTCCCACGCCTTCTGCAAGCCGCCCTGGAGATAGGCCGCGCACAGGCCAAGCAAGGCCAGCCAATGCACCAGCGGTGTGGCGAAGCGTGCGTATCGCGATGTCGACGCCATGGCATGCATGCTCACACCGCCCAACACGCGCAGCCCAGCGCACCCCAGAAGGATTTCAGGTCCGACACCGGCAGGCGGCTCGACCACGCACTCACGTGATCATGGCCATGCACGGAGCATCCATGGCTGCAGCCGCAGGATGCCACCGGCGTTGCGGGTGCCGCGTCGCGCTGCTGCGCCCAGGCGCCGTAACCGCCGTAGGTTCGCACCGGGGACCACTCCGGCATCGCCGGGGGCACGCTCACGTCCTCGAACGCGGCATAGCCGCCGCTGCCGTACACCACGCGTCCGCCGACGATGGTGAGCAACGAGGTCGTGTCGGCGATATCGGCTTCCGGGCAAGCGAAGAAGTCGCGGTCGGGCACGATCAGGTCGGCGAGCTGGCCCACCTTGATCTGGCCCTTCTTGCCCTCCTCATTGGAGAACCAGGTGACGTGCTCGGTCCACATGCGCAAGGCGGTTTCGCGATCCAGGCAGTTGGCGCGCGGATACAGGTTCAAGCCGCCGACCGTCCTGCCCGTCACCAGCCATGACAGCGACACCCACGGGTTGTACGACGCCACGCGCGTGGCGTCGGTGCCGGCCGAGGTGCGCAGGCCCTTCTCCAGCATGCGCTTCACCGGCGGCGTTGCCTGCGCGGCGGCCGGGCCGTAACGCTCCACGAAGTACTCGCCCTGGTAGGCCATGCGGTGCTGCACGGCTACGCCGCCACCCAGCGCCGCGATGCGGTCGATGGAGCGCTCGGAGATGGTCTCGGCGTGGTCGAAGAACCAGTGGAGCCCTTGCAGCGGAATGTCGCGATTGACCTTCTCGAACACGTCCAGCGCCCGGCTGATCGTTTCGTCGTAGGTGGCATGCATGCGCCACGGCCAGCGGTTCTCGGCCAGCACGCGCACCACCTCTTCCAGCTCGCCTTCCATCTGCGGCGGCATGTCCGGGCGCGGCTGGCGGAAATCCTCGAAATCCGCCGCGGAGAACACCAGCATCTCGCCGGCGCCGTTGTGGCGGAAATAGTCGTCGCCCTGCTTGTATTTGGAACTGCGCGTCCAGTTGAGGAAGTCTTCCTTCTCCTGCTTCGGCTTCTGCGTGAACAGGTTGTAGGCAAGCCGGATGGTGAGCTGGTTTTCCACCGCGAGCTTTTCGATCACGGCATAGTCGTCGGGGTAGTTCTGGAAACCGCCGCCCGCATCGATGGCGCCGGTCACGCCAAGGCGGTTCAACTCGCGCATGAAGTGGCGCGTGGAATTGAGCTGGTAGTCGAACGGCAGCTTCGGCCCCTTCGCCAGCGTGGCGTAGAGAATCGCGGCATTCGGCTTGGCCAGCAGCAGGCCGGTGGGATTGCCAGCGCCATCGCGCACGATCTGCCCGCCCGGCGGCTCCGGCGTATCCCTGGTGTAACCCACCGCACGCAGGGCGGCGCCGTTGAGCAGCGCGCGGTCGTACAGGTGCAGCAGGAACACCGGCGTATCCGGTGCGACGGCGTTGAGTTCCTCGATGGTCGACAGGCGCTTCTCGGCGAACTGGTGCTCGGTGAAACCGCCCACCACGCGCACCCATTGCGGCGCGGGAGTGATCGCCACCTGCTGCTTGAGCATGGCCATGGCATCGGCCAGCGAGCGCACGCCGTCCCAGCGCAGCTCCAGGTTGTAGTTCAGGCCGCCGCGGATGATGTGCAGGTGGTTGTCGATCAGGCCCGGCAGCACGCGCTGGCCCTTGAGGTCGATCACCCGCGTGCGCGGGCCGGCCAGCGGCATCACCTCGGCATTGCGTCCCACGGCCACGAAACGGCCATCGGCGATGGCCACCGCCTCGGCCTCGGGCAGGCCACGGTCCAGCGTGGTGATGCGTCCGCCGTGAAGGATCAGGTCAGGTACGGGCTCGCCGGCGCTCATGACTTCTGCTCCGTGGCATCGCCCGTGCGCGCGGCGCGGCGGGCGGTGGGCAATTCACCGCACATGTGCGGCTTCACCTGCTCGCGCAGCCAGACGGTGGGTTCGGCCTGGCGATGCAGGATGTTCTTCACCAGCGGCGGCAGTTGTTCTCCGCACAGGATGCCCAGCAAGCCCACCAGCGCCACCAGGGGCGGCGCTGGCGAGCGAACCTGCAGCAGGGCGTAGATGATGCCGACCAGTACGCCGGCAGCCATCGAGATGACGTAGATTTTCATGGCCATGCTCCAGAACTGCGCCGCGCTCAGCCTTCGTGCGCTCCGAACATGCTCTTGGCATAGGTGATGCCAAGCCCATACGAGCCGCCGAAGCGCTTGGCGACGCCGGTGGTGCTGTCGTACGTCGCGGTGCGCGCCCAGTCGCGCTGGAGTTCCAGCAGGTACTGCAGCGAGGTCATCGGGCGGGCGCCCGCCTGGATCATGCGCTCCATCGCGCGGTTGTGCGCCTCGGCGGAGACGTCGCCGCAGGCGTCGGCGATCACGTAGACCTCGAACCCCTGGTCCAGCGCCGACAGCGCCGGGCCGACGATGCACACCGACGTCCACAGGCCGGCCAGCACCACGCGGCTCTTGCCGATCTCGTTGACGCGCTTGATCACGGCGGCGTCTTCCCAGGTGTTCATCGAGGTGCGATCCAGCAGCGCCTGGCCCGGGAACGGGTCGGTGATCTCGCTGTACATCGGGCCGGAGAAGGTCTTCTCGGCCACCGTGGTGAGGATGGTGCTCACCTTGAAGCTGGCCGCCGAGTTCGCCACCAGCGCGGCGTTGTTGCGCAGCACGGTGGGATCGATGGAGTGCGTGGCAAAGGACATCTGCGACTGGAAGTCGATCAGGATCAGCGTGTGATCGGTCGGCGTCAGCAGCTGCTTGCCCGGGGTCGGCGTGGCGGTGATGGACATGGGGATTCTCCGGTAGTCGAACAGGGACACGCCGGCGCGAAACCGGCGTGCACCGATGGATCAGGAACGGATGAACTCGAGCAGGTCCTTGTTGACCTGTTCCTGGTGCGTCGCGGTCAGGCCGTGCGGCGCGCCCGGATACACCTTGAGCGTGGCGTGCTTGACGATCTTGGCCGACAGGCGGCCCGAGTCGTCGATGGGCACGATCTGGTCGTCGTCGCCGTGGATCACCAGCGTGGGCACCTCGATCTTCTTCAGGTCGTCGGTGTAGTCCACTTCCGAGAACTGCTTGATGCAGTCGTACTGGCCCTTCAGGCCGCCCATCATGCCCTGCCTCCAGAACGAGTCGCGCATGCCCTGCGTGGCGTTGGTGTGCGGGCGGTTGGCGCCGAAGAACGCGCCGGACAGGTCCTTGAAGAACTGCGAACGGTCGGCCAGCGTCTTGGCGCGGATGTCGTTGAACACCTCGATGGGCAGGCCGCCAGGGTTCTTCTCGCTCTTGACCATCACCGGCGGCACCGCGCCGATCAGCACCGCCTTGGCGACGCGCGCATTGCCGTGGCGGCCGATGTAGTGCGCCACTTCGCCGCCGCCGGTCGAATGGCCGACCAGCACGATGTTCTTCAGGTCCAGCTTCTCGATCAGCGCGGCGAGGTCGTCGGCATAGGTGTCCATGTCGTTGCCGTTCCACGGCTGGCCCGAGCGGCCGTGGCCACGGCGGTCGTGCGCGATGGTGCGGTAGCCGTGCGAGCTGAGGAAGAACATCTGCGCATCCCACGCATCGGCCGACAGCGGCCAGCCATGCGAGAACACGACAGGCTGCCCCTGCCCCCAATCCTTGTAATAGATCTCGGTGCCGTCTTTGGTGGTGATCGAACTCATGTCTTGGGTTCCATGTGAGGGATGGTTAGGCGCGCCCGCACCGAACGCGCTGGACGGCACGGTCAGCCCGATCGCGGGCAGCGCCAGTGCGGCCGATGCCACCGCCACGCCGCCCATGAAGGCGCGCCTGGCGGCGTCGATCTCCGCACCTTGGTCTTTCGTCGACATACGGGTTCTCCCGGTGAACCCGTCGAGCGCGGCGCATCCGGCGATGAAGCCGTGGCAGGTTGCAACCCATGCGTTGCAACCCATGCGCGCGTGACGGAAGTGATGAGGAAAGGTGGGCCAGCTCATGTGCTGCTGCCCATCGACATTCTTCTCATTGCGCGCGGGATAGGTATCCCAATCGCGGCATATCTGGCCTACCCGATCAGGTAGGTACGGCCGCGGGAAAAACGCCCCCCGCGCGCGCAAGCGTGCACGTCCACGAAACGTGTTTCACGGGTGTTACGGATCGGGAGAAGATCAACCGTCGAAGAAGCCGCGATTGCGCGCCAGCGTGACCGCATGCGTGCGGTCGAGCGCGCCGAGCTTGGTCATGATGTTCTTCAGGCGCGCCTTCACGGTGTCTTCGGAAACGCACAGGATGTCGGCGATGCGCTTGTTGGTGTGGCCGGTCGCCACCAGCCGCAGCACGCTGAGCTCGCGGTCGCTGAGCATTTCCGACCAGGCGTGCGTGGCGATCTCGCCGGCCACCTCCGCCGCCACCACGCGGCGTCCTCCCATCACCGAGCGAATGCCGGCGAGGATCTCCTCGCGCGTCGCGGTCTTGAGCAGGTAGGCGTTGGCGCCGAACGTCAACGCGCGCTTCACGCGCGCATCGCCGGGATAGGAAGTGAGCACGATGATCCGCGCATCCGGAAACTCGCCGCCCAGGGTCGAAATGGCCTGCAGGCCATCCACGCCAGGCATCTGCAGGTCGATCAGCGCCACGTCGGGCCGCAGCTCGCGATAACGCACGATGGCTTCCGCGCCATCGGCGGCCTGCCCCACCACGTCCATGTCGGGCGCGCTCTCGATCGCGGCGACGATGCCGTCGCGCATGATCGGATGATCGTCGGCGATCAGCACCCGGATGCGTGTCGCATCAGCTGTCACGATAAGGTCCCTCGACACGTGATGGGCGGGCGTCATCGGCGGTCGGGGCCACCGCCGGTGCAACACGCCGCACTATAGCGGGCGCGGCACCGTGCGGGGCAATGCCCATTCGGGTGATTCTGCGTTCACCGCATGGCACCTATGGCCGCCGCGCGCGCGGCGATATGCTGCACGCATCGCCGGCGGGCAAGGCCGCCGGCGCCCCATACGGAATAGCTATGACGATGCTCGGATGGCCGGCCTTCGTCCGTCATGTCGCGCGCTGCATCGGCGCCGCGTTGCTGGCGGCATGCGTGCTGCTTCCCGCCCATGCCGGCGAATCGACGGGTTTTCGCCGCCGGCTGTGGACCACGGAAACAGGCACGCCCGCCGACATCTGGGCGATGGCGCAAGGCAAGGACGGCTACCTGTGGCTGGGCACCGGCAGCGGCCTGTACCGCTTCGACGGTTCGCGCTTCGAACGCTTTCAGCCCGCCGAGGGCGAACGCTTCCGTTCCAACGACATCACCGCGCTGCACAGGTTGCCGGATGGTTCGCTGTGGATGGGCTTCTACTACGGCGGCGCCGGCGTGCTGCAGTCGGGACATCTGCGGCAGTTCGCCCCCGGCAAGGATTTCCCGCCCGGCATGGTGCTGGCGTTCGCCAGCACGGGCGACGGCGCGATCTGGGCCGCCACCGAAGGCGGCCTTGCGCGTTTCGATGGCGAACGGTGGCAGGCCGTCGGTGACGACTGGGGTTACGCCTCGCATCGCGCCGACTGGCTCATCACCGCACGCGACGGCACGTTGTGGGTGACCACCGGCGACTCGCTGATGTTCCTGCGTCCGGGCGAACACCGCTTTCGCGCGACCGGCCTGGCGGTCGCCAAGTACGGCATCGTGGCGCAGGCGCCCAACGGAACGCTGTGGATTTCCGATCACAACCACGGCACGCGCGCCCTGCCCGGCCTGACGCCGGATCATCCCAGCCTGATCGCCGCCGAACGCCCCGACGACACCGACTTCGCCTGGGCCAATCGCCTGCTGTTCGACCGCTACGGCAACCTGTGGGGCACCCTGGTCGATCGCGGCGGCATCTACCGCGTCGCCGCCGTGGAGAGCCTGGCCAGCGGCCGCTCCTTGCGCGCGCAGGATTTCAGCGAAGTCGTGGGCAAGGCCAGCGGCCTGGTTTCCGAGCGCGCCGTGCCTTTGTTGCAGGATGCCGAAGGCACCATCTGGGCCGGCACCAACATGGGATTGGCCAGCTTCCACCGCAACAGTTTCCAGGTGCCCGCGCAGGTGCCGCTGGGCATGGCGGCCGACTATGCGGTGGCTGTCGATGCCACCGGCACGACGTGGATCGCCAATGGCGGCATGCTCTACCGCTCCGATGGCCACCACGACACGATGGTGCGCAGCGACCTGCACGACACCAGCGCGATGCTGTTCGATCGCGCCGGCGATCTGTGGATGGTCGGCCGCAACAGGCTTTATCGCCTGCACGGGCAGAACATCGACGTGACCGAATGGCCGGTGTCGCCCGACCTGACGCGCGTCAACGCCTTTGCGCTCGACAGCCGCGACCAGCTGTGGCTCGCGCTTGCCGAGCACGGCCTTTACCGGCTTCGCCGAGGACAGTGGCAGGCCGTCGTGCCCGACGCCGCGGTGGCGCAGGACACGCCCACCTCGCTCGCCAGCGACAACCAGGGCGTGCTGTGGATCGGCTATGCCGATGACCGGCTGGTGCGAATGGACGAGCACACCGCCCGGCTCTACACCTCCGTCGATGGCCTGCACGTGGGCACCGTCACCACCATCGATGCCGGCAACGGCGATGTCCTTATCGGCGGCGAACATGGACTGGCGCGATGGAGCGATGGCCACATCGCCTCCATGTCCGTGGCCGACAACGACGCTTTCAGCGGCATCACGGGCATCGAGCGCACTGCCAACGGCGACGTCTGGTTGAACACCGGCAAGGGCGTGCTGCGCCTGGACGCCGCCGAAGTGGCCGCCAGCTTCAGCCAGCCCGACCGCGCACCGGCGTACCGACTGTTCGACTACCGCGACGGCTTGCCGGGCATCGCCCGCCAGGCGGCGCTGACGCCCACGGCCACCATGGATGCGCTTCATCGCCTGTGGTTTCTCACCAACCAGGGACCGGCCTGGCTCGACCCCAACGAGCTGGGCAGCAACCTGTTGCCGCCGCCGGTGGACATCGCCTCGGTGATCGCCAACGGCAAGCGCTATCCCGCCGCGGGCCAGGTCGATCTGCCCAAGGGCACGACCAACCTGCAGGTGCAATACAGCGCGGCCAGCCTCGCGATTCCCGATCGCGTGCGCTTCCGCTATCGGCTGGCGGGCGTGGACGCGGGCTGGCAGGACGCGGGCAACCGGCGCGAGGCGTTCTACTCCAACCTTGCGCCCGGAACCTATCGCTTCCAGGTCATCGCGGCCAACGACGATGGGGTGTGGAACATGCAGGGCGCGGAAATCAGCCTCACCATCGCGCCGTGGTTCTACCAGTCGAGCTGGTTTTACGCGCTGTGCATCGCCGTCGTCGTCGCGCTGATCGGTGCGTTTTTCCTGTGGCGCACGCGCCTGGCCGCCGACCGCGTGCACCTGCAACTGATGGAGCGCATGAACGAGCGCGAGCGCATCGCCCGCGACATCCATGACACCCTGCTGCAGGGCGTGCAAGGCCTGCTGCTGCGCCTGCAGGCGCTGATGGCCCGCCCGGTGCGCGACCAGGCCCACAGCGATGCGCTGCATACCGCCATCGAGCAGGCACGGCAGATGGTGATCGAGGGCCGCGGCAAGATCGTCGACCTGCGCGGCGAAGGCCCGCAGCACAACGAGCCGGTGCAATCCATCCTCGCCGTGGGCGAGGATCTGGCCTCGCTGTATCCGAACGTGGCGTTCCAGCTCACCGCGCACGGCGAGCCGCGCAAGCTGCTGCCCAGCGCGCGCGACGAGATCATCGACATCGTGCGCGAAGCGATCCGCAACGCCTTCGTGCATGCCCAGGCCACGCGAGTCGACGTGCACGTGGATCATCAGGCGCACCTGCTGCGCGTGCGCATCGCCGATGACGGCACCGGCATCGACGAAACCATCGTGCGTTCCGCCGCGGACGCGGGCCACTGGGGCATCGTGGGCATGCGCGAACGCGCCGGGCGGCTGGGCGCGAAACTTGCCTTGCGCCGCCTGCATCCGCACGGCACGGAGTGGACACTGAGCGTGCCCTGCCGCGCGGCCTACCGTTCCGACAAGGACGACGCACGCGCCGCGCCGTGAGCACGAACCGGCTCACGGCGCGGCGGCGCAGGCATTACTTCGCCTCTTTCTCCATCAGCGCATCGACCAGGTTGGACGGCACTTCCTCGTAGTGGTCGAACTCCATGGTGAAGGTGCCGCGGCCACGGGTAGCCGAACGCAGGAAGTTGATGTAGCCGAACATTTCCGCCAGCGGCACGAAGCCCTGCACGAACGACTGCGTGCCGCGCTGGCCTTGCTCGTTCACCGTGCCGCGCCGGCGGTTGATGTCACCGATGACGTCGCCCAGGTACTCGGGCTCCATCGACACTTCCAGCCGCATCACCGGCTCCAGCAGCTTGGGCTTGCTCAGCCGCTGCGCTTCGCGGAAGCACTGTCGCGTGGCGATCTCGAACGCCAGCGCGGACGAATCGACGTCGTGGAACTTGCCGTCGATCAGGCGCGCCTTGAAATCCACCACTTCATAGCCCGCCACCTGGCCTTCGCGCGACTCGATATCCACCGCGTGCTCCACCGCGGGGATGTACTCGCGCGGCACGCGGCCGCCGACCACTTCGTCGGAGAACACCACGCCGCCACCGGTCTCCAGCGGTTCGAAGATCATGGTGACCTCGGCGAACTGGCCCGAACCGCCGGACTGCTTCTTGTGCGTGTAGGTGTGCTCGACCGTGCGGCCAAAGGCCTCGCGGAAGCTCACCTTGGGCTTGCCCATGATCGCGTCCACGCCAAGCTCGGTGCGCATGCGGTCGATGGTCACTTCCAGGTGCAGCTCGCCCATGCCCTTGAGCACGGTCTGCCCGGTTTCCTTGTCCATCTCCAGCCGCAGCGAGGGATCGGCCTTCACCATCTTGTAGAGCGCGGACGAGAGCTTGTCGACGTCGTTGCGGCTCTTGGGTTCCACCGACACACTGATCACCGGGTCGGGGAAACGCATGCGTTCGAGCAGCGCGGGATGCGCCGGATCGCACAGCGAGTCGCCGGTTTCGGTTTCCTTGAGCGAGACGAAGGCGACGATGTCGCCGGCGCGCGCCTCCTCGATTTCCTTGGTGGCGTTCGCCTGCACCTCAACGATGCGGCCGATGCGCTCCTTCTTGCCGCGCGTGACGTTGAGCAAGGTATCGCCCTTGCTCACCACGCCCGAATAGATGCGGCAGAAGGTCAGCGCGCCGAAGGGGTCGTTGATCACCTTGAAGGCCAGCACGCGCGCCGGCGCGTCGTCCACCACGCCCTGCTCGCCGGTGACGTGGCCGTCTTCGTCCACCAGCGCGATACCGCCGTTCTCGCCCGGATACGGCAGATAGTCGATCACGCCGTCCAGCAGCTGCTGCACGCCCTTGTTGCGGTACGAGGAGCCACAGAACACCGGCACCAGCTTGCCCGACACGCAGCCCTTGCGGATGCATTCCTTCAGCGCCTTCGGGTCGAACTCGCCCGTTTCGATCAGGCGATCGAAAGCCTCGTCGTCCATGGCCAGCGCGTATTCCAGCGTTTCCTGGCGGAGCTTGGCCAGGTTGTCCACCCAGGCCTGGTCGCCGGCCGCGGAGAACTTCACGCGCCCGGCCACTTCGTCCAGCGGCACGGTGTCCCACGGGCTGTCCTTGTCGTCGCCCTTCCACAGATAGGCGACGCCGGCCACAAGATCAGCCATGCCGATGAATTCGTCATGGCTGCCCAGCGGCACCTGGCACAGCAGCGCGTTGGCGCCCAGGCGCTCGCGGATGCCCTTCACGCAGTGCTCGAAGTTGGCGCCCGTGCGGTCCATCTTGTTGACGTAGCACAGGCGCGGCACGTTGTACTGGTCGGCCAGGCGCCAGTTGGTCTCGGTCTGCGGCTCCACGCCCGCCACGCCATCGAACACGACCACGGCGCCGTCGAGCACGCGCAGGCTGCGGTTCACCTCGATGGTGAAGTCTACGTGGCCTGGCGTGTCGATCAGGTTGATCTGGTGGCCCTTCCACTCGGTGGACACGGCCGCGGACTGGATGGTGATGCCGCGCTTGCGTTCCTGCTCCAGGTAGTCGGTGGTGGTGGAACCCTTGCCGTCCTTGGTGTCGTGCACGTCGACGATCTGATGCTTCCTGCCCGTGTAGTACAGGATGCGCTCGGTCGTCGTGGTCTTGCCGGCATCGATGTGCGCAATGATGCCGATGTTGCGGTACAGCTGAAGCGACTTCTTACGTGCCATGGGTTCCGCCTTGGATAAGGGTGCATGCCAACCGGGCGCGCCTTGCGCGAGCTCGCCTTGCCCGGCGATGCGCCCAATATAGGGTCGTTCAGCCAAGCATCAATGTCGCGTGAAATCGTTTCAAATCAACCGCTAGCGCAAAAGCACGCCTGATCGGCCACGCGCCGCCCCGGCGCATGCTGTCGCGCAACTGTCGACCTTCGTCACAAACCGGCCACGCGTGGCATGCGCATGCTCATGCCGCCGCGTCATAAGCAGACAACCAAATGTCATTGGACAGGTTTGGACGTCTATACCGCTGTTGACTCGCGCCGACGAACACCCTTAGCCTGTGATTGCTGCACTGCGTCACTGCTTTTCTTTAGATTGGGGAAACCATCACATGCATAACAACGCCGTCGGCCTGAAGGCCGCGCCCAGCCTCCTCGCCCTTGCTCTTCTTTCCGTTCTCTCTCCGGCCTCCGCCCAGGACGCCACGCCCCCGCCCTCCACCGACAACGCCAAGAAGCTCGACACGGTGATCGTCACCGGCACCCGCGCGGACAACCGCACGGAGAGCAGCTCGCTCACGCCCATCGACGTGGTGTCGGCGCAGACGCTGAAGCAGACCGGCACCACCGAGCTCACCACCGCGCTCGCGCGCGTCATCCCCTCGCTGACCTTCCCGCGCCCTGCCGCCGCCGACACCGCCGATTCGCAGCGCCCTGCGCAGCTGCGCGGCCTGTCGCCGGACCAGGTGCTGGTGCTGGTGGACGGCAAGCGCTGGCATCCGGGCGCCATCCTGCTCACCAACGGCGTGCTCGGCCGCGGTTCGCAGGCGGTGGACCTCAACACCATTCCCATCGGCGCCATCGACCACATCGAGGTGCTGCGCGACGGTGCGTCCGCGCAGTACGGCTCCGACGCCATCGCCGGCGTGATCAACATCGTGCTCAAGAAGGGCGCGCAAGGCGGCGAGGTCGACCTGACCGGCGGCCAGTACTCCGCGGGCGATGGCCGCCAGTGGCAGGGTTCGGCCAACTTCGCGTTGCCGCTCAGCAACGACAAGGGCTGGATCCGCTTCACCCTGCAGGACGGCAACCAGGATTACACCAACCGCTCCGAGCCCAATCGCACGCGTCCGTGGGAAGGCACCACGCAGCGCTTCGGCGACCCGGCGGTGAAGGACCACAACCTGTTCGTGAACGCGCAGTTCGACCTGACGCCGAACGTGCAGCTCTATGCCTTCGGCCACTACAGCGACCGCAACACCACCTCGCCGGCCTTCTTCCGCAACCTGGCGAGCAGCAACTCGGTGCCGTCGTTGTATCCCAACGGCTATCTGCCGCTGGAACACGCCGACTCCACCGACCGCTCGCTGGTGGTGGGTATCCGCGGCAAGACGGAAAGCGGCTGGCGCTGGGACATCAGCGGCAACTACGGCGGCAACCGCGTGTCCTACGCCACCGAGAACAGCGTGAACCGCGCCTACCTGCACGACTTCGGCTACAGCCCCACCGAGTTCCACGACGGCATCCTCAAGGCCGCGCAGCAGTCGTTCGACGTGGACATCGCCAAGGAGTTCTCCACCAGCTGGCTGCCCAACCCGGTGACGCTGGCGTTCGGCGCGGAATACCTGCGCCAGACCTATTCCATCGACGCGGGCGACCTGACCTCGTGGTACACCGGCACCTCCGGCGTGTCCGGCGGCGCGCAGGGTTTCGGCGGCTACCAGCCTACCGACGCGGGCTCCTACAGCCGCCACGACGTGGCCGAATACGTCAGCCTGGAAACCAACCTGACCGATCGCTTCAGCACCTCGCTGTCGCTACGCCACGAGGACTACACCGACTTCGGCAATACCACCTCGGGTGCGCTCGCCGGCCGCTTCGACTTCACCGACCGCTTCGCCCTGCGCGGCAGCGCCTCCAGCGGCTTCCGCGCGCCGTCGCTGGCGCAGCAGCATTACTCGTATACCTCGTCGCTCTACTACGGCGCGGGCAATTCGCTGCATCTGCCGGCCGGCATCTACAACACCGGCCTGGTGCCGGTAAACAGCGAAATCGGCAGCCTGCTCGGCGCGCAGCCGCTGGAGCCCGAGAAGTCGCACAACTACACGCTGGGCGCGGTGTGGAACCCGGTCGACGCGCTCAACCTGAGCGTCGACATCTACCAGATCACCATCGACAACCGCATTACGCTCTCCAGCAACCTGGCGACCACCTCGCCCACCGTGCAGGCCTACCTGGCCGCCAACGGCGTGACCAACCTCAACTACAGCGGCATCGCCTACTTCACCAATGCGGTGAACACGCGCACGCGCGGTGTGGACCTGGTGGCCAGCTACCTGAGCGACTTCGGCGACGCCGGCTCGCTGCAGAGCACGCTGAGCTACAACTACAACAAGAACAAGGTCACCGACATCAAGGCCAACCCGGCCATCCTCAACCAGCTCGGCGTCAACCTCAAGCGCATCGACCGGCGCGACCAGTACGGCCTGCTGGCGGACACCACGCCGCGCAGCAAGCTCATCCTCAACGAGGTCTACAACCTGGGCCACTGGAGCTTCGACGGCACGGCCACGCGCTATGGCAGCTTCGTGTCCTACAACTCCACCACGGCGGCGCTGGACCAGACCTTCGGCGCGAAGTGGATCTTCGATTTCGCGGTGAACTACAACCTGGACCGCTGGACCTTCACCCTCGGCGGCGACAATGTGTTCAACACGTACCCCGATCGGGTAATCCCTGCCAACGACAACAATGGCACACTGCCGTACTCGGTGTTCTCGCCGTTCGGCTTCAATGGCGCCTATGTGTACGGCAAGGTGGCCTATCGCTGGTGAGTGCTCGCGCCGACCCGCCCCGGCGGGTCGGCGCCCTTCACCACGCGCGAACGAGCCGTGTGCGATAGCTCCGGGCATTCTTTCCTCACGGAGTCGCACCCATGACCGCAGCCCCCACCCTCACCCCTGAGTTCATCGCGCAGCAGCGCACGCGCCTGGAAGCCCTGCGCCGCCAGGTGCTGGGCGGCGAGCTGGACGTCAACGCGCGCAAGCGCGGCTTTACCGCGGAACACGGCGACGAAGCCGAAGAGTTCGAGGACGAGGCCCAGAGCCTGGCCCAGGAGGAAGTGCGCCAGGCGCAGCACGACGTGGACGAGCAGCGCGTGCACGACATCCTGCGTGCGCTGGAGAAGATCGACGAAGGCACCTACGGGCTGTCCGACGAAAGCGGCGACCCCATTCCCAAGGCGCGGCTGAAAGCTCGCCCCGAATCCGTGCTCACGGTGGAGGAAGAGGAGGCGCGCGAGCGCCAGCGCTGACCCCTTGAGCCGGACGCCATCGCCCCGACTATAGGTGTCGTTGCCGAGGAGATCACGCCGTGAGCCATCGCTCCACCTTCGACCTTTCCCCGCCTACCCCGCTGCAGTTCGACGCGCTCGCCGCGACGCTGAGCGCGGACGAGCGCGAGGTGCTGCTCGACCATGGCACCGAGTCGCCGTTCTGCGGCGTGCTGCTGACGGAAAAGCGCGCCGGCGTGTACTGCTGCCGGCTCTGCGGCCTGCCGCTGTTCCTGGCCGGCGCCAAGTTCGACAGCCGCACCGGCTGGCCCAGCTTCACCACGCCGTTCGACGACAGCCACCTCAACTACGTGCGCGACACCAGCTACGGCATGGTGCGCACCGAGATCCGCTGCGCGCGCTGCGGCAGCCACCAGGGCCACGTGTTCGACGACGGCCCGCCGCCGAGCCACCAGCGTTACTGCATCAACTCCGTGTCGCTCGAATTTGCCGCCGCCACCGACCCGCTGCCGGACAAACTCGGCCGCGGCGCGCCCGAAGGCGCGGTGTGGCAAGGCTTTCCCGGCTGAATCCCTCCCGCATCGCCAGGACACCTCCATGTCGCTGAAGTCACGTTACGGTCGTCCCGTCTGGCTGGCCTCCGGCCTGCGTACGCCTTTCGCCAAGGTGGACGGCGCGCTGGCCTCCTACGATGCCATCGCGCTGTCGGTGCCGGTGGTGCAGCGCATGCTGGCCAGCCTGCCCGAAGGCAAGCGGCCCGACTTCGCCGCCTGGGGCACGGTGGTGCCCAACCTCACCTGGAGCAACATCGCGCGCGAGGTACTGATGGACGCCGGCGCGCCGGCCACCATTCCGGCCTTCTCCACCATCATGGCCTGCTCGACCAGCATGATCGGCATGATCGAAGCGGCCGGCATGCTGGACGACGACAGCCTGCAACTCGCCCTGGTCGGCGGCGTGGATAGCCTGAGCCGCGTGCAGCTTGGCCTGCCGCAGCGCTTGTCCGACTGGATCCGCCAGTTCCAGAAGGCGCGCTCGGTGGGCGAGAAGGTGTCGCACGCGCTGTCGCTGAAGCTCGGCGACATCAGCCTGTACATCCCCGGCATCGTGAACCGCACGACGGGACTGAGCATGGGCGAGCACACCGAGATCACCGCCAAGGACTGGCACCTGCGCCGCGAGGACGAGGACGCCCTCGCGCTCGCCAGCCACCAGCACACGGTGGCGGCATGGAACAGCGGCTTCTTCGACGACCTGGTGATACCGGTGGGCGAGTTCCGCCGCGACAGCATTCCGCGCGCCGATACCTCGCTGGACAAGCTCGCCAAGCTTCCGCCCAGTTTCGACCGCACCAGCGGCGAGGGCACGCTCACCGCGGGCAACTCCTCGCCGCTGACCGACGGCGCCGCCGGCCTGTGGGTCGCCAGCGAGAAGGGGCTGGAGCGCATTCCCTCGCACGTGCCGCGTGTAAAGCTGGTGGACTGGGAAATCGCCGCCGTCGACTTCCGCGTCGAAGGCCTGCTGATGGCGCCCGCGTTCGCGATCCCCAAGCTGCTGGCCCGGCATGGCCTGCGCTACGACGACGTGGCCCTGTGGGAAATCCACGAAGCGTTCGCCGCGCAGGTGCTGTTCCATATGGCGGCACTGGAAAGCCGCGAATTCCTCACCCGCAAGGCCGGCGTGGACCGCGACTTCGGCCCCTTCCCGCGCGACCGCGTGAACCCCAACGGCGGCAGCCTCGCCATCGGCCACCCGTTCGGTGCCACCGGCGCGCGCATCCTGAGCCAGGCCGTGAAGGAACTGGCCGCCATGCCCGCCGGCACGCTGGGCATCGTCAGCATCTGCGCCGATGGCGGCCAGGGCACGGTGGCGTTGCTCGAGGCGGGTTGATCGCGCGGTCAGGCGGCTTCTAGGATGCTCCCCACGCCTGAGCCGGGGGAGCATCCATGACGTTGAAACGCACGCTTTTCGCCCTTTCCATGACGGTCCTGCTGGCCACGGCTTCCGTTGCGGCAACCGACAGCAAGCCGCCCACGGACAAGGATTTCATTGCCTACGACCAGCCGGTGATCGCCTTCACCCACGCCACCCTCGTCGACGGCACCGGCGCGAAGGCGATGCGCGACCAGACGCTGGTCATCGACAAGGGCCGCATCACCGCGCTCGGCAAGAGCAGCAAGGTGAAGGTGCCGCAGGACGCAAAGATCATCGACGCCCAGGGCAAGACGCTGATGCCCGGCTTCGTGATGGTGCACGAGCACATGTTCTATCCGGCCGGCGGCGTCGAATACAACGAGATGAGCTACAGCTTCCCGCGCCTGTACCTGGCCGGCGGCACCACTACCATGCGCACGGCGGGCTCGATGATGCCGTATGCCGACATCAACGTGCGCGACGCGATCAACGCCGGCAAGGTGATCGGCCCGGACATGGACGTGACCGGCCCCTACCTCAACGGCCCAGGCCTGCCGATTCCAGCCGTGCACGTGCTCAGCGGTCCGGACGATGCCGAGCGCACCGTGAACTACTGGGCCGATGAGGGCGTCACCTCGTACAAGGCCTACATGCAGATCACGCGGGATGAACTGAAGCGCGTGATCGACACGGCGCATGCACGCAAGGCCAAGGTTACGGCCCACCTCTGCTCGGTGACCTACCGCGAAGCGGTGGATATGGGCATCGACAACCTGGAGCACGGGTTCTTCGTGTCCAGCGATTTCGTGAAGGACAAGCAGCCGGACCAGTGCCCCAAGAGCCCCGCCGTATCCGACTCGCTGGCCGCGGTCGATGCAAAGTCCACCGACGTGAAGTCGCTGATGCGCGACATGATCGATCACCACGTGGCGCTCACTTCCACCCTGACCGTCTTTGAAACCTTCGTGCCCAACCGGCCCAAGGCACCCCAAGGCGCGTTGGACCTGATGCTTCCCGAGGTGCGCGCGCAATACGAGGCCTCGTGGAACAAGGTGCAGAACAGCAAGGGGCGCATGACGCCGGAGACCTACCTCAAGCTCGCCCGCATGGAAAAGCAATACGCCGACGCCGGCGGCCTGCTGCTGGCCGGCACCGACCCGACCGGCTACGGCGGCGTGGTGCCGGGCTATTCCGCCAAGCGCGAGATCGAATTGCTGGTGGAAGCCGGCTTCGGCTTCGAGCAGGCCGTGAAGGTCGCCACCTTCAACGGCGCGAAATATCTCGGCCGCGATGCCGACGTCGGCACGCTCGCCGTGGGCAAGCGCGCCGATCTTGTGGTGATCGATGGCGACCCGGCCAAGACCACCACCGACATCGAGCACATGTCGTATGTGTTCAAGAACGGCGTGGGCTACGACACGCAGAAGATCTTCGACGCCACGCACGACACCGTCGGCCTGCATTGACCGCACATCACTGGCGCTTCCGCACGGGAGCGCCAGCGATGCCCATCAGAAATAAACCTGCGCGCGCATTTCGAAGATATGCGGATCGACCTTCAGCCTGCCCTTGTCGCTGAAGGCCCACACGTAGTTGGTCTGCAGCTTGAGGTGTTCGCCCAGGTACCAGTTGGCGCCCACCGTCCAGTCGTGTTCCTTGCCGCCGGTGATGGCGCCGTCGTTGAGGTCCAGTTCGCTGTAGCGCATGGCCAGTTCCACCGCACCCCAGGCATGGGCGGGACGCACCGCCTGCAGGTCGCGTCCGTTGTATCGGCGGTCGGCCACGTTGCCGTCACTGTAGGCACGCGATTCGCCCGTCAGCGTCCAAGTGGTGAACACGTAGAAGCCGCTCACGTCGTAGTCGGGCTTGCCCTTGTAGCGATCGACCTGCGCCTGCAGGTATTCGCCCTGCAGCGACCATGGCCCTTCGATCCACAAGCCTTCGAACCCCTGGCGGCTCACGCTCTTACTGTAAGGCAGGCTGCCCGAATCCACCAGGCGCACCGGCGACAGGCCGTCCTCGGGGCGGGCACGCAGGCGCGCGGAGGGCGGCACCGTTCCGTTGTCCGCCCAGTCCAGCTTCTCCCTCGAGGCGGAAACGCCCAGGTGCAGCACCTTGCCCGGGGTGTTCAGCGGCATCCACGCGGCACGCCCGGCCCAGGTGCGGCCCGGGTTGTTGCCGTCGAAATCCTTGCGCCAGAAGTAATCGCCGACGTTGATGATGAAGTGCGGCCGCACCAGCGCCCAGTCGACGCCCGCACGACGCCCTTCCCAGACGGCCTGCGTGGGCAGCGCCGTTTCGATGAAGGTGGTGGCGGAGGTGCTGGTCACGCCTTCGAAGCCCACCGGCGTCTTGGAGTAACCGAAGCGGAAGTTGCCCACGTCCTCGCCGATCACCCCGCTGCTGCGGAAACGCACGAAGGCGTCGGCCCATTGCTTGGCCTGGAAATCGTATTGGGCGATGGCGTCGTAAACGCCAGGCTTGCGCAGGTACAGGCCGAAATAGCGGCGCCGGTTGGTCGCCGCGTCGTCGAATTTGCCGTTGTCGTGCGAGAAGCGGTTGATGTCGTACTGGTAGAGCACGGCCAGGCCGGCATCCGTGCCGTCGGACGCGGTGACATGCGTGGGCCAGTTGCCGTAGAAGTCATAGTTGTCTGCAAGGCTACACACCGGCCAGGCACACAGCAGCGCGCCCGCGGCAAGCGCACGGCGAAGGACAGGGGTGCTGTTTGCTGGCTTGGATCGTCGCATGGTCTCGCCTCCCAACGAGTGGATCGATGCTGTCCAATCACTGTCATGGCCGGAAATGACTTTTGCGCATATGCACATGCCTGCGTCCGCCTCGGCAGCGTGCGTGGAATCTATCGATCCAGGCACACCGGCGCCTGACCAGGCTGCTTGACGTCGCCTAAACACGCCAGCGCCTACACCTGCTTCCAGGGGCGGCTTGGCATCAAGGCGATACCCAATGGCTGTGTATCCGACGCTCATTGTGCATAACGCGAAGATCCACACGGGCGTCGCGCATCGGCCCGAGGTGCAGGCCCTGGCCGTCAACGGTCCGCGCATCGTCGCGGTGGGCACCAATGGGCAGATACGCTCGCTGGCGGGGCCTGCCACCGTCGTCATCGATGCGGGAAAACGCCGCGTCATCCCTGGCCTGATCGATGCCTGCCTGCCGCTGGTATCGACGGGTCTGGGCTACAACCAGCAGTTGCGCTGGGATGGCCTGCCGACGCTGGAACAGGCGCTGTATCTGCTGGCCGAGCAGGTGCGACACACACCACCGCCGCAATGGGTGTGCGTGATCGGCGGTTTCTGCGAGCACCAGTTCGCCGAACGCCGACTGCCGACGCTGGACGGACTGAACCGCATCGCGCCTTCCACGCCGGTCTATATCCAGCACCTGCAGGATCGCGCCCTGCTCAATGCCGCCGCGCTGGCCGCCTGCGGCTATGACGCGAGGACGCCCGACCCGCCGCACGGCCATATCGACTGGGACGCCAGCGGTCTGCCGACCGGCCTGCTAGTCGCTACACACGGTACGGAAGTGTTCCAGCAGGCGCTTGCCCATGCGCCTGCACTGCCGAACGAGTACCGGATCAACAGCACGCGCCAGTTCATGCGCGAGTTGAATCGGCTCGGCATCACCAGCGTCATCGATCCAGGCTCGCCCTCACTGCACTACCCGGCCGACTACGCCGTGCTTGAGGAACTGGCGCAGCACCACCTGCTGACCGTGCGCGTGGCCTATCACCTTGCCGCGCACACGCCAGGCGCGGAAGTGGCCGATTACCTGCACTGGTCCGCCATCCACCGTTACCGCGACGGCGACGAGACGCTGCGCTTCAATGGCGCGGGCAACGTGCTTGTCCATGCCATGGAGGACGGCGCGAATTTCCGCCAGCCACCGCCTGACATTGCCGCGCAGGCGGCGGCCGATCTTGAGGACGTACTCGGCCGGCTGGTTGCCCGCAACTGGCCGTGGCGCCTGCACGCCAGCTACGGCGAAACCGTCGCCATGGCGCTCGATGCGCTCGAGCGCGTGAACGCACGGATGCCGTTGCAGGCCCTGCGCTGGTTTATCGACGGTGCGGAGACCATCGGCGATCACAACATCGCACGCATGGCGCGGCTGGGCGGCGGCACGTGCGTGCAGCCGAACATGGCCTATCAGGGCGAATATGTCGTCGAGCGGCACGGCGAACAGGTGGCCGCGCACACGCCTCCGCTACGCGCCCTGCTCGATGCCGGGTTGCCGGTCGGCGTGGGCTCCGGAGCAACCGAGCGGACGAGCATGGACCCCTGGGTCACGTTGTACTGGCTGGTCACCGGCCGCACGCTGGGCGGCACGACGCTGTACCCGGCCGAACACCGACTGGATCGCGCCACGGCGCTCGCGGTGCATACGCGGGGCAATACCTGGTTCTCGCGCGAGGAAGGCAGCAAGGGGCAGATCGACGTCAGCCAACTGGCGGATTTCGCCGTGCTCACGCACGACTTTTTCGAGGTGCCGGACGAGGACATCCGCCATATCGCCGCGACGCTCACTGTGATGGATGGCCGCATCGTTTTCGCAGATGGCGATTTCCGTGCGCTCGACGCTCCGCCGCCCACGCCCTTGCCGAACTGGTCGCCCGCGCACCATGGCTACGGCGTGTGGCGGCCGCCCGTCGCCGAGCCGGCCGCTGCACGCGTTCCCGCACGCAGCGGCAACCGTTGAACATCCCGCCTCAGAAACGCAGGCGCGCAAACAGCGACGGTCCTTTCAATCGCATGTCCAGGTTCGCCTGGTACGAAGGGTGGTTCTGGTCCAGTCGAATGCGCGTGTAGTCGTACTCGGCGCCGATGCCAAGGTTCTCGATGGGGAACCACTCCAGGCCCAGCGCCGCGTTGTAGATATGGCCTGCCAGCTTGCCGCCGTTCTTCTTCACGCCATAGGCATCGGCATAGATGCGCAGGTTATGCGAGAACGCATGGCGCCAGCCCAGCTGGAGCACCGGCGCCCACGCGGTCTCATGGGTGCTGGCCACCGCATCGCCGGTATAGCCGTCGATACTCGCGCGCACTTCCACC